>Ga0222714_10007084_pt1 | contig 10339 bp, 11 predicted proteins | sample C33_3DmetaG_FD_165048 | JGI IMG/M metagenome (GOLD analysis project Ga0222714, IMG submission 165048) | Estuarine water microbial communities from San Francisco Bay, California, United States - C33_3D | ecosystem: Environmental > Aquatic > Marine > Unclassified | place: USA: California... | reverse complement strand
GGGCGGTCGTAGTAGTTGAACTGCCTGTGTTTTGCCCCCCTCTAACCCGTAGAGCCCGGCCACCACTGGAGTGCCTGCCTTGAATGACCTGACCAAGAACATCGTGCTGTGGGTGATCATTGCCTCGGTACTGCTGGCCGTTTTCTCGAACTTCGGCGTCCGTGGCGGCGCGCCGCAACCCATGCCGTACTCGCAATTCCTGGAAGAGGTGAAGGCGGACGGCATCCGAACGGCCACGTTCAAGGGCGAGACCATCACCGGCCTGCGCGCCGGCGGCGACCCTTACGTCGTCTATAACCCGGAGACTGACAACTCGGCGCTGATTGGCCTGTTGCAGTCGTCGCGCGTCAACTTCGACGCTGCACCGCCGGAGCGTCAGTCCATCCTGATGCAGTTGCTGCTGTCCTCCTTCCCCATCCTGCTCCTGATCGCCGTGTGGGTGTACTTCATGCGCCAGATGCAGGGCGGCGGCGGTGGCCGGGGTGCCATGTCGTTTGGCAAGAGCCGGGCACGGCTGCTGTCCGAGGATCAGGTGGCCGTCACCTTCGCCGACGTGGCCGGGGTGGACGAAGCCAAGGAAGAGGTCACCGAGATCGTCGACTTCCTCAAGGACCCTTCCAAGTTCCAGAAGCTGGGAGGCAAGATCCCGAAGGGCGTGTTGATGGTGGGTCCGCCTGGCACCGGCAAGACCTTGCTGGCCCGCGCCATTGCCGGCGAGGCCAAGGTGCCTTTCTTCACCATTTCTGGTTCCGACTTTGTCGAGATGTTTGTCGGGGTGGGCGCGTCCCGGGTCCGCGATATGTTTGAGCAGGCCAAGAAGCATGCGCCCTGCATCATTTTCATCGACGAGATCGATGCCGTGGGTCGGCACCGCGGGGCCGGCCTGGGTGGCGGGCACGACGAGCGTGAGCAGACCCTGAATCAGCTGCTGGTCGAGATGGATGGTTTCGAGGGCAACGAAGGCATCATCGTGATTGCCGCCACCAACCGGCCGGACGTCCTGGATCCAGCGCTGCTTCGGCCGGGTCGCTTTGATCGGCAGGTGGTGGTACCGCTGCCGGACGTCAGGGGTCGCGAGCACATCCTCAAGGTTCACATGCGTCGCGTCCCGCTGGGCGACGACGTCAACCCTTCCATCATCGCCCGCGGCACCCCGGGCTTTTCCGGCGCCGACCTGATGAACCTGGTGAACGAGGCTGCCCTGTTCGCGGCCCGCGCCAACAAGCGCACCGTCACCATGGAGGAGTTCGAGCGGGCCAAGGACAAGATCATGATGGGCGCCGAGCGCCGCTCGATGGTCATGTCGGAGGAGGAAAAGCGCCTCACTGCCTACCATGAGGCGGGCCACGCCATCGTGGGCCTGAGCGTTCCGGAGCACGACCCCGTTTACAAGGTCACCATCATCCCGCGCGGCCGCGCACTCGGGGTCACCATGTTCCTGCCCGAGGCCGATCGCTACAGCACCTCCAAGCGGCGTCTCGAGAGCCGCATTGCGACCCTGTTCGGCGGCCGCGTGGCCGAGGAGATCGTCTTCGGCGCGGAGGCGGTGACCACTGGCGCGTCCAACGACATCGAGCGGGCCACCGAACTGGCCCGCAACATGGTGACCAAGTGGGGCCTGTCCGAGCGCCTGGGCACCCTGACCTACGCCGAGGATGATGGGGAGGTTTTCCTTGGCCGCTCGGTCACCCAGCACAAGCAGGTCGGCGACAAGACCCGCGACGTCATCGACGAAGAAATCAGGCGCTTGATCGACGATAACTACCAGCGTGCCCGTGACATCCTGGCCTCGTGCATGGACAAGCTGCACGTCATGGCGGAAGCCCTCATCCGCTACGAGACGATCGACGAGCAGCAGATCAAGGACATCATGGACGGCCGTCAGCCCAACCCGCCGGCTGGCTGGGAGGACTCCGGCAAGCCGCCGGGTGGCCAGCCCGAGGCGCCGGCGCCTGCGGCACCTGCCGTGGGTCCTGCCGCCAGCCAGCACTAGTCTGCGCTCCGTCGCCCCGCCGTGGCCGGACAGGGCATGACGGCTCCTTGCAGTCTGCGATGTGGGAACCATCGGCTGGACCTTTCCCAGCCGGTGGTCATGGGCGTCCTCAACGTCACGCCTGACTCCTTTTCCGATGGAGGAGCATATCCGGACCTCCACGCGGCCCTCGACCGTGGCCGGCAGATGGTGGAGCAAGGTGCAGCCATCGTGGACGTGGGCGGGGAGTCCACCCGTCCCGGGTCTTCAGGGGTCGACGCCGCGGAAGAGAAACGGCGGGTCTTGCCGGTCATCGAGGCGCTCGCCGCCGAGCTGCCGGTGCCGATATCCATCGACACCCGCAAACCGGAGGTCATGCGCGAGGCGATCGCGGCCGGCGCCTCAATGGTCAATGATGTGGGTGCACTGCGTGAGTCCGGCGCGCTGGAGGCTATCGCTCGCTCATCAGTGGCCGTTTGCCTCATGCACATGCAGGGAGAGCCTGCCACCATGCAGCAGCAGCCTGTCTACGATGACGTGGTTTTGGAGGTCCGCGAGTTCCTGGAGGCGAGGGTGGCGGCCTGCCGGGGGTTGGGCATCGCCGCGGACCGGCTAGTCATTGATCCCGGCTTCGGCTTCGGGAAGACCCTGGCCCACAACCTGCAGTTGCTGGATCGGCTGTCTAGCCTGCGCTGCGCCGACCTGCCGCTGCTCGTGGGGTTGTCCCGTAAAGGTATGATCGGGACCCTCACCGGCCGCCCCACGAGCGAGCGCCTTGCCGGTTCCCTGGCGCTGGCCACCTTGGCAGTTGAGCGCGGAGCGTCCATCATTCGCGCCCACGACGTTGCCGAAACGGTAGACGCGGTCCGGGTGGCCGCGGCCGTCTGCGGCGGTTGGCAGGTTGGGGTCACTGCATGAAGTCACGTCATTTTGGCACGGACGGGATCCGGGGCCTGGTGGGTAGCGAGCCGATGACGGCCGCCTTTGCCATGCGTCTGGCGGGCGCCGCGGCTCGCGTGCTGACACCTGACGGTGGAACAGTGCTGGTGGGGAAGGATACGCGTCTGTCCGGCTACCTGTTTGAGTCGGCCCTGGAGGCAGGATTTGTCGCGGCCGGGGTCAACGTGAAGCTGGTAGGTCCGCTGCCCACCCCGGGCATCGCCCACCTGGTCACGCGCCTGCGCTGCGATTTCGGCGTAGTCATCAGCGCCAGCCATAATCCCTATCAGGACAACGGCATCAAGTTTTTTGACCGCCACGGCTCCAAGCTGCCAGACGCCATCGAGGACGCCATCGAAGAAGAGTTGCTTCGCGACCCGGTGACCAGACCTTCTGAGCAACTCGGGAGGGCGCAGCACGTCGGCGACCGCCGGGTGATCTACCAGGAATTCGTGAAGTCCACCATGCCTGATGGGGTGGACCTGCGTGGCCTGAAGCTGGTGGTGGACTGCGCCAACGGGGCGGCCTACAAGGTGGCACCCAGCGTGCTGGCCGACCTCGGTGCGGACGTCATTCCCATTGGTTGCTCGCCCAACGGTCGCAACATCAATGACGGCTGTGGTTCGACCGACCCGGGCCTGCTGAAGCTGACGGTCACCGGAGTGCGGGCGGATGTCGGTGTGGCGCTGGATGGCGACGGCGACCGCCTGGTGATGGTGGACCACCTCGGTAGAACGGTCGACGGGGACCAACTGCTGTACCTGCTGGCTGCCTATGAGCGCGCTGCCGGAAGGCTTCCCGGGCCGGTCGTGGGCACCCTCATGAGCAACATGGGCCTGGAGGTAGCCCTCAGGGACCTGGGTATCGCCTTTCATCGTGCTGCTGTGGGAGATCGCTACGTGCTGCAGATGCTCAACGAGCTAGGCGGTACGCTCGGCGGCGAGACCTCGGGCCATCTCCTCTGTCTGGACAAAACCACCACGGGCGACGGTCTGATTGCCGCCTTGCAGGTGCTGGCAGTCATGAAGCAGACCGGCAGGCGTCTGGCGGAGCTGACCGCGGGGCTCAAGCGCTTTCCGCAGACCCTGCTCAATGTCAGGGTGGTCAAGACCTTCGATTCCGGGTCCCATCCGCGGGTGGCGGCGAGGGTGGCAGAGGTCGAGGGCGCCCTTGCCGGCCGGGGCAGGGTGCTTTTACGCAATTCCGGGACGGAGCCGGTGGTTCGAGTGATGGTGGAAGGCGAAGATGCCGAACTGGTCAAGCGACATGCCGAGGCCATTGCGGAGGCGGTGGAAGCGGCGTCCCGGGAGGCATTGTGACGCGCAGGAAAATGGTGGCAGGCAACTGGAAGATGCACGGCAACCGGTCAGACAACGCTGACCTGGTGGCCGCCCTGGTAGAGGCCGGTGCGGTGTCGGAGGACGTCGACGTGCTGGTTTGCCCTCCTTTCGTCTACCTGTGGGAGCTTTCCAGGCAGCTGCGGGATGCGGGCATCCTGCTCGGCGCCCAGGACACCTGTGCCGAGGCAGTCGGTGCCCAGACGGGCGAGGTCTCTGCCGCCATGCTAAGCGATGTCGGCTGCAGCCATGTCATCGTGGGTCATTCCGAGCGGCGTATGCATTACGGGGAGGACGACCGTTTGGTGGCGCGCAAGTTTGTGGCCGCCCAGCGCGAGGGTCTGGTGCCCATCCTGTGCGTAGGAGAGACCTTGGAGGAGCGGGAGGCCGGAATGACCGAGGCCGTGGTCGCCCGCCAGCTGGAGGCCGTCATTGAGGTGGCCGGGCCACCGGCCTTCGCCTCCGCCCTGTTGGCCTATGAGCCGGTCTGGGCGATCGGGACGGGCAAGACAGCCACCCCGCTTCAGGCGCAGGAGGTCCATACTTACCTGCGTGGAAGGATATCTGCCAAGGATGCTACAATTGGCGGCTCCCTCAGGATTTTGTATGGGGGAAGCGTGAAGGGCGCAAATGCGGGAGAGTTGTTCGCCATGCCGGATATCGACGGTGGGCTGGTGGGCGGCGCCTCGCTAGTGGCGGCCGATTTTTGCAGGATCTGCGAGGCTGCCGCGCAGGCCTGATACAAACGGGAATTGGACAGGATATGTTGCAGTCACTTCTCATAGCCGCCCATCTATTGCTCTGTGCGGGTATCGTCGCGCTGGTGCTGATCCAGCGCGGCAAGGGTGCCGATGCCGGGGCTGGGTTTGGTGCGGGGGCCTCCGGCACCGTGTTCGGTGCAAGGGGCGCAGCCACCTTTTTCTCCAAGGCCACCGCCGTGCTGGCGACGTTGTTTTTCGTTACCAGTATCGCCCTTACCTACGTGGCTGGCCGGCCGTCTGCAGAACCGGAGCGCAGCTTGCTGGACAGCCTGCCGGAGCAGCCGGCGCAGTCGGCTCCGATGGGCGACGTACCTGTACTGGACGACGCACCGGCGGATGGGTCCGGTGGAGAAAATTGAAGCAGGGTTTCCGGTGCCGACGTGGCGGAATTGGTAGACGCGCTAGCTTGAGGGGTTAGTGGGGTTTCCCGTGTCGGTTCGAGTCCGACCGTCGGCACCAACTTGAAAGACAAAGGTCCCGCTTTGGCGGGACTTTTTTTGGGCTGGCCTCGAAGCCAGAAAATGTCAATCAGCTTGGCCTGAACCGGGCCCGGTAGGTACAATGCGCAGGTTTAGCGGGGTCATTTCGTCGGTTGCGCCAATATGCTTGAAAACTACCTGCCGATCCTGATTTTTGCCGCGGTGGCGGGTGGCTTTGGCGTGGTCTTGATGGCCCTTGGTTACCTGCTCGGGCCGCGCCGGCCAGATCCCGAAAAGCTCTCACCGTACGAATGCGGTTTCGAGGCCTTCGAGGATACCCGCATGAAATTTGACGTGCGGTATTACCTGGTCGCCATTCTTTTTATCATTTTTGATCTGGAGATCGCCTTCCTGTTTCCGTGGGCGGTTTCCCTCGACGTGATAGGCGGCTTTGGCCTGCTGTCGATGGCTGTTTTTCTGGGCGTGCTGGTAGTCGGCTTCGTTTACGAGTGGAAGAGGGGTGCGCTGGAGTGGGACTGACCGAAGAAGCACCTGCGATCCAGGGCCGCGGATTCCTGGTGACCAACGTCGACAACCTCATGAACTGGGCTCGCACGGGATCCCTGTGGCCCATGACCTTCGGGCTCGCCTGCTGTGCTGTCGAGATGATGCATGCCGGAGCGTCACGCTATGACCTCGATCGATTCGGCGTGGTATTCCGCCCCAGTCCTCGCCAGTCCGACGTCATGATCGTGGCCGGGACCCTGGTGAACAAGATGGCCCCCGCCTTGCGCAAGGTTTACGACCAGATGGCCGAGCCGCGCTGGGTCATTTCCATGGGTTCCTGTGCCAACGGCGGAGGCTACTACCACTATTCCTATTCCGTCGTCCGTGGCTGCGATCGTATCGTCCCGGTGGATGTCTACGTCCCCGGGTGTCCGCCCACCGCAGAGGCGCTGATCTATGGCATCACGCAGTTGCAGGCCAAGATCCGGCGCACCAGCACGATAGCAAGGTGAGGGCGGCATGACGCGTCTAGAGGCACTTGAAGCTGCTCTCGGTAACAGTTTGGGCGACCGCCTGCGGGCCTTGCCATCGGGGGCGGGGGACCTGACCTGGCAGGTCGATTCCGTTGATCTGCTCGAAGTCATGCAGGTATTGCGCGACGACCCCGCCCTGCGTTTCGAGCAGCTGATGGACCTCGCGGGCATCGACTTTCTTGCTTACGGCCTCGACGAATGGAAGACCCAGTCCGCCACGTCCACCGGCTTCAGTCGTGGTGTGACCCGTGGGAGTTCACCTGAAGCGGCCCGCTACGACGGCCAGCTACGGTTCGCGGTCAGCTACCACCTGTTGTCGGTCACCCACAACTGGCGGCTGCGCCTGCGGTGTTACTGTCCGGATTCTGATCCCCCGATGATCGATTCGGTGGCCGGCGTCTGGTCGTCGGCAGCCTGGTTCGAGCGTGAGGCCTTTGACCTGTTCGGCATCCTGTTCAAGGGTCACGGCGACCTGCGGCGCCTGCTCACCGATTATGGGTTCATCGGCCATCCCTTTCGCAAGGACTTTCCCGTGTCCGGCAACGTGGAGGTGCGCTACGACGCTGAACTCGGGCGGGTGGTCTACGAGCCGGTCAGCATTGAGCCGCGCACCGTGGTGCCGAGGGTCATCCGGCACGACAACCGCTACGAGCCGGTCTTGAGGGAGGCGCCGGATCGTGGCTGAAATTCGCAATTTCACTCTGAATTTTGGCCCTCAACATCCGGCCGCCCACGGAGTTCTACGGCTGGTGCTCGAGATGGATGGCGAGGTCATCCAGAAGGCCGATCCCCACATTGGCTTGCTGCACCGCGGTACCGAGAAGCTGGCCGAGTCCAAGCCGTTCAACCAGTCCATCGGCTACATGGACCGACTCGACTACGTGTCGATGATGTGCAACGAGCACGCCTACGTGCGCGCCATCGAGCAGTTGATGGGTGTCGAGGCGCCGATCCGTGCGCAGTACATCCGCACCATGTTCGACGAGATCACCCGCATCCTGAACCATCTGATGTGGCTCGGCGCGCACGGTCTCGACATCGGCGCCATGACCGTCTTCCTTTATTGTTTTCGCGAGCGTGAGGACCTCATGGACTGCTACGAGGCGGTCTCGGGTACCCGCATGCACGCCACCTATTACCGTCCGGGCGGCGTCTATCGCGACCTTCCGACTCGCATGCCCCAGCATCAGCCCTCCCGGTTCCGCAGCGAAAAGGAACTGAAGCGGCTCAACGAGCGCCGGCAGGGTTCACTGCTGGATTTCATCCAGGACTTCACCGAGCGCTTTCCGGCCTGCGTGGATGAGTACGAAACGCTCCTCACCGACAACCGCATCTGGAAGCAGCGCACCGTGGGGATCGGGGTGGTCAGCCCCGAGCGTGCCTTGCAGCTGGGTTTTTCGGGGCCGATGCTGCGCGGGTCAGGTTTTGCCTGGGACCTGCGCAAGAAGCAACCCTATGCGGCGTACGCGAACATGGACTTCGATATCCCGGTTGGAGTCACCGGTGATTGCTACGACCGCTACCTGGTCAGGATCGAGGAGATGCGCCAGTCCAATCGCATCATCCGCCAGTGCATCGACTGGCTGCGGGTCAATCCTGGCCCGGTGATGCTTGCTGACCACAAGCTGACGCCGCCCTCCCGCGAGGAAATGAAGGAAGACATGGAAGCGCTGATCCATCACTTCAAACTGTTCACCGAGGGCTACACGGTGCCGGAGGGCGAGGTGTATTCGGCCGTGGAGGCCCCCAAGGGCGAGTTCGGGGTCTGGTTGGTCTCGGACGGAGCCAACAAGCCTTACCGGGTGAAGTGCCGTGCGCCGGGCTTTGCGCACCTTGCGGCCATGGACGAGATGGTCGCTGGCCATATGTTGTCGGACGTGGTGGCCGTCATCGGCACCATGGACATTGTCTTCGGGGAGGTCGACCGTTGAGCCTGCTGTCCGAACACACGCGCGAGGAGATTGATCACTGGGTAGCCAAGTTTCCGCCTGACCGGAAGCGCTCGGCTGTCATTGCCTCGCTGCGTGCGGCCCAGCACCAGAACGAGGGTTTCCTGTCCCAGGAGTTGATGGACGCCGTGGCCGAGTATCTCGGCTTGCCGCCCATTCAGGTCTATGAGGTGGCCACCTTCTACTCGATGTTCGAGACGCGTCCGGTTGGCAGGATTCACGTGTCCGTGTGCACCAACATCAGCTGCATGCTGTGTGGTTCCGAGCGCATCGTGGAGGCCGTCGAGCGCCACCTGGGGATCAAGACCGGGCAGAGCACTCCGGACGGCAAGTTCTTCCTCAAGCGCGAGGAGGAATGCCTGGCGGCCTGCAACAACGCGCCGATGATGATGGTGGATCACGTTTACTACGAGAACCTCACGCCCGAGTCGGCGGTCGAGGTCCTGGAAAAGTTCAAATGAGTGAGCAAGCCCGCTACCTCCAGAATCAGGTCGTCTTCAACGGCATCGACCAGCCGGACAGCTGGACGCTGGAAGCTTACCGGCGCACGGGGGGCTATCAGGCCTGGGAGAAGATTCTCAGGGAAAAGACCCCGCCCGAGCAGATCGTCGAGGAGGTCAAGGCTTCCGGACTGCGTGGGCGTGGTGGTGCCGGGTTCCCCACCGGGGTGAAGTGGAGCTTCATGCCGCGTAACGCGCCCGGCCAGAAATATGTGGTCTGCAACTCGGACGAGAGTGAGCCCGGCACCTGCCACGATCGCGACATCCTGCGTTACAACCCGCACTCGCTCATCGAGGGTATGGCCATCGGCGGTTATGCGATGGGAGCTACGGTCGGTTACAACTACATCCGCGGCGAGTTCCTGGCCGAGCCGGTGCCTCGCTTCGAGGCTGCACTGGCGGAGGCTTATGCCGCTGGGCTGCTTGGTCGCAACATCCAGGGAGCGGGGGTCGACTTCGACCTGTATAGCTTCGTCGGCGCCGGTGCCTACATCTGCGGTGAGGAGACTGCGCTGCTTGAATCCCTGGAAGGCAAGCAGGGCAAGCCGCGGTTCAAGCCACCTTTCCCGGCCAACTTCGGCCTGTACGGCCGGCCGACCACCATCAACAACACACAGAGTTTCGCCAGCGTGCCGACCATCCTGCGCAAAGGCGCGGCCTGGTTCGCCGGTCTTGGCACCACCAACGCCGGTGGCACGGTGGTGTTCTCCGTGTCTGGCCACGTCAATCGCCCCGGCAACTACGAACTGCCGCTGGGCATTCCCTTCCGTGACCTGCTGGAGATCGCTGGCGGCATGAGGAACGGGCACGCCCTGAAGGCGGTCATTCCGGGTGGGTCCTCGGTACCGGTGCTACCTGCGGAAGCGATTCTTGACTGCACCATGGATTACGACTCTTTGCGCAAGGCGGGTTCTGCGCTCGGTTCTGCGGCAGTCATCGTGATGGACGAGACGACCTGCATGGTCAAGGTGCTTGAGCGCCTGACCCGGTTCTACAAGGCGGAGTCCTGCGGGCAGTGCACACCCTGCCGCGAGGGCACTGGCTGGATGAACCGCGTCGTGGCGAGGATCCTGGCAGGCAAGGGTCGCGTCGAGGACCTCGACCTGCTGGTTGGCGTGGCCAACCAGATCGAGGGCCATACCATCTGCGCGTTGGGAGACGCAGCAGCCTGGCCCGTCCAGAGTTTCGTCAAGCGCTTCCGCCATGAGTTCATCTACATGATCGAGCACGCCGGCCAGAGTCTGGCGAGTGTGACCGCGAGGGTCGCGGCATGAGTGCGGACCTGGTCAACATTGAGGTCGACGGCCAGCCGTTGCAGGCCCGCAAGGGCCAGATGCTGATTCAGGCCACCGATGCGGCGGGTATCTATGTGCCGCGCTTTTGCTATCACGATAAGCTCTCGGTGGCCGCCGACTCTTTCAA
>Ga0222714_10007081_pt1 | contig 10340 bp, 7 predicted proteins | sample C33_3DmetaG_FD_165048 | JGI IMG/M metagenome (GOLD analysis project Ga0222714, IMG submission 165048) | Estuarine water microbial communities from San Francisco Bay, California, United States - C33_3D | ecosystem: Environmental > Aquatic > Marine > Unclassified | place: USA: California... | reverse complement strand
CATGCGGCGGGCGGTCACCGAGACGCAACGCACGATCAACGGCGGCACCGCTATCCGTGAAAATGTGTATGTAGATATGAAATCTTCAAGGATCAATCGTGGCATCAAAGCAGACTGGTGATCTGCGCAAGGAGGCTCGAGGCCGGCCCTGCATGGTGCGCATACCAGAGGTCTGCAACTGCAACAGCGAAACAGTCGTGCTCGCCCATATCCGTATGGCTGGCATATCCGGCATGGGAATCAAGGCAGACGATCTGCTCGGAGCATGGGCGTGTAGTGCCTGCCACGACGCAATCGATCGACGCGCAGACATGGGGCTATCCAGAGACTATGTGCGGATCGCGCATCTCGAGGGGATGGTGCGCACGATCAACCAGTTACGCAAAGAAGGCAAAGTATGAACTGCCGCAGCTGCCGATACTCCAAGCATGACGACAAGCAGCTATTCTGCACCGCCAATGATTGGCCGGCAGACTGGCGCTGCAATCACTTCACCTACGAACCGGGAACCGACGAGGCTGAATATGATCGTAGACAATCAAAGCCCACCGGGCGCATGGCGAACAGAGCTCGATCGCCGAGGGATCAAGTCAGATCAAGACCTGCGCATCGATGACGCTCTGGCGACACTAAGGATTCGCGGCCTCTGGACGGAGGCCGCTATCCTAGCCACAGAGATCAATGCTTTGAAGGCAGAGATCTATCGTCTTAAGCGTTCACCGACCGGCTGATCTCTGTCCAGAACACGCCGCCGACGCCATTCGTATCACCAGTTTGCAAGAAGCTGATGATGTCGTACTGGCTTGCTGTGAATGGTGATCCACCAGCAAGTCGCTTGGCAGTCGCATTCAAAACAAACGCGGTCGCGCTCGGCGAATGGATATGGATCACTTGACCATAGATACCATTCGAGAAATTAGAGATTTCAGAAGCCGCATTACTCGACGTAACTTCAATACGAAAGGTTTGGTATCGAGACAGCGCGGCCACATCCACATTGACGGCCGCTCCACCTCCTGCGTTATTGACAGTAACGCGGTAGAGCGGTGATGCGATGTCGCTAACCAAGAAGTCGTTCGGAACAACATAGCCGGCAGACGTTGCGGCAGCAAAGTCATTGCCTGCGAAATACGGCAGCGTCGTAATCTGTTCAGCGCGAACACCAACCGGGGCGGCAGTTCCACCGTTAGCCTGCATATTGTTGTTGGTAATCGTGAACGTGTTACCGAGCGCCGAAGTCGTCTCAATCATAATGGCGTTTTCAGCGCCAGCAGCCGCACCGCCTAACTCAAGGAAGGTGTTGCCGCTAATGACCATCGACGAACTGGCCGTACCGATAATGCACGAACCGCCCCACTTCTGAACAATGTTGTTGGAAATGTTGGCGTTCTGCACAAACACCGCTTGGATAGCGCCCGAGTTGGTGTTGCCCAGAATGCCGTGGTTAATAACAATGTTTCCCTTGCAGACCACATTCTTATGGTTCAGCGTAGAGCCACCATTAAGATTGATCCCATAGCCAATGCTGGTATTCTCATAACCTGAAGTCGTGCCATCAGGATTACGCGCATCTACGATATTGTTGATAACGGCATTATCCCATCCGGCATAACCCGCCGCATCGCCGCTACTTGATGAGCAAGCGATGCCGCCATAAGTCGCATAAACGTGGTTGCTGTTAATAGTGATTTCGTAGCCACCGTGACAATCAATGCCGTCCCATGCAATGTAAGCGGCATAGTTGTAGCCGACGTACCAATCCCAACAGAACGGATTCGCAGCCGCTTTGGTTCCCGCATTCGGATCGCTGCTGTATCCAGTCGAGTCATGGGTCAGCGTGATGCCGTACATGTTTCCGACCGTTCCCGGAGTGATATTCAGGAACTGGTTCTTGGTCGCGACGCCGTGATTGCAAGACAGGAACGACGCGCCAGAGTATCCGCAATAGTGGATCTTGCAGGAGTCGAGAACGATGTTATCGACAAACTGCGCGTAGATGCCGTGGCCGCCGAACTGCGTGATCTCAACATCGATCAGACGCAAACCAGACTTGCGAGCCGAGGTTGAGGTTCCGATCATCTGAATGCCGTTCTCGTTGGCGACGTACACCGAGGCCGCCGGGCCTTGCAACTTGCCGCCTTCAATCGAGAAGTTATTGGCATTGACCGTGATTGCTTTCGTGCTCGCGCCGAGCGTCGGGAACTTCAGCACAGTTCCATCGGTCATCAAGAACTTAATGTTTGCGCTTCCGATTGTCAGCGAGCCCGTGCGATAGATTCCGGTCGGGAAGTACAGAGTCCCGCCATTAGTCAGCGAATCGATCGCGGTCTGGATCGCAGTCGTGTTATCAGTTGAATCGTCGCCCACCGCACCAAAGTCGGTGACAACCGCGGTCGCATATCCCGGGGCTGCGGTATCCAGCGAGATTGCGCCAGTCGATCCAAATCTGAGGTACTTGCCAGCGCGAGAGCTCGACACCGGCAGCGTCGTGTCGAACGCTGAGGAGTCGGACACCGGGAACTTGATCGCGCGATCCGTAGCCTCATCGATCTGCTGAGTAATCATCGTCAGCTTATCAACCGTCTGCTCGAGCGTCTCTGCCGGCAAGCGATCGTTCGGCTGAAGATCAGTCTCCTGCGTGAGCGGGACACTACGCACGATAACGAGAGTCGCACCAGATGCAGGAGCAGTCGTCATCGTGACGGTGCCGCCAGTCAGGACGCCGGCTCCGGTGACGGTGTAATCCGTACCGAGAACTTGAGGCGTCTCTACTCCAGTCGATGCTCGCAGCGTTACCGCCAAATGCGAATTCGACAAGAAGTAAAAAGGAACAGCAAAGGCGACTGTGACGCCGTTACCGGAATAGCTCACTCGAGCGGTCGATGATGAAACGGTCATGGATTATTCCTCTACGATAGCCTCAAGCTCCGGCGCTCTCGCACGACTTATCGGCTGGCCGGGGTTCCACCAATATGTCGTTCCGTATTCCCGCTTTGCCTTTGCTCGAGCTCGAGCAAGATAGCCGGGGTCAAAATACTCTTGCATCTGGTTAAAGATCAGCCGATCGGTAGCCGTCTTGGTGTACCAAAGTGACGCGCCGGGAGTATACCCCCTCGCCGCCTTAACAGCCTCTGCACCGAAATTGGTGTCTTTACCTTGTGACAACTCTTGCAGATTACCAATAGTCAGTTTGTAGGTATCCTCGATGGCACCCAACATCGGGCCGCCAATCGCACCTGCCAATGTCCGACCGTATGTCGTCGCATCGGCAAACAAGAAGTCACCATACAAGCCGAGCGCGCCACCCTTGAGCAGAGCAGCAATCAGGTTTTTCGGGCCATAGGCGCTTTCTGGGTTTAACGTGCGCGGATCTTTACCAGACAGAATATCGCTGATCTCCATTGCGATTGCGCCCATTACCGTCTGGAGCGCAACCAACGATGCGATGTATCCAACCTTGCCGGATGTCTTATCAAACATCCCAAGACCGCGCCGCCAATGCCGATTGATAATGGCAAATGGGAACGTCTTAAACTGCCAGAACGCGCGAGCCAACTCGCCCGTTGCCGTGCCGGGGATCGTGCCACCGAGGAGCGTAGCCCTTTCTCGAGCGCCGGGCTCAATAACAGCGATATCGCGCTCATCAATAACAACAGCCAGCAGCTTTGTTGCCGCTCGCTCTTTATCCAGATCGCTTACGCCTTGTACTTGATAGATTCTTTCCGGCGTCAGAACGGTATCGTTACCGCTCCATGAGTCAGGACGAGCCTTGCGCCAGATATCCCACTCGGCCTGCGTGATGCCCTTGCTGCGCAAGATCTTCCAATCCTGCGGATCAAGATCGGTGACAAGCTGGTATTGCCGAGTAAGCTGCCCAATCGTATCCATCATCGTGACAGAGAACGCTCGACGCCGAGCCTCTGTAACAGCATTCAATCCAGACAAGCGCATAACAGTCGAGGCGATCTTGGCCGGAACATGAGAGCCTAACGTCTCATCTCCAAACCGATTGACCTCATCTAGCATCGTATTGACTAGCAATCCCGCTCGACGCGCTCGATGTTTCTCGGCGCGATCGGCCAGATTGAACGCGCGCATCTCATTCCGAAACACCTTGAACATCGGAAGGTTATTAACGCGGCTCGTTAATATCAGGGTGCCTTCGTCCGAGATCGATGTGATAGTCGCGCTGCCAAGCTTCGCGGCTACGAACAGCGACCGCAATGCAGAGAATGCCTGCGCTACTCGCAGATTCGCCGGAGGAGGATTGTTACCGGCGACATAGTTGTACAGATTAGCAGCAGAGGCCGCGCGCTTATCAATCAGCGACGCCTTAAATCCCGGCTGCCCAGCAAGAGCAACCTTAGATTCGTCAGCCAATGACTGAATAAAGTACTCAACCGTGAGATCCGCATTCGGGCCAAACTTCTCAACAAGCGCCACATCACGCGCCATGCGGCTAACGTGACCAGCCATCGCCTCAAATACCGATCGACCAGACCACTTGCGCAGCGCCTCAACTGAGGACATCCCATCCTTGAAGTGCAACTGGCGAGCCTTGTTGTTTCGGTTCGCCTTAATAGCAGCGCCGTAGCCGGTTACATTCTTTTGCTTGTTAGCGCCATCTGTCGAAATGGTGAGCCAAGCTTCCTCGAGAAACTTGCGCATCTCGGCATCGTTAAACAACGTGCCGTCGTCTTTGCGATAGATCGATCGATCGACCCATCCCATCATGTCATTCACAAACTGATCGCGGCCAAGCTGGATAGCAATATCCTGCGACCAAGCCTGCGGCAGACCCCAATTATCTAACCGGCCAACGTCGCCGCCGGCAGCATTGAACCGTGTGCGCAGCGTCTCTGCGACCGCGCTCCATTCCTTTGCGGCCCTAATGATCTCCGGCTTGATACCAGCCGTATCGCCATAGGCGGCACGAACGAACTGCTCCTCGCCTTCCTTGTTGGCAAAGATGCCAAACAGCCTCGGGCTTATCGCTTCCCACGCATCGGCCAATCGGCCCATGGCTCCAGCAGCAATACCCTTCGCTTCTACTTCTACCGAGGTGCTATTGTTCTTGCCATCAGCCTTGCCAGCCAGCAAACGCTCAAAAGCCTCTAATCGGTTCGGGTCAGCGCCGAGCCTAACCTGCTCTGTGGTGTATCGCTCAATGGCGTCATGCGCTGCAATCTGCAAACGCAATCGCTGCGCTTTCTTTTGCGCCTCGGCAACCAATTCGTTCGCCGCATAGTTAGCGGCAGCGCGCATCTGCTCCTGCTTGGACAACGCCTGATAAGCATTGCCCTGCTGGCGAGCCACCATCACCATTGCATTGCGAATACGAGCCTCGATGTTTCGGGCTTCCGCTTGGGTGATCGATCGGCCAATAGCCTGCTCAACCGCTGTAATACAAGCCTGTCTCATTCGCCGTGCCTCAATGCGCAGTTTACTGCCGCCGGGAACCCGAGATATTCCTGTTCTGCCTGACGGATCGCATCCTCGGAATCGCGCATTCCATCGCGCACCGTGACCATGCCATCGTCGCCGGCAACTTCCATATCGGCCGGAAACTCCTCGTCGCCGATCCGCATCATCTCGCCTCGAGGGCGCTCAATGTCGGCAACATCGATCGCTCGACCTTCAAAGTCTCGACCGCGACCAGCCAGTTCGGCCTCGAGCATATCGATCTCATCCAGTACGCCGGGCAAGCCTGACTCGCGCAGCGCCTTAATGATTTCAGCCTCATCAATATTGATTTTCGGCTTAGGCGCAAACGTGCCACCTTTTCCGACGCTATCCACAGCTACCGGCTCGCCACGCAGCATCTGCTCAACAGCAACCTTCATGCGAGCAAGGTGCGTCATGAGCGCCGCTCGGTTCGCTGGAATGCCCGGAGCCGTATCTAACTCCAGATTGGCACGATTGCGCGTGACCATTGCCGCATCCATCGACTCGGCAAATTGATCGTATTCGCGAACCATCTCCTCATCTGGGCCGACCGCGCGCTCATCATTCGCTCGAGCTTCATCGTCAATCATGCGCAGACGATCGGCAATCTGCGCTGGCGTCATGTCCGGCGTGATGCCCTCATACGACATGGAGTCGTTAAAGAATCGGCTTTGACGGATAACCTCGAGCTTCTCTCTGACTTTGCCGTTGTAAACCTTGTCACGGAAAAGATCGCTCTCCAGAGCATCGACTATTTCGGAATCGGTGATCTCGTTGTAGTCATTCTTTTCTGGAAAGTAGCCAGCATCGAAGATGCGCTCGCGCACACCATCCCATCCGGCAATGCGTCGATTATCCGGCGTATCCTTGCGCACCAAGCCCGGCATGGTCTTATTCGTAATATCGCGCGATGAAAGCTCGCCACCGTCATCGATGATACCGCCCGTGCGCTTAATGAATTGAGCCAGAGACTCAACCTTTTCGTTAAGAAACTTACGAACTTGACCGACATCGTTTAGGTCAATGTCCTGCTTCTTGGATTCTCGAAATTCGCTATGTATGCGCGCAGCCAATTCGTCATAAGAATCAGCCTGCCTCGGAACTTCTAGCGGAGTATATGCCGGCCCTGACGGCTGCATCGGCAAAACAGAATCAACAGCCTCGTCCGGCGTAAATCCGCGCCGGATCTCACGCTGCGACACAACAGAATTGATTCGAGCAGATCGCGCACCGAGATAGCCAAACGCAGCACCAAGGATGACGTCTGCAACCAACTGCTCAGATTGCAATTCAGAATATCGCTGCGCCAACTCATCATAGCCCTGTGATTGCAAATATGCGCCAATCCCCTGAGACGCCACTATATCTTGCGCGACGTTGACGCCCGGGCCATAAAGCAAAGTGTTTAACGCGACTCGGCCACCAATCGCAGCAGGAACGCGAACGCCAACCGCAGTCAACGCGCCATCAATGGTTGCAGCGCCAATAGCGGTGCGCTCATCGACGCCTTGCTGCATCAGATCAGTCATCGTGCCGGTCATCTGGAATCCACCAGCAGCCGCAGCAGCAGCGCCGGGGCCACCAAAATAACCAGCTACAGCAGCAGGCAGGCCGACACCGACAACGCCGTAAAGAACCCGACCAGCCGCGCCAACCGTTAACGGATCTGGAGTTTGCGCAGCCGTAAACTTGGCAGGCTCCTCAATCGTAATTCTGCGCAGCGCCTCGGTTGCATTGGTGTCAAACACCATATCCAAAGGCTCAGTAAATGCGCGAACATACTGATATTCAACTGCACCAGCCAACTGGTTTGCTATGCCAACCACTCGAGCAACACCAGCGCCAATGCCAGATGGAACGCCTTCAAACCAATCAGGCTCAAAAGCGTCTTGCGCAGGCTCAACTAGCAGAGCTTGCTGCTCGACCTCGCGTCTTTGCCGATCGTTAATCGATAAGAAACTCACGGATTCACTCGCAAGTAAACCACGCGGCCATTCTTGTCTTTCAACGGAGCCGTGCCATCGGTCGCCATATAAACGCCGTTGCCAACCGTGACCAACGCCACATCGTCAAGCTCAACCGAATCCGGCAATCCTGCCGTTTTGCGAGCAGCCGGCCATTGCCTGTTGAGATCGTTAATCGTGCTGTCCTCATCCATGCCCCAAGGCAGAAGGATGTTGTAGCCACCAATTTCGGTGACGCCACCAGACACCGCTCGAGCAGCCATATCGGACACTTCAGAATCAAACTCGCCGGTGTAGTTACCGCGCCGCGCAGCCTCAGCAGCGTAAAACGCACGATAAGCCTGATAAGCGGTCGCCTCTACTTCTGGCGAGGCACGGTAGGCATCGCCGGTCAGTTCGACCCATTGCGATCTCAAATCGCCATCAGACGGCATCGGGAACTTGCCGCGCCCCATCGCTTCTTTTTCGCCAGTCGTCGGATTCAGCAGATCCTCGCCTTGCAATATGCGCTCGGCAACAGAGAACGCCGGCAGCGTGGACGGACGGGAGAACCAGCCGCCCTCTTTCGTAATGATCTGCGACTCTCGACCGAGCATAGATCCGGCCATTGATGTCACCGGACTATCCGCGCGAATCTGCCCCATGATTGCCTGATAGGCATCATCCGGCAACGATCGGCGAATGCTGGTAAACAGACTGACTTTCTCAACGGAAGTCATACCAGAGGCAAATGCCGAGAACGCTTTGGCCTCATCGTTAGTCATCAACGCCATCGGAGTGCCATACTCCTTTGTCATCGTGCGCGAGACAGTCGAGCGATTCTTCAATTCACTAGCAAATGCAACCGGATCGGCAGGATCAAGCTGCGTGATTTTCATCAGATTGCGATTTGCAGCAAACTGAATCGGATCTGCCGTTCGCTCTGAAACAATCGTTTTCGCAGAATTCAGCAGCAACTGATACCGCTTGTTTCTTTCCGCAAATCCAGCCTCTGTCGGCGCAGGCTTTTCTTTAGCCAGCAACTCGGTGATCTGTTTGCTATTCATGCCAATCATGCCAGAGGCCACGGTTCCGATCCGCAGCGACTCTTGGTAATCAGCATATTGATCGCCCATACCAGCAGCCACAAATTCTGTGCGACTGATCGGCGAGCTCACGCCATAGCCAGCGGATAGCAATGCAGATTGATCGGCAATGCGCTCACGCAATGCCTCTCTACGCTCTGCCTGCCTTGACTTCGCTTCTGCCTCTAATCGGCGCAACTCCGAATCAGTTTGCGCGCGTAACTGCAATCGCTCATCAGCGCCAAGCTCATCAATGTAATCAATGCCAGACTTGCCGGGTTCTGCCTTGAGCGCCTTATCTATAGCGCGCGGATTCTGGCGCATCGCACCAAATCCGGCGTCATAGGCCAACCGCTGGCGAGCAGCGGCCCATGCCTCGGCTCGTTTCTCTGGCGGCAATCGAGCATACTGCAAGGCAAGATCGTCACGGGTAGCTGCATAGTCCTGCGGCTTTGAGCCAACAACTTGACGAGCCTGATCTAAAGATTGCCCAACAAGATTGACATCGCGCTCAACCTTGCGCTGCGCTTCCCATCGAGACGCGCCATCAAATACGTTTAGCGAATATTCATCGGCGCGCTGACGCAGCCACGCATTTGCACTTTCCGACTTGGTTTGCTTCAGCTCCTCGGAAACGATCTCGTCATAGGCGGTGCGAGCAAGATCGGTAAATCCTTCAAACTCACCATTGGCCGCGGCTTCTTGCTCAAGCTCCTGCGAACGCGCCATCCATTTTGACTTAATCGCGACAGCTCGAGCAGACGCATCGATAGCCGCCTCATCTTCACGGCGCTTATCAATTTCCAAATTACGACGCTCGATTAACTGACCGGCAGCTACAGCACCTCGAGCGATCGCCTCGCCGGTTTGCGCTAAACCAGACTGGATGCGCCCGAGCCCTCCGACATCGGGAGCAATGACGCGAGGCGTCGTCTGCTGTCGATAGAACTCGAGCTTTGCCATTACGCGGCTCCCTTGAACGGATTTTGAGCCATCAGACTGCTAGATCTGGGCGCTTTTGGCGCACCGCCGCCAGTCGGCAGCTTACCGCCAGCGGCAGAAAATGCCATCAAAGCATTGGTGCCAGCGGAAAGAATTGCCGGCCCCCACAGCGGCTTGGCGGCACGAGTAGCACCAGCCTCAAACATCAACCCGCGTCGGCGTCCTTCGCCTTCGTAGCGGATATTGAGCGCATCCAGCTCCGCAGCAGTCGCGGCCTGCGAGTAAGCATCAGCAAAGGATGCTGATTCCAGCAAGCCCATCTGCGCACCAGCAGCGCGAGTTTCGCCAAACGCCTCACGCGCTTGTCTGCGCTGCGCCTCCTCTGCGACCCCAGCCTCCAGAGATGCAGCGCGAGCCTGCTCCTCTAGCCCTCGAGCTTGCGCTTCGCCAACCTTGCGAGCCTGCGCTGTTTCAGCGATCGTCGCTGTAGCAGAGGCAGCAGCAGCGATAAATGGTATGAACTGCGCCATTACTGAATCCTCGAATACATCGCCATATCTTGACCGCTTGTACCAAACGAGCGCATCAAGCCTTCAAACTCAAACCGCAGCATCTTTGCCCATCGATGCCCCTGCGGGAAACGAGCATCCACATACGCCTCAATGCGGCGATACGGGCGAGTGTTCAAGTAGTCATCGACAATCCGCGTGAGGCCAACCATGTGCGGCCCTGCGTCCTTTGCAAGCCATGCCCATGCGGCGTATCGGTTCGCCCACATCTCTGCCACGCCTGCACACATGACCGGCTTCTCACCAGCCAATACGGTGTAGGCGGGGCCGGCTGCCACAAGCTGCTCGCAGTATTCGTCATCGAATACGAGCGGAGCCATGATCTGTTGCGCGTCTTGCAACACCATCGCTCGCAG
>Ga0222714_10007079_pt1 | contig 10342 bp, 6 predicted proteins | sample C33_3DmetaG_FD_165048 | JGI IMG/M metagenome (GOLD analysis project Ga0222714, IMG submission 165048) | Estuarine water microbial communities from San Francisco Bay, California, United States - C33_3D | ecosystem: Environmental > Aquatic > Marine > Unclassified | place: USA: California... | reverse complement strand
TCACCCGCGCGAGTGGATAACAAACTGTCAATGCGCGCGTGGCTAACGTATCTCGCGTCTCCCCGCACCGCGCGCGCGCCCGCCCATCCCGCGCGCGCGCGATTCGCGCGCGACATATTTCTTTACATCACCCCATTCGCGCGCGCGCGCCAATCCACGGTCGAGCGACGCGTCGCGCGCGCCAATGCGCGCACGCGGTGCGATCCGCGACCGAACGCGTTCGCGCGCGAATGGGATCCATTGATGGACGATTCGGCGTCGTCGTCGTTCGTCGCGACGCGATCGCGAGTTGGAGGCGTACCTTGGTGACGACGACGCGGCGCGCGGTGGAGGACTTTTTCGTCGTCGACGACATCGTCGTCGTCGCGAACAAAGTCTTGGAGGAAAGCATCGCGGCGTGCATCGCGTCGAGGAGTGCCGCGGCGCGCGGGGATTTGTGTGGACAATTTTTTGAGGGACTCGGTGCCTGGTTGTGATTGGTGGATTGGTATTGTTCGCGAACAGGAGGAGCGGGTGACGAATACGCGCGATGGGCGCACGCGAGCGCGGATTGATGCGGTGGTGCACTCAGTGGTATGATTATTATGACGTGTTTATGTGTCGCGTTCGTGAGGGGCGAATGGGAGGAGGTCGAGGGCGGCGGCGACGGCGGCGGCGCGGGCGTCTGGGCCGCCGGCGTCTCCGACGTGTTGCGCGTGTTGACGGATAATGTCGCGTAAATGCGACAAGGTGATGGCGTTTTGTGTGGCGTTGGTGTAGAGCCTACGCATGATTGGTGCGTGCGCGGTGCGCCAGAGATGGGCGAAGATCATCGTGAGGTGCTCGAGCGTGGCTAAGCCGGCGTCGAGCTTTTGGAGGTACTCCTCCTCTTCGGTGAGGTCGATGCCAGTGTCGATGTCTTCGTCGTCCAAGCGCGCTTGTTCAGCGGACACGCGCTTGGCGAATTCTACCCAAAGCTCGATTAAGCGGTCGCACTTGGCGAAATCTTGTTCGACGAATTTCGCGCACAGCCTGTCGCGCGCGTCGGCGTTTTGCACATTTTTAAAGAGCGAGTACACGACAGATGTCGATCGAATCTCTTGCTCGAGCACGCCTTCGTTGCCTAGTGATTTTCGCCATGCCTTCATGTGACGACCCATGAATACGCCAAACACGTGCTTTAGCCCTAGGGCGTCGATGAAGCGTTCGCACGCGGTGCGATTCGCGCTCAGTACGTAATCCAGGCACTTGAGCGCCGGCACGGCGACGAAATTCGCTCCGGGCGCCTTATTCTTCCCAGCGAGCAGCATGAGCATGAGTTCGATGCCTTCAAGCTCGACGAATGTTGCTTTGTTTTCGTCGTGAATGACTATGGCGCAAATGGCGTCGAATAAATTCTCCACGAGCTCTTTTTCACCGTCATCTTCTGGCTCGCGCTTTCTGTACGTCGACGTCGACTGCAACAACGCGTCCAAACCATCCATAGCCACGCACATCCGTCGACACTTGGCGCTACTTTGCAAAATAATTGATAAAATTTCTGACGCATAGAGCTTATTCTGATCGACATCGCGCTTCTTCTCGATTCGCCTAAGGAGCCACTTCAAAAGATCCGTCTCTGCGCAAAACGCCTCGAGCGCTTCGTTACTTGATTCGCCCGTGTCTGCGTCAAACGTCGTGCCAACAATCTCACTTAAATTCTCCACAATCCCAAGTACGGCGGATACCGCGTTCGATGCGTCGCTCGTAGACGCCTTCACCGCGCCGCTAATGTCTTCAAATCGCACGAGCGCGGCGACGAGCGCCGCGTAGCCGCCGCTCTCGCGCAACGCCGTCGCCAACGCTCGACCACCTTCCTCGTCGCTCTCCACCGCATCACCATCCGTGAGCTCGCGCACGAGCTCTAAAGCATCCGCCACGATGTCTTCGTTGTCGTGCCCGAGCACGGCAACGATAGATGGCACGGCGTTCAACTTTACAAATTCTGGGTACAACTCGGGCGTCGTCGCGAGCGTCCCCAAACGTTTCACCTCGGCATCGAGTTCGATTTCGCTCTCGGCAAACTTTGCGGGATTATTGGCATGCTTGACGCGCTGCTTGACGTTCTCCGCGTACGCGCGCTCAAAGGCGAGCACGAGCTGGCGGACGTGTTTCGCCGTCGTAGCGCCGTCGCCGACGACGCTCGTTCCAGACACCCCAGCGCGCGTTTCAGCCTCTGCAAGCAGCGTCGCGGCGTCTCTCTCCGGTGCGTGACCGCTTCGTGCGTCGTAGAACGCGTCGTCGTCCGCGACGTCGACCTCGTCGCGCGCCGTGGACGGGGCAAAGCCTTCGTCGAAGAATGAATCATCCATGACGGCGATGCGTTTCGCGTCGGCGTCTTGCGCATCAGCGTCGTCCGCGCGCTCGCGTTTGCTCGAAGACATGTTCAGCGCGCGCGTTTGAATGTGTGCGCGCGCGAAGGTTGGTTTGTGCGCGAGGTGTGGCGCCAGTGTCTGACGCGCGCGCTCGTCGCGCGCAGCGAAGACGGGGAATAATAAAAGAGAAAAAAAAATTGGAATTTTACAAACGGAACGCGATACTCGTCTGATACAGCGTCGACGACGCGTCCATTATCATCTACTTTGTTAAAACATACATATCCGCGCGAGCGCAGACGGTGGCGCTGGGGCGGAAGACCTCTGAGAGTTTTTGCGGTTGCGTCTCGATGATTTCTGCGACGTAGACGGCTTTGTGGACTCTCCGTTATGGCCATCGCCGATGACTGGGGGGCGTGTTTGCTTTCGGCCACCTCGTTTCGGACTTGTGAGATTCGGAACGCTAGCTTGCGCCTCGCGTGACGCGCGCGCTTTTTGCAAACGCACGTCAAATTCACTCATACCACGGAAATCAAAATTGACGTCGCTTTCGGCGAGCTGCGCGGTTTCTTCATCGAGCGAATTGAATAATGGATTTTCCGCACCCCATCGTGCGAGAAGGTCGCCGATATCGCCGTCGTATTTGCGAATTTCCAAGCACTGAGATATGAGTGGACGAAACCCGCTCGGGATGATTTTACTTTGCCACGCTTGTTGCTCCTTCTCTCCGGCAAAATCGCGACTATCCAAATCTGGCGGATCTAAATCCGACCGTCGCCACATCAAAATTGGCGTGGCGAGTGTGCGTAGCATTTCTTCATCTTCGGTGAGCTTTGAATCGGCGCTTATTCTCGCCACTGCGGCTTCGAGCGTGGGTAAACACACAGGATCTTTCGACGAATGTTGCACGGCGCACGTCAAGTGATCCAAGTGCAAACGGTTGAGCGCCTTCAACTCCTCCCGCATCTCCTCTAACGCCATGTAATCGCCAGATTCAGGATCAATTATGTATCCCTCGTCGTCAGTGTACTTTGAAAACCTCGAAAATTGCGTGCTCGTGGCGACGAGCTCTTGAAACCCGGGGTCGCGTTGTTGCAACAGTGTCGCGTTTTGCATTGCGTTCTCCATCGGTGATACGTGCATGCGATGTTTGATGCATTGTACGCAGTAGTCCATAGTGAATAATTTGCGCACATGCGAGCCAGGATCAACCAGCGGACGAATATTCCGCGAAATCATCGCACGACCGCCGCGGGGGATGACGGCTAAAGAATACGCCAGCGGAGTAATGGGACGGCGATTATAAAAGCTCGCCTCTGCCCGCTTCAAGTCTCGTAAAGGATCGCAAGAAATGTCGTACTCATCTGGTATGTCCCAAAAATCATCAACATTCGGCCCTGGCGAGACTGAAAAGAAACTGAAATCGGAGCATTCGCCGTCATAGTACATGCTGAGCATCCACTCGACGCCATACAAATATTCATACACTCGCGTCTTCCGCGACGCCCAACGCTCTGCCGACTCAACGAACTTTGGATCGTACCCTGGAACTACTAATTTTCGCGCCAGTTGACGTAGGAACTTCCAATTCACCGTAGTTTGGATGCCAGCATCACTTTGTTCAATGTTTCGGCGCTTTGACGACGTAGACATCGAGTCTTTGCTCAGTGGCATCGGAAACAGCGGGTCATCCCGGAACCTATACGTCGCGCGCATTTCTAAGTACGCTTTCCAACTACTCTTTACGCCCAATTTGCTACCATTGATGTAATCATTCCCCATCATCGCCGACAAACCTATGAAATCCCGTCTCGCGCTGTCGAGCGACGCTCCCTTTGGAAGACTCTTCAACAACAGCTCATCAAACACGCGAGCACTAAACACCCCATTATCGCTCATGACAAACACTTGAAATTGTTCGTTCTCCGCGTGTTGTGCGTTGCCTTGCCCAAACAACGTCATCGCAAGTAACAACGCATCGCTATCCTCCGTGACGATGCAGTGGGAGTGCCCTTCAAAGCGCGGATTATTCAATCGTTGCTGAATCGACTTCACGAGCTTAATCTCTCCTTCGCCAGCCACGCGCATGCTTGATATTTCATACAACAGGTTGTCCCCTTCTTCATCGCGCTCTTTCCTCAACATACGCCGAGCCACGTAATATTCCAACGCTCTGTCTATCTTGAGCGCCAAGACGCTCCCCGGCGTGATGCCAATCTTCAACAACTTACACATATCATCACTCAACGGCGTCGCCGCGCCCGCACTCAACCGAATCCGCCGTCTTCTCTGCGTTATCGTCTTTGCCATCGGTGCGGGTCCATCGAGCGCTAAAGTCACGCTATGCCTCGGAGACGTCTTTGCCAACCGGTTGTCCAACAACGCAAACAACTTTTTAAAAAACGTCCGTTCACTCCTTGAATGATGCGCCGCAACGTGCAGCAAGTTGTTCACATCCACATACACGTGATCGTACACCCTCGGTGCGCGCGTGCTCGGCACGAACGCCGAGCGATACTCGTGGTGGAGCCATTTATTGTACCCGCAAATGCCCATGGCGGCTGTCCTTTCCGTATCCTCTCCGCGTCGACGACGACGGACGAGCACCTGTCGCGGTCGCGAACGCTACGCCGCGCGAATGGTGTCGCCGCGCATTCGCGTGCCGCGCGCGTGCAACCGTCGGCGCGCGTCGCGTGCGACTGTGCGTGGAGATTTGTGTGGGGGCTTCGCGGCACCTCGTCGCCTCATTACCGCGCGCGCGCATCGCGCATCGCGTCCGTGGGCCCGTTGGACACGCGCGCGGTGATGGCGATGGCGACGGCGATGGCGACGGCGGCGACGGCGACGACAGCGCGCGCGCGCGGCGACGGCAGGGCGCCGCAGGATGCGCTGGCGCAAAAGAGCCGCACGTCACTCGGGCGTTGTACAACCGTCGCTCGCGCGGCGTCGAGCGCGAATAATGCGAAAAGCAAGCTCGAACGCATCGATGGGTTGTTATCGCGGTGTGGGTATTGCGCTCGAAGCGAGGTGAAGGGGTTTCTACGAGCGCACGAGGTGGTGGCGCTCGAGGCGCCGGTGACGTCGGCGAGCGCCAAGGCGCGCGCGGAGGATGTTTGTATCGATGGACAACCGCTTGATAACCCGAATGGCGTGCTTGTGGTGATGAATAAGCCATCGGGTTTGGTGTGTTCGCACGATGCGCGCGAAGGGGCTAATGTGTATGCGTTATTGCCCGAACGGTGGCGCGCGCGAAAGCCGTCGGTGGAAACGGTTGGGCGGCTCGATAAAGACACGACGGGTTTATTACTATTTACCGACGTCGGTGCGCTCAATCACACGTTGACGTCGCCGAAAAAAGACATTGGTAAGTGGTATCGCGTGCGTGTGGATAAGGAAATACCGCAGGCGTGTGTCGAAGTGTTCGCGAGCGGGACGTTGACGTTGGAGGGCGAAACCAAGGCGTGCAAGCCGGCGCGATGTGAAATTCTAGGACCCTACGAGGCTAGGCTCGAGTTGACCGAGGGTAAGTATCACCAAGTGAAGCGAATGTTTGCATTCTTTGATTGTACGGTGATTGAGTTGCATCGCGAGAGCTTCGGCGTGCTCAATCTCGGCTCTTTGAAGCCAGGCGAATACACGACGTTGCCGCTCGATTTTGACTTTGCCGCGTAGGGACCCGCGTGTGAGTGTGTAAAAATCTAGCTTAGGTTTATTAAAAGTAGTACCGGTACCGTAGTGTATGTAAAAGTAGTAGATAGATAGACGTTGGTTAGGGAAGTACGTCTAAAGAACACCACCGGGCATGTGGAACTCGGCGGCGAAGGTTTCAACTTCGTCGCGGAGCGCCTTGATTTCCGGCAAGTTGTTCTTTTCTAAGTAATCCTTGAAGTCCTTCAACTTGCCACCCTCCGTCTTCTTCTTGACATCGATGGCAATCTTCACGCCCTTGTCGATAAGATTGGCAACGCGAACAAAGTCAGCCTCAACCATGCCGCGCGTCGTCATCGCGGGGCTACCGATGCGAATCCCACCCGGGATGAGCGCCGACGTGTCACGCGGCACAGAGTTCTTGTTCAACGTAATGTGCGACATGTCGAGGATCTTTTCGACGCGTGCACCGTCGACACCCATCGGTCGAAGATCGCACAGGATCAAGTGGTTATCGGTACCGCCAGAAACCAACGTGTAGCCGAGTTCCATCAAGCGGTTCGCCATCGCCGCACAGTTGGCAATGACTTGCTTTTGGTATGCGACAAACTCAGGCGTTTGCGCTTGCTTCAAAGCAACAGCCAACGCGCCGATGGTGTGGTTGTGAGGACCACCTTGAAGGCCAGGGAACACCGCGGAGTTGATCGCCGCAGCGTGCTCTTGCTTGTAGAAGATCATACCACCGCGAGGACCGCGCAAAGACTTGTGCGTCGTCGTGGTGACAATGTCAGAGTACTCGAACGGGTTATCCGCAAGTTCGGCGGCAACCAAACCAGAGATATGCGCCATATCGGACATCAAATACGCGCCAACCTTGTCGCAAATCTCGCGCATGCGCTTGTAGTCAAAGTTACGCGCGTACGCCGAGGCGCCAGCGATGATGAGCTTGGGACGGAACAACATGGCATTCTCTTCAAGCTTGTCGTAATCCACCAACCCGGTTTCTTCATCCAAACGGTACGGCATGGATTCAAAGTACACACTCGTGGCAGAGATCTTCTTCTTCGGGGTATAGAACCCGTGCGTCAAGTGACCGCCGTGCGGCAAGTCGAGACCCATGATGCGGTCGTGCGGCTGCAACAGCGCCGTGTACACCGCAAAGTTCGCCGGAGACCCAGAAAGCGGTTGCACATTCACCCCCCACTCATTCGGATCCAATCGATACGCACTCAACGCACGGCTTTGGCACAATCGCTCGGTTTGATCGATAAACTCGTTCCCTCCGTAATACCGCTGCCCCGGCAACCCTTCCGAATACTTATTCGTCAAACACGACCCATTCACCTCCATCACCGCCTTGGACGTAAAGTTCTCGCTCGCGATCAACTCCAACCCCAGGCGTTGTCGCTCCTTTTCCTTGACCAAAATCGCATGCATCTCTGGGTCGAGTTCAGCCACGCCTCGATCGTCAAACGGCGACGGCGTCGCGGCGCGCATCCGCGTCATCGAACGACGATGGCGCCCTAGGGCGGCGACGGTGCCGTGCGTCGTCGATCGACGACGCTCGACTCGCGGCGGCGTGCGCGCGACGTGCGTCGCCATCGTCGCCATCGTCGTCGTCGTCGTCGTGATCGACATCGTGCACCGGCGCGGCGTGGAAAGGCGTGGAATGGCGTCGGCGGCGGCGGTGGTTTGAAATTTCAAAAGTTGGAAAAGCAAAATCCGTACATGTGTGTACATACGCATGCGGCGTGGCGAACGCGGACGCGCGAGGTATCGACGACGACGACGCGGACGACGACGCGCGGTTGTGCGATGCGATGGGTGTTTCTATGTATGTGTGGTCTATCTATGGTATGGGTGCGGGTGGAGCTCGGGGCGGGACGGGACGGCGCGCGCGCGCGTCGGCGGACGCCGGCGGGCGTCGGCGGGACGCCTTGAGTTGGTCGTATCGAATGGCCACGGCGTCGAGCGAGCGGCCGTGACACGGTGCGCCGAGCGCGACGAGGGGTTCGAATGGTTCACCGAACGCGGCGGCGTCGATGATGGCGCGGTCTTGGTCGATGGTCCATTCGCGCGCGGCGCGGGCGAGACGGGCGGGCGGCGGCTTGGGCGGCGCTCGGATGGCGGCTCGGACGGCGTTCTCTTCGTCGTCGTCGTCGTCGTCGTCGCTATCGACCATGTGTTCGCGCTCACGATCGTCGTCGGAGTCTGAATCTGGTAATTGCTCGCGCGCGACGTTGCGACGCGCGTCGCCGTGGACGTCGTCGTCGGTGTCTGAATCCGCAATGTCTTCGCGCGCAATGTCCTTGCGCGCGATGTTTTCGCGCCTCTTTGCGCGCGCCTTCTCATACTCGATGCGTTTCTGACGCGCGCGCTTGTACCTGGGTATGATTTCGCGCATGAGCGCTGGATTTATCGCGAGGTTTGCGTCGTTATCGAGCTCGTTCGTCATGAGTTCGCGCCAGAGCTTGTGCGCGGCGCGCGGATGACGATGAGTCAATTTCGCGCACACGCGCGTCCACACGCGTTCAACGTAGGCGAAATGTCCATCCTTTGACTTGATATTCGCGATTTCGCGTTGAATCGTGGATATTTCGTTTTCATCCAACGCCCTGAACACGTGCTCGTACGTCTTGCGAATGCAATTGTTCTCGACATCTTTCACTTTACCCAGGCGCAAACGCACGTGTCTCGCCACGTCGGCGCACGAGTACGCAACGCACAGCGTTTTTGCAATCTTTGGCCAATCGTTGGCGTAGTGCCTGATTCCAATTGCGAGTAGTTCGTCTTCACTCTTGAGCCACACCGATGCGAGGCGTTTGCGATGATCGGAAACCTCTGCACACAAGATTAACGCCGGATTTGGACGCACGCGTTCGAGAAACGCCCGGGCGACATCCGCCACCGCCTTGGGAATCGGCTTCCAACGTTCATCATACTTTTCGTCGGCGTTGGCGGCGTCGAGTGTTCGATAACTACGCAGTCTGTGCGATGGCTCTATCTCCCTGAACAACGTATCTCGCCGAACGTGCGTCGAAGACGGCGGTTGGCGCGCCAGACGCTTACGTCCGGTGGGCGTGTTCGCCGCCTTGAACGCTTCGCGCGGACTGTACCAGACTTCTGGTGGGTCAATGTACCCCAGATCATTGATAGCGGTAACGAAATCAAAACTCTGCCGCAACGGTGCGCAATCGAATACCGTGAGCACGTTGTGTGATTCGGGCGCTTTGTACCACGACGCCGTGTCTGGCGTCGGTTGAAAAAATTGCGCCCCATACGGCGCCGCGTTGACGCGCCGTTTCAATTCATAATTATCCGATCCAGCGCGTTGCATGGCGGTGATGAGCGAAAACACCACTCTAGCGGTTGGAATCGCTCCCTTATCCGTAGCCGTCATACAAAATGACTGAAAAAGCAGCTGCGTGTGTTGATGAATTTGTTGGTTCAACCGCGTGACTTGCTCGACGGTAAAATCCGCCAAGCGCGTCGTCACGGGCGTCGCCGTCGCGGATTGTTTCCCCAGCCCCTTCCTCCCGCCTCGTTTTCGCTTCACCAGCGGTCTACGTACTAATGGTTGATGGTGATAATCGCCACCGCCTATTGCGCTGAGCGGACGCGCCGAACGCCTGAGCTCGGATGCGGGCGCGCTCAATCCTCCCGCGCGTCTCGCCGCGCGTCGCTCCTCTCGCACGCGCCATTCAAACGCCGCCGCCTCAGGGTCTTCCTCGGCGTAATCATCATCGTCGTCGTCGTCCTCGTCCTCGTCTCGTCTCGGTAGCACGCTCGTGCCACCGACGTCAACCTCCCCGCCGTGATGCAACGCGCTCGACAACGACGTCAAGAAATTTTGATACTCGGTTTCTTCATCCAAAAACGCAAACTCTTGTTCATCCACGCCGAAGAGCTGTTCATTGAGTCCTATGGCGTCGACATCGGCCTCAGCTAAATTGACCTTTGCCCGGGTGCGTCGCGCCACGGCGTTCGCTAACGTCGCATCATCGTCGTCGTCGTCGTCAGACTCGTCAAACATGAAATCCGCCGCTCGAGCCGCCGCCGTCGCCGGACTCGAAAGCCACGACGTATCCCCGCCACCTCCTCGCCCTCGTCTCCCACCACCACTGTGTGACGTCGATAACCCCATAAACATCTCCGCACTGACATCAAAAGCATCGTTGAATAACGTCTCGGCGCGCCCCGGAGACGTCGTCGAATTCAAACGCGACGGTCGCGCGACATCCGCGTCGAGCCATTCACTAAAGTCAACCTCGTCTTCTAAATCCGCAAAGTCATCGTCAGAATCGGACGGTGCGTCGCTGACGTCGGAATCTTCCATGTCCTCGCGTTCGATGCCGTCGTCG
>Ga0222714_10007078_pt1 | contig 10343 bp, 7 predicted proteins | sample C33_3DmetaG_FD_165048 | JGI IMG/M metagenome (GOLD analysis project Ga0222714, IMG submission 165048) | Estuarine water microbial communities from San Francisco Bay, California, United States - C33_3D | ecosystem: Environmental > Aquatic > Marine > Unclassified | place: USA: California... | reverse complement strand
CGATTGGAAATGTAACCAAACTTGATGATATCAGTGCTTCATTTGATAGTGTTACTCAAACTTTTCCATTAACAGTTAATGGAACTGCTGCGGTTGCTGATTTAGATCCTGCAACAGTTCTATTAAGTTTAGGTGGTATCATTCAAAATCCAGTACAGGATTATACCATCAGTGGTACAAACATTACATTCACCACTGCACCTGCAAATGGATTAACATTCTTTGCAACATATTATGAATCAGGAATACCAAAAAATTATATTTCATCAGGTATTGTAGGTCCAACAGGTCTTTCCACTGGTGGATTTTCATGGAATACTTCAGGTGACTTATACATCAGTGGAGTTGCAACAGTATCAAATACAGGTACAGCAAGCACTGCATTATACGTTTCAGGAAATGCAAGAATTGCTGGTATTCTAACTGTTGGTTCTTCTAGTATTACATTTGATGGAACAAATAATAGAATTACTGGAACTGGTATTACAATCAGCAGTGATGGTATTGTATCGGGTATTATTACTGCAACAACATATTCTGGTGATGGTGTAAATCTTGTTGGTGCTGGATTAGGAACACAAAGTAGCATCAACACAACTGGTATCATCACTGCATCTAAATTCTCTGGTGATGCAACTTATATAACTGATGTTGGTGGTTTATTAGAAGGTATTGTTTATAATCCTACAGTTGGTGCAACAGGTATAGCACTTACAACAAATATTGATATTACATTTAACAAAGCAATACAAGCAAATACAGGAACCATTACCTTAAGGACTGATAGTGCAACTGGTACAATCATTGAAAGTTTTGATGTTGGTACAAGTTCTTCTATTAGCATTAGTGGTGCAAAGTTAACGATTAATCCTACTGATTCTTTAAGTGGATTAACAACTTACTTTGTTGTAGTTCCTGCAAATACTGTAAAAGATTTATATAATACTGGTGGAAATGAAGTTATTGATACTTATAGTTTTACATCACAGCAGTTGAATTATGAGTTATATGCATTTGGTCTTGGTGAATATGGAAAACTAGGACTAAATGATCAAGTAAATCGTTCATCACCAACACAAATTCCAGGAACACAATGGAAAGAAGTTGGATTTGGTTATTATAATGCACTTGCATTAAAAACCGATGGTACTGCATGGACATGGGGATATAATAATGTGGGTCAATTGGGACAAAATAATACAATAAACCTTTCATCACCAGTGCAAATTCCAGGAACACAATGGAGTAATCTTGGATATTCAGTACAGAATGCATTTGCAACAAAAACTGATGGAACATTATGGGGTTGGGGAGGGAATGATATTGGTGGATTAGGACAAAATGACTTAACAAATTATTCATCGCCAAGACAAATTCCAGGAACACAATGGGATTTAGGAGAAGATAAAGTTTCTGGAGGTGATTATAGCGGACCCCAAGCATCTGGAGCAATCAAAACTGATGGAACATTATGGGTATGGGGATTAAATGATAATGGTCAACTAGGTCAAAATGATGTAGAAAGACGTTCATCACCAGTTCAAATTCCCGGAACACAATGGAAATCTATTCATACATCAGCTGCAGTTCTAGCAACAAAAACTGATGGAACGTTATGGGCATGGGGTGCAGGTGGAAATGGTGCTTTAGGTCAAAATGCTCCAGTGAACTATTCATCACCAGTACAAATTCCAGGAACACAATGGAATAGAGCAAGCAATGCTAGCAGAACATCAATCGCAACAAAAACTGATGGAACATTATGGGGTTGGGGAAGGAATGATACTGGTAAATTGGGCGTTAATGATGCAATAAATTACTCATCACCAAGACAAATTCCAGGAACACAATGGGATAAAATTTCAGTAGCATATTATAATACATATGCAACTAAAACTGATGGAACATTATGGTCATTGGGTCAAGAAATTTATGGTGCAATAGGAAATAATCTTTCCACTGCTACTTATTATTCATCACCAATACAAATTCCTGGAACACAATGGAGTGGTGTAATGAAGGATGGTGGAAGAGTTTATTCTGCTTTTGCAATCAAACAAGTAGCACCATAAATACCTAAAAAACCATGAGTCAATCTAAAGCAGAACTTGTAGCACCGGTTGGAATATTTACTGCATCAGGTCTCAACGTAACTGGTGTTGTAACTGCTGCTAGTTTTGAAGGTGATGGTTCACAACTTCAAGGAGTTGGAATAGGAACCACAGGAAGTGTTAACTCTTCTGGTATCATTACTGCATCTGCATTTTATGGTTCTGGTATTGGTCTTACTGGTATTACACTTCTTGGACCAACGAATAATTATGAAACAACAGGTATCATCACTGCATCTGCATTTTATGGTGATGGTATTGGTATTACAAATATTGGTGGTCCTTTAAGTCCAATCACTTACTCTCCTGGTATTGGACAAACAAATGTAGGATTATCAACTAATATTGTTATTACCTTTAATAAACCAATTGCATCTGCAGCAGCAACATCAGGTATTGCAACAATTACCTTAAGAACTGATAGTGCAACTGGTACAATTGTAGAAAGTTATGATATTGCCGATAGCACTAATTTAAGTATTAGTGGTGGTGTGTTGACGATTAATCCTACTGCTTCAATGGTAGGACTTACAACACATTTTCTTGTAATACCAGCAGGAACACTTCAAGATACGATTGATACAAGTGAGAATATTGGTATCACGACTTATAGTTTTATAACTGCAGAAAGTATTTGGTATGTAACAGGTGAATTATGGTCATGGGGATATAATGCAAATGGTCCACTTGGACAGAATAATCTAACAAGATATTCATCACCAGTACAAATACCAGGAACACAGTGGACTAGTGATATTAGGCATGGTTATCAATCAACTTTAGCAACAAAAACTGATAGAACACTATGGGCATGGGGATATAATGCTTATGGTCATTTAGGACAAAATGATAGAACACAATATTCATCACCAAGACAAATTCCAGGAACACAGTGGGGAACCATAGGACATTCGTATTTTGGTGGATTAGGAACTAAAACTGACGGAACATTATGGTCCTGGGGAAGAAATAGTAATGGACAATTGGGACAAAATTCTTCAACAACAGATCATCGTTCATCACCAGTACAAATTCCAGGAACACAGTGGGTCTATAATGATCCACATCTGATTGGTGGGGGCGATTATAATGCAATGCTTGGATATTGTGCTAAAACTGATAATACAATATGGTTATGGGGAAGTAATAATTATGGTGGATTGGGTCAAAATAACAAAACACCTTATTCATCACCAGTTCAACTTCCAGGAACGCAATGGAGTAATATCTTTATCGCATATTCATCAGGAGGAGTTAAAACTGATGGAACATTATGGGTGTGGGGAGATAACAACAAAGCACAGTTAGGTCAAAATAATAGAACATTTTATTCATCTCCAGTTCAAATTCCAGGAACACAGTGGGCTTACTATTCTCAATCTTATGGAAGGAGTTTAGCATCAAAAACTGATGGAACATTATGGGCATGGGGAATGAATAATGTTGGACAAATTGGAGATAACAGTGCAACATATCGTTCATCACCAACACAAATTCCTGGAACACAATGGGATATTGGTCCTCGTGGAATTAGCGCAGGATTTTATTCCACATATGCATTAAAAACTGATGGAACACTATGGGCATGGGGATATAATGCTTATGGTGAATTGGGTCAAGATAACAGAACATATTATTCATCACCAAGACAAATTCCAGGCACACAATGGACAGCAGTTCCTCAAGGTGATGCAAGAATTTATTCTGGTTTTGCTCTCAAGTCAGCACCATAAATACCTAAAAAACCATGAGTCAATCTAAAGCACAATTAACAAATCCATTTGGAACTGTTAATATTACTGATGGAGTGAATGTATCAGGTGTTATCACTGCAACCACTCTGATTGGTGATGGAACTGCTTTAACTGGAATTGCACTCACAGGAGATATCAATACTTCAGGTATCATTACTGCAAGTGAGTTTTATGGTTATGGTGGTAGTTTAAGTAATGTTGGTTTAGGAACAGAAGATAGTATCAATACAACAGGTATCATCACTGCAGCACAGTTTTATGGTGATGGAAGTTTATTAACAAATATTGGTGGGGCATTTACACCATTAACTTTCAATCCTACTAATGGTCAAACAAATGTAGGATTAACAACCAATATTGTTATTACTTTCAATAAACCAATTCAAGCAGGTGTTGGTACAATTACCTTAAGAACTGATAGTGCATCTGGAACGATTGTAGAAAGTTATGATGTAACTTCAAGTGATAGATTAACATTTAGTGCTGGTACATTAACGATTGATCCTACTGCATCTTTAAGTGGTCTTACAACTTATTATACTGTATTACCTGCAGGAACAGTTAAAGATACTTATGGTCTTGATGATAATACATTGATTGATAATTATAGTTTTACAACACAACAGTTTAATTATGAGTTGTGGGCATGGGGATATAATTCTTATGCAGCCCTTGGTCAGAATGATAGAACACATCGTTCATCACCAGTCCAAATTCCAGGAACTCAGTGGTCTTTAGTTTGGAATAATTATTTACAAACAAGTGCTATTAAATCTGACGGAACACTATGGGTGTGGGGTTATAATGTTTATGGTTCATTGGGACAAAATGATATTGTAGATAGGTCTTCTCCAGTTCAAATTCCAGGAACACAATGGGAAGATATTGTTGGTGGATATTTGAATTCTATTGCAAAAAAAACTGATGGAACTTTATGGTCATGGGGATATAATGGTAATGGTCAATTGGGATTAGGCAGTAGGTCAAATTTATACTACTCATCACCAGTTCAGGTTCCGGGAACACAATGGGATCAAATATTTCCTATAGGGTACGTTGGATATAGGTCTTTAGCGTCCAAAACTGATGGAACTTTATGGACATGGGGCAGAAATATTTATGGAAACCTTGGTCAAAATAATACAACATATTATTCATCACCAGTACAAATTCCAGGAACACAATGGAATGTTACAAGTAAATATACCGTTTCAAGTGGAGATACTACAGTATTTGGAATAAAAACAGATGGAACATTATGGGCATGGGGATCAAATTATGATGGTGGTCTGGGTCAAAATAACAGAACATATTATTCATCACCAAGACAAGTTCCAGGAACACAATGGAGTGAAGTTAGTGCTTCACAAACACATACATTAGCTACTAAAACGGATGGAACACTATGGGGATGGGGTTCTGGATCAAATGGACAATTTGGATTAAATAATACAGTAAAATACTCTTCACCAGTACAAATTCCAGGAACACAATGGACCAAACCTAATGCGCTATATGCTACATCGTCTTTATTAAAAACTGATGGAACCTTATGGGTTTGGGGATATAATGGTTATGGTCAATCTGCTAATAACGATAAACAGCCATATTCATCACCAATACAAGTTCCAGGAACACAGTGGACTGTGACTTCTGGAAAAGTTTATGAAGTTTTTGCAATCAAACAGACAACCTAAATACCTAAAAAACGATAATGGCTATAAACTTTCCAAGTGGTCCTTCGGTAAATCAAATCTTTTCTGACCCTACCTCTGGATTTACATATCAGTGGAATGGAACTGTCTGGGTAAATTATAATTACACTGCACCTGCAAAGATACAAGAACTAGATGATATCAAAAGTTCTTTTAATGGTGTAACACAAACCTTTGCACTTACTGTATCAAGTTCTGCAGTCACACCCGTTAAAGCAGACCAGTTAATCATTAATATTGGTGGTATTGCACAAAATCCAGGTATTGACTACACAGTATCAGGAAGTAATATTAACTTCACAACTGCACCAGATGCAGGATTAGATTTTTATGGTGTTCTACTTGGTGGTTCAACAAATCTAACTGAAGCAGCAACAGGTACAGTTAGACCAGATTCATTAAGTTCTGGTGCTCCTTCATGGAATACTTCTGGTGATTTAAAAGTCACTGGTGTTACAACCATTGCAAACACTGGTACTGCATCAACAGCACTTACTGTCTCTGGAAATGCAAGAATTACTGGAATTGTAACTGTTGGGTCATCAAGTATTACAATTGATGGTACAAACAATGAGATTAAAGTAGGAACTGGAGCAACATTATCTTCATCAGGAATTACTGTTGGTATTATTACTGGTACATTCTATGGTGATGGTAGTGGATTAGATAATGTTGGAATTGGAACTCAAGGAAGTGTTAATACATCAGGTATTGTTACTGCAGCAAGTTTTTATGGTGATGGTTCAGGATTGATTAATCTTGGTGGACCATTAGAACCACTGACTTATTCACCTGGTATTGGCGAAACAAACGTAGCACTTGCATCAAATATTGTTCTTACATTTGGTAAACCAATTGTTGCTTCTGCAGGAACAATTACCTTAAGAACTGATAGTGCATCAGGAACAATTATTGAAAGTTATGATGTTAATACTAGTGATAGATTAAGCATCAATGGTGGTATATTAACTATTGACCCAACTGATAATTTAAGTGGATTAACAACTTATTTTGTTGTTTTTCCTGCAGCAGTGTATAAAGATACATTTGAAAGTTCTTCAAGTGTTGGAATTACAACTTATAGTTTTACATCACAGCAGTTGAATTTTGAGTTGTGGAGTTGGGGTTATAATGGTCAAGGACATTTGGGATTGAATAACAGAACATATTACTCATCACCAGTTCAAATTCCAGGAACACAGTGGAGTAAGGTATCTAGTGATTATTTTCAATCAATTGCAACAAAAACTGATGGAACACTATGGGCATGGGGATTTAATGCCGTAGGTAGTTTAGGTCAAAACAACTTAACATATTACTCATCACCGGTTCAAATTCCAGGAACACAATGGAATAATATTGCTAGTGGATATTCAAGTAGATCACTAGCAACAAAAACTGATGGAACATTATGGTCATGGGGAGAAAATGACTATGGACAAGTGGGACAAAATAATACAATTAATTACTCATCACCAGTACAAATTCCTGGAACACAATGGGAGTATGTGCAAGTTGGTGATTATAGTGGATACTTTTGTCTTGCAACAAAAACTGATGGAACTTTGTGGTCATGGGGTAAAGGTGGTGATGGTCATTTGGGGCAAAATAATCAAACTAGTTATTCTTCACCTGTTCAAATTCCAGGAACACAATGGAATGGTGCTTATATGAATTGTGCAGTTAACCTAACATATGTAGGGAAAACTGATGGAACATTATGGTCATGGGGATATGGTGGAGCAGGAAATCTTGGACAAAATGATAGAACACCACGTTCATCACCAGTTCAAGTTCCGGGAACACAGTGGGGTGGAGACATTAATAGTGGTTATGCACATGTTCTCGCAACAAAAACTGATGGAACTCTGTGGTCATGGGGATCTAATAGTAGTTCAAAATTAGGTGATGGAACTACAACACCTCGTTCATCACCTGTTCAAATTCCAGGAACACAATGGTTTAAAGTTTCCGGTGGATATAATCATAGTGCTGCATTAAAAAATGATGGAACTTTTTGGGCATGGGGCGCAAATGCTTATGGTCAAGCAGGAACAAATGATAGATCAACGTCAACAACTCCACGTCAAGGAGCAATGAATGCAAGTGGTTTTATTGCGATTAGTGGAAAAATTTATAGTGCATATGCAATCAAACAGACAACCTAAATACTTAAAAAAGACAAATGGCAGTTAATCCAGTCATTAACATATCAATTCCACAAGGTTCTGATTTTTCAGAAACTTTTGTTTCTACTGAATCTGATGGTTCCGCATCAAACCTTGCTGGATATTCTGGTGCTGCTAAAATGAAAAAGCATTCAGGTGCAACAGCATTCACGTCATTTTCAGTGAATATCACAGCAGCAACAGGTGAAGTTGCAATTGCATTAACATCTGGAGCAACTGTTGGATTAGAACCTGGACGCTACTATTATGATGTAAAACTTACTTCTGGAAGTGGTGCAGTGTCCAGATTAGTAGAAGGAATGGCGTTTGTAAGAGCAGGCATTACTACCTAAGAACAATGGCTGTAGTCAAAAAAGCACAATCCATTTCTAATGTTGCAAAGAAACCAAAAGCAACAGCAGTAAAAACACAATCAGCAAGACAACCATCAATCATCACTGAGATGGGTGATGTTAATTTTGGTGATTTGGATGCAGGAGCAGATGGTAAGATTGTATCATATGATGCTGCAACTAATAAATTTGTTTTGATTACTGCAGATGAATTGTTAAGTGTATCAGTAGAAGACAATGATGTTCCTGATGCACTGGTCACTGCACTGGAAGGTGAATTGGATTTAGGTCAAATTCAGATAGAAACTCTTGACGGAGGAACTTTCTGATGCCTACAAGATTACAAGATTTAACAAATACTGATTTTGGTACACTAAATGCTGCAAAAAATAAAAATATAATGAGATATAATGCATCAACAGGTAAGTTTGATGTAACACAAATTGATACAACATTAGGTTTAACTTCCACACCACCACAAGCATTTGTTGATGCTATTGAAAGTAAAATTGATGTAAATAAAGTTACTTTTAGAGGACTTGACGGGGGAACCTTCTGAAGTAATAAATAATAATAAATCAAAATAGATAGAAATGGCTTCTCCCGTAATTCAGTTTAAAAGGGGTGCCTTTGCTAATCTTCCTGCACTGCAGGCTGGTGAACCCGCACTTACAACCGACACCTATGAACTTTATGTAGGTATTGATAGTACTACAAGCGGCAATAAGTTTTTTGGTTCCCATCGTTACTGGACGAGAGAAACTTCTTCTGTTGGTAGTAGAGTAAACCTTGTTGAAGGTAGTTCTAACGGTTCATCATTTATTTCATTAAAGTCACCAGATTCACTTTCTGGAATTACAACTTATACATTCCCAGCAACTGCTACTGATGGTTATTTCCTGAAGACCAATAGTTCTGGAGATTTATCTTGGGATGCTGTTGTAAGTACATTTGATATTGCTGCTGATAGTGGAACAACCGACAGTGTAAGCACAGGTTCTACTATTACTTTTACTGGTGGAGAAGGTATTGATACTGCAGTAACTGATGATACTATTACCATTTCTGCAGAAATCGCATCAGATACTAACAAGGGTGTTGCTTCTTTTGATGCAACTGACTTCCAAGTTATCAGTGGTGCAGTAGGTCTTCATACTGAGAGAATTCAGGATATTGCTGGTGCAATGGTCACTGGTAATACTGAAACTTTAATTACAGTAACTTATCAAGATGCTGATGGAACAATTGATTTTGTAGTTGATAATGACCTTGCAAACTACAGCAATACAAACTCTGCATTCATCTCTGCATCATCAACTAATACATTAACCAATAAGACATTTGATGCAAACGGAACTGGTAACTCACTTTCCAATGTAGAAGTTGCTGACTTTGCTGCTTCTGCAATTACAGATTCTTCAGATACAATTGCAACAAATGATAGTGATACTCAGATTCCAACATCTGCAGCAGTTATTGATTATGTTGGAGCACAAATCGGTGCAATTGATTTAACTGTTTCTACTGCTGGTGATAGTGGAACAGGTTCAGTTTCAACATCACAAACCCTGACTGTTTCTGGTACTGCTAACGAAATTGAAACTGCAGCATCAGGACAATCAATCACCATTGGTCTTCCAAATGATGTTACGATTGGAAATAACCTGACTGTTAGTGGAAACCTTTATGTAAATGGTTCTACAACTCAGGTTAATACATCTTCAATGTTAGTTGAAGATAGAACAATTGAACTTGGTCTTGTTAATGGTTCTGCACCTTCAGCAACAACCACTTGGGACTTAGGTGTTCTCTTTAACTACTACCAATCTTCTGCTAAGAAAGCAGCAGTTGCTTGGGAACAAGGTGATGCAAGATTTAAGTTTGCTTCAGTTGTATCTGATGGTGGTGGTACTGATAACGACAGTCCACAACTTACATTCACCACATATGCACCAATTGAAATCAGTGCTCTTTGGGTAAATGACTGTGCTGGTCAATCACAAGTCATTTCTTGCTCTGGTACAACAAGAAAACTTGAGAATATCACAATTGACGGCGGAACCTGGTAACGCCCAATCACACAATCTAAATAGGAGGAGTTATCTCCTCCTTTTTTTATGTCTGATGATGATTTAAAAGCAGTTCTTGCAAAGTATCAACAAAAAGCATTTGAACTTTTCAATCAAAATATTGTTCTAGAGACACAGGTAGAGCAATTAACTAGAACTGTTGCATCTTTACA
>Ga0222714_10007076_pt1 | contig 10344 bp, 12 predicted proteins | sample C33_3DmetaG_FD_165048 | JGI IMG/M metagenome (GOLD analysis project Ga0222714, IMG submission 165048) | Estuarine water microbial communities from San Francisco Bay, California, United States - C33_3D | ecosystem: Environmental > Aquatic > Marine > Unclassified | place: USA: California... | reverse complement strand
TGCAACTTCGCCACGGCTGCCGCGCCGACTACCGGTATTGAAACCGCAAGCGGCATCAGATCGGCAGTATTCACTTCACCGCTCCCAACAATAATTCCGCGGCCTCACGTGCCGCACCCAACGTGAATGAGGTATCCAGTCCGAAATACACGCAAGCCACGGTCATTATTACGGCGGGAGCCAGCATGCCGACAGATACTTCCTGCACGCCGTGATGCCGGGGGGCCGTGAAATATGCCGCCTCAACGAAACGCCAGACATAGGCCGCCGCCAGCAAGGAACTGGCTCCAATGGCAACTATCGTTAACCATTGGCCCGCCTCAGCGGCCGCAAGCACCAGATGCCACTTGGTGATAAACCCGGCAGTACCCGGGACGCCGATCAGGCTCAGTCCGGCAATCACGATGCAAAACGCACTCAAGGGCATGCGCTGCCCCATTCCCGCCAGCACTTCCAACCGGCAACCGCCGAGGCGCAACGCCGCCCCTCCGACCAGCATGAAGAGCGCTGCCTTCGCGATCCCGTGATTAAAGAGATGCACCACTGCCGCGGTGAGCCCATCCTGATTCGCCAGACTTACCCCCAAGGTGATGTAGCCGATCTGCGCGACGCTGGAATAGGCCAACAACCGCTTCAGATCTTTTTCCATGACTGCCACTAGAGAGGCAACCAGCATCGCCGCAATCGACAGCAGAGAAAGCGCCTCCAGCAACGGAAGATCTTGCAACACAAGTCTTGCACCGAAAACACCGAACAGGAGCCGGATGAATACATAGAGCGACACTTTGGTCGCGGTTCCCGCCATGAAGGCAGCGACCGCCCCGGGCGCCGTGGAATATGCGCTGGGCAACCAGGCGTGCAGCGGAAAAAGGGCGGCCTTGAGGGACAATCCCACTGTCATGAAAGCCAGCGCTGCGAGCACAGGACGATGATCGGCGACCGCCTGGATACGACCCGCCATATCGACGATATTCAGGGTTCCCGTCACCAGATAGAGGAATCCAACACCGATGATGTAAAAAGTCGCACCGATGGTGCCGAGAATCAGATACTGAAATGCGGCATGCAACGCTCGGCGCTCGCGGCCAAGCGCGATCAACACATAACCCGACAGCGACGAAATTTCCAGGAAAACGAATATATTGAATACATCATCAGTCACGGTCATACCCAGCAGACCGCTCAGACAAAGCAGAAACATCGCATAAAACAGGTAATGACGATCCGAAGGCACCTCACTGATGACGCTGGTCCGCGCATAAACAGAGACGATGGTTGCGACCCCGCTCACCAGAATCAGTACGAAGGCATTCAGCACGTCGACGCGATACTCAATTCCCCACGGGGGCGCCCAGTTTCCGATTGCATAAGAAATCACGGTGCCGCCGCGCACCTGGACGAATAGCCCGATAGCGCAAGCCAGCGAGACCATGCTCGCCAGCACAGCAAGCAACCAACCCGCTCGTCCGCTGCGGAACAGCACTATCAGGGGGGCCGCAAGCAGCGGGACAACAACCAGCAATACCGGCAGATGCTCAGCGCTCATGCATCACCATCCTCTGACATCGCATCCCCATGCACTGCAACGAGCACTTCATCCTCTTCGATGCTGTTAAATGACTCCTTGATTCGCACCACCAGAGCAAGCCCGAGCGCCAGCGTGGCGATACCCACCACGATGGCCGTCAGTATCAGCACATGCGGCAGTGGATTCGAGTAGACACTGAACTGCGCGGACGCAATCGGCGCTGTCCCGCCTATCAGCTTTCCCGGTGCGATATACAGCAGATACACCGAGGTCTGGAAGATGGCCAACCCGACAAGTTTCTTGATCAAATTGCTGCGCGCGATGACCACATAAAGGCCCGCAACCATCAGCAGGATCGTGATCCAGTAGGTGTAATGATCCGAGAGCGGCATGATGACCATCAACCCGGGGGCAACTTCGCACGGCCGGCGAAGACATAAAAGATCTTCAGCATGACGCCACTGACAGTCACCAGCACACCCGCCTCAACCAAAAAAATACCGACGTGCTGCCCGGTTACCGGATTCGCCGACAAAACAAAATAGTCCAGAAAATTGCCGCCAAGCAGCATCCCGGCGATTCCGGTACCGCCGTAAATCAGCACGCCCAGAGCCATCATCGATTCGACGAGAGCATCCGGCACCAGCAGCCGCGCGGCCGGAAGACCAAATATCAGCGCGTAGAAGATCACCGCAGCAGCGACAATCACGCCCGCCTGAAACCCGCCGCCAGGACCGAAATCACCGTGGAACTGGACATAGAGCGCAAAAATCAGCATAAACGGGATAAGCATTTTCGCCACGACCCGCAGAACAAAAAAATCACGCATCGTGACGGATCTCCGCATTTGCTTCCGACTGCTTCTTCTTGCGGCGACCACGAAGCAACGCGATAACGCCGATACCCGCAGTGAAAACAACCGTCGTTTCACCGAATGTGTCGTATCCCCGATAGCTTGCGAGAACAAAGGTGACCATATTCGGAACCCCGGTCTCACGAGGACCGTCCTGGATATAGCGCGGCACCACGTGGGTATGTATGGGGGCAGCCGGGTCGGAAAAACGCGGCAAACCGAGAGAGCCGTACACGAGAGCAGCGGCAACGCCAACCGAAACCAGTAACGCCGGCAACCGGTATCTCAATGGCCGGGATTCCTCGGCGCCGGCGAGATGTATCGCACTCAGGAGCAGTACCGTGGAAATGCCGGCACCGACAGCAGCCTCGGTCATCGCCACGTCCACCGCGTCCAGCGCGACCAGCACCGTTGCCATCAGGAAGCTGTAGATGCCGCTCAGGACAACGACCACAAAGAGGTTGCGCTGGACAACCACGCTCAGGACCAGCAAGGCCATCATGGTCAGCAGCACATTGATGATCAGTGACTCGATGATGCCTCCTTCTCCGCGAGCAACGGCTTCAGTCCGCGGGTCAGGGCCGCCTTGCACAAGGCATGCGTTGCCGTCGGACTGGTGAAGAAGATCAGCAACCCGATGACGAACAGCTTGACGGTCACCAATGTGAACCCCGCCTGCAGCATCATGCCCAGCAGCAGCAGGCCAGCCCCGGCGGTATCAGTAACGCTGGCCGCATGCACACGGGTGTAAAAGTCGGGCATCCGGATCATGCCCAGCGCCCCGATGGCGCAAAAAACGGACCCCGCCACCAGACAAACCCAACTCAACGCATCAGACAACATACCCGTTACCCCTGCTCGCCGCGCCCTGGATCACCCAGATCGCCAAAGCGGAAAAACTTCAGCACTGCGATGGTGCCCACCACGTTGAGCAATCCGTAAATGATGGCGAGATCAAGAAATTCCGGCCGCCCTGTCAGGAAACCAATCACCGCAAGCAGGAGCACCGCCAGGGTGCCGATCGTATTGGCTGCCTGAAGGCGGTCAAAAACAGTGGGGCCCAGCATGGCGCGTACAAGAACCAGTGCCAGCGCAACCAGAAGTCCCGCTGCAGCGGCGGTAAACATTAATTGCCCTCCTTCATCTCGACGCCTTCAAACCGGCACACCCGCGAATTCATTTCGCTGTCAATGCAACCCGCGGCTCCTTCTCGGGTAAGGCCATGCACCACGAATTCACCCGGCTCCACCTCGACGGATATCGTTCCGGGCGTCAGCGTAATGGAATTCGCGTGCGTCACCAGCCCCACCACGGTACGCTGCCCAGGGGCAAACTTGACGATTGTCGGCGATATCGGCAATCGGGGATTCAGAATGATGCCTGATACCGTCCAAGCCGACTTCGCGATTTCCTTGAACAGCCAAGGCCAGTACGTCAGCGCGCTCAAGCCGAGATGGATGGGGTGACCTTCGCGGTCAATGACATCCATGCGGCCGGCAACCCAGGCCACCGCCAGCGCGCACAGCGCACCAGCCCCAAGAAGAAAGGCCGTAAAGTAGCCGGACAACACCACCCAGAAGAGGAACAGTGCAACCGAAAGGCTGATGAAGCGGATCATGGATTCCCGATTAATGTCCAGGCGCGCTTCTGCTGTTGCGGCCTGATTATTATTGTCCGCTCAATTCTACGTATTCCCATCAGCGGCCACAACCCATGCCGCCTTAAGCTTGGCTTGCGTCCGCATGCCGCCAACCATGCTCAAACTCCACCGCGATTCCACAGCGCGGGAGAGCGAAGTCAAGGCCTGGACCGACCGGTGGCAACGCGGCAGGGGCGGGCCTCAGGGCGTCAGTATCACGTGCACCCTGTACGGTCCATGGGCTCCGAGGGTCACTGTCTGCTCGATATCGGCGGTGCGGGACGGTCCGGACACGAAATTCACCGCACGCGGCATCGTCGCCTGTTCACCGCGCAACAAAGCCCAGGCGTCCTCCATACCGGACACCACGCGGTTGACCGGCAACACGGCAATATGCGTTTCCGGTAACAGACTCACGCTGGCCGGCGTATCTCGACCGGATAACAGCATCAGCGTGCCGGTCTCGGCGATGGCGCAGAACGCACTGGTAATGCCGACAAGGTCGTCGCCGTTCGCCGCTCGCGCCTCCACCGCCAGACCGGATGCCGCCCATGACCAGCTTGACACGGCTGGCGTGCAAACCGCTCGCGGTGCAAGTTGCTGCGAATTCAGGTACGCGGCCACGGCAGCAGGCACCGCATCGATAGACTGCACCATGTCAACGCTCGCCGACAGGAATCGTGCGCGATCGCAGAACCGCGCCAACAGATCGCCGCTAACGGTGGGACGCGGTCCGGCAGGATGTTCTGCCAGATGTGCAGCCACGGCCTCACGCCCGGCGGCCAGATCGGTTGCGACCCGTCCCTGGCGTGAACGAATCCGGCCGAGAATTTGTTCTCGTGCGCTCACCGTGACCATGTCCCGATTGCCAGTTGCGCAGTCGATGAATGCATGATCAGCCCAGCGTCGGCATGTTGAACCCGGCCGGTAGGGCCCGGTCATCCGGCCAACGGGTGGTCACGACCTTACCGCGCGTATAAAAGCGTACGCCCTCGGGGCCGTGGACATGCTGATCGCCAAACAGGGAGTTACGCCAACCGCCGAAGGAGTAATAGGCAATCGGGACCGGAATCGGCACATTGATGCCCACCATGCCGACCTCTATTTCACGCTCGAATTTCCGTGCCGCGCCACCGGATCGTGTAAACACCGCAGTGCCGTTGGCATAGGGGTTGGCGTTGATCATCGCGATTGCCTCATCCATGGTCTTCACCCGCAGCACCACCAGAACCGGGCCGAAGATCTCGTCACGATAAATGCTCATGTCAGTGGTCACCCGGTCAAACAGCGTGGCCCCGATGAAAAACCCGGCATCATGACCGGCAACGCTGAAGCCACGCCCGTCGAGCACTGCAACCGCTCCCGCCGCCACGCCCTGATCGATGTACGCAGCAATCTTGTCGCGATGGGCACGGCTGATCACCGGCCCCATATCGACGCCTTTGTCATGGCCCGGTCCGATATTCAGTTTGCCGGCGGCATGCTTCAGTTTTGCTACCAGTTGATCAGCGACTTCTTCCACCGCCACCACTGCCGAGATGGCCATGCACCGCTCACCGGCCGAACCGTAGGCGGCGCCGATGAGGGCATCAGCAGCAAAATCGAGATCGGCATCCGCCAGCACCACAGCGTGGTTCTTGGCGCCGCCCAGCGCCTGCACGCGCTTACCCTCCTTCGCGCAGGTTTCGTAAATGTACTTGGCAATCGGCGTGGATCCGACAAACGATACCGCCCTTACATCGGGGTGCTGCAACAAGGCATCCACCGCCTCCTTGTCGCCATGCACCACGTTGAACACGCCGTCGGGCAAACCGGCTTCCTTCAACAACTCAGCCATGCGCATTGACGCCGATGGCACTTTCTCGGAGGGCTTCAGCACGAAGGTATTGCCGCAGGCAATGGCCACCGGAAACATCCACAGCGGCACCATCACCGGAAAGTTGAACGGTGTAATGCCGGTGCAGACACCCACCGGCTGACGCAGCGAATACGTATCCACCCCGCTGCCGACATCGGGGCTATGCTCGCCTTTGAGCAGATGGGGAATACCGGTGACAAACTCCACCACCTCAATACCGCGCTGCACCGAGCCCATCGCATCAGGCAAGGTCTTGCCGTGCTCATCAGTCACCAATCGCGCCAACTCCTCGTGATGCGCGACCAGCAGTTCACGAAAACGCATCAGGATGCGCGCGCGGCGCAGAGGCGGGGTATCACGCCAACCCGGGAGCGCACGCTTCGCCGACGCCACCGCCGCATCCACATCACGGGCGTTTGCCAGCGGCACCTGGCGAGTCACTTTGCCGGTTGCCGGATTGGTCACATCACCGCGGCGTGCGGAAAGCGCCGGTTGCGCACGGTTATCAATCCAAAGCGGTACCGTTGCGAGGGTTCCGGCGTCTGATGGTTTATTCATGACAAGTCCTCAAAAAATCGGTTCATTCATTCAGGCGTCCGGCAAACGCCGCTGACGCATCAATTCCCGGAAGGTCCGCCCCTGCGGCGCCGGAAAGTCGCGCTGCGCCGTCCAACCGCCGCCAAATGGCAGATGGCGTATCCGCCCATCGCGACCCGCCAGCGCTTTCAGCAAGCGCACCTTGAGTCGGGTCGCGACAGCATACAGTCCGGGCCGCAAAGCGAGCCAGCCCCAGAGCCGCAGCGCGATCACCTCGGGCCAGGGTTTAAGTCCCTGCTCGAATTGCCGCTCGCGCAACTTGCGCAACAATTCCGGCAACGGGATTTTCACCGGACAAGCCACATGGCATTGTCCGCAGAGCGTCGCGGCATTCGGCAAGTCGCGGGCATTTTCCAGACCGACATAGGTCGGCGTCAGCACGGACCCCATGGGTCCGGGATAGACCCAGCCGTAGGCATGTCCGCCCACGCTCTGGTACACCGGGCAATGGTTCATGCAGGCGCCGCAGCGTATGCAGCGCAGCATCTCCTGCATGTCCCCGCCGACCAGCTTCGTCCGTCCGGCATCGACGAGAATGACATGAAAGTGCTCCGGCCCGTCCGCGTCCCCGGCACGTCTGGGGCCCGTCGTCACGGAAACATAATTGGTGATGCTCTGGCCGGTGCCGTGCCGCGGCAGCAGCCGCAGCAGCGTCGTCACGTCCTCCAGCGTCGGAACAACCTTCTCGATGCCGGTAATCGCCACATGCACACGCGGCAGGGTAGTCACCATACGGCCATTGCCTTCGTTGGTCACAATCAGCGTCGAACCGGTCTCGGCAATGATGAAATTCGCGCCGGATACACCCATATCCGCCGTCAAAAAATGGGGGCGTAATTTTTCGCGTGCCTCACGGCACAAGGCCGGGATATCGGTCAGCCGGGGAGCGTCATGCTTCTCGGCGAACAGGTCTGATACCTCGTCACGCGTCTTGTGCACCACCGGTGCCACGATATGCGACGGGGGTTCTTTCGCCAGTTGCAGGATGTACTCGCCCAGATCGGTTTCGACAACTTCGAGGCCGCCGGCCTCCAGCGCGTCGTTCAGTCCGCACTCTTCGGTGACCATGGACTTTGACTTGATGACCTTGCGTACGCTGTGTTGCGCAGCAATCTCCAGTACGATGCGATTCACATCCTCGTGCGATTCCGCCCAGTGAACCACCGCACCCGCCGCAGTCGCCTTCTGCTCGAAAGCCTCAAGATACACATCCAGCCGCGCCAGCGCGCGATCACGGATGGCCGCTGCGGCATCTCGGATGGCCGGAAAATTGTCCAGCTCAGCGACGCGGTCCGCACGCCCCTTGACGAAATTGCCCTGCAGCTTGCGCAAGGCCGTCTGCAGTTTCTCGTCCTGCAGCTTGCGCTTTGCCGTGGCCTTGAACTGTGCCGAAGTCAGTTGCATCTCAGATACGTCCGTCCGCCGTCGTCGCTGTCAGGATCCGGTGCATGTCAGCGCGACGCGCCGTTTGCATACATCGCCAGTATGTCCCAGACCGCCCGGTTGGCCGGTGTCGGCACACCCACTGCCTCACCCAGTCGCACCACACCGCCGGCCAGCCATTCCACTTCGAGCCGGTTGCCCGACGCGAGATCATGGTGAAGGGAGGAATTCATGTCCGCCGGCACGGAGTCGGCGAAGGCCAGCCGGTCATCCGCATAGTCCGCCGGCAGCGCCACGCCATGCGCCCGGCCCACCGCCACCACCTCCTGCATCAAACGGTGCAGAAAGTCACGGGAACGCGGATGCGCGCGGATAGCGCCTATGGTGCTGCGCATGGTCGCGGTAGTTCCCGACAGTCCGACCAGAAAAGTGTATTTCTCCCACAAGGTGCGGCGGATGTCCGGAGAGATCTCGCCCTGTATGCCTCCAGCCAGCGCATGCGCGAGCAGTGCCTCGGCCCGCGCAGACCGCTTGCCGTCGTACTCACCGAATACCATGCGCTGCAGTGCGCCGACCTGGCGAATCACACCTGGCCGGGCAATATGGGTACCCACATAGGCCACGCCACCCATCACCGCGCCGGGGCCGAACGCGTCGCGCAAGATGTCATCCTTGATAACGCCGTTTTGCAGGGACAACACCGCCGTGTCCGGCCCCACCAGCGGACGGATCTGCTGTGCCATGGCCGCAAGGTCCCACATTTTGACGCCCAGCAACACCAGATCGACCGGACCGATGCTGCCGATATCGTCAGTGGCCGTCACTGTCGGCAGGTGAAGATCGCCCTGTGTCTCATTCTCGATCAGCAATCCGTGCTCGCGCATCGCCGCCAGATGCGCGCCACGCGCCACGAACGTCACCTCTGCACCGCCCTTCTGCAGACGACCGCCGTAAAAACCGCCCACACCGCCAGACCCCACTACTGCGATTCGCATTACCTGTTTCCTGTTATTTCTGAATGAATGCCCACCCGTTACCGCCAACAGCCGCACCGGAACAACGCATTGACTTCGCTGGTCGCCAGCACGCATGAAGCGTCGAAGTATATCGGTGTGCGCCAGAAAGGCGCAGCCCTCACCAAACCGCCCCCTCGATTTCACGCAATTTATTGATTTTAATAAAGTTTATTAAATTCTCATCCGGATACAACGATCATCATATTTACAGTCTCCCCCCTGTCCTGGGAGCAGCGCGTCAAACAACGCCGCGACCCGCCGCAGGATTGCACCGGTGAATCCGAAATGCCTCCAAGACATACGGTTCACGCACGGCCAATTGGTCCGCTCATTAATACACGAAACTCTTTGGACAGGATTTGTAACCAGCAATGCGGCGATTCACTGGCCATACAGCGGCAGAATCCCCGTGCATCCGGTTACCTGTATTCTTCGCGCTTCCGCCATCATCGAAAATCCTCAATACCCATGAACCCCGTGACACCAGCCCCTTTTGTCGAGCATTCAGGCATCAACAGCCGGGGTGTCAACGACGGCATCGCGGTCAGCGAAGTGACCCTGCTCCCGCATCACCTGAACCGGATCGGCACTGCCCACGGCGGGCTGATAGCAACCTTGCTCGATAATGCCATGGTGAATGCCGGACGCGCGATCTGCGGACCTGAGGCGCGGCTCGCCACGATTGAGATGAAGATTTCCTTCATGCGGGGCGGGAAAGGTGCATTGCGTTGCAGTGCACGCTGTGTGCACAGCACGAAACGTCTGGCCTTCTGCGAAGGGGAGGTGCGGGACGCTGCCGGCACTCTGGTGGCTACCGCCAGTGCGACGCTGCAGTATGTAGTTGGCAGCGGAAAAAAAGACGCGTGACCACGTGCAGCGCCAGGAAGTGAAAAAAGCCACCGGAAAAGGTGGCTTTTTGTTTTACCGACAACCGGATTCTATTGGCAACCTGACACGCAGATACCCCGGTCGTTGAACTCCATGGTCCGTCCGCTGATGGCCAGATAGGCGTCCGGCTTGAAGTGTTTCATCAGGGCAGCCGTCCGCGAAATCGGGCGCAGCTTGCCACCTTCAGTGGCCGGCTCGTTGACATGCGTCAGCAGCACAGACTCCGGTTTGATCAGCTCATTGATCGCATGTGCCCCCGACAGGAAAATGCCGGGATTGACGCCGAGATTGAGCACCGCGAGATTGGCCTTGTGAAACTCGCTGACCACCGTTTTCATTTCCGAGTGAATCCCGGTGTCACCGGACAGGTAGGCCACCAGGCCGTTGGTGAACTTGACGACATAGCCGGTTGCCGGTCCGTATTCCACGATACCACCGTCCGCCTTGATCGCCGCACGTGCCGACGGCGACAACAGTGCCGGGGGGGCGTTGTTGACGTGCGAGGCGTAGACAATGGTGATCTCGACAGACTTGGATGCCCCCTCTGCCTTGGCATTGAACACCCCGCCGAGATCGATTCGT
>Ga0222714_10007075_pt1 | contig 10345 bp, 6 predicted proteins | sample C33_3DmetaG_FD_165048 | JGI IMG/M metagenome (GOLD analysis project Ga0222714, IMG submission 165048) | Estuarine water microbial communities from San Francisco Bay, California, United States - C33_3D | ecosystem: Environmental > Aquatic > Marine > Unclassified | place: USA: California... | reverse complement strand
AGGCGCTCTTGAAGTTTCTCGCGATCATAATCAGAGTCAGTCTTTTCAATCTCAGAGCGGATCTGATTGACCCGGCCTTTGATCATCTCATCATCGCCTGCGCCTTCAACGATTGTGGTCTCATCCTTGGTAACTACTACCTTGCGAGCTTTGCCAAGTAGATCAAGGGTTGCAGCCTCAAGCTTTAGACCAACTTCCTCAGAGATCACAGTTCCGCCAGTCAAGATAGCAATATCTTGCAGCATCGCTTTGCGACGATCACCAAAACCTGGTGCCTTTACAGCAACAGAGCGGAAGGTGCCGCGGATCTTATTTACAACCAAGGTTGCAAGCGCTTCGCCCTCAATATCCTCAGCGATAATTGCAAGAGGCTTACCTGATTGCATTACCTTTTCAAGGATTGGCACTAGATCTTTAATGTTTGAAATCTTTGAGTTACAGATAAGCACATAAGCATCTTCCATTACCGCTTCCATGCGCTCAGTATCTGTGACCATATATGGGGAGATATATCCTTTATCAAAGCGCATTCCCTCGGTGAGCTCTAGCTCAAGACCAAAGGTGTTGCTCTCCTCAACTGTGATAACTCCTTCTTTACCAACCTTATCCATCGCCTCTGCGATCATCTCGCCGATTGTGGAGTCAGCAGCTGAGATAGATGCGGTTGCTGCAATCTGCTCTTTTGTCTCAACTGGCTTTGCCATAGCAGAGAGCTCAGTTGAAATTGCTTCAACGGCCTTCTCAATACCTTTTTTAAGTGCCATTGGATTAGAACCGGCAGCAACATTTCTTAGCCCCTCGCGCACAAGTGCTTGAGCAAGAACGGTTGCAGTGGTTGTTCCATCTCCTGCGACATCATCAGTCTTCTTAGCAACTTCTTTAACTAACTCTGCGCCAATCTTCTCCCAAGGATCATCAAGTTCAATCTCTTTAGCAATTGAGACGCCATCATTGGTGATTGTGGGAGCTCCCCACTTCTTTTCTAAAACAACATTTCGACCACGGGGCCCAAGGGTTACTTTGACTGCATCAGCCAAGGTATTCATTCCGCGCTCAAGGCCGCGACGAGCATCTTCATTAAAGGCAATCATCTTTGCCATAGTTCTATTTACTCCTCATTTAATTAACCAGTTTTTTCTAGCTTCAGGTGACTTATCACTCTCACCTGCCGAGTGCTAACGCCAAGCCTAGAGGGCTCTATTCCCGTTCTCAAATCAGGTTTTTCTAGGGCTCCCGCCCCGCAAGGCCTTAGAGGGATCGAGCTGAGATTCGAGCCTGGCGAAGGCGCCTTAAGCGCTTTACTAGAAGAGGTGAGGCGGCCAGGGCATCTTCTCGATCAATTAAGTTATTGAGTAGTTCGTAATAGCTTCTAGTTGATAGATTAAAGAGCTCTTTGATTGCAGCATCTTTTGCCCCAGCGTATTTCCACCATTGGCGCTCAAAGTCCAGAATCCGAACTTCAAGATCTGAAAGGTTTGAGTCAAGTTGTAGTGAGGCTTCTTCCATGGGGGATATTGAACTAGAGAATCGCTAAATTTTTGGGATTTAGAGGGTTGCCAGGATTACCTTGATATCAGTAATTGAGGTCCAGGGATTGACAATGGCAAATCGTAGTATCGGCTCGCCTTGATGCGATGAGGGAGTGACAAAGCCAATTTGATCTACCAATAATTTATCGCTCCATCTTTGATAATCACTTATCTGCCAACCTCTTCTTGTAAAGGCAACAATTGAAAGTTCTGGCTCCATAAGAAGTTCTAGATTGGGATGCTCTTTTATTAACTCCACACTTGCTCGCGCCAGATCCATTGTCTTATCCATCGACTCGGCATATTTATCAGTGCCATGGGTTGCAAGTGAGAACCAGAATGGAAGTCCTCTAACTCTTCTTGTTAGATGAATTGCATAATCAGATGGATTCCATTGCCCTGAATCTAATGTCTCTAGATATCCAGCATGTTGAGTATGAGCCCCTCTTGCAATTTCTGGGTCTCTGTAAATTAAGGCGCAAGCATCAAAGGGAGCAAAGAGCCATTTATGAGGGTCGACAATAAATGAATCTGCTAATTCAATTCCACTAAATAAAGCCTTACTTCTTGGCGAAGCAAGGGCAGCAAGACCATATGCCCCATCTATGTGATACCAAATGCCACGCTCACTTGCTATCTGCCCAACACCTTTTAAATCATCAATGATTCCAAGATTTGTACTTCCCGCAGTTGCTACAACGGCAAAGACTCTGTGATCTGGATTTGCTAGGTGATATTTATCAATCTCAAAGGCAGTTGTGCTGCCTTGCATCTTCTCATTTTTATCTGTTGGAATTGTTAATACTTCAACATCCATAACATCTGCTGCAGATTTAATTGAAGAGTGAGCCTGACTTGAGGCAGCGATAACCCAGCGTTTTACGCCAGGAAATTTACCTCTGGCGCTATGGCGAGCGGCAACTAGAGCTGAGAGATTTCCAATCGTTCCCCCTTGAACAAATACTCCACCAGAGGAACTTGGAAATTGCGCTAAATCACTGAGCCATCTAAGGGCTTGATTCTCAGCAAAAACTGCTCCTGCTCCCTCAAGCCATGAGCCGCCATAAAGAGCTGATGCGCCAACTACTAAGTCAAAGAGCGTTGCAGATTCAGTTGGAGCAGAGGGAATAAATGCTAAATATCTTGGATGATCTGTTGAGATGCAGGCTTGAGCTAGGACATGTTTAAAGATATCTAGAGCTTTATCACCGCCAAGACCTTTTGTGGTGATTGTTTCCCCCACTTCGCTATAGAGCTCTTCATAACTCCATGGCCCATCAAGTGGAGGATCTTTCTTAAGTCTTATTAATGAGTACTCTAAAATCTTTGCAGCCAGGGCATCGATTTCTTCATCAAACTCATGCATCCCCGAATAGCGCCTTTCGCTTAGAGCTTCTTACAATATTTCTTAGCATTGTGGGAAATACAAAGCTATGAAATGGCAATACTAAATACCAGTAGAGCTGGCCGCCTAACCCACGAGGTGAGAAAGTTGCTTCTTGAATAATTCTTACCTTCTCCCCTTCTTTACTAATTCTAAAATCAAGCCAAGCCTTGCCTGGTAAAACCATCTCCGCATAGAGACGAAGTTCTTTTTCTTTCTCCACGATTTCAACTCGCCAGAAATCTAGGCCATCTCCAACTCTTAAGTGTTTTGGATCTCTTCGACCTCGCCTAAGGCCAACTCCGCCAACCATTCGATCAACAACGCCTCTTGCCCACCAGAGGAAATCTGCGCCATACCATCCGGTCTTGCCACCAATTTGTTCAATAGATTTCCAAACGCAATCAATTGGCGCATCGGTTAAAACTTCGCGTTTATCGCGCAAAATCATCTCTCCGGCCCAATCTGGATCTCCTTGGGCTTTCTGCCAGGGCGCAGTCGGGGCGGTTGCATCTGACCAGCGAGTTTCAACAAGATTGGCACTGGTTTTTGAAAGGGCTAAATTAATTGCAGTTGAAACATCAATTAAGCCTTCTTTTGGCTTAGCAACAATTGCATCAATACTTTTATCTGGATCTGCAACAGTTTCATTGATTAGCGAGCCAACTAGCGGGCGAGCAAGTCCTGTAGGAACTGGAGTAACAAATCCAATCCAAAGGCTTGAAAGCTTTGGCGTTAATACTGGAACTCTGATTATCCAGCGCCTGCGAAGTCCTGATGCTTGAGCAAATTTTTGCATCATGTCAGCATAAGAGAGAATCTCAGGGCCACCGATATCAAAGACTCCAGAGACCGGCTTTTTTAATTTTGCTACATTTGTTAAATACCAGAGGACATCGCGTATTGCTATTGGGTGAGTTAAATTGGTTACCCACTTTGGAGTGGTCATCACTGGGAGTCGATGAGTGAGATGGCGAAGCATTTCAAATGACGCAGAACCTGATCCAATAATAATCCCAGCGCGAAGCTCCATAACTGGAACTTTTCCACTAGCTAATAGCGCACCGGTTCTCGCTCTTGATGCAAGATGTTTACTAGCTTTCTTATCATTAGCAATTCCGCCGAGATAAACGATTTGAGAAACTCCTGCTGCTTGGCAGGCTCTAGAGAAATTATCTGCCATCGCAGCTTCTATTTCATCAAAGTGAGATCCGACTCCAATTGAGTGAAGTAGATAAAAAGCGGTGTGAACACCTTTAAGAGCCGCTAAGGTCTGATCATAATTACTAGCGTTTCCTTCACTTACTTCAACGGCGTTAATCCAAGGCTGGCCTGCAACTTTTTGTTTATCGCGGACAAATATCCGCACCTTCATTTTTTCACCAAGGAGTGCGCGAACTAAACGGCCGCCAACATAGCCAGAAGCGCCAGTTATTAGTATTCGTCTCACCTGGGCCATGGGTAGAACAGTAGACTTATCCACCTTATGCGGCCAAAGGTAGTAATTCTGGGGGCAGGTTTTGGTGGGCTTACCGCTGCTCGCGCCCTGGATTCAATCGCCGATGTCACACTCGTTGACCGCCATAACTTTCAGACCTTTTTGCCCCTGCTCTATCAGGTCTCAACTGCAGGGCTAGCAGCAGATCATGTCGCCTATCCCATCCGAGGCGCACTTAGAAAAACTAAAGTGAAGTTTCGTATGGGCTCTCCCATCTCTGTTGATCATAAAAACAAAAGTGTGAAATTAGATTCCAGTGAAGTTTTAGATTTTGATTATCTAATTGTGGCCCTAGGTTCTACCACCAATGATTTTGGTATCAAGGGGGTTGCTGAATATAGCCTTGGAATGAAGAGCGTGGGTGAGGCTCTAAATATTCGCTCTGAAATTATGCGTAGATTTGAAGATCTCTGTCGCTTTGAAGACGATACAAAGTTTTCCATTGCGGTAGTTGGAGGTGGGCCTACGGGAGTTGAGATGGCTGGCGCGATTGCAGAGTTAAAACGTGGCCCCCTAAATTCTGATAATGCTCAAGCTGCAAAAAATATTAGCGTCTATCTAATTGAAGCTGGTCCAATGCTGCTGCCTTCCCTTTCTGAGAAGTTATCAATTCGCACGAAAAAGGATCTAGAAAAATTGGGCGTAACCGTCCTAACTCAAGCTGCAGTTGCTGAAGTAAAACCAAGGCAGATTCTCTTTAGCGATGGAACAAGCATTCCTGCTGAAGTAACTATCTGGGCAGCAGGTGTTAAGGGTGAGCCTGCTATGAAAGCGCTGGCACTTCCTCAAGATGGAATAAGAATTACTGTTGATAAGAGCTTGCAGGTTAGTAATTATCCTTATGTTTTTGCAATTGGAGATATTGCCGGGGCAACAGGAAAAGATGGCAAGTATTTACCAATGGTTGCACCTGTTGCTATGCAGCAAGCAAGATTTGTTGCAAAACAAATTGCAAGACTTGTGAAGAATGAGCAGCTAAAAGAGTTCTCTTATATAGATAAGGGCTCAATGGCCACTATTGGCCGCCATAAAGCAGTAGTTGAAGTCAAAGGCCTGCGCCTTACTGGAACTATTGCTTGGTATGCCTGGCTCTGGCTTCATCTCTTTTATCTCCTTGGTGGGCGAAATAAAATTGGAACGATGGCAGATTGGACATGGAACTATTTAACTTTTGATCGCGGAAATCGTCACATCATGGATATTTCGTGAGTTATATCGATGTAAGGGGCCATCAAATCTGGCATCAGGAGTGGAGCAGAAGAAAGAATGAACCACTATTGCTTCTCCACGGGGGTTTAAGTTCAACAAAGAGTTTTGCGCCAAAAATTCTTCCAAGTGTTAAAAGAACTCACCATAGTTACGGCTATGACAGAAGCGCCCATGGAAAAACAAAGGTGCGCAAGGGCTACTACCACTTCAATTTCCAGCGAGATGAAGCTATTGCCTACATTGAAGATGTAATAAAGGGTCCAACGCACATAATTGGCCATAGCGATGGCGGAATTATCGGATTGATGGTGGCGATTGCAAGACCAGATTTAGTAAAGACACTAGTAGCAATTGGTGCAAATTATCACTATGACTGCGGACTTAATCTTCAAACATTTAATGGTCAGGTAGATGAGATTGAAAAAGATAAGTTTGCCCAGAGAACTGGCCAGCCAAGAGAACTTCTAGTTGAGATAACTGCCAAGGCTCATAAAGTCTGGGCAAGTGAGCCTAAGATGACTAAGAGAGAATTAAAGAAAATTAAGTGCTCTACCTTGATTTTAGCTGGCGATGATGAGCCATTTTCAACTGAACATACTGCATCACTTTATGAAGCAATTCCAGGGGCTCAGTTAGCAATACTTCCTGGCACATCCCACGCAGTATTAAAAGAAAAACCTAAATTAGTGAAGCAAATATTGAAAGACTTCTATAAAAATCCAGGGATGCCGTTAACTCTCTCGCCAAATCGCAGGCTAAAACAAGGACTAGGAACCACTACTAACTCTTAGCGCGCCATAGGCATGCTCTGGCACAAACGGTTTATTTGGAAGAACAGCGTTAATTCTTTTATATGGACTCTTTTGCGCAGGGCGAGGATCCAATTCTCCTTTATTGGGCCAGAGCGAAAATGCTCGTTCGGCTTGCGCCGTAATAGTTAGAGATGGATTAACTCCAAGGTTTGCAGTAAGGGCTGAGCCATCGACTACATGAAGGCTCGGATAATTCCAAACGCGGTGATATGGATCTATCACTCCCTTACTTTCATCACTTCCTATTACACAACCTCCGACAAAGTGAGCAGTAAAGGGAGCGCTAATCAGATCGCCAACATGGCCACCAGCAATTCCGCCATATTTATCCGCAATTCTTCTCGCTACTTCATTTGCCGCTGGAATATATGTGGCATTTGGTCTATCAGCATCATTTTTAGAAGTTAAGCGCCAGCCAAATAATCCCTTCTTTGAAGAGACTTTGATTGAGGAGTCCACATTCTGCATTACAAGTGCAATCACAGTTCTCTGGCTCCATCGTCGTACATCAAAAATCTTAAAAAATAATAAAGGATTTCTAATTGCATTTCTGATCCAATTTGCACGTCTCTGCTTAGCTGCGCTTCCATCAGTCATAATCGTTTGAAGTAGGCCCATTAAGTTAGAGCCTCTGCCATATCTAACTGGCTCAACGTGGGTATTTTCATCAGGAAAAAATGATGAGGTGATCGCAGCACCTTTTGAGAAGTCAATTGCGCTATTTCTAGGCATTATGGCCCCTGTTAGCGCTTCAGAGTTAGTCCTAGATAAGCTGCCAAGAGTTGGTGAGAGCTTTGGTAGTAGTTGCTTATCTTTCATTTTATGAAGTAATTTTTGAGTGTTATAAGTTCCAGCTGCTAGAACTAAATCTTTAGCGATAAATACTTTTTTTCTACCAAACCAGGATGAGCTTCCTCTGGCACTTATCTTCCAATCTCCATTTTCAATCTGTTCAAAGCTCTCAACGGTTAGCTCTGGAAAGACTATTGCTCCTGCTTTTTCAGCAAGACCTAAGTAATTCTTTGGCAGAGTGTTTTTAGCATTAAAGCGACAGCCTGTCATACATCCACCACATTGTTGGCAGCCATGGCGATCTGGTCCTACCCCGCCAAAATATGGATCCTTATCTAATACTTTAGGCCCGGAACCAAAGTGCACGCCAAGTGGCGCCATTTTAAAACTGCTGCCAACTCCCATCTCATGGGCAACATCTTTCATTGCCTGATCAGAGGCAGAGAAATAAGGATTTTGCGTGACTCCTAATACTCTTGATGCTTGATCAAACCAAGGCGTTAATTCAGATTTCCAATCAGTTATGCCTGCCCATTGTTTATCTTCAAAATATGAATCAGGTGGGGTGTATAAAGTATTTGCATAAACTAAAGAACCGCCACCAACTCCTGCTCCTGCCAAAATCAAAACATCGGGCAGGGCATGAATCCGTTGAATTCCTCTTAAACCTAAACGCGGTGCATAGAGAAATCTAGATAGTCTCCAAGAAGTTTTAGGAAAGTCTTTATCTTCAAATCTTCGCCCTGCTTCAATGACAGCGACTCGATAACCTTTTTCTACTAAACGCAGGGCTGCAACCGATCCACCAAAGCCAGATCCGACGATAACAACATCGAATTCCTGCTCTTTGCTAGCCATAGCGATAAGGCTACAACGCACCTTCTCAAAGGCAATCTTTTATTTTTGAAATGAGGAATTAAGCAATTAGATGGAGCCCCCCGTCAGGATTGAACTGACGACCTTCCGCTTACAAGGCGGATGCTCTACCACTGAGCTAGGGAGGCGTTTTCAGCGAGTAAGTATGGCATTGAGCAAGAAAATGGAACAATGCGCCAACCATGCCAACGCCAATCTGGTCTAGCCCTGAGACTACCTCAGTTAATCGCTTGCCTATGCTCAATATCGCCCATCTGATGAGTATTTCTCTTGATGGCGTTTGGAACTTTCAATTATTAGATCGAGCTGATCAAGAGCCAAGTAAGAGATGGCAGAGCATCACAGTTCCAGGCCTTTGGACCATGGTTGATGGCGAGCAACCCTTTGGCGATAAGCCGATCTATACCAATACCCAGATGCCCTTTGATCAACTGCCACCAAGTGTTCCACTTGATAATCCAACTGGAATCTATGAGCGAGAGTTCTCACTTCCCTCATCTTGGAAGAATAAAAGAGTTGTTCTATCAATTGGGGGATTTGAATCCCTAGCAATCCTTACCATAAATGGCAAAGAGGTAGGAGTTGCTAAAGACTCTCGCCTAGCATCGGAATTTGATATTACAGATTTTATTACCAATGGTTCAAATAAAGTTCAGATCAGAGTCATTAAATGGTCTGATTCAACATTTATTGAAGATCAAGATCAATGGTGGCATGGCGGGATTACAAGATCTGTAAAACTATTTGCTACCGAGTATGTATTTATTGAAAGGCTCTATGCCACCCCAGGGCTTGAAAAAAATAATAAAGTTGGAACTCTTAAAATCAGAGCTCATATCAACTCAGTTAATGAAGAAGACATTGCTGGATACCGACTCAAGGTAAAAGTCATTGGAGTAAAGGGCGCTGAGGCAAGTGCAACGGTTACCAATCGCAAAGCGCCAAATTGGACTCAGAAAAGCGCGACTGAAAAACAAGCAGGAGATGATTTCTTTCTAGGCACCTACTGGGATGGCAATATGCCTAAGGATAAATACCAGGCATATCTAGCAACTGAGCCAATAATTCCAGGGCCGCTAGAGCTAAGCATTAAAGTGCCAAATGCCTCCCCTTGGTCTGCTGAATCGCCAAGCCTTTATGATGTTGAATATCAGTTGATTGATCCCTCTGGCCAAGTAATTGAGGTCACTACGCAGAGAATTGGCTTTAGAAGCGTTGAGATCAAAGGATGTGACCTGCTAGTCAATGGCGCGCGCGTGATGATCTACGGCATCAATCGCCATGATTTCAATCGCAGAAGTGGGCGGGTGTTAAGCCGAGATTTGATGCGCCAGGATTTATTAGAACTAAAGCGATGGAACTTTAATGCCATTCGCACCTCACACTATCCAAATGATCCAGCGTTTCTAGATCTCTGTGATGAGCTTGGTTTCTATGTTGTAGGTGAGGCAAATATTGAATCTCATGCCTTCCAAAATACGCTCTGTGATGATCAAAAATATCTAAATGCTTGGGTTGATCGAGTTGCCAGAATGATTCAAAGAGATATCCATCATCCATCGGTAATTCTCTGGTCTCTTGGTAATGAATCAGGCTCTGGAATTAATCATCGAGCTGCCGGGGCATATGCCAGAAGTTTTGATCCCACTCGCCCGCTGCATTATGAAGGTGCGATTAGAGGAAATTGGACTACAGGCCATGACATCACAGATGTCGTAGTTCCTATGTATCCAGATATCTCAGCGATTATTTCTTATGCAAAGTCTAAAAAAGCAGATCGCCCTCTAATTATGTGTGAGTACTCCCATGCCATGGGAAATAGCAATGGAACCTTGGCCGAATACTGGCAAGCAATTCATAGCCTTCCTTCTCTTCAAGGCGGTTTTATCTGGGAGATGTGGGATCACGGACTAGATCAAAGACTGGAAGATGGAAGTTTCCGCTCGGCCTATGGCGGCGACTTTGGTGAAGCTAAACATGATGGCAACTTCTGCTGCGATGGAATGTTCTTTCCTGATCGAAGCCCAAAGCCTGCTTTGAGTGAATTTAAATATATTGCCTCTCCAATTGAGATAAAGGCAAAGAATTTAAAGAGTGGAAGATTTGAGATTTTTAATAAGAACTTCTTTGTAAATCTCTCAGATTACAAGCTTAAATATGAAGTAACAGTTAATGGAAAAGCCTCCTCATCTGGCGAGGTAAAGCTAGGGCTAGTAAAACCCCGTCAATCAAAGCCCTTTACCCT
>Ga0222714_10007071_pt1 | contig 10349 bp, 11 predicted proteins | sample C33_3DmetaG_FD_165048 | JGI IMG/M metagenome (GOLD analysis project Ga0222714, IMG submission 165048) | Estuarine water microbial communities from San Francisco Bay, California, United States - C33_3D | ecosystem: Environmental > Aquatic > Marine > Unclassified | place: USA: California... | reverse complement strand
GTAAAGGGAAATCTTCATCGCTAAGTGATTGAAATATAACAATTTCTCAAAAAAGACCGAAAATTACCCGATTTCGGCGGTTTGCGTAATTTTATTTCAATAGGCTGTGACGTTGAATGCAATCGTGATTCTTTTGTAATTTTCCAGATATATGGGGGAAACCCAGTGGGTCATCCAAGCTGGGAACATGACTACCCTTCCGGGGCGAGCATCGTACCAAATCTGGTCCCAGCATTTGGATCCAAATGGGAACGTGTTTTTTTGGAGAGGACGATAGGGCGATTGGATGTTCAATCTACCGCCCAACTCAGTCGGAACGCCCGCGACATAATATACCCCAGATATCTGTCCAAACCCACAACCATATCCATGAGTATGGTGACCCTGAACCGAACCCTTTGTCCCAATCACCGACCAGCTGTTTTCTATCTTGACGCCCTCATACGACCAACCGCAATAATCGAGATATTCTCTTGCCGAAGAAAGTACGAAAGACTCTAGGCGAATCAGACCATAGTAATCTATCAGATTGTCTATACTCGATCCAAGAGTTGTGTACGCAGAATCGATCTGATTATTCCATACGGAACTTTGTAAATCAATTTTGTCCCATTCGATCTTAGAAAGATATTTCTCATCTATCTGCTGATAGATGTTATCTTTTAGATCATCGCTCGCATTGTTATAATACGTTGGGAACTTGAATAGTTCTTCAGCTGGCATTTGCTATCTTTCGCAAAAGTTTTTTCTGGTTTTTCTTAGCCTGTTCCAGATGATATAGGTTGGCACGTTTGGTAAACAGAACCCCATACAAATGGTCATACTCATGCTGAATGATTCTGGCAGTAAGACCATCGAATTTCATAGTATCTGTTTCGCCATTCAAATTGGTAAAGCGAATGCGCACACCTTGCTTGCGCTTAATCTTGATCCAAAGCCCAGGGAACGACAGACATCCTTCATCGTAATATACCTCTTCACCGAATTCGTCGATAATTATCGGGTTGAAGAACGGGATCACTTTGTCAGGATCGTTTGGATTACCCACAACAAACACGTTGCGCAACACGCCGATCTGAGGAGCAGCCAGTCCGACACCCTTATTTTCGCACATAGTATCGCGTAGTTGTTCGAAAAGAAAGTTAGGATCTTCCTGATCAAAATCGAAACGATGGCAAACTTTCTTTAGGGCTGGGTCGTTCTTACTTACTAATTCCATTTTCATACTCCATAATCATTTCGTCAATTCCCTCACCGATACTTATATTGTGATTCCAGCCAAGTTCATGGATCCTAGAAACATCGAGCAGCTTTTGCGGCATACCATCTGGGTATGAAGAATCGGTGTTTATAGAAACGTTGTATTCGAGATGATCCGCAATCATCCGAGCATATTGTGAGATACTATAATCAGAACCACTACCAACATTGATTGTATGATATGGGAGTCGATCTTCGTGCATTTTCTTTAGGATATGAACAACAGCATCAGCCAGATCATATGAATGTAGGAACTCGCGGCGAGCGTTTCCTGTTCCTCTAATCGTAATCGACTTTTCGCCTTTTTGCATAGAACTATGAATGTTTTTAATCAAAGCAGTCATAACATGCCCAGATTCTGTCCAGTTATCGTTCGGTCCATATATGTTGCATGGCAAGAGCGAAACATAATTCATATTTTGTTTAGTGTAAAGATATTCGACCATCTTAACACCAACAGTTTTAGCAAGAGCATAACCTTCGTTCGTTGGCTCAAAACTTCCTGTTAGCAAGTCAGTCTCGCACATTGGCTGACGATTGTTTCTTGGATAAACGCATGAAGAAGAAAGGTAGATTAGATTCGGAATCTTATTACGACGAGAGGATTCGATAACATTAACTGTCATCTGTACGTTTTCTAGAAGGAACCCATATGGGTCATTCATATTCGCAAAGATTCCGCCAACTTTACCGGCGCACATAATCACAGTATCAATCTTTTCTGTAGAAAAGAAGATATCGATATCTTGTCTCTTTGTTAGATCATAAGAATTGTGAGTTGGGTAATACGATCGGAAATTCTTTTCGGTGTTAAGTATGTTTGCAATCGCAGAACCAACAAGACCACTAGCACCAAAGACCGCAATATTATGCATCGAATGCCCCTATAACATCTGAGAAATGGTCAATCCTATCCTTTATATCGATTGAATCGTTACCAACAAACAAACCACACTTTTGAACCATTTTAGAATAATGCAATACACTAGAGCAACTATAGTTAAGATATTTCATAACAGGTTGCTGCGTAAAATCACCAGATACAATTGGTCGCGACTCGATTCCATTAGCATAGAGATGATCGACAAAAGAATCGCGATTATCAACAATCATACTGAAACCAAACCAGCTTGGGTCAGAATGCTCTGTGACTTTTTGTAATTTGATGCTACAATCATTTGGTATCTTTTCCCTGAAATACTCTGCGTTCTTTCTGCGCATAGATATCATATCATCCATCTTATCTAACTGCACGCAGCCAACTGCTCCCGACATTTCCAATGGACGGAGGCAATATCCAGGAGTGATAAAGGTAAAGCTGTCCTTGAACGGATTTCCAGTATTCTTATAGAGCAGATCAGTTTTTAGATTCCTCGTCCATCCGTGCGCGCGCATGGATCGTACGATTTCGGCAATATAGTCGTTATTTGTGACGACCATTCCGCCTTCCATTGTTTGTAGATGATGGCTAAAGAAAAAGCTGAATGTGCCAACTTCACCGAACGTTCCTGCATACTTTCCTCTGTATGTTGCACCAAGACTTTCGCAGTTATCTTCCAACAACATAATATTATTTTCGCGGCAAATGTATTGCAATGTTTCCATATCGCATGGATTTCCGAGGAGATTCACAGCCAGAATCGCTTCGGTCCTATCCGTAATATGTGGAATGATATCCCAAGGATCGATATTCAAAGATGCGTCAACATCGACGAATACCAATTTTAATCCAAGTTGATGAACAGGAAAATATGTTGTACTCCAGCTTACAGCAGGAACAATAATTTCAGCGTCTGGCGGAAACACTCCAAGATGAGCAAGAGAAGCGATCATCAGCAGATTCGCGCTGCTTCCACTGTTGACCATGATAGCATGCTTGACGCCGAACTTCTTAGCAAACTTTTCTTCGAACTCTTCGACCTTTGGACCCATCGTATAGCGACCAGATTCGATCACCTTATACAGTGCTTCTTTTTCTCTTTCGTCCCATGTATCACTTGCTAGTGGATACTTCATCGCTCTTCCTCCAAATCGTGTTCTACCATCTCTTGAATAAGATTTTCAAAATTCGTGGAAGGATACCACTTCAAAACGGCAGCTGCTCGAGAAGCATCACCAAGAAGATCATAGACTTCGTTTGGTCTATAATATTTTCTGCTGACTAAAACTCTTGTGACGCCGTTTTGGTCAACACCTTTTTCGTCTATGCCGCTTCCCCACCATTTGATGATCAATCCAATATTAGCAAATGCAAGTTCAATCATTTCGCGAACAGTGTGCTGTTTGCCTGTCGCAATAACATAATCGTCTGGTTTCTTATGCTGAAGGATAGAGTGCATAGCCTCTACGAAATCTCGCGCATGACCCCAGTCACGTTTTGCATCAAGATTACCAACTATGACATATTGTTGCTTGTTGTGATAAATCCGAGCAACACCCTTCGTGATTTTTCTTGTTACGAATGTTTCGCCGCGACGGGGCGATTCATGATTGAATAGGATCCCGCTACAAGCAAACATTCCATAAGAATCACGATAGTTTCGCGTCATCCAATATGCGTACAACTTCGCGCACCCATATGGGCTGCAGGGTTCGAATGGCGTGTTTTCGTTCTGAGGAGCAGGAGCAGAACCGAACATTTCTGAGGTCGAGGCTTGATAAATTTTTGTTTCTTTTTCCCAGCCAAGAGTGCGAACAGATTCTAGAATATTCATAGCACCGATAGCATCAACCATCGCAGTATAACTCGGCGTTTCGAAACTCACCTTAACATGCGATTGAGCAGCCAAATTATAAATTTCATCTGGCGTGTTATGATGAATGATATTCAAAACAGACATACCATCAGTCACGTCGCCATAATGTAAATGTAGCTTATCGAAAATATGATCGATGCGACCAGTGTTAAAAGAAGATGATCGCCGAATTATCCCGTGCACTTCATAGCCGAGAGTTAAAAGATATTCAGCAAGATATGATCCGTCTTGACCTGTGATGCCTGTTATCAATGCTCTCATGCTGCCACCCTCGAAAAGTTTTTATGCTTTTCAAATCGTATATGGTTCAAAAATTTATCTTGAAGGATATCGCCCTTATGCGAAATCACAAACACATTAGAATCATCGAGATTTTGGATAATCTTTAGGAACTCATCACAACCGTTTGTATCAAGAGAAGCATCAAAGACTTCATCGAGAATAAGTAGATTGCTGCTCGAACTATTTTTCATTTTAGCAATCATTCGCCAAGTGAATAAAAGAGCAAGATCGATACGCATCTTTTCACCTTCACTAAACGAGGCATAAGTGAAGTCGTCACGATGACGAGATAGAATTTTTTCATTGAAATTTTCGTCGAGTTCGAACTTCACAAAAAAATCCATAGCAGCAAGATACTTGTTGACAAGCTGGTTAATGATTGGCACATACTGTTTAATGATCTTAGCTTTGATCCCACTATCGCGAAGAATGAGATTCGCAATTTCTAAAACTTGACGCTGATCGAGAAGTTCTTTTTTGTTGTTGAGTTCAACATCTTTCTTCTCATTGAGTTCTGCCAACTTATTCATAGGCTGCGTAACAGATTCTTCTCTGAGTTTTTCGATCTGTTTCTGAATCAGTGAACGTTCGCGGTCATCTTCGCGAATTAAAGCATTTTTATTTTCTAAACTCTTTCTTCTTGCCTCAATCGTACCCTTTATTACAACAATTTCATTATGTCTCTCGTTGATCTTTTCGATTTCCTGAGAAACTTTGTCCAATGCGTCTTCAATCTCAGCAATAGTTTTATTTTTTTCTTCGATCTTTTCTGCCTTGATTGCCTGATCAATTTCTTGCGTACAGGTTGGGCAGTGATCATTGTTATTGTAAAAGTCAATAGTCTTCTGAGAGGCTTTCTTTTTTAGATCTAAGTCTTTTTCTATCTTGAGTGCGCGACTCGAACGATTGTGGATTTTCGTTTCATCGATAATCTGTTCAATCAGATCATTGATTGCATTTTGTTCCGATTCTGCAGCGGTCTTCAAATTAACTATATTTTTATCAATATCGCTTATGCGTTCCATACATGTTTCGATTTGCTCTGTCCGTTTCTGATTATCGAAAATGGACTGCTCTTTCTGCATAGTAATCATAGCTTCCAAAGACTGGATATCTTTTTCATTTAGTATGATATCCTGCTTATTCTTTGAAACTTTTTCTTTAAGCAAAAGCGCCATAGTCGAAAACACGCCAATGTCGAGCAAATCTTCAATGACTTCGCGCCGAACGTATGGAGTCAGTTGCATAAAAGGGACGAATGAAGATGAACCAAGAATAACAGTTTGTGTAAATGACTTCATATTCATGCGCAGAATATTTTTCTCAAAATCGTCCTGCTGTTCTCTCGCATCTGCCTTTTGATCGAGCTGTTCGCCGTTCTGATAGATTTCAAAAACAGCTGGCTTGACGCCACGAATAACTTTATATTCTTTTCCGTTAGTAGAAAATTCAATTTCGACAACGCAAGCGCCGTTGTTGATCGAATTAATTAGCTGTGGCTTTTTGATGTTACGGAATGGCTTGTTATACAGAGCAAAACAAAGAGCATCAAGAATAGTTGACTTCCCTGCGCCGTTCTGACCAGTGATCAAAGTCGTCTGATGTTTGTCTAACTCGACTTCTGTCATAACATTGCCAGTGGAAAGAAAGTTCTTCCAACGGCAAGTCTTAAATCTAATCATCACTAGACTCCAACGTTAATGCTTCATTATACAATGAATTCATAATATTGTAAAGGGATTTCTTATTGACGCTGCTATCCATCTCTTCGATATATCGCGAAAGGATTGTCATCGTGTCTTCGGCTTCCGAAGCAAGATCTTCTTCACTTAGTTCTGTGATATTGTAGTGGTCGTCGACAATTGAAACATCAAGAGGAGCCGAAGAATATATCTTGTTCATGAACAAATCAAACCAATATGGATTGTTTTTATTCTTAACAATAACCTTTACATACGATCGATTGAGATGGCTTATATCTTTAGATAGGAAATCATCGAGCGTCTTACCCTCATCATCATACCAAACCTTATGAAATATATGATATGGATTTTCGATAAACTCAAGATCTCGCGTTTCTGTATCAAAAATGTAGAAGCCTTTTTCTTCGCCATAGTCAGACCATGTGATCTCGTATGGCGTTCCGAAATAATAAATGCCGCCAGAGTGCGACTTACGATGGAAGTGCCCAGAACCAACCAGATCAAACTTGTCAAAATTTACAACTTCAAGACCATGTTCACATGCCATGCCGCGATACATTTCGAAACCATTAATTTCAAGATGACCGAAAGCAATTTGCGCCTTTGTCTCATGAATCATTTTCATACTTGTAGAATGGTTTGATGCGTTGATCCAGGGAAGGAGCAACACAGGAAGCCCATCATATTCAGTTTCTGTCGGATCTGCAAAAAAACGAATGTTATGGTTTTCAGAAAAGAGTTCGGAAAGTGAGTTGATCTCATTGGTGTTTTTGTATGGAGTATCGTGGTTGCCTACAATGATATCCCACTCAAACCCTTCATTGAAGATCCTGTTACGGATATGATTGAGTGTAACATAGCTGACGAACTTCCGACGATCCATAAAATCGCCGACTTGAAGAATGCGCGTAACCCCACGCTTCTTCAGTTCTGGAAAAAAGATATTATCAAAAAATCTTTGGAAATAATCGAGGAACTCTTGATTATCATTACGAGCGCCCCAATGCAAGTCACCAATAATAGCAAGTTTCATATTTACTTTTCTCCGACTGCCACCTTTTTCTTCTTTCTTTTGCGGCGACGACTTTCTTCAAAATCATTCATGAAGTTTTCCATTTGCTCTTGAGACCACTCACCGTATTGAACATCGGCGTCGTAGCGAACATTAGTTCCCTTTTCGGATTCATGAAGTTCAGCAGTCTCATCCATAAGATTTGCTCGCTCAATAGCAGCATACTTTGTATAGAGATACTTCTTTTCTTTTTGAATACGACGAATGAACGCAAAGTAAATGATCTGAGTAAAATATGCAAATGGATTTTTAGATTTATTTGGATCGAAGTTGTCAATATACTGCAAACAGTTTTCGATCCCGTCACATACCATCTCTTCTCGAAAAGTGTAGTTAGAAAAATTCGGACGATACGCTAGATGGGTGGCGATCTTCATAATACAATCGCCAATATATGGAGTCACTCTTGGTCTTGGCTGGTTTTGCTTTTCTGCATTTTTTACTGTCTTCTTATATTCGACCATATGCTTATATAATTCAGCATTGTTGACATAATGTGCTCGCTTTTTCTTTTCAGCCATAATAAACTCCTAATGAATTGTTCTGCCTTTACCAAGAATTGTATCTACAAGTTCTTCCATAGTTTGTTCGCTATCGTCTTGTATCGATCTTCCAATATCAGAATAGTCTTCTTCTTCAAACTCTCTTACTGTTTCTTTTCGAATATCCAAATAATAATCTTCAATATCTTTCGAAACATTCCCCATCGATATGACAGAGTGTTTTATGATCTTTAACGGCTGTTCCATAAAATCCTTCATTGGAATCCAACGAACAATGCTAGTCGAAAGAATATTAGAACGAGAATCGACACTCATTAGAAATTTATATGGAAAGTCAATCAAATAGTGATGGTCAGTTTCTTCTATCAAGTTTGCCATGATATCTTCGCCATTTAGCAACTTAAAATATACCACGTTCATTTGAAGATCCTAACTTTATGTTATACAGTTTGTAAGGAAATCTTTCTGAGTTATACATCTTAACACGTTCTATAAGATGATTGAGTGTATAATTCTTTTTTGTCTTCGAAGAAAAGTCATCAGCGATATCGAACAGGGTACAGGAGTCTTTAGTATCACTGGTACGCAATCCTCGCCCGATAGACTGCAACGTTCGTATTCTACTTTTTGTCGGACTCGCAAAAATTACATTATGAAGGTTCCTAATATTTATACCCGTCGAAAATGTGCCATATGAGGCAACAATAATACTGTTATTTGATTTTTCTACAATCTGCCGAACTCGCTCGCGTTCTTGCGCCTCGACACCACCAGAAACGAAAAATACATTTTCATGAGGTGCTTCAGTTTTGATCATGTCGAAAAGTTTTTTACCATGCTTTTCAACTAAAGCATACAATAATAGCGTATTTCCATTCAAAGATAAAGTGAGATTTCGTATAAACTTATTTCTAGCTTCACTTAATACTATCGCTTCAAGTTCATTTTGATAGTTGCCTTCAAGAACAGATTTACGATCTTCTTTAGGATGACTCAAAACAAGAATTTTGATATTGAGGCTTGCAAGATTTTTATCTGCGATGAGCCTACTAGTGTCAACAATCTTTTCAATTTTACCAAACAAACCTTCAAGAACGAGTTCGTGAACTTCTGCGCCGTCAAGTGTTCCTGTCATACCAAAACGATATTTTGTATTGATCATTTTTGTCATGATAGAAGTGAGACTCTTAGCTTTGAACAAGTGCGCTTCGTCTCCGATTATCACATCATACTTTTCGAAAAACTTTCTATCCTGTTCATACACAGACTGCCAAGTCGAAACTGTAATATCAGTCGAAGAAGTTTTCTCAACGCCAGCCATAATACCATGGATTTCTTTTGTGTATCCATAGTCTTGAAAATCTTTTGCCATTTGCATAACAAGTGAAACAGTAGGAACAACAATAAGCGTCTTTAGATTATACCAACGAGCGATCAAATAAGCGATCAATGATTTACCGCTACCAGTCGGAGAAATAAGAACACCACGTCGATTCCGTACTGCGAAACAAAATGCGCGGATCTGATAATCGCGAGGTTCTACGGGGAGATTGAGTGAATCAATAAACTTCTTAGCTTCAGCGATTGATATTTCGTCGGTCTGTTCAAGCTGTTCGTCGATATTGATATCATAACCATTATTTGTAGCAAACTGCCGCATCTTGTCATAAAGACCAGCATAGATCCTGCTCTTGCGCGAATCATACAAACGAATCTTGCCGTCCCAATACCTTTTACGGTATGACGGCATAAATTTTGCTCCAGGAACTTCGAACGTGAGCATATCACTTATTTCTTGGCACTGTCCTGGTTCACATTGTACATGTGCCCATACTTCATCAATCTTTGTTACTGTAAGCATCCTACCCCATTGTTAAGCGGTGCCAATCGATAGCATTCTTAAGTTGAAACCCTCTACCATTGATTGATTTGATAATTTCTTTGAGAACGTCAATCTTTTCTTCCTGTGCTGAAATCTTTGCATTGATACGAATCAACAGATCATCAGTCTCGAAATAATCGTTGAGCTCATTTTTCATGATTCGTTTCTGAAATTGATCGCGACCAAGTTGTTCTAGATCTTTTTCTTCGGCTTCTCCCAAATAATATGAGCGAAGAATTCTTTTGAGGATGGCGCGATCGCGATAGTGTGTCCGAAGAATTTTATTTTCGTCGACCATAAACCCGACATATTTTGAATGAAGGGATGCGATGCGTATGTTCTCGCGATCGAGATTGAGGTCATCAATCTTGCAATCGTCTTTCCAGCTTTGTACAATTTCGTCTATTGAGATCATTTATACACTATAATATAAAATTCATCACAAGTAAAGGGATTATACAGGAGATATTGAATATTTTCTGTATCTAAACGTCACTGTCGCTTCGAGATAATCGACGTCAGCTTGCGTTACATCGAATGTCAATTCGGTGAGAGAAGTCGGGAATACGTCCTGAAACACAATATTCATATTCGCGTTCTTATGGCTAGTTAGAACTGTAAGAGTTGCGTCGGACATAAAATTGGCGATTTGAGAAGAACCACCCTGTCTTCCTGTTATAAATGGACTTGGATTAGTTTCAGCAAAAGCCTTAGCTTGCTCTAGAGTATCCGGATGTCCAATACCAACAAACCAATTTTGAATTTCAATGTAGTTCTTAAGATCTTCATCTACTCTAAAACGTAGAATAAAGGGATCATAAGTAATTCTATCCCCAGGTCTAGGAAGCAAACCAAAGGGAGTAGTTGTTTCAATAGGATTGAGTGAAATAG
>Ga0222714_10007070_pt1 | contig 10349 bp, 18 predicted proteins | sample C33_3DmetaG_FD_165048 | JGI IMG/M metagenome (GOLD analysis project Ga0222714, IMG submission 165048) | Estuarine water microbial communities from San Francisco Bay, California, United States - C33_3D | ecosystem: Environmental > Aquatic > Marine > Unclassified | place: USA: California... | reverse complement strand
CATTTCCTTTAATTTGGATTGCAACATTATTTGTATCAACATTTTCAATTCTTAACGTAGGAGTTACTGTATTGTAAGCACCATATGCATTAAACAAAACTTGTCCACTAACTCTTAAACCTATATTGCTTACCCCCGTAAACGCACCATTGGTAAAGGTAGGGTTGATGTCTAGTCCTACAAGTACATCGTTATTAGCTGCTGCTACGAGTGTAGTGTTTATTAACTGACCTCTTGCTATAGCAGATGAGGCATTAACAGTTCCGCTTATGCTAAACGGATTTCCGGTAGTCAAACTGTTAACATTAATATTTACCCCTTCACGAGCACTAGCAGAAAATATAGAAGCACTACCATTATTTGAAGTAAAATAATGGACCCCTGCTCCACGGTTATGGGTATATGTAGTAAAATTCCAACCTCCATCACTATGTGAAGTAATATAACTTGGTTGAGTTAATGTACCAGTTGAAGCTATTCTCAAAGTTCCACCAATTACATCGGTTGTTCCTCTTAACGCAGCAGTCCCATTCACATCTAATTTGTATCCTGCATCTGTGGTAGTGCCTATGCCTACATTATAACTTGGAACATATATAAATGTAGGACGCATAACTAATTCATTCGCTCCACTTTTTAAAACAGTATATGAAGATGCGTTTATGTATACCTCAGATGCATCATTCTTCCACCTCATTAAATAACCTCCTCCAGAATAAATTATTGCTGGCAACGTACTACTTGTTCCAAGCATAAAGTCGGCTGACGAAGCTATATTTACGTGGAACTTGGAACTTGGACTACTTGTTCCTATACCAACATTTCCAGAGTTGTCAATGCGCATTCTCTCTACCCAACCAGATGTGCTTCCTGTATAGAATCTATGATACCCAACATTTCCTACACTTGTTCCACTGTGATAATCAAGAGACCAATTAGTACCGTCTGCTAAAGCTATTTTTGAGTAGTTTCCGCTACCCATAAATAACAATTTATTTCCAAAATTAGTAGGTTGGTCTATAGTTGAGTCTGCATAGATAATCCCTGTAGCTCTCAGAGTACCATTTACATCTAATTTATATCCAGAATCTGTTGTAGTGCCTATAGCAAAGTTATTTGTATTAGTAAATATTGTATATGTAGTAGAACTATTACCAAAATAAACTGCATTCCCAAAATATTCAGTAGATATTTTAAATTTACCAGTCATGATAAATTCTTTTGTATATCCACTATTTAGAGTAGATGTCATTTGTAAGGTAGCACCTCCACCTCCCGGATGAATCAGCTCTAGCCTATTTTGGGTACTTTCAGCCCTAAAAATATAATCTTCATTACTTGGGGTGTGGATAACTGTAGTTTTTCCTACAGTAATAGAATTCGTAGTTGTGTTACCTGCTGTTGTAACTTGTGCAAGAGTAGGAGTAGGTGCTACTGCTGATATTTGTTTATGTTCCCACAACTGTGTAGTACTGTTATAAAAGATACCGTCATTGTTAGAAGGATTTAATGCATCTACGTTGTGTAGTTCTTGTAACTCAAAGCCATTTTGCACTTTGACAAAGATTTCTCCGTTGTTAGCGTTTCTACGGGTTACAATTCCTATAAACACTAAGTGATTAGGTGCGTATGGTTTGTTTACTAGACCGTAAATTAAGTTTCCTCCTGTTCCCAACCATACAGGATCACCTTCTGCATTAGCTGCAGTGGTATCTAAACCAGTTAAAAGACCTTCTGTTACTACGTTAGCAAAGCCATTTGTACTTACTGTAGCGTCTAATAGACCCATTGTCTTAGATGAGGTAGCTTCAGAAGCGTTAGAAGCCAATCCTACAATCATATTGGTTCCATCAGCACTAGTTACATAGACTGCTTGACCTTTAGTGATAGGGACACCTGCTTTTACTTGGTGTCTTACTGTACTTGTAGGAAGCGAAGTAGGAAAAGTTTGTAAAGCTCCTGTTCCATCTATATACTGTAGAGTAGTTCCTCCTAAAGGAAGAGAGTAAAAGGTAGGAGTCCAGTTCTTCCAAGAGGTTCCATCGTATCTTAAAAGCTGGTTAGGGTTAAGCGAAGCAATAGTTACGTCTGATAGTCCTGCTAAAGAAGAAACTAAGTTTTGATTTACCCAATAACTTCCGTTAAATACCAAAGCTTGTCCTGGTAGAGGGCCGTTTATGCTTACGTCAGTTAAACTTGCTAACGAAGTAGCAAACTGAGTGTTTAAGAAAGAAACAAAGTCCGATACAAGAACTGTAGAGGTTTCTAATGGAGAGCTGTTTAAAGCTACTAGGTAATCTCCTAAGCCAATAATCCGCTTAGGGAGTTGACTGGTTCTTACTACTTCTCCTGAAATGTTTATATTCATATTTGGAATTAGTTAAAAGTCAATTGCTATTAGTTTTCCTTCTTCTGTTAGGATAAGAAAGTTTTTAATATACGTTAAACTGGTTACATCGGCTCCTAGTAATCTAGGTCCGCTTATAGGTCCTTCAAATCTTAAGTTACCCGCAGGTCTATTCTCGGTAATTAACTCAGTAGTAAAAGGAATTGAGAATCCATTATACCCTTTACTTAAAGTTAAGTAAAGTTTATTGTTTTGAATGAAGAAATGTCCCTTAATAGGACTGTAAGAGTCAAAACTCTGAGCCCTTAAAACGCTTACATCGTAAGCAGAAATATAAGTACGCTCAGACTTACCCTTAAAGATAGCCTCTATCAACTCTGTTGCATAGCCATTTCCCCAAAAGTCTGGATATTGTCTCACAAGACAAAGATACTCTTATTTAAAAATAAGTAAAGAGACCCAAAAAGACCCAAAGAGACTAGTCCCAGTGTTTATTATATCTTTCCCAGTAAAACTCTGGCATCTCACTTACGTACTCTCCGACAAAATCACACTTAAAAATACTTGTTTCCATTTCTAAAAGAGAAACTGTAATAATATCATCACTCTCATACCCATAATCATATAGGGCCTCTTTAAGCCACTTATAATTGTTTCCTGATAGAACTGCTGCCTCACATAAGATTAACTTATCATACTTCAGCGTAAGACCCTTAAACTCTCGTTTAAACTTTCTTTGATAGAAATCCTTCTTTTCTCCTGGATAAGGAACATCTACCCCAAATAAGTCTAACATCTTTCCTTTATCAGATAAGTAATGAGCTACCTGCATAGAAACCGTAGAAGAATAATCAGGAGAAACGTTTAAAACAAGGGTACTATGAGGATCTACTTTAGGTAATCGTTTCATAAGTCCCTGTAACAACTCATACTCTTTTAAGTGATCAACGTACATAATGTAAAGATAGTCTAAAAAAAAATTTTCCAAAATTTTCAGACCAACTTCTTTATATCCATGAGAGGGTGGGGGACACAAAGTTGGACCCCCCATACGTCTAACAAAAGGTGCTGGTACCCCCGTGGTAAGTAAATAAGGATGATAAGATCTCTTCTCTAGTTTATGAATAGACTAGAAAAGAAATACAGAAGACAACAGAAGTTGTCTGTGGTCGGAATGATCATGGTAGGAATCATGTTGATGTTCAATCTACAGTACTTGGAAAAGGAAGAGACTGTGGTGGCAGCATTCTTTGTAGTATGTGCAGGACTGTCTGTGATGATAGTACTAGGATGGTACTACGACAACAGAAAGACAGCAATAGAACAAATGAAAGGATTCTGAAGAAGAAAGATAGCCGATGGCTATCTTTTTCTCTTGTCTATTCTATGGATATGTTTAGAAAACTGGTTGCTGTAGCGGAAGATATGGCAGCCAAATGGACCGAGAAGAATTTGGACGTAGAAGGTATCTGTGCTTGGGTAGAAGGAGACAAAGGATTTGTAAAGATAGGTGATTGGGGAGTAGTAGGTGTTACCTACTCAAGCGATGACAACTGTCAATTCCCTGAGTACGGTGTTATGTACACACACTATTCCTACGATTGGATTGACGGAGAATGGGTAGAGAACAAGCCTACAGTGTTTGAGGTAGCATCAGGCAGTTATGTAGAAGAGTTTGATGAATTGCCTTTCTAAAGAGTAGGAGCTTAGGCTCCTATTTTTCTCTTCTCTGTTTTATGGAAAAGTATGAATATGTATTCGATGCCTTGGGATCTATTGTGGTAGACATCCAAGCAGAGTTGATTGAGTCAGAGGATGACTCACACAAAGCACTTGCAAGACTAGAGCGTTCCTTCCTATCTAATGTAGTAGACCTACTACATGAAGCGAAGAAATGCCGAGAGTTGATTGAAATTGAAAAAGAATCCTAAAGGATTCTTTTCTCTTCTCTAGTTGATGAACATGTTAAAATACATGGGAAAAGCACTACTGACAGTAGTTCTTCCCGTAGCCTTCTGCGTAGTATCAACCATCATCATCAGTGCATTGTTTGCATCAGTAGGTGCATTGATGGGACATAATACCTTCCAAGTATGCTTTGAAAGTTCGTTGGACTTTGTAATAGCAGCAATGGTATTCTTCACTGCTATCGCTACCATCTATTATTTTGCAATGGAAACAGGGTCATAAGACCCTGTTTTTCTTCTCTGTTCTATGATAGACCAATTTGCTGAACACTACTACATAGCGAAGTCCTATGGATTAGTACAAGAGTTTTTAGACAGCTACAGATTATTCCGTAAGGGTGGATGCTCTAGAGCGTTTGCTTCTTACTATGCTGCTAGAGAATGGGACTTGTAGTCCCATTTTTTCTCTTCTCTTATCTAGTAAGGAATACCCTTACTTATGTACTTATCCAAGCCAAAGTGCGGTGGACGTATAGCTTGTTCACGTAAGACCACAACAGGGTTAGCTACCCACACAACTATCCTGATGTACAGGATAGTTTTTCTCTTCTCTCCTTTATGAAATACTTCTTCTTCCTATCCTTCTTGCTCTGTTCTTCCTTGTATGGTCAAGTAGACAGAGCACCTAAGCCAAGACTTAACGTTGTTAGATCCTTTGGCTCTATCACTAAGGACGATAGTATAGTATGTAAGAACATACTAGCGAGCGTTAATCACATCAATTATGTCAAGAATTGTGTGATTAACCTTGATAGTAAGTTGTTACTTACTGTACGTACTCGGACGTGTGATCAAATCTATCTTATCAGTAAAGGTGAGGTAGAACGGTACTACGAAATCTACCCTGATGGTAGGTATATAGACTATGGTACAGAAAGAGATGCCCAATAGGCATCTTTTCTCTCTTCTCTAATCCATGAAACGTACTACAACCCTCGAAGAAAGAACCCAAGCAGTTATTGAGTTGGCAAAAGAGTATCAACAAAAAAGAAATAAGTTTCTTTTTGCTATAGATACTGCAAGGTATGGTAAAAGATTACCTGATGTCCCTGCTAGGGATATTACAGGTAAACGAACAGAAACCACGCTTAAGCACAGATGTTGGTTCTTCCAAAACAATCTGTTCAACGTTATCACAGTAGAAACTTGTATACTGAAATATCCCCTAAAGATGATTTGGGCTTATGAAAACCTAAAAATCAGTTGGGCAGAAGAGGTAGACAAGTTAATGCTTGAAAAATGTGGTATCTGTTGGAAATGCAGGTAGTAAAAGGGGCTAAAGCCCCTTCTCTTCTCTTATCTATGAAAGGCATACTGAAACCACTTCCTATCGTAGGTAGAAACCTACCATACGGACAAATTCTTGGTCGCATATCTGAAAACGGAATGTTGAAGAAACTGCGTATTAGAACCATTGACGGTATTAAATGGGTAACCGTTTAATCTCCGTTTAATCGACAACCCTACTTTGTAGGGTTATCTCTCTCTTCTCTAATCTATGAAAATAACCATTGTAGAACCAAAAATCAGCGCAGAAGAAGCGCTTAAGCAGTTAAGAGAAAACCAACCTAATCCTAACGATTACCCTGATACACCTGAAGGTGAAGCAGAATTTTGGGAAGATTATTGGCAAGGAGACTATCAAGCGTGGGCTTATCACGAAGCAATTGGAGACAGGTAAGGGTCATTCCCTTACCTTCCCTTTCCTTGGTCGATGATTTTTCTCTTCTCTTTTTTACTATGTATAACGAAAATATAACCTCCCCCGTAACTGCTATTAGCGCTTGGCGCAATCAGCAAAACTCAATCTCTGTACTTTGCGGTATCGAAAATGACAGCCCTAATGCTTTGTTCAACAGCAAAGGTGGCGAATGGATTAAGACAGCCATTCAAACTTTCGATGAAGCAAGTTTTGAGCGTGTATTCGGTTTAGACCCTTCTTTAGTTGGTTCTATCGATGACAAACTTGAGTTAGGTGTTAACCTCTCCGAATTGTCTAACAAGAATTGGACTATCATCGTGTTAGAAACACCTGATGTAGCAACTGCAACACGCTACGGAATCCTTGGTAAAAATGGCGAAATCTATCCTTCTTCGTACAAGAAAGACAAAGACGGTAACCGTATGCTTACCAAAAGCGGTGAACCTATCTTCCGTAAGAGTTTCCTCAAAGCCTACAAGCCTGAACTCAAAGACGTCTACTACAGTGACCCTGTAGAAATGGTGGAAATGATTCAGGAAAACAAAGCAAAGAAGAAAGTTACTGAAGAAGCACCATTCTAAAGCGTACAAAAGTAAGGGGTCATAAGACCCCTTTCTTTTTCTCTCAATCGCCTTTAGAGTTGCCTATGGAATTGCCTTCAGAGTTGCCTACCGAACAACAGCAGTGGATCGCTTATACATACTTATCCCACTCAAATACCCAAATTAACCCTTTTTCAAGGTAAAAATAGGTTTTGTTTAACTTTTGAAAGTCTAAACCCGGGAATTTCTGAGACAATTGTCATTTTGTTTAACTTTTTTATGACAATTGGAGTGGGTGAGAGTGGTAAAAAGTGGGGATTTTCCCCCTTCAGGAGTTCTTCTAACTGTCCAAAATAGTGGATTTCAATAGTCATAACGCTACTTTATGATTAAAACGTTAAAATCCGACTATAACGCTAAAAGGGATTAAAGGGAACTTAACCCTTAATAGATTACCTTCTTATGTTCTTTCCCCTTTTCTTTGTATTCTTTCTATTCTCTGTATTCTTTGTATTCTCTCTTCTCTATTATTACGTATTCTTATTACAACTACTTATGGCAGTAGTTGTTATTGAGTGCTAAGCGAACTTTTCAGTTCGTTGCTTTAATGCACCACAACTCACGTGGTATAAGCTTCTTAATTTGTGTATGGAGAAATCCTGTATTAAGATGTGAAACCACACTGATTAACTATGTCCATAGTCTGTATAACAGATACCTTGTAAGTGGCTACCTCGCTGTAGGATATTCAGTATAGTTAATCAGTCTCCAAAGGGTGAGCAGTTGTAACATGTTTCAGACTAAACCATCTTCCTGTAAAGCGTTGGTTTAGTTACAACTGAGTGCAGATGGAAGTAAATTATACCTTATGGTATAATACCAATTAGTATAAACTAAACTAAAACAGATATAGAAATGGAAAATACATTTAAACTAACCGATGAACATACTATCATGTTAGATGGTATGAATGATGAACTTAAAGACACTGCTAAGCAAATTGTTAATACTCTTGGGTATTATCAAGCTATTAGTTTCTTTATGACTGAACTTGAACTGACCGAAGATAAAGCAAAAATTCTTGCTGATCTTGCCTGTTATGTAATAGACCAAACTATGAGTAGGACAAAAGAACAAATGGTTAAGGATAATATCCTGGAACTTGAAAGACTTAATGCTATCTACATTAAGGTTGATGACTATGCTAAACAAATTAGTGGCTTCAGTATTTTTGACCTTGAAGCTCTTATAGAGCAAGCAGAACAATTTAATAGGATGTTTAACACTGATAATTGGATGGATGAGGAAGATCCTTATTGCGGATAACTTTAAAAAATACAGATATGAAGAAACTTAACCTTATTGCTTTGTTGTTAGGGATAGCTTGTATTATAGCTATCCTTATCGCTTACTTAAGCGAACAAATGGGCTTAACTATTATCTCTAACTTCTTCTCTATATCAGCTATTGCTACAGGCATTGGCTCTATAGTAGTAGATTCTAAACCTTTTAAATCTTAAATACAATGAACCCAGAAGAATTTGTAGAAGCCTTAGCTGTTAGTGTGATCATCATGAAGATTAACCGCTTATACTTCTTCTTAGAAAGACTAGATGAAGAGTATGAGTTAGGCAACATCTCTGATGAGTTTTATTTAGAACAAACTCAAGACTTAAGAGTAGCACTAAACAGAATTACTGAACACAACCCTTTTAATCAACTTAAAGAAGAACTTAACTTAATCACATTATGAACACTGAAGACATTCAAGACCGATTGACTTACTTGTACGAAGAACTAAATGCTGCAGAGAACGACCTATTTTGTTTTACAGTGCCTTCTATGGATTCTGGTGAAGAGAATTGGGTAAGAGATCAAGAACGTTACATAGAAGCTCTTAAAGCAGAAATTAACTCTTTAACTGAAATATTATGACACAAAAAGAAATCATAACAAAACTAAACAATTTGTTTACTAAGGTAGAAAAACTAGAATCTAGTGCAGGATTCTTAGCTCCAGTTGTAGATCCTAATCAAGAACAGTTTATTACAGACATTGAAAAACAAGTGGTTCTTATCAAAGTAGAAATTAGTTCTCTAATGAGACAACTACAAGTGTAATCACTATTCTAATCCTTCGCACTTAAGGTTAAAGTGTAATTGGCCCTTTCGTCTAATGGTAGGACAACAAGATTTCATCTTGGAGATGGTGTGTTCGATTCACCCAGGGGCTACTAAACTAAAAAACAGATTTATGAAAAAGAAAAACCCAAAAACAATTGAGGAAATCCTCGCTCACGTAGAAAATTCTAACACAGTTAGTCTTCGAGACATCAAATGGCTTAAATCAAATGAAGGTCTCTCTTATCTTGCAGCAATCAACCGACCTATTTTACCAAGTCATGTGGCTAAAATATCTAGGTCTATCCGTAGGTATGGTATGCTTAGAACTGTCATCGTAGTTGAGACAACCTTATTCACAGGTAAGAAAGAACGCTATATCATTGACGGACAGCATGCTTACAACGCTTGTTTAAGTTTAGGAATCGAAATCCCTTATGTTATCATCCCTAACCTAAACACCATCGAAGAAATCATCGCTTGTATTGCTTACTTCAATGCTTCTTCTAAGTCTTGGGCTATGGCTGACTATGTACACGCTTGGTCATCTGTAAGAGAAGACTATCGTCAACTCAACCAACTGTACGAACAATTTGATTTAGACTTTGACACCATCATGACTGCAGCAACAGAAGCAGACGGAGGTAGTCATGTAGCTAAATTAAAGAGAGGTGAGTTTGTTGTAGCAGACTATGAGAAAGCACACAGAGTATGTCAACAGATTAGTGATGTCTTTGAGGTTATTCCTCGCTTAGACAGATTCTCTAACAGAACTCTGACTCGTGCTTGTGCAAGTTTGTTTAAGCAAGATTCTTACAGTGCAGGTAAACATGCTAAAATGCTTGCTTACATGGCTACACACTCTGACGAACTGAAGTTTGTAACATCAGACAGTGACACTGTAAAAGAGTTCTTAGCTAAAGCAATTTAAAATTATCTAAAATTATCTAAGGGGTCAGCAATGGCCCCTTTAATTTAAAACTATGAAAAAACTGTTCTTTATTTTAATTTTAAACGGCTTTACTAATCTAAAAGCCCAATTATTTCCTATTAGATCTCTTTGTTCTGATAGCTGCGTAAAACTTAAACGCTTAACGCATTCAGATACTCTTTTTATTGAAGATCTCATAGGAGAAGGTAATCCTAATCCTCCTAAAGTAATAGATTGTTTCGTGTTTAAGTTCTCAGAATGGAACATGATCATTTCTTATAAGTTACAAGACTGTGAAAAGACTTATCTTATTAAAGACGGCTATATAGGGCCTATTTATATTTATGAGAAAGATAAAGTAACAGTATTAAAGGACGAATAAGTTTACTTTTTCTTTGACTTCTCTCTTCTCGATACTACATTTGTATCACTCTATTGTGGTGGAATAGGTAGACACGCAGGACTTAAAATCCTGTTGACAGCAATGTTAGTATGGGTTCGATTCCCATCAATAGAACCAAAAAACAACTCTTTACAGAGGGCGGATTAGCACCGTTGAAAGAAACTTTGGCTCTTGGGATTAGCTACCCAAATGAGTTACATGACCCAAAGTGAACTGTGATGGACCCTGCTCTGATGTGCACGTCAACAGGTGGACAGTAAACTATGTCCAGTAAAATCTACAAGCATGGTGAGCATGCAAGGAGTTGTTTTTTAAGATCAACCCTGTGAATAGTATT
>Ga0222714_10007068_pt1 | contig 10351 bp, 8 predicted proteins | sample C33_3DmetaG_FD_165048 | JGI IMG/M metagenome (GOLD analysis project Ga0222714, IMG submission 165048) | Estuarine water microbial communities from San Francisco Bay, California, United States - C33_3D | ecosystem: Environmental > Aquatic > Marine > Unclassified | place: USA: California... | reverse complement strand
GGCCGTCGGGGTAGGTGACCGTGAGTGTGCGGTTGGGCATGAGGAGCGTGAGCCTCCAATTGCCTTCGTGCACATTGCGGTGGTGGTGTGAGCACAGCGGCACGAGATTGTTCATGTCGGTAGGGCCATCGTCACGCCAGTAGGCAATGTGATGTGGCTGACATTGTGCGATCGGCACCTTGCAATCGGGAATTGCACATTGTGAGTACATAGCTTCAATCGCTTTGCGCTGATAGCGCGTTGCCAACCGTGACGCACGACCAATATCGATGACGACACCTTTCGAATTGAGCACAACGGGAATGATTTCTGCTTCACACGCCATGCGCCGAATGGTTTCAAGGGGCAACTCGGCTTCGTGACCGGTACGGACGATGGAATGTTCGTGTAGACCTGAACGCAACGTGTGTAAGTCGATAACGACAGATACCTCAGCTCGCGCATGCGGCGAGGAGATCATTGCGCCTGCCGTAAGAGGTGTACCGAGTGACGCAGCGTCAATGAGTTCTAAGAATGCGAGTGCATTGAGATGACCATGCTTGCGGTCATCGGTTGGACACGTTTCGGGAAGCGCTGCATGAAACAGTCGTTCGACAGTGTTGTCGAGTTTGCCAATAACGCGAAGGCCGTTTTCTGGATCGAGTCTGCCAGCAATGTGGAACATGCCCGATTCACGATCGATCCAGTGCCGAAGGCTGGCATCGCGACGCTGGCGCTCGAGGCGGGTAACGCCGCCGTCGGCATGAATGCGTGCAACTTCACTCTTTACAGCGCGCGCAAAGTTGTCTGGTGTTGCATGTGTTGCAACATTGTTCAGCCATTCGCTGCGTGATGCCAGCTGTGCCTTTTCGTCGTCGGTAAGTTGGTATGTGGCTCGCGCAACGGCATCGATATGTGCGCTGCCGATACGGCCTTGCTCAAATGCGTGCTCGAGTTGAGGAAATGCACCAAGTGTTTTCGCCCGGGAAACCTCGCGAAATGCATCGATGCGCGAGATGTTTGCCGCGCTGGCCAGCACCTGCTGTGGCTGAATACGGGGTGTAGTCGTGGCAAGCACCTGGAGCTTTCGGGTGAGTGTCACCTTGCAGTTGTCGATCCATTGCTGGATATGGCCAACATCATTAAGCGCAGACCGGATGAGAGCTTCATCGTTTGCTTCGCTTACCAATTGGGCAAGGTGTGTAAGCCTGTCCGAAATTTCGGCGGTATCAATGGCCAAAGAAAAACCCACGTGTTCCTGCTTGTGTAATTCGTTATTTACGAAACGGCAACTGCTGTGGGAGAAGCACCGCCAACGTTAAAAGCAGGGTGTTGCAGAGTTACAGGTTGCCGAGGGCGGCAAACAAAGCGCGAACATTGTCGCCACTCATTGGCTCACGATGGCCTGTGCGGCTAATGAACCCAAGCTGCACACCCGTTGCTGGATCTACCACGGTAAACAACTGCTCGTGACCGGCAGCATCCACAACAACATCGGTCAGCAATGGAACGCCAGCCTCGGCAAGTGCCTGCTGCACAAATCCAGCGTTCAATACCTCAATGGCGATGTGTTGCACGCCCGATCCATTTGCTTCCAAGTGAGCGCGCACTGCAGGGTCGTTGCCAGGGCCAACCAACACCACGGTTACGCCACCAGCAGTTGCGGTAACGATGTCGGCATCTTCGGTTGGCTCCAACGTGAAGCCAAGTGTTTTCAAAAATGATGAAGCCAACGCAAGATCAACAACGGCAACCACCACGTGATCGATGCGGACAGCAACAGTGTCAAGCGCCGATAACAACGTGTCTGCAACTTTTGCCGGTGCAGTTCCGCCGCGTTCGTGTGCAACTTCGATGCGATGCGTTTCGGCAAGGACGGTGCGGAACACTTGTTCGGCAAAGTCGGCATCGACTCCGCTGTTGATTGCCCACTGTCTGCGAGTAGTTAACACTTCGCGCACGCGCTGCGGCTGAATCACTGCAGTTGCCGAACCAGCTTTCACTTCGGCAACTTCGCGACACACTTCCATTCGCTCGGCGAGCAATGCAACAATTGCTGCATCGATCTGATCGATCTTTTCGCGAAGTTGTGGAAGGTCGCGTGCCATAACTACTTACGCCACCACTTGCGTTTCGTATGTGGCTCAACCAAACGCTCAACATGTTTTGCGAGTACGTCCATCTCAATGTTCACTGCGTCGCCAGGTTTGCGCACGCCAAGTGTGGTGACAGCGGTGGTGTGTGGAATCACTGCAACGCGAAATGTGTCGGAAGTGAGATCGAATGCGGTCAGTGAAATGCCATCAACGGTGACCGAACCCTTTTCAACAATCAAACGCATCAGGTCGCGCGGAATACGAATTACTAAATCTGGCGCAGGGGAGACAACATGGCCGACTGCGTCAACATGGCCAAGCACAATGTGTCCACCAAGTCGCTCGCCAAGCGCCATTGGTCGCTCAAGGTTGACAACATCTCCGGCTTGTAGCGATCCAAGGTTGGTGCGCGAATATGTCTCTTCGCTTACGTCGGCATCCCAATACGTTGAACCATCAGTGGCCACGACGGTGAGGCAGCAGCCGTTAACAGCGATGGACGCACCGAGGTCGGAGCCTTCCAACACCACGGCTGCGTTGATGCGCAGGCGACTGCCATTGCGCGATCCGACTTTGCCTAGCTCTTCAACAATGCCTGTGAACACAGCAGTTCACACTACTTATATAGGCACACATTGGACAGGGGATTAGCCCGCCGAACCTGACAACCCTCCCGATAGATTGAAGGGGTCCACGAGGGCTTTTAGCGCTGGTGAGATGCAAGGGGTCAACAGGCCCACTGCGACCAAACGGTCCCGCAATTCGGCGGGCACACGAAAGGCATACCTATGGCTACTGCTCCAAAAAGCGAAACCATCGCCAAGCACCGGGCTCACTCAACTGACACCGGTTCTCCAGAAGTTCAAATCGCACTTCTTACAGAGCGCATCAACAGCCTCACTGACCATTTGAAGAGCCACGACAAAGACCATCACAGTCGTCGCGGCCTCCTAATGATGGTTGGTCGCCGTCGACGCATGCTTGACTATGTAAAGGCCCGTGACATCGAGAAGTACAGAAAACTTCTTGAAGATCTCGGTCTGCGTCGCTAACGCACGCCGTAGGCAAACACATAACGAACAACTAGTAGTCGGTTGTCAGTCGCTGATAGCGCAACGAGTCAATACGGGCTCACGTTGCGACATTGCCGACTGGGAATCGACCGGTTGTTCCTCAACCCCTCATGAATCGTCACGAGACGACATAAGGGACGAAAGGACATACATATGGCTGACGCCATTTCCGTATCAGCACCTGTTTCAGGTACCGATAAAACCCTCACCTTCGAGACAGGCAAGTTCGCCTTGCAGTCACAAGGTGCAGTCATTGCCAAAATTGGCAAGACACAAGTTCTTGCAACCGCAAACGCCGCAAAGGGCGTACGCGATGGCATCGACTTTTTCCCACTCACCGTCGACGTAGAAGAGCGCGCATATGCAGCAGGGAAAATTCCTGGCTCATTTTTCCGTCGTGAGGGACGCCCAAGCCAAGCTGCAATTCTTACGTGTCGTTTGACTGACCGTCCATTGCGTCCAGCTTTCCCAGATGGCTACCGCAATGAAACACAAATCGTGATCACCGTAATTGGTGCCGACCAAGTGAACCCACACGACGTGCTTGCCATTAACGCAGCGTCTGCATCGTTCATGATCAGCGGCATTCCATTTGACGGACCAATCGGTGCAGTTCGTTTGGCATACAGCCAAGACGGTTCATGGATTGCTCACCCAACCTTTGAAGAGGGTGAAGAAGCAACATTTGAAATTGTTGTTGCAGGTCGCGAACTCGACAACGGCGACGTTGCCATCATGATGGTGGAAGCAGGCGGTACCGAGAAGAGCTTCACCTATTACGAAGCAGGTGCGCCAAAGGTTGACGAAATCGTCATTGCCAGCGGTCTCGATGCATCGAAGCAGTACATCAAGGAATCAATCAAGTTGCAGCGTCAGTTGGTTGCCAGCGTGATTGCAACCCGTGGCCCAATTGAGCCATTGAAGTACACGCCAGTACTTGACTACACCGATGAGTTGTTTGCAGCAGTAGAAGCAGCGGCAACCGCAACGTTGCAGCCAGCAATCCGTATTGCATTGAAGAGCGAGCGCAATGCCGCAATCGACGATGCAACTGCAAAGACACTTGCCGAACTTGCTGGAACACCAGATGCGCCAGGCAAGTTTGCTGGTCAGGAAAAGCAGATCAAAGAAGCCGTACGTTCACTCACCAAGAAGTTGGTGCGTCAGCGCGTTGTGAACGAAGGAATTCGTATCGACGGTCGTGGCCCTGCAGACTTGCGTCCAGTTTCAGCAGAAGTTGGACTCATTTCAACCGCACACGGAACAGGCTTGTTCCAGCGCGGTGAAACTCAAGTACTCAACGTGCTCACCATGGCAATGCCAAAGATGAACCAGATGATCGACTCGATCACACCTGAGACATCGAAGCGTTACATGCACGACTACAACATGGCTCCTTGGGCCAACGGTGAAACCGGTCGTGTAGGTAGCCCGAAGCGTCGCGAAATTGGACACGGTGCACTCGCAGAGCGCGCATTGTTCCCAGTTGTTCCAGACCAAGAGAAGTTCGCGTACACATTGCGTCTCGTTTCAGAAGTGTTGTCGTCAAACGGCAGCACCTCGATGGCGTCGGTATGTGCATCGAGCCTTTCGCTCATGGACGCTGGTGTGCCAATTCTTGCTCCAGTAGCCGGTATTGCAATGGGACTCATCTTCGACGAAGGTAAGTACACCGCACTCACCGACATTCTTGGTGCAGAGGACGCATTCGGCGACATGGACTTCAAGGTGGCCGGAACTGCAGACGCAGTAACCGCGTTGCAACTTGATACCAAGATCGACGGAATTCCTAGCGACGTACTTGCAGCTGCATTGCAGCAAGCAAAAGATGCTCGCTTGAAGATCCTCGACGTGATGAATGCAGCAATTGCAGCACCACGTTCAACCGTTGCTGAAAGCGCACCAAAGATCATCACCTTTACCATTCCATTGGACAAGGTGGGCGAAGTTATTGGGCCAAAGGGCAAAGTCATTAACACCATCCAGCAGGAGACTGGTGCCGAGATCAACGTCAGCGATGACGGTGCAACCGGAATCATCACCATTGGTTCACCAGACAACTCAAAGGTTGAAGACGCGAAGGCACGCATTCTTGCCATCGTCGATCCTCCAACTGCAGAGTTGGGTGCAACCTACACAGGTCGCGTTGTCAACATTGCTCAGTTCGGTGCATTCGTCAACATCCTTCCTGGACGTGACGGCCTCGTGCACATTTCGAAGTTGGGCAACGGTCAGCGTGTATCCAAAGTTGAAGACGTGTTGAACATTGGCGATGAAGTTCAAGTTCGAGTAGACGACATTGATGACCGCGGCAAGGTGAGCCTCTCGCTCATCGGACCAGACGGTGAGCCAATGAAGGGTTCAGGAAGTGCACCGTCAGAAGGTGGCGATCGTGGCCCACGTCCAGAGCGTGGACCTCGACAGGATCGTGGCGGAGATCGCGGTGGACGCGGCGGAGACCGCGGTGGCCGTGGAAACGATCGCGGTGGTCGCGGAAACGATCGCGGTGGTCGCAGTGAAAACAGCAACCGTCGTGAACCAAACCGCGGATCACGTCCATCTGAACCAGCTGCAGACAATGCAGTGTCGGTCAGCTTCGAAGACGAATTCGACAGCGAATTTAACGGTAACTAATTAGCCATGATCAGGGTCGGTGTCATCGGTGCCGCTGGGCGCATGGGTGCAACGGTATGCAATGCAGTTGTTGCTGATCCTGGTTTAGAACTCGTAGCAGTGGTTGATTCTGGAGCTCCAGGATCAACCACTCACGGGCTCACCATCTCGGGTGAATTGCGCGCACTCGCCGATGCACAAGTAGATGTCGCAGTTGATTTCACTGTTGCCGAAGCTTCACGTGTGAATCTTCCGTGGCTCGCAATGCACAGCATTCATGCTGTTGTTGGCACCACTGGATTCTCGCAAGATGATCTCGACAACTTCAAGAAGTCATTTACCAATAGCAATTGCTTAATCGCTGCAAACTTCGCTATTGGCGCAGTACTGATGATGCGATTTGCAGAAATGGCGTCACCATTTTTTGATACCGCAGAAATTATTGAAATTCACCACGACGGCAAAGCCGATTCACCGAGTGGAACTGCAGTTGCGACTGCGCAACGCATGGCAGCGGCAAGCAACGAGTGGGCACAAGACCCAACAACGCACGAAGCGATCACGGGTGCACGCGGAGCAAAAGGCCCTGGCGACATTCCCATTCATGCTGTGCGCATGCGCGGTGCAGTTGCGAACCAAGAAGTGATTTTCGGTGCACAGGGACAAACCCTCACCATTCGCCATGACACCACAGACCGCGCATCGTTTATGCCCGGTGTGGTGCTGGCATGCAAAAAAATTGCCGAGCACAAGGGATTCACCCTTGGACTCGACAGTTTTCTTGGAATCTAATTACTTCAGCGAGCTAATCGCTGCTTCGTAATTTGGCTCGTTAGCAATTTCGCTCACTAATTCGCTGTGTAGAACTTTGCCCTTTTCGTCGAGCACAACTACTGCGCGAGCAAGAATTCCCTTGAGCACACCATCGGTCAAGTTAACGCCGAATGCTTTGCCAAAGTTTGAACGGAATGATGAAGCGGTCTTCACGTTTGCCAAACCTTCAGAACCACAGAAGCGGCCCTGAGCGAATGGCAAGTCTGCCGACACGCAGTACACCTCGGTGTTGTTCAGTGATGAGGCAAGTGAGTTAAACGTACGCGTGCTGGTTGCACAAGTTGGTGTATCGATGCTTGGGAAAATGTTCAAGATCACACGCTTGCCACGCAGGTCTTTGTTTGAAATTTCTTGTAGTGCGCCAGTGGTAAGTGTGAACGCAGGCGCTGGAGCGCCTTTCTTTGGCAGCTTGCCACTTGTTGACACTGGGTTACCGCCAAGCGTTACTTTTGATCCGCTTTTGCTGGCAGCCTTCCTCACGACTTTCTTAACGGTCTTCTTGACAGCTTTCTTTTTGGCAACTTTCTTTACGGTTTTTTTCTTAGCGATCTTCTTTTTTGCAGACTTCTTTTTTGCAGCCATTGCGGCACTCCTTATTTGCGAGGTGAATGTGCCTTGAATTTAGTCGGAACTTGGGCGGCCTTTCCTCATGGACTGGAAGAAACTGAGACCAAAGAGGGCGGCAACGACATACCACTGGTACTCCTCGATGGCCGAAAGAAATGACTTGATCTGATCTTCGAATTGATCGCCACCGAGGCGCAATACGACCAACTTGATCACGATGCCAATGGATAGCAATGGAATGAACCGCTTAATGCTCATGTGCTTATGCCCAAGCAGGAGGCACACCACGTTGCTGCCGGGCATGAGCACCAATGCCAATGAGCCACCTTTTTCCACTGCTTTTTCTGTCCAGCGATAGATGGCGGGAAGTTCGCCAAGGTTGCCCTCAACCCAGCCGAGCGCTTTTTCGCCGTACCAACGGCCAACGAAGTACAACGCGATACCGGCAATGAGAATGCGCACGAAGCCAATTGCTGCATACGGGATTACATCGATGTAAGGAACGGAGCCAAACAGGTTTCGGTTACGCGAACTGAGGGCAAGAACCCATGATGGATGGTTGTCAACAAGTGCTGGGCCGATGTTGCTGCCAATGGTGCCAATCACGAACAACATGGTGGTGAACGTGAGGACGATTTTACGCATTTAGAGCACGGTAGCCGACTTGGGTAACTTGGTCTCGTCACCAGCAGTAAAGGGGAGTGCAATGCAGGGATTGATGCAACAGACACCGCTCACAATGGTTCATTTGTTCGAGCGCGCCGAGAAGTATCACAGCGAAAAAACTATTGCCACGGCGACAGCCACTGGCATTGAGCGCACCACATATGGCGAATGGGCTGCGCGAACACGTCAGCTTGGTGGAGTGCTGGACAAATTGGGTATCTCTAAGAACGGTCGCGTTGCCACATTTGCATGGAATACTGCGCGCCATCTTGAGTTGTACTTTGCGCCACCGTGCACAGGTCGAGTTACCCACACGTTGAACATTCGGTTGTTCCCAGAGCAACTCACGTACATCGTGAACCACGCTGAAGATGAAGTGATCTTTATTGATCGCTCGCTGTTCGCGCTGATTGCTCCGTTGTTGCCAACATTTACAACCGTGAAGCATCTCGTGATCATGGATGACGGCAAAGGCGATGTGCCGAAATCGGTTGATGGTTTCCAGATGCACGACTACGAAGAGTTGCTGAAGGGAACACCTGGAGTTGAGTTCAACATCACAGATGAAAACTTGGCATCCAGCATGTGTTACACCAGCGGAACAACAGGCAACCCCAAAGGTGTGTTGTATTCGCATCGCTCTACCTACTTGCACACGTTTGGCGCAATGACTGTGGACTCACTTGGTGCGCGCGAAAGCGACACCATCCTTCCCGTCGTGCCAATGTTTCATGCCAATGCATGGGGCCTTGCTCATGCTGCTGTTGCATGCGGCGCAAACTTGGTGATGCCAGGCCCCGACTTGTCGGGCAAAGCAATTGCCAATTTGATTGTCGATGAAAAAGTGACAGTTGCTGCAGGCGTGCCAACTATTTGGATGGCGGTGCTTCCCGAATTGAAAGATCGCGATACATCATCACTGCGTGCAATTCCATGCGGTGGATCTGCGGTGCCGAAAGCATTGAGCGAGGGCTATCGCTTGCAAACTGGGTTGCCAATTTTGCAGGCGTGGGGGATGACTGAAACCAGTCCGATTGCTGCGGTGTGCACATTGTCGGCCGCAGATCAGAAACTTCCGATGGACCAGCAAGCAGAGCTACGCACAACAGTTGGGCAAATTGCATTCGGTGTAGACGCCCGAGTAGTTGAGCCAGGAACAACTACACCTGTTCCATGGGATGGTGAAACAAGTGGAGAGTTGCAATGCAGCGGAAACTGGATTGCGTCTACGTATTACAACGACGCACGAGCAGGTGAAAGCTTTACGCAAGATGGTTGGTTGCGCACGGGCGACGTGGCAACCGTCGATTCACACGGCCGCATTCGATTGGTTGACCGCACAAAAGATCTCATTAAGTCGGGTGGCGAATGGATCTCTTCAGTGGAAATCGAAAACGAATTGATGTCGCATCCCAAGATCAAAGAGGCGGCAGTCATCGGTGTGCCGCACATTAAGTGGTCGGAGCGCCCATTGGCATGCGTCGTTGTGGTTGAGGGTGAAACGCTGACAAAACAAGAGGTGCTCGATCACATCAAACCGTCACTGGCCAAGTGGCAGATACCTGACGATGTGGTGTTTATCCCCGAGGTGCCAAAGACCAGCGTGGGTAAGTTCTCGAAGAAGACATTGCGCGAGCAGTTTGCCGACTACGTGCTGCCCGAGGCCTAGCCGCCAAGGGGCAAATCCCGGCATCGTCCGGTGCGTGCCACAGATGAGTCCTGTGTCTAGGCTGTGACATATGACCGTCACGCATAACAGCAACGAACAGATCATTGGCCGCGATCAGATTAACGACATCGAGGCAATCCTCAGTGTCCGCAACACCGATCCGAATGCGGTAAGCCACGCGGTGAATAGTGGTGGCGACACCATTTTCACGTGGGACTACACGCTTGCGCGTCCGCCACTGCGCAAGTTGTATGAAAAAGCAAAGACGGGTCAGTGGAACGGTGAGTTAGATCTTCCGTGGGAGACAGAAGTGGATATCGAGCGCACCATTGCCGCAGATCAGGCCGCAATTGGCGCGGGAATTGATCCCGCCTTTTACTCAGACACTCCACTTGCCAAGTGGGGCGACAAAGAGTGGTTGGAATTTGGTATCGAAGGTCGTCGTTGGATGTTGTCGCAGTTTCTTCATGGCGAGCAAGGCGCGCTTGTGTGCACCAGCAAAATTGTTGAGACAGTGCCGTGGTACGACGCGAAGTTGTACGCCTCAACCCAAGTAATGGACGAAGCTCGTCACGTTGAAGTGTTTGCGAAGTACTTGAACGAAAAACTCGGCGGCATGTATCCAGTCAATGCTCACTTGCAATTGCTGCTTGATGACATCATTCAAGACAGTCGATGGGACATGACCTATCTCGGTATGCAAATCATGGTTGAGGGTCTTGCACTTGCAGCATTTGGTTACATGCACGAACTCACGGGTGAGCCGTTGTTGAAGAAGTTGCTGCGCTACGTCATGAGCGACGAAGCTCGTCACGTTGCCTTCGGTGTGCTCAGCCTTAAAGAGGTGTACGACG
>Ga0222714_10007067_pt1 | contig 10354 bp, 5 predicted proteins | sample C33_3DmetaG_FD_165048 | JGI IMG/M metagenome (GOLD analysis project Ga0222714, IMG submission 165048) | Estuarine water microbial communities from San Francisco Bay, California, United States - C33_3D | ecosystem: Environmental > Aquatic > Marine > Unclassified | place: USA: California... | reverse complement strand
GCGAAGACGAAAACGTCGGCTCGGCTCGGCTCGCCCCCGCGTCCTCCCTCGCCGATTGCTCCAGCCTCTTCAACGCCTCACCATCCTCCAACTCGCTCTGAACTTTACGTAAAAGCGCAAAATCTAAACCCTTTACTAAATGCGTCCGTTCGACGTCGCCACCGAGGTATTTACTCTCCTCGATGGCTTTACGTCGCGCAAAGTCATCCTCCACGCGCTCGGCGTTACTCACGTCGTCACCGCGTCGCTCAAACACCCCACGCGACATCGCACTCGCGCGAGGTACGTCGTTGTCATCATCACCGTCGTCTTGGCGCTCACGACGCTCGCGTGCGCGATCGCGATAGCGCGCACCGTCGTCATCTTCACCGTCATCATTCGTTCGCGGCTTGCGTGGCTTTGCAGACTTTGTCTTCCCCCGGTGCGGTGTCTTGTCGTCTGACGCGCGCGCGGGCGGCGCGCGGGCGAGCAGCGCGCGAAAATCTGCGTTTGTTTTCGGTTTACCCGCGTCGGGCGGCGCGTCCTCGAGCACGGGATTCGTGTAGCTCATGCTTGATGGAGCGCCACTTTATGACGGGACATCGAACGATGCCGTCGTCCGTGGTGTCGCCGAGTAAGCGCGCGAAGATGACGACGGCGGGGCGCGACGCGAATTCGATACACGCTGGGTCGGCGTCCACGAAAACCGACGACAGCGGTGCGGGTCGTGGTCGTGAGGTCGATGATGACCAGGTGGTTGACTTGGTGAGCGACGACGATGGAGATAACGCCGACGCCGTCGATACCGCCGAGATTCGTGCGTTGTTACGCGAGCATGACTTGCCTGTAGATGTTGTCGATGGCATCGCTGCGAGCGCGAGAGGAGACGCGGCGCGTGCGCTGGATCTCGCCGCGCGCGCGCTGGAGGAGAAGCATCTTCGGGACGCCATGGCTGAGTCGTTACGGAACGCGGAGGAGGATAAACAACACGACGAACGAGCGCGAGAGGAATGGAAATTACGCGACCCGTTATCGTATTATGGTGATAGTTCCAGGTTTATCGCGTCGTGTTCGGAGGCGATGATGGAGATTTTGTTTCCGGCTCGGGAGGACGCGGATGATGACGACGAAGCGTCGAAACGAAGACGTCGAGAGACGGTTATCGAGTTTTTGGACATTGAGCGTAAATGTGGGGTGTGGTTTAGCACGTTCAAAGCTGAGGTAATTGCGTACTTTGAAAAACTAGCGGATGAAATAGGGGCGATAGCGCGTAGCGAGGAATATCGCGGGGATTTAGCTCCAGACCGAGCGGATGTCGTCTTTGACGCCTTTGCGCAACGGTTGGAGTTTTTAAAACGAGAGATTTTTACCATGCCTGAACAGGGCGCAGCGGGTGCGGTACCGGCGATATTCCGCTCCGCTAAGAGTAAAGGTACAAACGCCGATGATGATGATGTGCGCATAGCGGAACAAAAACTAGTAGCCAAGCGAGGCGCGAATGTCGACGTGTGCGACTTGACGTGACGCCGTTTGACATTGACTTTTGCGCCTTCATGACGCAAGAAAAAATTGTAATAGACCTACAGTAGATACAATTCATATTATTGCTGCTATGACTATGCGCGCTTGGCTTTTAACGCTCGTCCATTAATGGGTAAACTCGCGGTGTATACATCCGCGAGCGCGAGAAAGGGGAGAATCGTCACCACTTGCGTCGTCATCAACGCGTACCGACTCACTGACGAGCCAATGTCCAGCCAGCTCCCGACAGTCGTCACTTGAAAGAAGAACCGAACAGCCATGATGTCGCTCAAGATGAGAAACATGAGGTATGACTCGAACGCGGGCACGCGCTGGAGCTTGAGCATGGCTAGAAACGCCGCGGCGACGGTGATCATTGGAATTAAGACTTTAAGCATGAGTAAACCGCCCATCAAGAAGGGATTAAAACGCGTCGTCAACCTGTAGACACTGCTCAAATCAAACGATGCGATCGATGCAATATTACCAGTGCCGAAGAATGCGGCATCAATCAAAAATAAAAATACAGCGGCGTGCCGTATGTCACCGGGCGCGACGGCGCGAGCGTACATTTTTGACTTGACAGACGTCGGTTGTTGCAATCCGCGCTCGAGAGCCATCCAGCTCATGAGGCACAAACCGAGAGAGGCGTAAAATAACGACTCGTAGGAGATGGAGAATAATGCGTAGGGTGACGCGAAACCTAAAAACACGCTCACCATGCGCGGTAAAGTTCTCGCTGGTGAGAACACTGGGAGTATCGGCGATACTAAAGCCACGATCCACGCACACACGTGCACTGCTTTTGGAATGGCCAATTTATCGCTTTGATACTTATCCACGATGTATACTAACACGCTCGTCACGCATGCAATAGACGTTTGGATTAAAAATACCATCTGGCCAGGTTGCCAGCGCTGCTTCTTCTCCTTGCGATCGTCTTGGAATACGTCTAACGGCCGAAGCAAGAAATGAGTTGCGGCGCTCAGCAGTACGCTCGCAAGCAAACCTGCGATTACCATTGTTGTATTCGATTCCAATTCGACGGAAAATGTCGTAAATGGCGCCATTATGCCCGTGCTAACGGCAGCGATAAATGCGAGCAACGCATTGACAAACTCTTGATGTACGAGTAATACAATGGAGAAGCACGCAAGTAAAATTGCGCCAAATGCAAACGCAAACGCAAATACAATCCTGTCATGGAAGCCTGCGCAAATCGTTTCGGCGACAATAAATGCGCTGATTGCGCCTAGAACTGTCGCAAACAAACCTTGTTTACTCACATTCTCGAGTTTTGCAACCGAGAGAGTGTTTGCGATGCCGACTGCAAAGTAGGCGGGCAAGCCAAAATACAAAAAGTACGTCTGCGGCGCGCGGCGCACGATGAGAATCGCACCCATGATAGCACCATATATTAGCGCGCACAGTAAAGCCGGTCCCCTTGGCGAATCTACCTCAACATCATACTTGCGTCGTGGGAGTAAGTTCACTGCGAGTAAAATCATCCACGATGCGAAGCATGCGACGACGACGAACTGTAAAAGTTTCTCGTCGTATTTGTGCAAATGCGTCAGCCCTCGCAGACAAGCTCGTGAAACAATTCCAGCGACATTAGTCGCTGATGTATGCGCACCGTTTTCAGCGTATCGCTTGTATGTAGTGACCAGTTGTGGCACGCTCACCATATCAGAATGGAGCTTGAGAGAAAATAGAGCGCTCAGCGCCTGCTTTGCCGTGCGCTCAGCTTTCAACTCGTGCAGAGCCAAGAGCTGTTCCGCGTTCGCAATCGCCGCAGAAGATCTCAAATCACTTGGTTCTGCACTTAAATAGGTACTCGGAAGTAAGCCAGAGTTGTGACGAGGTGGGGGAAAGCCGAGGAGCGCTGCGCCGAGCGGGGCGATGTCGGCTTGGTCTACATCGCAACGCGTAGAGGCGTCAACGCCCCACTCTTTCGGCGTATCTGGGCTACCTCGACATGAATGCGAAATTGTTGCTACTGGTTCTGAAACTCCAGCTCCCCATACCACGAGCGGCGTTTCCGTGCAACCTGGATCACCGTCTCCGTGCGCGCCTTTATTCGACATTCCATGATCCGCCGTGAATATAAAGGCTGTTTTCCCATCATCATCAAATGCCTCAGCGAAAGCTGCTTCGATGCGCTTGACACCATCATCCACTATTTTTAAATTATCGAAATACTCTTTTGCGTGCGGCTTGTGCGCGTGACCACTGGAATCTAGTCCAAGCAAGTGCAACAGAAACACATTGCCATCCTCGCGCAGCGCTCGCACCTCGCTCGCGTTTGGCGTCTTCAGCACCTCGCACACCGCATCAAATACCCAAGTATCCACCACGCCGTGATCGTTTGCCGCGGCAAAGTCCTCCAATGCTTCATCGTACATAAACTCTCGCACATGTTCAATACCGTCGCTAAACAACGGCACAACGCTTGGCGCTCCAAACGCCCAAGCATTCGTGCTTTGATTCAATAAATGATCAAACTCCACTGCATTTGCCTGCCAACCTTTCATAATATTACTCGGATCTTCGTAGAATCCTCCTAGGAGAGCGACGTGCCCTGGTCGCGACTCTGTCGGTGCGCGCGCGTGCGAAACTCCCCACCGTCCCAACTCTCTTGCAATCTTTTGTATGTGCGGCGTCGAATCGCGCGTAAACGCCGCATCTGCCCTGGCACCATCGGCAACTATTACGACTAAACGTTTCGCTGGCGCTCTTATCGTCGTGCTCGCGCGCTCGACGCCAGAAACCAATGGAGACTGAAAGTACACATCGAACGTGGCGTAGACAAAGATGAGGTGCACGACGAGCGCGTAGAGCACCACGAGGCGTTTGGATTGTGACACACCGTGCATAATGCGTGTGTCTCGATGTTTTGACAACTTCAGGTGACGGACGACGAACGTCGTGACGCGGCGTCGCGCAGTTGTGCCGTAATGTCTGTTAAGCTGTCGGTTGACTTCAAACACGAACCAGTTGATTTCATGAAATGCGCGCTCGTGGGGTGTTCAACACGATTCTGAATTATAAAGATGCTCAAATACGATTGTTTGCTAGCTAGCTATACATAGAGAGAGTGCTAAAGTGGGCGTGCGCCGTTCGAGGCTGAAGCGCTTGCGATGTTTGCATCGTCACTTACGGCGTCGTCGCGAGCAAAGCGTCAATTAATTTACCCTTATCGCTCGCTACATCTGTACCGCGCACGTTCGCGCGCCACGATTTAGCAAGTTGTACTAAATCTTCTAAGCGCAACGACGTGAGCTGGTTCTTCAATGCCGCGCGCTTGGCGAGGTACGTTTTTTCGCCTCGCCTCAAGCTCGACGTCCCGCCCGGTCCGGCGATTACTAGTGCGCGTAGAAGCTGTGCATTCATACGCGGCGCGCGCTGCGCCAAATGTCCACCAATTGTTGCGTTTCCTCGGTCGCTAATACGCACGTCTGCACCAAGGTCTAGCAACGCATCGAGCGTTTCGCGGCGTTCAAAGCACGCGCTCAATATGCACGCAGTCGACCCGTCGCAGTCGTCAACAGCATCGATATCGCACCCTAATTCAACCAGCGCGCGCACAGCGTCTGTCTTTCCATACGCCGCGGCGTGGTGTAATGCTCGTCGCCCGTCGTCGTCGCCAATTTCGAAGTGCTTGACGCCGGCGATGCGCGCGAGCTCGCGGATAAACGCGACATCTCCTCGTTGCGCGGCGAGTATTCCACTCGTCGCGCCTCCTGAGATCCATTCCTTGGTCTTGGTATCCACCTGCCCAATGCGACGAGCGTCGACTTTGGCCACGGGCATGACGGCGAGCACGCGCAGGGCTTGGGGGTTCTCGCACGCAAACCAAGCCTCTCGCCACAGCGAAGGGTCGTTTGCGACGGTTCGTTTGACTTCATCGGATGATGCCGACGAGGACGCAGATGCGTGTGTGCGAACACGACGAGTGTCTGCCACACATGGATGGTGACGGTGTGCGCCGCCGGTTGCGGTGACCACGGTGCAGAGCATCGCAAAGTAAGGTGAGCGGTTGAGAAGTGCTACAACTTATCAGGTGTTATTTCAATGTCAATTTTATGTTTTTATCCGTCTCTTGCGAAATCATCAACGTCTACGCATCAGTTACGCTTTGGCGGGCGTCTAAACTTTTTCGTCGGTTTACGTCCAACCTGGCCGGCGGCAGCGTCGCCACCACCCATGCTGAAACCACCGCTCGGCGCTGGATTGGCGCCGAACGGATTCGCCACGGGCGCGGGCGCGGCGCTTGCCCCGAACGGATTCGCAGCAGCTGCACCGAAAGCGGGCGCTGCAGCACTAGTACTACCGAAAGGATTTGTTGCACCACTCGCAGGCGCAACTGGCGCGCCGAATGCTGGTATTGAGCTCGTGCCACCGAAAGGATTGGCTCCAGCGCTCGCGCCAAAGCTCGAGCTACCACCGAATGGGTTCGCTGACGGCGCGCTACTCGCCGGAAATGCACTTGTAGCCGCACTACCGAATAATGACGCCCCCGCGACAGTGGGCGATTTGCTAGTTTCGAACGGACTCATCGGTTCAGGTGTGTTCGGTTGTTCATCCGCTTTCGACGCGTTGCCAAAAACGCTTGGCGTCGACTTTGTGTTCACGCTCAATCCACCACCAAAGGGGTTCGCACTCGCTGGCTTAGCCGCATCGCTACTCGCACCAAATACGAATCCACCGCTACTCGCCGCAGCTGGAGCACTAGCGCCAAACGAAAAACCACCACTCGCTGCACCGCTGCTCGCTGGTGCGCTTGCACCAAACTTGAACGCGGGCGCGCTCTCTGGTTTGTTGTCGCTCGCGGCACCTGTCGACGTACCGAACGCCGGTGCTGACGCACCACCAAAACTAAAACCCGCCGCGGCAGATTTAGCGGATTCATTACTTTCTTTGGCATCGTCCGCTTTCGTAGCCGCGGCACCAAAAGTAAAGGCCGCCGGCTTGGGGGCGGCATCTCCCGCCTTTGCGCCACCAAAAGTGAACGGTGCCGTGGTCGCTGGTGTCGATGCGGCTGGCACTTCTGCCTTAGCACCAAATGTGAACGCAGGCGCTGAGGCAGACAACTCAGATTTGGATGTAGATACCTCTGGCGCCTTCTCTACCGGCTTTGCACCAAAGCTGAAGGGAGCCGCTGGCGTCGTTGATGTCGTCGCCGCCGTAGATGCAGCGCCGCCAAACGTAAAGCCGCCACTAGCAGGTTTCGTAGTCTCACTAGTGACCGTGGACCCACCAAACGTGAACGCAGGCGCTGGCTCAGGCGCCTTCACAGGAACGTTCTCGGGCGACTTGGGCGGGGCACCAAACGTGAACGTCGGTGCGCTCGCAGGAGCATCTGAAGCCTTTTTCTCTTGCGAAGACTCTCCTAAGAACGCAAGCAGTCCAGATTCGCCCGCGGGCTTTGCCGGTTCAGCTGGCTTTGCCGGAGTAGTCACGCCGAAAGAAAACGGCGCAGCACCAGTGGATGCCGCCGGAACAGGCGCAGTAGATCCAAATGAGAACGCCGCGCCGCTGCTCGCGCCAGCCGCGGGAATGCCGAAAGAAAACGCGGGCTTGTCATCAGCTGCTGGAGCAGGGGCGAATGGAGAAGGCTTAGCAGGCGCAGCAGCCCCGGCATTTTCTTCTTCTTCAATCGCCGCTTGGACCTTCTTTTGATGCTCTTGATTTTTAGCCAAGAAGTCGGCGCTCCAAAGATTCATCACGGGCTTGTCCGCCTTGGGCGCTTCTTCAACCTTCTTTGTCACCACAGGTGGGGGCGCCGTGAATGACGGCGCTGGCGCCTTTGCAGGAGTCGGCTTTGTGAACGAAAGTTTTGTCTTTTCCGGTCCAGGTGTGGGCATGCCCTTCTTGTCATCAGTGCCAAACTGAAAATCCACAGAGACTGATGCGACTGGTCCAGCTGGTGCTTTGTGACCTTTGGAGTATCGAATCTCATCAGTACCAAAGTCAAAGACGCGTGCCTCGATTTCCTCTTCATGTTCCTCGCCCGCACTAGTCGGATATGGCGTTGGTGGCGCACGTCCTGAAGCCGAAGAGCTAACAAACGGCATGGGCGACGCCGCGAAAGACACTCCAGACTTGGGCGTTTGCACGAACGTCGCAGACGTCGGCGTCAATTTGGCGGCCGATGCTTCGTTTTCAAACGCGCTACCGATTGGCGACGGTGCTTGCACCTGCGGCGCGGGACGTGCCGCAAAGCCGGGCGTGCGACCGGCGGTTGAACCACCCATTGGCGTCGCCGTTCTCGTGCTCGCTAATCGATCCAACGTTTGCAAAATACGCTTCGCCGTGTCCGTCGTCACCGCGCTAGTCACAGTTTTCGCAATCGGTGTTTGATACGCTGGGCTGCCATACTCTGGTGCACGTGCTTCGGCCCCCGGGCCAGCGCTAGATTCGAGTCGACGTGGCGTTGTATTGCGCGCGCGTTCGCGCTCAAGATCCAAAAATGTCACCTCGCGCTCGCGTTTCAAGCTCATTCGCGTCGGCGTCAACGCCGCCGTCTCAACTGGCGGCTCCAATATCGCTGGTTTAGGCACTGTCGTGCGCCCACGCGCACCCAAGAGCGAAGGCGTACCCGAGGCAACGTAAGAACGGCGCATCGACGAGTACCCTGGCGACCCGGCGTTCGGCGTCGTCGCCGCCGTCGTCGCCGCGCGTTCTCGCACCGGCGTCACTTGCGCCTCGAAAGCCGGCGCACGTTCAAACGGCGATACCGGTTTAACCGCACTCGCCATCACCGGTCGAGTCAAGCGCTCTCTATCCATTTGTCCGCGTCTCAAAAACTCTTTAATCTCAGTAAACGGCGTCGGCGAATCTGTACCCAGCGTCGACGTCTGCGCCGCCATCGCCGTCGTCGTCGTCGGTCTCGCGCGCTCTGCACCAATATCCATTGCCTCTACACCCATACGCGTTCGACCACCGCCATTCTCATCACCTACCGCGAGTCGACGAACCGCGCCATCCGTCTCCAGCCCGCGCCCTCGCGACGCCGCTCTCGCCTGTGCCGCCTCCCCCGCCGCTCTCGCGTCCTTCTCCTCCGTCTCGGGCGCGGCAAAGAAAAAACCTCCCACCAGCGCGCTCGCCACCTTACCCGCGCTCCTCAGCGGTGTCCCCACGTAGCGCGACAGCGTGCTCTTTGCCGACGTTGCACCGGTCGGCGATCGTCCAGCGTCTTCATTCGTCACGTCGCGCGCCCCGGGCGACATGTCGTCGTCGTCGTCGTCGTCGTCGTCGTCGCAACACGCGAGACACGCGTCGTCTCGTCGTCGCGCGGCGCCGGTTCGCGTCCACGCGTGCGTCGAGAAGTGAACACAACGAGTAATCAGACAGGGCTTTGTTTTTTTTTGAAAAGTGTTCAACAGTTTTCAGCCGACGCCGACTGTTTAATGCGAAATGTTTATATGCAATATTAAATGCGTGAATGGGACTAGTCGAACGACGGAGGAGATCGAAGATCATCCATGTCGTTGATGGATACGCCTGGGCGGCGGCTCGGGGATGGGGAGCCGGCGTAGCCCGGGGGCGGGGCGATGAACTTGGAGGAGCGCGTGCGCAAGGCGTCGCGGGCGGCTTCCTCCTTTTGCTTGGCGAGCGCGGCGTGCAAGTTGGCGGATTCTTGGGATTCTCGCTCGAGGGCGGCGCGGTATTCTTCGAGTTGCTGCATCGTGGTGGTGTACGCGTTGTACAAATCGAAGGATTGCTGCTTCAACTTTTCGAGACGGTCCTCGGTGGCGGCGTGCTCCTCCTTTTCGTGCTTGAGCGCGTCTCTGAAGTCCTTCTCCATGAGCTGAGCCTTGTGCGTGACATCCTTCAATTCCGCCTCCTTGACTTCGAGCGCTTGCTCGGCGAGCTTTTTGTTTTGCTTATTTTCCGCGGCTTCTGCGAGCGCTTCTTCGCACTTGCGTCGGGCGTCGGCGGCGGCTTGTTCGCTCAAAGAACGCGCCTTTTCTTCTTTCATGCGTTCCTCCTTGGCCGAGTCGGCTTCATTTCGAGAGTTTTGCTCAGCAGCCTTGGCCATGTCGCACTCGCGTTGCCATTGAACGCATTGGTTCTTAGAAGAATCCAATTCGTTGTTCAAAGCGTCGACCTTCGCCTCGAGACGGTTAATGGCGTCGTGTTGTTTCAACGACTCGCGTTCGTGCTGCTTCGACTCCTTGTTTGCAGCTTCAATCTTGGCTTCTCGATCTTGGATTTCACTCTTCAAGCCATCGATGATCTTCTTGAATTCTTCCACTTTTTCGCGGTGCGCGATCTCGGCAACCTTCAGTTTTTCGTGCAAATCCTTGTCCAACTCGCCGGCGCGGTCGAGCTTGGTTTGCATCAAGATCAACTGTTGCTTGAGCTCTTGCGCGTGTGATTTCAACGCGTCTTCGTTCTTCTTCTTATCTTCAACCACGCTCTCGAGCTTGGCTAACAGATCTTTCTTCTCCGCGGCGTTGGCCACGCTCGCCTGTATGGTTTGCATAAATGAAACGTAATATTGTCAGCGCGAGGGAGCCCTCCAGAGTGGCTTTCGATCGCGCGCGAGACGCGTACGCGAGTTCACACTCCCATACGTTTCCCCGCGCACACGAAACCATGAGACAGATCTACACAAAATACACACACGCACGCGTATCCAACATCCGCGAACGCGCCACGCGACGACTCGGCGCTCGATATCACCCTCGAACCGCGTCCCGAGCTAACAACGCGGATAATGCACACTTTCGAAATTCCCGCGTCGCACAACACACGCATCTCTCTCTCTCTCTCGCGCGCGCACGCATCGCATCGCACTACACGCACATCTTTCGCCTTCTCCCTCGTCTCCACCAACGCATGCTTC
>Ga0222714_10007066_pt1 | contig 10354 bp, 7 predicted proteins | sample C33_3DmetaG_FD_165048 | JGI IMG/M metagenome (GOLD analysis project Ga0222714, IMG submission 165048) | Estuarine water microbial communities from San Francisco Bay, California, United States - C33_3D | ecosystem: Environmental > Aquatic > Marine > Unclassified | place: USA: California... | reverse complement strand
GATAGGAGCATCTAGATAAGACTTACCAGCCGCTCTCATTGCTTCTGCGGTTGATCGGGAAAAGGCACTACCAGTTGTGCCCATGTTGACGAATGCTTTTGCTCTGGAACCGGCTACAACTCCATTTGGGCCTAGAGCCACTGCTTCTGCTGCCTCAATGCTCGGCAGGCAAGTGAGCACATAGTCAGTTTCCTCAGCCACCTCACGCGGTGAACCAGCAACAGACGCCCCTCGTTGGGCGAGTATTTTGGTTTGATTTTCATTTAAATCGTAAACGACCACGTCATGACCGGCGGTAACTATATTTACTGCCATTGGTCTGCCCATGGCGCCTAGCCCGATGTAACCAATGCGCATGCAATTTCTCCCTAAAAAAATGTTTCTGGATTGCCACCTAGAAGAATTTCTCCTACCGCCTCAAAATGAGCAGATCTGGACTGGATTTGCTGGGAAAGGGTGTGAATATCACGAAAGCGACGTTCAAAAGGGGAGCCTTTGAAGATTGCTGAGACACCAGCGGCTCGGTGCACCCAGTCTGCGGTTTCGACTGAAGCTTGGATACCGTGGCTGCAAACAAGGCGGACAAGCGCCCTTTCTTGAAGGCCAATAGCGCCTTCGTTTGGGGCGCGCTTATATAGATCCGATAAAGTTTTTTCTGCGTAGGCCTGAGCAGCGCCGATATTGGCTTGGTGCTGTGCAAATTTTGACTGAGTTAATTGGTCGTCAGCGAGGCGACTGCGCCCTCGTGGTGTTTTGGTCACAGCGAGATTGTAGAAGTCTTCGAGCATTGCTTGAACGAGGCCTAGAGCGCAGCCAAGTACCCCGACTGCATACAGCCCCTGCATAGGGAAGGCGAAAAGAGGGCCGTTGTCACGTCTGCACTCTGGCGTTTCCCTCGTTCCGCTTTGGTTTTCCGGCACAAAGACGTCATCTACTCGATAGGAGCTAGAACAAGTCCCTCGCATTCCTAGAGGATTCCAGTCGTCTAGTACTGTTGCCTGATCTCGGCGAAATAGAACAGTTTGGGTCAGGGGGCGTCCCTTTGAATTGACTCGGATTGACCCATTAGTTTCGCGGACGTGACCGTGGGCTCCCATCCACGTAGCTTGACGACTGCCGCTTGCAAAAGTCCAATGTCCTGAGACACGGTATCCTCCTTCGACTGCCTGAATTTTCTGTGCATCAGGTGGACCCCAAGCTACAATCGCTTTTGGGTCTGACCAGATCATCCTGGCTGTTTCAAATGGAATATGAGGCGCTATGAGGCATGCCGAGTTTGCAACGAACATATTCCAAGCAACAGATCCGTCAGCTTTTGCTATTTCAATCAACGCGGCAAGGTAGTCGTTTGGGTGTGCTTCTTCTCCACCGAGCGACTTCGGTAGAAAGAGTCTGAAAAGCCCGTATTTTGCGATTTGGTCAACCACGCTAACAGGAAAATCCTGAGTCTCCTCAATTTTATCCGCATTAGCGAGTATCAGGGGAGCTAAATCCCGCGCACGATCAGACGGACTTTTTGTTAGACTGCTGACCATCTTATCCTTCTGCTACTTCCTTGAAACGACGCAATATGTCTATCTGTCCATCTATATTTCCTGCATGGAACATCGGGTAAAGCATAGCCATTGCGATGCCGTGCTGTCTCCAGTAATCGGCGTCTTGGCCCCATTGTTCTGGGTTCATTTCAGCAGCGCGCAGCCAGACTTCGATCGGGGCCTCCTCTGGCGGTCTGCCATTCTCTGCGAGGTAGCCTCTGAATTGCGCTAACTTCTCCTCAGCCTTCTCACCGGGAGGCATTATAGGCATCCAGCCATCTGCTAACCTGGCAGCACGCTGGATGACTGGGTCTGCGATGCCTCCAAGCCATATTGGGATCGGGCGTTGAACTGGACCAGGGATAATATTAACCCTATCGAGATCATGGAAACGCCCCTTGAAGGTGACCAATTCCTCTGACCAAAGCAACCGCATGACTTCTATTTGTTCAGCTTGCTTGGCGCCTCGCGTTTTCCAGTCGGTTTCAAGAGCTTGATATTCTATGTGGTTCCAGCCGACGCCAATTCCGAGTCTTAGTCGCCCACCGGACAAAAGGTCAGCTTCCGCTGCCTGTTTAGCGACAACTCCAGTCTGTCGCTGAGGTAGAATCAGAACGCCAGACGAGAGGCGAATAGTTTTGGTGCATGCAGCTAGAAAACCGAGTGTTACGAAAGTTTCGTGAAAGTGCTCGTGCTCACTATAATTCGGGGTCCAGCCATCTCGTGCTTGGGCGCCAAAAACATGATCTGGAACCTCAATATATTCATATCCAAGATCTTCAGCCGCTTGAGCCCAATCTTTAATTTTTGAAGGGTCGTTACCTATGAAACGGGTTGGAAATTGCGCGCTAAGTTTCATCGATATGGGCCCTTTTCTAACAGGATCGCGTTAACTTTATCTGGTTCTTCATAAGCTGCCCAATGGCCTGCGCCAGGAATGACTGTAAAGGCTTGGCAATGCGGGAGGGCCTCGAAAAGTTGTCGCCTTTCGTTAAGAAAACGCCCGGCAGTAGCATCCTTTTCTCCCCAGATTCCGCGGACAGGGATCCTCATTTTCTTCAAGGCTTCCTTAAGACTTCCGCCTTGTGGGATTAGTCCGCTGCGCGTTCGAGCTTTCCTCGTGTTTATTGTCTGCAGATCTAAAGCCATGTCATCGATCTTGGCATTATTGCCAAACATGAACACGCCAAGGTTATGTCGATGTACCTCTCTTAGCTCATTATCAGTCATCAGACTTGATGGTTTCATGAGTGGAGCACGGTCATCAATTGGTAGGTCGAGTGCGTTCGAACCAATTACCACAAACCGATCGATACGATCTTCGAGAATTAGGGCCGACTGACCACCGACAATTCCACCAAATGAAAACCCAACAAGCTGAAAAACTTCTTTAGGACTGAGTATTTGTTCGATGCTCTCGGCAACAAGCTTCCCCATAGAGTCCGCTGATATTGGATCAGGAGGTTGGTCACTATCACCCATTCCTGGTAAATCGATTGCTACAACTTTTCTAGAATGTGCAAGCCTACTGATATTTTTTGCCCAGTGTGACCAAGCACCAAAACTCCCGTGAAGCAGCACAATCGTGCCAGCCCCAACGTTCTGGGTACCCCAAATCCGTGAGACTATCTTGCCGTGTTTGTGTTGGCTTTCGAAAAGGGTGCTAGCTCTTTCTATCTCTTCTAATTCTGAGAACATCATTTCAATTTCCGAGAAGATAAGCAGCGCCGCTAGTTTCGGAAGCTTTGCGCAGTTCCTCCAGCAAAGTGTCAGAAATAGGGATGCCCTCTTTTTCACGTTTTGCTTTAGCAATCTGTTCTGGTTCGCCTGCAACCATTACAGGCTGAGATTCATCAACGGGAGGTGTGGCTTTCAATGTCTCGATCAGTGACTCCATATCTTCCGCAAAATTAGCGCCCTCATCGCGAAAAAAATCAGGGTCAATTGCAAGAAAGAAACTGCCTATATTGTGATGCTTTCCAGTTTTTCCTGTTTTGAGGTCATGCGCACCAAACCAAGAACCGGTCAGTACACTTGAAAGAATATCGACCATAATGGCGAGGCCATATCCCTTATGGCTTCCTCTCTCTCTGTCGCCACCCAAAGGTGTCATCCGGCGTGGTCTGGCATCAAAGGCCGCCTGGGCGTCGGTTCTGATGCCACCATTCTCGTCAAGAGCCCAACCTTCCGGTAAGGACTTTCCAAGTCGTCGATAGATATCAAGTTTGCCCACAGCAACAGTCGATGTCGCCATATCTAAAACGAACGCAGGTCGATCGCCTGCGGGAACAGCGCAGGCAATAGGATTGGTGGAATACATTGGTTCTTTTGCAAAGGTTGGCACGATTGATCGTTGACTTGTCCCTGTCATACTTATGCCGATCAGCCCCTGATCACTTGCCATGGTTGCGTATACTCCAGCAGCTCCATAGTGATTTGAGCGACGGACAAGACCAAGTCCGACGGCAGTATTTTTTGCTTTTTCAATAGCCATCCCCATAGCCATTGAACCTGCTGCATGTCCAAGTCCATGACCAGCATCAATTATGCAGAATGCCGGATTGTCAGTTACGACTTTGGGTTCAGCATCAGGGAAGACAAGCCCCGCGAGCCGCCTTGCCTCGTAGTGAGGCAGCATTCCAATTCCGTGACTATCAATTCCTCTCAAATCGGCCTCGATCATTAGACTAGACATCAGTCGGCGCCTTTGTTCGGGAAGGCCCCAGGCAGCAAGAACAGCCTCAATTTGTCGCCGAAGAAGATTAGCCATGAATATACGCATGGAGCGGAGCCCAGATTATTAGATGCCATCGCAGTATGAGCACCGCAGCGACGGATGCAATGACCCGACTGGCTAGTATTTGTGGTTAGTCAATTAGATTTTTACTGAAGCCTGGATTGCGTTTCCTGAAAAGTGGTGTGCGGCAGCTATTCCATTCTTGCGTCAATCACCCCAGGGAGTGATTTCATAGCCTGAGCAGTAGCCGGTGATAGAGCAATCTTTCTTTTTAGTTCGACTGAAATTTCCCTAGTTGGATCAACTTCTAAAAGTAGGCGAACGGTTGCGCGACCAGGTTTCTCACCCTTCAGAATTGTTGAAATGGAGTCAAACGCCACTGGCCCGTCAACGTGAACAACTAACTCACGGCCTGCATCTGCAACGGCCTCCTCTAAATCACGAACACTCGTGATACCAACACGTAAACCGCTATCTCCCAGCCTTGCATCCACGCCAAGGAGTAAAGGACGGCCAGAATCGAGCAGCTCCCGAGACGTTGATAGAACCTCAGAGAATGCAGTTGCTTCAATAACACCAGTGGCATCTGAAAGTTGAATGAAAGCATAGCGACTGCCCCGAGAGGAAGTCCGTTCTTGCCTAGCGAGCTGGGTAGCGGCAATACGGCAATTGGCTTCAGCGCCGCGATTGTAGTTGCCATATTCCTGATTGCGCCGAGTTGACGGAGGGGGGCCATTTTTTAGTAAGTCGGCTATGTTCGTTACACCAAGCCTTTTCATATGTGTTTGATATGCATCCAATGGATGGGCAGATAGGTACATGCCAATTGCTTCTAGTTCGTTAGAAAGCTGTTCTGCGTCGCTCCATGCACTGGTTTCGGGAAGACGAAGAAATGGTGAGGCCTCTCTCTCGCCAAAAAGATTAGATTGATTGCTTGTCCTATCCTCCGCAGCAGCTTGTGCTGCGCGTGTGATTGCTTCCGCACCACCAAAGACGCGAGCTCTATTTGTCTCTAACTGGTCGAACGCACCAGCGCGCGCTAGGGCCTCAATTTGTCGTTTGTTTATTCGACCCGCATCTAGTCGGGCTGCAAGGTCCGACAAATTCTTAAAAGGCCCATCAGCTCGAGCATCCACTAAAGCCGATGCAGCGGGACGTCCTACGTTCCTAATTGCGCCAAGAGCGTATCGAACCCCAAGCTTATTTTTTTTATCCTTTTCAACAGTGAACATGTGGGAGGAGGCATTTACGTCCGGCGGTAATAGGGGGGATCCCAAACGATCCAATTCTCTTCGAAATAGGCCTAGTTTATCTGTATTCTGCATATCGTGAGTCATCGATGCTGCGATGAATTCAACTGGGTGGTTTGCCTTAAGATATGCCGTCTGGTAGGCGACGAGCGCGTAGGCGGCGGCGTGGCTTTTATTGAAGCCGTAGCCCGCAAATTTATCCACGAGATCAAAGATCTCGCTTGCTTTTGTTTCATCCACGCCACGCTCAACGGCACCGTTAACGAAGATCTCACGTTGAGCAGCCATTTCAGTTTTGATCTTTTTCCCCATGGCGCGGCGTAAGAGGTCAGCACTTCCAAGGCTGTATCCCGCAAGCACTTGGGCAATTTGCATGACTTGCTCTTGGTAAATGATAATCCCGTAAGTCTCTTCTAGTATTGGCTGGAGTATAGGGTGCGGATAGGTCACTGGTTCGGCCCCGTGCTTACGGGCGATGTAGCTGGGAATATTGTCCATCGGACCAGGACGATATAGGGCCACAACGGCAATAATGTCTTCGAACCTGTTTGGCTTAAGTCGCTTGAGCATGTCTCGCATGCCCGAACCTTCAAGTTGGAAAACACCAGCAGTATTTCCGCTAGCCATAAGGTCAAACGAATTTTTGTCGTCTAACGGGATGCCATCAATGTTAAGTGTAATGCCTCGATCCTGAAGAAGTTTAACCGCGTCGGTTATTACCGTGAGCGTCTTCAGACCTAAGAAGTCAAATTTTACCAGGCCAGCCGTTTCCACCGACTTCATATTAAACTGTGTGACAGGCATATCCGAGCGTGGGTCGCGATAAAGGGCGACCAACTCATCAAGTGGACGGTCCCCTATAACTACGCCGGCGGCGTGGGTAGAGGTGTTCCGGTAAAGCCCCTCCAATTTCAATGCTATATTAATCAATGTACTGACCTGCTCGTCCGTCCTGCGCATTTCTTGCAGAGCGGGTTCACCGTCGATTGCTTGACCTAGTGTTACAGGATTGGCTGGATTATTCGGGACAAGTTTGCATATCCGGTCTACCTGTCCGTACGGCATTCCCAGAACACGGCCAACATCTCTGAGTACTGCGCGTGCTTGAAGTTTACCAAAAGTTATTATCTGCGCGACTTTATCTCGACCATATTTCTGCTGAACATGGGCTATTACCTCATCACGTCGTTCTTGACAGAAGTCGATGTCAAAATCTGGCATTGACACTCGTTCTGGATTCAAAAAACGCTCAAATAATAGATCAAATTGAAGTGGGTCGAGGTCCGTAATTGTTAGTGCCCACGCAACTACCGATCCTGCTCCAGAGCCACGTCCAGGTCCTACGGGAATGCCTGCGGCCTTAGCCCATTGGATGAATTCCGCAACGATTAAAAAGTAACCGGGGAACCCCATTTGGATGATCACACCTAGTTCGTACGTAAGGCGTTCCTGGTAAACGGCTCGCTTTTTTTCATCTATTTTCATTGAGGCTAGACGTGCGGTGAGCCCTTTTTGTGCCTGAGCCTTTAACTCTTCAGCTTCATTTCGTCCTGCTTCAGTTTCAAACCCCGGCAAAATAGGATCCCGTGGTTCTGGCATCACGGCGCAACGCTGAGCGATTACTAAGGTATTTGTTATCGCTTCTGGAATATCCGAGAAAAGAGAAATCATTTCTGCAGCTGATTTAAAGCGAAAATTTTCTGAGGAGCGGCGTCTGTCGGTATCCTCTAAGCGCCGACCATCGGCAATCGCCAGCAGTGCATCATGTGCTTCGTGCATTTCTGCTGAGCCAAATCGCACATCGTTCGTTCCAACTATTGGCAGATTAAGCGTGTATGCAAGGTCTATCAGTTTTTGCTCAGCGTCACTTTCGCCTGGTAAACCAAGCCGCTGAATTTCAACGTAAAGGCGATCAGGAAATAATGTTTTGAGCTGTTCCAAGCACTTTCGGGCATGATTTATTTGATTTTCATTAACTAACCTATCGACCGCCCCACTGGGCCCGCCTGTGAGGGCTATCAGTCCATCTGTATGGCCTTTGAGTTTGTCTAGCTCAATTTCTGGCTCATATTCCGCGGCGCTAGACAGAAATGAATTGGAAACCAATTTCATAAGGTTGCCATAGCCAGTCTGGTCTTGGGCTAACAGCACTAGGTCATCTGCCGGTGGTCGACGTTGCGAAGCGCTTATTTCAGATTGATCACGTGAAATTGGCAAAATGACGCCAGTTATTGGCTGAATGCCTGATCCTGCTGCCTTCATGGCAAATTCTAGGGCGCCAAACAGGTTGCGATTATCAACCACTGCGAGCGCTGGCATATTTTCAGCCTTTGCCAGATCAACTATGTCGGGCGCATGAAGAGCTCCATCCAGTAATGAATAGGCTGAACGCACTCGCAAGTGGACGAATTCGGCGTGGGTCATAGCAATCTCCACCTCCTACTTTAACCTGGCTGTATTACTTCAGGTAGTCTTTGGAAGATGAACTCAAAAATCGAGGTTGGCGTAGTGAGATGGTGGCTGGAAGCCATTAACGCGGTCGGCCAGAAGTGGCCTAAAGCTGGGGCGTGATTTAATTCGCTGATACCAAAGTTTCGCGCCTTCAAACCGATCCCAGTCAATGTCACCGAGAAAATCGAGGACTGATATGTGAGCTCCCGCTGTTATATCGGCAAGGGTAAAACTGTCTCCAGCTAGCCATGTTCGCCGGTCGCACAACCACGCAATATAATTGAAGTGGTGAGCGATGTTGGCTCGACCAGCTCTCATTGCAACTGAGTCCGGGGCGCCGCCACCAATTTGACGGCGCAAAACTTTTTCACCGTAAACGTTCCGAGTTACGTCGTGATAGAACTTATCGTCGAACCACGCGACGAGGCGCCGAGTTTCCGCTCTAGTTTCCGCGGTCGTTCCCAAAAGTGATGGTGAAGGAACCATCTCTTCCAGAAGTTCACAGATGGCTTGGGACTCTGAGAACACAATACCATTCTCCATCTCCAAGACAGGAACTTTTCCCGCAGGATTAAGTGCCAGAAAGTCTTGGCGTCTATCCCAAACTCGCTGTTCCCGTAGCTCGATTGGTAAAGATTTTTCGCCAAGCGTGATCCTTACTTTTCGACAGAAAGGCGAAAGTGGTAGGTGGTGGAGCGTCGGCATTTTTGGCTAAAAACCTGACAATGTCGTTGCTGGTTGAGTTTCGAGCACTTGATATAGCTTAAGCCTGCGAGTCGCGTCACTTGAATCCACCACGGCGCCAAACAGTCCAAGCAAGTCCTGGGGCGGCAATCAGTGGGAAGCGTCGATGCCAGGGCTTAATCTCGACTTTAACGCCAGTATGGCGATCGATTTTCCAAACGATGTAATCCAGACCACCTTCAAAAGTGAAGATGCCTTTTATTAGGCGTGCCACTGATAATATTTTTCCTAGCCAGCACCTCAAAGTACGACGATAGAATGTGGATCTAAAAGCTGGCGGGTCTGAAACTAACGTGTCAAAGATAAAATCGTAGCGCTGCTTATTGGAAAAATAGATGTGGTGTGGGCGGTCAGGACCCTCAGCGCGCAGTTCGGCAGCGTAGGTATGCCGAAATCCTTCTGTCCAAAAAACTTCGCTTTTAGCCGGCAGTTTATTATGGGTCTCAGTCGCAAACGTCAAAATTGCAGATTTACATGCATTGGCGATCTTTTTTATGAATAAGTCGTTTTCTGCCCAAACAATTCTGGCAGGTTGTGCAAACCGAGCCCAAAAATAACTATGGAAGGTCCCACTTCCTGTTAGCCTAGTAAACTGATCAATTGTCAGTATTGCTGCCTTTGCTCTCAGTTTTCCATCAGGAACCGTACACTCCAAATAGACAACATTTGGTGGCAGTATAATGTTAAAAAAGCGAGCCAATCGACCTTGTCTGCTTGCAGTGTGGCTCTCTGTCAGAAGATATAGGTCAGCAATTGCATCAGGTGTTATGCCGTCTCTCAGGCAGGAGCCATAAAACAAAGTTGCCTTAACGCCCCCAATCTTTTCGCGAGCCACCTGGGCTAGCGCGATCGCATTAGACTCCGGCGACTGTTTTAATTCGCCTGTGATTAGTCCAATTAGGTCCATATCTTTCAAGGTATTAGAAACCTTACTTCACCACCTGCTGATAGCCTTATCGGTTGAGCCGCTTCTGCATTGTATAGCTCGCCATCTAAGGTAACCTGACCAGTATAAAAAATCTCATAAAAGTCGTTTTTGAGGCTTATGTAACCAGGTTCTTTAGGCCGCTTAGCTCTTCCAAATAGCAGTGGGCCGATATTAGCAAGCAGTTTCGGAGGTGGCGCTTTAACGACAGTCATCGGCAGGCCAGAGCCTTCCCCCCAGAAGGGTCTGGCCCCAAGCGCCAGTCTTTCAAGAGTCGAAGCCATTAAAATTGAATAGGATCCATCCAATACGTGCCCGATGCCATTTTTATCAACGGTGTTTAAAGTCATAGCTGAACCAGCCAGTACGCCATCTTCATTACTTGAGAGAACATTTTTTAAAAGCAATGGGGTTAACGTAAGCCAAGATGCCACTCCGCCAACTATGCCTCGGCGATGCAAATGTGTTCGACAGAATGCAATTGCGCGGCAGATGCCGATAGCACCAAAGAACATGCCTATTTGGGGGGCATTTGATCCCATTTTATCAGTAACACCCTCAAGGCGTATGGTTTGGCGGGTGATCAGCCTGCCCTTGCCAGACTTTGCTAATTCGTAGGCTCGACTCAGGGTGTTAATGCTTGATGGCATACCCACATCTGCAGCAGTCATATTTGTTGTGCCATCAGGAGTGAGACAGAGGGCAGGTTGGT
>Ga0222714_10007065_pt1 | contig 10354 bp, 11 predicted proteins | sample C33_3DmetaG_FD_165048 | JGI IMG/M metagenome (GOLD analysis project Ga0222714, IMG submission 165048) | Estuarine water microbial communities from San Francisco Bay, California, United States - C33_3D | ecosystem: Environmental > Aquatic > Marine > Unclassified | place: USA: California... | reverse complement strand
GGCATTGGTTTCCCGTTATCGATTGCGTATTTAATTTCTTCAACTGAACTTTTCTTTACAAAGTCGATGGCTCTTTTCACCGGAAACTTCCACTTCCCAATAAGTCTGGCAACGGCCTCACTTTTCATCTTGTCTCCCTTAATATACTCGGGACCTGCATACCCTTCTTGAGGCATCATGGGCGCAAGGAGATAGAAAAGAGCGGCAAAGACAGCCGTGTGGACCACAAGACCGACGGGGGTCGGTGACCCGTTCATGGCGATCTTGAAGAAACGCCCGAGCAAACTCTCGACCAGTTTGTAGGTGGCGGGGTTAGACACCACGTAGAACAGGACGGCAGCAAGCAGAACAATCATTTATAATTACTTACTATTAAAATTTAATTGTACATGCAACTGGACTTCTCGCGACGGCGCATCATGAAGCCCTCGCGCTTCATCACCTCGGCTGCGATCGCCTTCTCGGCCTTGACGACATCCACGGCGACACCCTCGGCGGCGTCCATGACCATCTCGCCAGCCTTCTCGGCATCCTCGGCGACCACGACCACTGCCTGGCGCTTGAGCATCATGAGACCGTACGAAAGAAGACCGAAGACCACGGCGTGCAGAAGCAGACCCGCGGCTGACGGGCATCCGGTGGCCGAGTTGGCAACCTTGAAGAGACCACCGAAGATCATCTGGACCAGACGGTAGGTCGCGGGGTTGGCCACGATGAGGAAGAGGAGGGCGGCCTGGATAGAAGCCATCACCTTGGGGTCACGAAGAAGCATATCGAACATTTACTCTTACATGAGAAGTTTTTTCAGGGCATCTGAGAAACCTTCCATGTTATCGTCACGGAGCTGCTTCATGAGGTTATCCACAATGAGACGACACTCGGTGGCGAGCTTGTTCCCTTTGAGAGCCTGTTCGTCCAACTTATCCTTTAACATACCGAACTTCGCAAGAGCATCCTCCTTACGCTCTGGGATCATAGCGTCCGGGAAGATGCGAGCGACCGGGATGGACAAAAGTTGCTTGCACCTTGGGGTGAACTCCGGACGGAGACCCTCCTGGGTCCGACGCCAGAAGAAGAACGCAACGAGACCCATCAGGATAACAGCCATAATAGTGGGAGACATCATCTTTACATATTGGTTACAAAAAAAAGCGTGTTAAAGAAATGAAACCAAAGGTAAGTACGAAAAACAAACATGTCTACTCCTCGTGCTATGAAGTTCTCTGATATCTCTCTCTCTGATGTTACCTTTGGGGACATCCGCAAGAATGCCAACAACAGCGGCAAGACTATCTATCTCAGCGGTGCTGGGGGTTCAAAGCTTTACCTTCAACTTCCCAAGATGAAGGCTCCATTCGGTCTCGGTATTCAGGAGTATGAAGGCAAGACTTCTTACAATCTTCCTATGACCGTAGATGATCCACTTTTCACGGACTTTCTCAAGAAGTTTGACGACATGGTGGTGAAGAAGGTCGTAGAGAATTCTGAGACCTACCTCGGCAAGTCTATGAATGAGACCGTGGTCCGCGAGGCACTCTACACTGCCCTCTTCAAGCCTCCTTCTGATGAGAAGTATGCTCCCATCTTCAAGACCAAGGTGCTCACAAATACTGATGGATCATTTGTCCCAATGGTCTTTGATACGAATCGCGAGGTCTTTGATCTCAAAAATCTCGAGAAAGGACAATACGTTACTGCAATCATCCACATCTCGGGGATCTGGTTTGTGGGAACCAAGTTCGGTGTCACGGCTCGTCTTCAGCAACTGAGAGTCACGCCATCGCAGAAGCTCACCGAGTATGCCTTTGTTGATGACGAGAAGGATGAGGAGGACGACGAGAGCTTTGATGACTCCGAGTAAAATCACAAAAGTAAAAATCATTTAGTCTAGTAGTATGGAATACAACTGTGGAAAGTTCCTAAACAAGTATGTGGATCGCAGTGATATTCAAGCTTCCTATAACCACCATGGCTCTAAGGCTATGGTTATAGTGGAGACGCGGTGTGGCTATTGGCTTCCCCTGGTCGTAAGAAATGCCATAGACAGACTCCCCGATTGGAATCTGTATGTCGTGGGACCCATGAAAGTTATCAACTTCATCAAGGAACAGGTTGGTGGAACATTTATACCGATCGTATTGGACGTGGAAGTAATGAACATCGCAATGTACAACTATCTTCTCATGGATTCGTCGTTCTGGAAAAAGTTTCGCGAACAACACATCCTCATATTTCAAATGGACTGCTTGTTGTTAAGGGAGCCCAGTGACGACATGTTAGAATGGGACTACGTGGGACCTCTTTGTGGAACTCTAAGTGAATCGGAATTCATCATGAATGGCGGTCTTTCACTAAGGAAGAAAGACGCAATGATAAAGGCGTGTGAAACATTTACCGAAGATGAGAAGAAACTCCCAGAGGACGTGGCATTCACCAAGTGCATGAGACGCCAGAAGACATTCAATCTGCCCAACATGAACATCTGCTACAAATTTGCAATCGAGAGTCTCGGCGATATTGACACCGCCGTGGGAATTCACGGGACGGACAAATATTATGGTTCAGGCACAGGCATATATGAAAAATTATTTGCTACTGATAAGTAAAGGATGCCCGCCTGTTTTCCTGATATGCAACCCCTCGTGATTGATCACAACCCGTTTGTCTTCGTCAAGCCGGTGACAGGTCCCGCCCAGTTCGCGGCCAGTCACGTGACCCCGGATACCAAGTTTATGTGCAATACTTACACCAACCGCCCCACGCAGATGATCGCCAGGGCACCAGGAGGAACCGCCGTGCGCTCAAGTGACCCGGTTACCAAGGTGTATCAGTATTCTATTCAGCGCCCGTGAAAACCCAACTTAAACATTTCAACCCTAGTATTAGAAATGAAGATCCAGAAGCGCGATGGATCATTTGTTGTCATGAAGTTCGATAAGATTACGCAACGTCTCAAGAACCTGATGACTACAGAAATGAAAAAGGCAATCGATGTGGAACTTATTAGTCAAAAAGTCATCGATAGCTTGTATGACGGAATTCGTTCCACCGAGATTGATGCCCTTGTCGCAGAAACGGCAGTCGGTATGTCCACCATCCAGACAGAGTATGAAGACCTTGCGGCTAGGGTAATCGCAAGCAGCATCCGAAAGCAGATCCCCATGACCTTCTCGGATGCCATGTGGAAACTTGGGGAAGCCGGGATTATCAGCGAAGACCTTTGGAACTCTATCGAGACCATCGGAAGATCCACCGTCAATGAAGCCATCATACACGCCAGGGACATGCAGATCAACTTTTTCGGTCTCAAGACCCTCGAGAAGTCCTACCTCCAGAGGCTAGAAGGAAAACTCATGGAAAGTCCCCAGTATCTGTGGATGCGAGTGTCGCTGGGGATCCACGGAGATGACTGGGACAAAGCAAAGGAGACCTACGATCTCATGTCGCAGGGTTACTTCACGCACGCAACACCAACCCTTTTCAATGCCGGAACGCCAAAGCCTCAGATGTCCAGCTGCTTCTTGGTGGCGATGAAGGACGACTCTATTGACGGGATCTACCAGACGGCGCACGAGTGTGCAAAGATCAGCAAGTGGGCGGGTGGAATTGGTATGCACATCCACAATGTCCGCGGTGACGGATCGCACATCAAGGGGACCAACGGAACATCCAGCGGTATCATTCCGATGCTAAGGGTATTCAATGCCACCGCTCGCTACGTCAACCAGGCTGGGAGGAGGAAGGGTTCCATCGCCGTCTACATCGAACCCTGGCACTCGGACATCGAGGCGTTCATGGATCTTAGGCTCAACCAGGGAGACGAAGAGGCAAGGTGCAGGGATCTCTTCTCGGCTCTGTGGATTCCGGATCTGTTCATGGAGAGGGTTCAGGAGGGTGGCAAGTGGTCTCTGTTTTCACCCGATGACACCAAGGATCTCCCGGACCTCTACGGAGACGCCTTCAAGGAAGCCTACGAGCGCTACGAGAAAGAAGGGAAAGCCACCAAGACCATGGATGCCCACACACTCTGGCAGAGGATCCTGCGCAGTCAGGTGGAGACCGGCACGCCCTACATGCTCTACAAGGACCCGTGCAACGCCAAGAGCAACCAGAAGAACCTGGGAACTATCAAGTGCTCCAACTTGTGCACTGAAATCGTAGAGTACACAGACAAGGACGAGACCGCGGTGTGCAACCTGGCTTCCATCGCACTGCCCAAGTTTGTCAACCCAAAGACTAAGAAGTTCAACTACCAGAGTTTGATCGACGTGTCTCGAACGGTCACGCGCAACCTGAACAAGGTCATCGACCGAAACTTCTATCCCACCGAACCCGCGCGAAAGTCCAACATGCGCCACCGACCCATCGGCATTGGGGTTCAGGGTTTGGCGGACACTTACATGCTCATGGACATGGCGTTTGAATCCGAAGATGCCCGCGAACTGAACCACAAGATATTCGAGGCGATCTACTATGGATCCGTGATGGAAAGTATGGAGGAAGCGAAGAAGTATGGAGCCTACGAGACCTTTGAGGGGTCACCCGCCTCCAAGGGAATCCTGCAGTTTGATATGTGGGATCCTTCCAAGTATCCTCTTACCCAAAACTGGGACGCACTCAAGGAGGACGTCAAGACCCACGGGATGCGCAACAGTCTGCTTCTGGCACCAATGCCAACCGCTTCGACGTCACAGATCCTTGGAAATAACGAGTGCATAGAGCCCTACACCAGCAATATGTATCTTCGGAGGACCCTGGCCGGTGAGTTCGTGGTCATCAACAAACATTTGATCAAGGAACTGATAACATTGGGCATCTGGAATAACGAAACCAAGAATGCCATCATCCGTGACAATGGTTCCGTGCAGAACCTGGCGATCCCCGACGAACTCAAGGCAAAATACAAGACGGTATGGGAGATGTCCCAAAAGGTCCTCATCGATCAGGCTGCCGACCGCGGGCGCTTCGTGTGTCAGTCTCAGTCTTTGAATCTATTCCTGGAAGATCCAAACACGAGTAAGATTTCATCCATGCACATGTATGCATGGAAGCAAGGACTAAAGACGGGAATGTATTATCTGAGGACGCGCCCGAAGGCGAGGGCGGTGCAGTTCACAGTGGATCCGGCGGTGGCCTGTTCACTTGAAAACAAGGACGAGTGCACTATGTGTTCTGCTTAGCCATGATGGCTTTGAAATCCTTTGACTTTTTACATTCTTCCAAAAACCTAGAGCGTCCATCTTGTTTTGCATCCATTAGCGAAGCAATCATCAAATATTCAACAGACCCCTGCTTTCTGCGCTTCCACGCATAAAAGAGGGCCATCGCAAACAGACCTAGTGCAATTCCTACGAAAATCATTTTGTAGTTCAGGAATTCAATATTGCAGAATTGATCCCCGTCGTCGCAGGTTTTTACGGCAAGCGTCGCAAAGAAGCTGGTGAATAACACGGTGAAAAATATTGCTGGGACCAAAAGCATCCACCGGATGAATACGATCTTTTTAATTCCACCCCAAGCCATCAACTTGCACGTACTCTTGGTGGACCGAAGTAGGAACATCGAGAAAAGGTCATGAAGGGCTATAACCATGACCATGCTCATCAACAGAAAAGCGAATGCCTTAAAATACAATAGTGCTTCATATTGAGCGAACGCTTTATTTAGCATGGTGGTGAAATAATCGACGCTAATGTTGCGAAATTCCCAAGGACGATTGTCGCTCATCTATTATTTATTGGACAATTTAAATTTGGGTTTGTAATTCTTGCACCTTTCTTCTAGGCTGACCGTCTTGAAAAATAGAAACTTCTCAACAGGGAATCCAACAATTGCGAGGATTACGAACGTGACCCCCGCCAGAAATGTATGGACGTAGATTTTCTTCATGTCACTGGAACCGAACATGAAGAATCCAATGAGCAGAGATAACCCTAATGCAAGAAGGCGAATGAACAACTTTGTTACGCGCATCATATTTTCTCTGTCTTCACTCGCGAGGTAGTCGGGGCAACCGAATGACTTCACGTAAATGAAAGGAATGAGATCGAGTATGAAAATATTAATGACCAATGATGCGATACCTACCTGTATCATCTTATTTTATGGTGAGAAAATTACCCAGGATGGTGTAGGTCCCCTCACCCCTAACTCCAGTCACAAAACAATTGAAAAAATATACACCAATCATAGCTCCTGTGATAGTCATTATATAGTTTTCGTAAGTTGCGTCAAATTTTTCTCCAAAAATCATTGGTCCACCAAAATACATGGCAAAACCAAACATAAGTATAGTTCCACTGATGAATGAAAAGTAAGTCATTGCCCGAATAAACTCGGAGGTGTTAGCGGCAAAAGACGCTGATCCTGAAGTTTTAAAGTATGAACCCCAAAATATCTCAATTGACAATACGAAAACTATCGTGATCAGAGCAAAAATAACTGGCGGCTGACTTAACATAGTTTGAATTTTTTTAATAGAGTCACTTGTTCCCTTCGTGAATCCGAGCAACATTTGTTCTCGATAATCAGGCGACTCTGCATCCACACCCGAGGCTTCGGTGATGTCAAACTTCATCTATTATGACCTGACATTAATTTTCATTCAGGGGACGACGACTTCCACCGGATGTCCAAGGACAATGAACCTCTTTTTACTTTCGTGGGATCCACAAGATTGTGCAAGTAGGCATATCAACAAACATGTAGGCAAAATGCTATTAGAAATTACCCAGATGATGTATACGGCTTGGCACATACTTCATCCGGGTGGTGAGTGGACCTCTCAGTGTCCGGTGAACAAAAAGGGCGAACGTGGTTACAAACGGATATCAAATATCAACCATCCCATGGCTGTATGGGTTAGGTCATCGGTCACCAACTACATCTTTGCCGCGCGCCTCTCCATCGAGTTGGGAAAGGAATTTGAACGTAGGTACGGACACCCACATGCCAGTCTGGAGCATGCCCACTGGCTTGCCGAACATGTTCCAGATTGTGTTCATGATATTTCACTAAAATCCGCCTACGGTGACTTGAATCTAAAAGAGGACGTTGAACCAGTGCCTCTGTGCATGCCAGATGCCTACCATGATCCCGACCCGGTGGTGGCATACAATAAGTATTACGTGGGCGAGAAACTCAAACTTGGCTAAAATCGTCGAAGGAAAACATCGTCTCCAGTGCCGTCGTGGTGTTGATCTTCTTGATGACACATGCCTGATGAACCCAGTCCGGCTTCTTCCACTTGCTGATCCCCTTTGGAAGGGTCACGTGCTTCTCGCACCACACGCGCAAGTCCTTCATAGAGAACTTGGCGATCTGTTCCTTGGTCTCGCACTGATCCACCGTGGTGATCTTGGGAATTAGACTCTCCAACGGATCGCCTTCACCGACCACCGGTGCCATCAGATCATTCACCGGCTTCTTCAACTTCGCAAAATAATATTTGTAATCTAGTTTTACCTTGTTTTCTTCTACGTAAACCGGATCGTCCGCCTTCTCGAATAACTTGTGTTTGGGATTGCCGGTGTCCGTCACCAGAAAACTCACCCTCTCTCCCTGTCTAGGTTCGGATCCAGGTTGACGCTCCCACATCCTATCCCGAACCCATACATGGGGCAAGTTTCTCTTGTTATAGACCTTGACCTGATCCTTTTCGGTCTTGGATGCATTGTAGGTCTCGTATACCGCGACGTCCGTTCCAAGATCCGTGCGAAATCCATCGTCCTTTAGGGATCGCGTCTCCAACAGCAACTCCAGTGGAACCTCGCCGGCCAACAACTCCTTGCCCTTGTTCATCGCATACTCCAGTGCCGGTGCAGAATCATTCGAATCCAGGAGGATGTCCAGAATCTTCTTGCCCGTCTGTCTAATGAACGGAGGTTGGTCCCTTCGGATGACCTGAAGACCCTTGATGTCCACCTTTTCCAACTCCATGTCGCCTTGTTTGTTCTGCACCCACATCTTGGCAGCGTAGCGCTTCTTGGAATAGAGGATATAGGGGCAATAGACCTTCTCCAACTCGAGTTCATTGGGTGGCGGAAAGACACACATGTCCGCCGCCTTTTCACCAAGTTTCCATGCAGCCGCAATCTTTTCGTTCACGGTCAACGAGTCATCCAACTTGAACTTCACCATCACAGAATCCGTGTCGCCGTAGACAACCTCGGCACCCTCGAAGTTTCCCTCGACCGTCGCCTTGGTCTCGTCGATCATCTGGCGACCACGACAGGTCACCGCAGACGCTATGGGCTTCAAGCCAAGCATCCCCTTGGTGACTCCCGTAAATCCATAGACCGAGTTCATCACCACCTTGTAGGCGAGCTGCTTTCCATTATACACCGCCTCCAGTGGCGTTCCCTTGGTCCTCGCCATGTCCTTCTTGGCTTGACTTCGGAAGTTCTTCAGATCCGTGAGAATCTTTGGAAGAAGTGCAAATACTTTGCCGTCTTCGCCCTTGCGTTTTGATACAAAGTAGTGCTTTTCACCCTGTATCTCAAACTCTTCGTAATCGTAGAAGTTCTTATTGATTGCGCTCTTGTCGAACACGTAGGTCGAGTAGCACAGGTTGTGGGCACACATGATGGATGGATAAAGTGACGCGAAATCTAGGGCGACGATGGGCTCGTAGTAGGCTCCCTTCTTTGGCTCCAGGACGGTGGCACCCTGAAACTTCTCGGCTTCTTCATCATCTTGGTCGCGTTTGGAATCTATGGTAGGGATACAATATGCATGATCGGTGGCGGTCTTCACCATCAGACTAAAGACCTTGATCTGCTGACCCCGTTCGGTGAGAAAACTCATAGGAACCCACGTGGCCTTTGCCATCTCAATGAGGTTCGGAATGGTCTTCAGCTTGTCCATGATCTGAATGGGAAGGATCGTGTCCTTGATACAGTATTCGCTGACTTCGCCAATCTCCAGGGCGTTCTGCCTCCTCCACCGGTCGAAGATTTCCATCGGCGGCATATCGATCTTCTTGTCGTTCAGAAGATCCTTACTGACGTTGTTTAGTGAATAAGAATCCAAGTTGAGGTCACGCTTGACCAACTGCATCATATCAAATACGAAGCGACCGCTCATGGGCAACATCTTCATCTTGTTGTCTCCAAGGGCACTGGACGAGAGGATCTTCTCGGTCAACCTACTTCTTCCACGTTCATCCCTGAATCTTCCAAATGCACTGAACTCCTGCATGAACTTCCAGTCACCCTCGTAGCGTCTCATGATGTATTCAAAATCAAACCCAAAGACATTCCATCCAGTGATGATGTCCAGATCCCACTCATGAACTAGGTCTTTAAAGCCCAGGAGCAACTCTTTCTCATCTTTATAGACAGATGTCCGAGCCTCTTGACAAGGACCTATCGAAAGACCCTGCTGCATCAGATCAGGACGACCATAGTCCTGACGCGTCACAGCAATTTGGAATACGAGATCTTCACTTTTTGTTGGTTGGGGAAATGCACCAGACTCGCTGAAACACTCAATATCGAAGGAACCCGTGCGAAACGGTGCAATGTCCTGCCGATCCAAGGGCGTCAGGTGTGTGTGGTCATTTAGTTCAATCTCGATATCACACGTGGTCTCTTTGTCGCGCGGCGAACGGTTGGGAACTTCGATCCATCCAGTGGAAGAACATCCCGACATGTGGAGAACCCTGAGAATGGGATCAAGGTTGGACTCGTAATTCTGAAATGTTGAACTGTAACTGTAGTGAAACCTGAGCTTGTTCGCCATGGTCCTCATAGACCTCTTGGTGTTGAAGGTCATCTTGACCAGCGGAAACTTCTTCCCACCCTGGAATCCCCACAAGTTCGTGGCACTGTGCTTTTGAAATTTATAGACAGATGGCCAAGTGTATTCAGACCATTCCTTGTGATACTTGATGTATTCCGGACATTCTTTGCACCACTTCATTTCGTGCTTTTCACATGGAAGTCTCTCTTCGGCTTCACCGGGTCTAAGAATCTTATTGAATAAGAGTTTGAGGATCGTCAAGTGGGTCATGTTTGGTTTATCCTTTTTCATGTTGTATCCAAGGTAGAAGAAGGGCTTAAAAGGAAACTTGACACATACACTCTTGCCATCCTCGGTTCGTCCGAATGCATAAACCCTAAAATGTGTCTCGCCAGTTTCTGGATCATCGTAGTCATGCCCTTCCCAGGTCAAGGTCTGAAACTGAACCCTGTCCATTTAGTTATTTTGGCGTAATTTTTTTAATACCCAATTGTAAAGATATGTCTGGTGCACTGGTAAATCTTGTAGCCAAGGGAGCCCAGGATGCCTTCTTGACGGGCAAGCCTGAGGTGTCCTTCTTCCAATCTATGTACAAGCGTCACACCAACTTCGC
>Ga0222714_10007062_pt1 | contig 10356 bp, 7 predicted proteins | sample C33_3DmetaG_FD_165048 | JGI IMG/M metagenome (GOLD analysis project Ga0222714, IMG submission 165048) | Estuarine water microbial communities from San Francisco Bay, California, United States - C33_3D | ecosystem: Environmental > Aquatic > Marine > Unclassified | place: USA: California... | reverse complement strand
CGGACGCCAAAACCTTGGCCTTGAGATCGGCAACTTCCTTGTCGGACAGCGCCTTGCCGGCGGGAACCGGATCTTGCCAGATCAGGTCTTCGGCCGGCACATCGGCTCCGAGATAGCGCGCCTTGGGGCCCATGTCGCGGTGGGTGAGCTTGAACCAGGCGCGGGCAAAGGCATCGGCGAAGGCTGCCGGATCCTTGTGGAAGCGGCGCGAGATCGGGCCATAGATCGGGTCCATGCGCATCGCCATGTCGGCGGTGGTCATCATGGTCGAGACCTTTTTCTTCGGGTTATGCGCGGCGGGGGCCATATCCTTCTCGGCCACGCCGACCGGCTGCCAGATCCACGCGCCGGTGGGCGATTTGGTCAGGTTCCAGTCATAACCGAAGAGAAGATCGAAATAGCCCATGTCCCACTTGGTCGGGTCCGCAGTCCAAGCGCCTTCAAAACCCGAGGTCGTGGTGTCATCACCCATGCCGGAGCCGTGCGCGTTTTTCCAGCCAAAGCCCATCTGTTCGATCGGCGCGCCTTCCGGCTCGGGGCCAACGTCGCCCTCGGGGCCGGCGCCGTGGCCTTTGCCGAAGGTATGGCCGCCAGCGACAAGCGCGACGGTTTCTTCGTCGTTCATGCCCATGCGGCCAAAGGTCTCGCGCACGTCGCGGCCCGAGGCGAGAATATCAGGGTTGCCGTCGGGACCGGCCGGATTCACATAGATGAGGCCCATCTGCACGGCAGCAAGCGGGTTCTCCAACTCGCGCACGCCCTTGTAGCGGCTTTTGGGTTTGTCGGAGGTGGCGAGCCACTCATCTTCAGCGCCCCAGTAGGCGTCTTCTTCCGGCTCCCAAACATCGGCGCGACCGCCGCCAAAGCCAAAGATGGGCCCGCCCATCGATTCAACCGCGACGTTGCCGGCAAGGATCATCAGGTCGGCCCAGCTGATCTGGTTGCCATACTTCTGCTTGATCGGCCACAGAAGGCGGCGGGCCTTGTCGAGGTTGCCGTTGTCCGGCCACGAGTTGAGGGGGGCAAACCGCTGCTGGCCCGCGCCCGCGCCGCCGCGGCCGTCGCCAGTGCGGTAGGTGCCGGCCGAGTGCCAGGCCATGCGGATGAAAAGACCGCCGTAATGGCCGTAATCGGCCGGCCACCAATCCTGGCTTTGGGTCATCAGGGCCGTGAGATCTTTCTTGATGGCCTCGAGGTCAAGCTTCTTGAACTCTTCAGCATAATCAAAGCCTTCTCCCATCGGATCCGATTTCGACGAATTTTGAGCCAGCAGCCGCAGGTTAAGCTGGTTGGGCCACCAATCGCTGTTCGAGCGCATACTCACGCTCGTCGTTCCGTGTATCACCGGGCACTTGCCGGCGCCCTTCGCGTCGTTTCCGTCCATCGCTGAGACTCCTGATTGAAATTCCATAGCAACCGAGGCCCGCGCCGCGCCCCGAGGCGGGCAACAAACCCCACGTTGATTTCAAGCCTAGCCGAGTCGGGTGATTAGGAAAAATTGCATTTCCTGATAGTATTGATAACGTGAGGTTATGGTAAATCTGACACTGAAACAGCTTCGCTATTTCGAGGCGCTGACCCAGCAAGGGCACTTTGGCCGCGCTGCGGATATATGTTCGATTTCGCAACCGGCACTGTCGATGCAAATCAAGGAGCTTGAGCAATCCCTCGGGTCCCCGCTTTTCGAGCGCGGGCCGCGGCAAGTGCGGCTAACCGCCTTTGGCGAGAGTTTTGCGGAACGGGTCAGGGGCATTCTGCGTTCGGTCGACGAGCTTGATGATCTGGCGCGGGCTTCGGTCGGCCAGCTTGCCGGACAATTGCGGATCGGCGTCATTCCGACGATCGGGCCTTATCTCTTGCCCAAGATCCTGAGCGACCTGACAACCGCCTATCCCGGTCTCGATCTTCATGTCCGGGAGACCGTGACCTCGCGCCTGATCGCAGAGCTTGCGGAGGGACGGATCGACACGGCGATCCTTGCGCTTCCCGTGTCAGAGCCCTCGCTCGAGGAGGTGCCGCTTTTCGAAGAGGAATTCGTCCTGATCCGGCCCGCCACTGATGCGGACAAGCCCGTTCCAGACCGCGAGATGCTGCGAGAGATGCGGGTGCTGCTGCTTGAGGAGGGGCACTGTTTTCGCGATCAGGCCCTGTCGTTCTGCAATCTTCAGGGAAGGCAGCCGCGCGAGCTTCTGGAAGGTAGCTCGCTCTCGACGCTGGTGCAGCTTGTCGGGGCGGGAATAGGTGTGACCCTAATTCCGGAAATGGCCCTCGCCGTCGAGACCCGCTCGGCGTCGGTCACGGTCTCGCGTTTTGCGGGGCCTCAGCCGAAGCGGCAGATCGGAATGGTATGGCGCCGGACAAGCCCTCTTGCGAGCCAGCTCCAGAAGATCGCCGCGGTTGTTCGCCACGCGGGTGCGTCTGGCTAGGACGCGCTCACGAAAAAGGGAAATCTCGCCGAGCGGTTCGTCGACTGGTGTCGACGGCGCTGGCAAATTGAACGGAAGCTTGATGAGTGAACGGGTGGCGGCTGGCCAGTCATCCCGTTTCGCACGCCTTGAACGCGCAGAATTACCTGACGCCGTCCCAGCGGCGCAGCAACCAATACCATTGCGCCGGATCGGCGAGGATTCGCGCCGACAAGCTGTCATTGAACGCCTGGGTCATCGTGTCGGCGTCGGTGTGCGGGATCGCCGCCTCGAATGTCACGTCGAACCGGCTGCCGTCGCCTACGCGGGTTCCGTAGGCCGGAACCATGGGCAGACCATATTTCAAGGCGAGCTGGGCTGCGGAAAGCGAGGTCATCGCCGGCAATCCCAGAAACGGCATCCGCACGCCTTCGGTATATTTTTCATCGAGCAGGATCGAGATGATTCCGCCATTGCACAGATGCTTGACCAGCGCCTTGGTGCCAACAAGTCCAGTAGCCAGGATCGGCTTGCCGCCTGCTTCGATCCCGGCCAGCAATCGACGTTGGTAGTGTGGGTTCGTCTGCGGCTTGTAGACCGCCCCGCTTTCCATCCCCCGCGCCTTCAGCACGGCACGAACAGCCTCCCATTGACCGAAGTGGCCCGAGACGATGATCGCGCCCTTGCCAGCCGCACGCGCCTCTTCCAGTGCCGCTAGGCCGGGACCGGAGACCTCGAACCGATCCAGCCGTGTCTGGAATTCGGCGCAATGATAGATCTCGAAAAGGGTCTGGCCCATGTTGCGCCCCATGTTGCGCCGCAGAGCCGCCCGCTCGCTGCGCGACATATCCGGGTAGACACGCAAGATCTCGCGGTCGACCCGACGCTGGGCAATGGGAAACCACCGAACGAGGCCGCCAACGGCTGTGCCCAGCGCACGAGAACGCCGCTCGAAAGACCGCCACCGCGCAAAAACAAGGGCCGACCACAACGGGACATACCTGACATGATTCCAAGCGGATTTGACGAAGCGAGCGTGCATTGGATCTATATGGACGGTCTCATCCGCAAACCCAATGGGCTTTCACTCATAAAATCACAAGGAGCAGCCCTGCATGGCGGCTTTGCCACGCCGTGGATTTGCGCCGAGCTGGAGCCGGTAGAGCCAACGGTTGGCAGCAAGAGGAACGACAGCGCAGGACCCGCAGCCGAAGCGCCGTGTAGCAGCGCCGGTGCGGGCTGATCCAAGGGGCCGCCGGCAGAGCCTCCATCGCGAAACCGAAAAACGGGAGCGAGACTAACATCGGGAAGACTGGCTGCATTCGACTTCTGCGCCCAGGCGGCTTGGTCTGATTTGACAGACAAAGGTCCGAAGCCCGCAAAGACCATCGATTGTTCAAATCAACACTTGCGAAATCTGGGCGGTCCACACATGACAGACCAGACGGCGCCCTCGACGCGGAAATCAACTTTGGATGTCGACCATGGAACTTCAGACTGCAAAGCGTATCGTGCTCGACGTCTACGCGGCGCTCGAGTCATCTGAACCTGATCAAATTGGGCAGAAAGTTGCCCAATATTTCGCCCCAGATTTTGTTTGGCGCGGCTTCCATCCTTTCGGCGAAATAGCCGGTTTCGAAAGTGTTGCAGAAAAGTTCTGGAAGCCTTTGCGCACCAGCCTGACCCGAATGCAGCGGCGGCAGGACATCTTCTTTGCAGGTGCCGATCATCTTGGTGGGCCTGAAGGCGTTTGGGTCGTGTCGATGGGGCATTTGACAGGCCTTTTCGATACTGCTTGGCTCGGCATCCGGCCGACAGGAAAAATCGCGATGCTGCGCTATTGCGAGTTCAACCGCGTGTCCAACGGCAAGATTGCCGAGACCGCCATGTTTTTTGATATCCCGCACCTTGCCGCACAGGCCGGCCAACCGCTGTTTCCTGCTCAGACGGCAGCGCATTTGGTGCAACCGGGGCCCTTGACTCATGGCGGCCTTTTGTTCGAGTCGCAGCCTGCCGAAGTAGGCAGAGCGACAATTGCGGCAATCGAGGCGATGATCTCCGATCTCGGCACCTGGCGTTCAGGGTTGTCATTGACTGATGAACTTGCACGAACCTGGCATGACGACATGCTTTGGTGGGGCCCGGATGGCATCGGTGCCACCTACACTATCGAGCGCTACGCAAAGCAACATTCCGGGCCCTTTCGCGCCGCTTTTTCGGACCGAAGCAAGACCAATCATTTGGCAAGGGTGTCCGAAGGGCATTTTGGCGGTTTTTTTGGCTGGCCAAATTTCAGTGCCACTTTGACGGGGCCTTTCATGGGCATGGCACCCACGGGCAAGCGTAGCGAATTCAGGGTGATCGATATTTATCGCCGCGATGGAGACAAGCTCGCCGAGAACTGGATATTTATCGATCTGCTGCATTTCTGGAACCAGCAAGGTGTCGATTTTCTGGGGAACTCTAATTCGGGTGTCTCGATTTGAACCAAAGAGAACGCCGCGCGGGAGTAGCGCGGCGTTCAGGTGCAACAGAAGAGAAGTTGCCGTTGCCTATTCGTCGTGCAGCACGGCGGAACCTTTGTCGGCCATTTGCGCGAGCTTGATTTGCATGAGCACCGACATTTCGTCATAGGTGGTCCAGTCGTCTACGACCTTGCCGTCTCGAATATGGAAGTGCGTCATGCCCATGACCTGAAGCCTCTTTCCGGTTGGGGCGCCGAGTTCCTCCATCACCCCCCAGCCAAGATGATGCCCTTCGATCAACCAGCGCACGGCGACTTTGATGCCGCCCTCGTCGCTGGGTTGGGAGCAAATGTGCTGGGGCATGAAATAGCCGTCGGGGATTGCCGCATAGAGGCCCACGGTCTGATGAATGACTGACGCATGGCCATAGAGTTCTTTCATCAACGGGCCATGATATTGCACGGTCGGTGCATATTCCGTCTTGATGCGACCAAACATCCGGCGATTGTGAATTTCATGAAGCCATTGAAGAACGTCGCGCTCGGCATCGTTATTTGCGATTGACAGGTTGGGCGTGCTGGTCGGCGGATACTGCCCCGTGAGACGCCCGGGCTCACCGATATCGACGGCCAAAAGACCTTTGTCGAAATAGTTCTTGGAGAGATTCGTGGCATAGGCCTGCGGGTCGAGGCCGATTTGCTTCACTTGGGCCATGGAATCGACCACCAACCACTCGCGGAAGATACGGTTCCGATAAACCATACAATCCGCGACCGTGCGGGCCACGAAACTGCGCCCTGTGGGTTTGCCATAGATGCCTGGCTGTGTGTGGCGCCCACTTCCTGTGACGAGGTGCGAGGTGTAAAAACCATCTTCGTCATTTCCGTTCCAAATTACCTGGGTTGCCATGCCACGCCTCTCGGGCAACATGAACAGTCGACGGATCGTATCCTGGACGATCTCTTCGCGGGAATAGATGGTGCCACCGGCCGCATAAACTACACAGTCGTGCGTGTAATGAGAGTAGATCAGGCCGACGTCGCGTTCGTCCCAGATCTTGTGGGTGCATCGGATGATGTAATCGACGATGTCGGTGTAGCAGTCGTCGAACCCTTTCATGGATTGGACGCGCTGGCGATTCTCGGGAACCAGGTCCGTGAAATCGAGCCGCTCCGCCTGCAAAACGGGTTCGGCGGAAGGCTTTTTGTCCTGGGCGTTTGCGCCCTTTTCTGAGTTTGGCATTCCCAAATGTCCTAGATAACGGTTTGGAGGATCGAAACACAGTTTGCATTCGTTTGCAATAGATTGTGAGGAGTTGTGAAAACCGCACCTGAGTCGCGATTGAATGCATGCGCCTAGAATCGTTTGAATTTGAGTTGTCTGGTCCTGCTTGCCCACGTCTAGGAGTGCCGATTCTCAAAAATCCTAGTTTTTCGCCTCAATTTCCAATATTTTGCTGCGCGGCGGATTTTGGACTCGGATCTTCAGCGCAGTTTTCCCCATTATTCCAATGCGGTGGATGCCAAGGAAAAATAGTTGCAAGCGTATGCACAATTTACTAACGTCTCTGCATGTCGTGCTTGGGAACGGGTCGACGACAATTCAGACGGCCGCGGGACGGTTAGAAATGGCAATGCCCTTTTGCGGCGACCAACAGGAGATATCTGGAATGAAATTCACAGTTAAATCGACAGTCGCCGCGTGCGCGCTGATGGCTTCGGCGGGCATGTCGTGGGCCGATTGTGGAATCGAAAGTGGCTCGGTCCGCATTCTATCGAACGACTTCAGCGCCTTGCACGCTGTGTCCGAATGGGCAGCCAAATGCGCAAACGGGTCCGTCGAAGTGACGTCGAACGCGACAGCGGAACATAAGAACATCCAAGTGCCGGCGTTGACCACCAACCCTGCGACTTACACGGTGGCTGTCGTGGCCTCCAACTCGATCATCCCGCTGCTGACGGATGACCTGATCCGTCCGCTGGACGAATACGTTGCGAAATGGGGCGGCCAGTTACAGGAAAACCAGCTGATCCGTATCAACGGCAAGATCATGGCGATCGCCTTCATGGCAAACGCCCAGCATCTTTTCTACCGCGACGACATCCTGGCGGAAAACGGGATTGAAGTGCCAACGACGTTTGACGAGCTGTTTGCCGCCGCAGATAAGCTGCGCGCAGCGGGTCTAATGGATTCGCCGATTACCTCGGCCTACAAGCCCGGCTGGGATTTGGCGGCAGAATTCGTCAACGCCTATCTTGGAACCGGCAACGAGTTCTTCGTTCCGGGTTCGGCCGAGCTTGCCATCGATAATGCGGATGGCATGAAGGTTCTCGAAACCATGAAGCAGATGACCACCTACATGGGTACCGACTGGGCAACCTATGACACCAACAGCATCAAGCCAATCTGGGAGGCCGGTGATGCTGCATTGTCGATCTCGTGGGGGTCGCGTGCGGGTGCCTATATTGGTGCCGACAACCCGTCGCCGGAAATTGCCGCGCACACTTCTTTTGCGGCGTCGCCGACGGTTGGCTCTACGCCCGGCGGGGCGCTTTGGTGGGACGGTTTCACCATCGCCAAGAACATTTCGGATGAGGATGCCGAAGCTTCGTTCCGCGCGATGATGAACGGCGTCTCGGCCGAGATGATGGCCGAAAACACCGATATGGCCGTGTGGTTGATCGGTGGCTATGAGCCTGCCAAAGCTGCAAGCGGCGTGATCGCGAACGTCAATGGCGGCGCGCGCCCATACCCGATGGAGCCCTACATGGGCCTTCTGCACACCGCGCTGGGGAACAACCTCATCGAGTACCTGCAGGGCAGCGAATCCGCCGAGCAGGCGATGGCGGACATTTCGTCGGCCTATACGACTGCCGCAAAAGAGGCCGGCTACCTCAACTAAACAACGTTTCGGGGGCCGCCTGTCGGCCCCCGAATTCAGCCCGCGTTCGTGATACCATCTAAGCCGCTCCGACCGGCAAGGGGAGAGCCATGCCTCACAAGACCTTCCTTGCATTTATCTGGCCTTCGCTTTTGGCCATGGTTCTTTTTATCGCGGTTCCAATCATTTCCGTCGCCTACCAATCCCTTTTCATCGAGCACGAAAAAGTCCTGATCTCGACCGAGAATTGCGGTCCATTCGGATGCAAGACCGAGGTCACACTTGATGTCGATGCCATGAGGCAGTTGCGCCAAGATCAGCCGATGGGACGATATAACGGTCTGAACACCTATACAAATTCCACCCATCTGGCGTTTTCCGATATCAACGAAATCTTTCGTAGCAGCGCGAACTTTGATGAGATCCGCGACAGGATCATGAACCTTCCATTCTACAAAGCGCTGATCTTCACCTTGTCCTATACGTTCATCGTGGCTCCGCTGGTCATCGTCGTAGGCTTTGTCATCGCGGTCGTCGTCAACAGCCTTCCGCAGATGATGAAGGGGCCGGTCATCTTCTTCTCACTTCTGCCAATGATCGTGACGCCCTTGGTAGGTGCCCTCGTGCTTTATTGGATGATCGACAGCCGCGGGATCATCGGGGCTGGACTGCAATCCCTCTTCGGCGACCCGAACTTGTCACTTAAGGCGTCCCCGACCCTGACTTGGGTCACTCTGTTCGTGTACGGCGTCTGGCACAATGCGCCATTCTCTTTTGTCGTCTTCTACGCGGGGCTTCAAACGGTGCCCGCAGACACACTTGAATCAGCAATGGTCGATGGCGCAAACCGTTGGGAGCGTATCCGCTTTGTGACGGTGCCCTATCTGCTTCCGCTGGCGACCTTCATTGCCCTGATGCAACTTATGGACAATTTCCGCGTCTTCGAGCCGATCATAGGTTTTTCCGCCGCTGCCAGCGCAACATCGCTAAGCTATCTGATCTACAACGACCTGCGGGCCTCAGATTCGCCGTTGTTTGGATCTGCGGCAGCCACCTCGATGCTAACGATCGTGGGGGTGATCATCCTTCTATTGCCAGTTCTGCGTCGCAATTGGCGCGAATTTAATCGCAAGACCTGAGGGGCGCCGCATGTCAAATCCTTCGCAACGCCAGCCCTTACCTCTTGCTACCCTCTCCATCGGGTTTGTTCTGATCTGGCTGCTTGTTGCAGCATTCCCGTTCCTGTGGACTATGTGGGGATCCTTCAAGGCTGAAGGTGATTTCTTTTCACGCTCGGACTGGATGAATGCCATCACCGGGCCGGTCACGCGGCGCCAAAACGACGGCAGCATGTTCACCTCGGGCGGCTATCACGGCGCTTGGATCGAAAAAGAATTCTGGCGCGCTGTTGTGAACACGGGGATCGTCACCTTCTTCGTCGTGATCATCTCACTAACGCTTGGTACGCTTGGCGGCTACGCGCTCGCGAGGTCCGGCTTCCGCTACACTTTCTGGCTACTAATCGCAGCCCTCGTGTTCCGTGCGATGCCCCATGTCACACTGGTATCCGGATACCTGCTGCCGTTCTTCCAGTTGAACATCTGGGGCTATCTGCCAACGACAATCATCGTACTTGTGGCCATCAATCAGCCGTTCACGTTGTGGATGCTGCACAGTTTCTTTTTGTCGATCCCAAAGGATCTCGACGAAAGCGCGATGGTTGACGGATGCACTAGGTTTCAAGCGTTCAGGTTGGTGGTCATACCTGTGATGTGGCCAGGCGTCGTGACAACCGGGCTGTTCAGCTTCTTGTTGGCTTACAACGATTTCACAGTCACTTCGATGCTACTGAGCCAAGAAAACACTACAATGATACCAAAGATCAGCAGCTTCCTCGGCTCGACGCAGGAAGAGGGAAAGGTAATGTACGCGGTTGCCGCGGTGGTTTCTGCCATCGTCCCCCTGTTTGCACTGATCATGTTCTTCCAACGCCAGATTGTCAGCGGTCTGACCGCCGGCGCCGTCAAGGGATAGGAGCCTCAAAGTGGCACGACTCCAGCTCAAGAACGTCAACAAGCGGTGGGGCAAGTTTGTCGGGGTGGACAACTTTAACCTCGACATTGCCGATCAGGAATTCCTTGTCCTGCTCGGGCCGTCAGGGTGCGGCAAATCTACGACGATGCGGATGATAGCCGGTCTGGAAGACGTCACCGACGGAGAGATCTGGCTGGGCGATAGAATGGTCAACAAGCTTGAGCCGAAGGATCGGGATGTTTCGATGGTGTTCCAGTCCTACGGTCTCTATCCGAACCTGTCGGTCTACGAGAATATCCGTTTTCCGCTGCGAGTGAGAAAGGTTCCGAAGGAACAACACCACGAGATGGTGATGAACGCGATCCGCATGGTTGAACTTGAGGACTTCATGGATCGTCGACCGGCCGATCTCTCTGGCGGTCAGCGCCAGCGCGTCGCGCTTGGCCGGGCGATCGTGCGCAAACCGACTGTATTCCTGATGGACGAACCACTTTCGAACCTTGATGCCAAATTGCGTGTCAGCACCCGCGCACAAATCAAAAACCTGCAATCAAAACTCAAGACGACGACG
>Ga0222714_10007060_pt1 | contig 10358 bp, 8 predicted proteins | sample C33_3DmetaG_FD_165048 | JGI IMG/M metagenome (GOLD analysis project Ga0222714, IMG submission 165048) | Estuarine water microbial communities from San Francisco Bay, California, United States - C33_3D | ecosystem: Environmental > Aquatic > Marine > Unclassified | place: USA: California... | reverse complement strand
TTGTTTAAGTAGTTGAAGAATACGAGCAAACCGAACTGATAAAATGGCGGTATCGGAAAAGGATAAATCGCGATAGTTATGGAAATAAAAGAAAACTAGTTCTTCTTGAAAGAACAAATTAGAATCTTGTGTAGATTCAATCGTTGGAAAATCGGTGGACGAGAACAATTCCATAATGAAAAAGGTGTAATACTATACATAAAAGGCGAATTGCATTTAAATGGTTTATCTAGAAACAGAAAGAACGTTTTTACGAGTTTTCTTGGGCTTGTGCTGCCGGCGTTCAATGTTAATGAGTTGTTCATTGTCATTGGAAATGCGAACTTTTTTAGTATGTTTATGCTTTACTTCACTTGTGGTGGATATCGGTTTAAGAATGGATTTAATTGTATGCGAATGAGTGTTGGTGCCATTGTCCGCTTCTTTATACATAAAAAACACGGAATTTAAACTATGAAATATGAAGATAGACGGTGGGATAGAAATTTCATCAACAATGGGGAGAACCTTAAAGAAAGATTTCGAACTAGTGAGGATATCAATGGTTTTAGAAAAGGATTGTATATGTTGTGGTTCTAAATCAACGTGATATACAAGTACGTCACTAAGTTTGTATTTTTTGGAGGCGGAGGTTTTATTTGTTTGTATGATGCCGAGTACAGAATCCCTTGAAATGCAATTATTAATAACGGGTTGTTTTTTACAAGTGATTTTGTCAATGTAAGAGTCTTTATTGATATAGAGCGAGTAAACATTAATTTCCTCTACATTTTCTCTACAATAATTATTTTGAATATTTTGTATCCGTTGTTGTTCATTAATCCAAGAAATATCTAAATCGGAATCTGACGGGTTATTCATAGTATGTTTTGAATAAGAATATAAAAAAATTTATACAATTAAACACAAAACGATTTAAACGTGACGCGTTGATATATAGAGTCTCGGAACAGCAGAATCGTATGTATTAAAAACATAATAGATTGTGTGGCACAATACAAAAAATACGTTACTATGTTAACAAGTATAATGTGTCGTAACGCTTTCTCAAATTATGTAATACAGAGTGTTGTATGAAAATACATATTAAGTACAAATAGTACAAATAAAGACAAAATCGAACTATCCGAGACAGCAACCTATAAAAATAGGTTAAACTGATAATGGGAAATGGGAATTATGATGGGTGTTGCATAAAAAAGATGACAAATGTAATCGATTACTGGGTGATAGCAAAACGGGAGTAGCAATTTTATAAAATTGAAAAAGGTCAATTCTATAAAAAGAAAGATAATTAGATTAATATATAATATACGAAGAATAGTGAAATGTTACCTCGATATTCATCCATATGCATACCTCGGGTGGATGCAAAGATAACAAGCGGTTATATATGCAATACAATTAGTAATTTAAATATAGGAGAGATCGAACGTATAAATGAAATACCTCTACGTAATGATCCTGCATATAAACGTGTAATAATAACAATGAAATGGGATACGCAAAGCGACGTGGCTAAATATATTCAAAATAAATTTAATGAAATAGGATCAGTAAAGGTAGTGCACGACATGCCTTGGTATTGGAAGATATGTCCAGCTCGGTAATATCGAAATGGATCAATGGCGACGAGTATATTCGCTGATAATATCTTTAAAATACGGATACAAAACAGGCGTAATATCGTCCAAATAATCATATGAACAGGTAGGCGGATTCCAGTAATAACATAATAAACAAAACCACCACTTATTTCTTTTTTGTTCAGCGAATGCGATTTCTCTGGTGAATATGGTTTCCATAATACTATACGTATATTGAAACTCAATAATTTCCTGTTTTATTTGATCTTTCATTTTATAAAGGTATGCGATTCGTTCTTGTTCGTGAAGTTTGTTATGACGTGCAGTTTGCGTGGGAGGAATATTGGTAAGTTGCAATTGACGACGAATAATTCGGTCTTCTTTGTCCCAGCGATATAAAATATAATAAATTTCGTTTTTAATATCGCGTAATTTTTCAATCAAATTTTTTTTATACAATTCCGTTTTTTTTATAAAAGAAAATATATTAATATGTGAAATAATAGGAAACAAGGATTTAATTTCTTCTGGTATGAGAACTGCATTTGTAAGTTTATAATCGCAAATTTTGGTTTCAACCTCGTTAAACTTAGACAATACAAAGGAAGCAGTATCAGATTCTTGTTGTATAATCCGAAGTTTGCTACTAGTAAGGTCAAGCGAGGTTTCGATATTATCAAACAAGGATGCGAGTAATGAAAATTTCTCAACAGAAGATTCAAATTGTAAAAGATTCATTAGCGAAATAAATAATGTAACGATCGCATTTAACCCCGAAATAATTCCAACATTCCACGATTTACATTCAACAAAGGGTGAAATAATGGTAATGAAGGCACTAATGAGTATTGCCGGAATAACGAGGCAGCTTAATTTATGCTGGGTAATAAGTTTGGATTGTATATAAAGGTTTTTTTGACCTTTAATAAAGGTAGTTAAAATATCAATTTCGCCAGAACAGAGAGAATTACTATTTTGCGTATAATATTTGCGAATAGATTGCTCAACGTCTTGATAGTTAAGTTTGTTATAATGCCGGCGATGTGATTTGCGATTTGTCAGGATATTGTCATTGTGTATGACGGCAGTAATGTTCGTATGTTCGGATTCAAACTGTGTATGGTTTCCATTATCACTGATTTTAACGATTTCACTTTCATCATCGCTATTATTATTGCTGTTACTGTTACTATTACTATTACTATTACTACGGCTACCCCGATTGCTATCTAGTACAGATAAAACTGGACTATTGCTAGATGCATTATATTGAATAAATCCATCATTTGGAAGTGTGAGTTGATGTGTATTTATATTACGAACCCGTTCAAGGTCTTTGTTGGTAAGACTCATAAAATGATTATCTGTGTAATGAACTAAATTATCCTCTTCTTGTACGTGACTCATATCAATAATCACTTCTTCTGTATTTATTATATTGATTTTAACGGGTGTATCTAGTAGATTATGATTATCATTCGAGGCAGAGGATGAATTGCTGTCTAATCCATTATCATCCGAATTTGTTCTATGTGAGAGGGGGATAGAAGTATATTGTGAATTTTCATTAAGGTGATTCGAATCCATATAGTAGATACAAACAAATACATTTTATATTTATGTAAAAATATATAATAAACGAGAGAACCACGGATCGTTTATTTCATAAAATTGATTGATTATGTAGTGCATATATTGTCGGTAACTAAAATGCATCCAATCGTCCCAACAGACAAGCGATTATATCGCAAACAATTATGTGAATATAAAAAGCAGATGCGCAATCACATAATGACGAGTAGGTTTAATACAAATACGTGGAGTGAGAACGAAAGATATCGTACAACTCATAAAAATGTGGGGTGTGTATATTGTTGTCCAGATCCAATCGCAACAATCATTCCACGGGAGACAATAATGTTTGTATTAGAAATGAATAACGACACAAATAAAATAATGGGTGTGGGTATGGTGCGTAACCGACCAATAGTGAGTAAATTACTAGTATATTCAAACGGTAATTATAATCGGTATGTTTATGTTGGAAAGACACGAATAAATCGTACAGAAATGTCAGAGGATGAAGAACGCATAATGAAGCTATTTGACATTTTATGTTTCAGCGGAAATAAGCATATGAAGCGAGGTCAAGGATTGAAAAGTTTTCCGTCAGATATGTTATTAAAAATGTCGGTGCGACTCGATTTGGTTAGTTACATAGGAGATATGTTTAAGACCCGAATAAAAAAAACAGAAACACCGAGAACAGAAACACAGAATTGATTTATTGATTTAATAACAACAATAATATATAGACTTTTTAATATTCCAAATATAATTATATATATATTAACGTAATGAATAATAATCTCGAAACAAACAAACGAAATGATGCAAATATGTACGATGTAAGTACATATACAGATAAAGAATTATACAATATATTAGATTTAGATAGTCCAAGTGACCGTGAATTGGAAGCAAAGATTATATTTTTAATTAAGAAATATAAAAATATACAGAATGCGTCTGGTGATCAATTAGCTGATTTTTTTGAAAATATATATAAACGATTTTTTGAATCAGATGAGGATGAAATGTCTGAAAACGGGGACGAGGAGGATGAAATAGAAGAAGGATTTGAAAATATTACAGATGAGACAAATAATCAAGAAATGGAAAACGCAAGGCAGACGCAGACCCAACCAACAAACGCGGTAATGAATGTAAAGCAAATAGATAAAGCAAAGGCAGACAATATTGGGTATACAAAATCGCTTGAGTATGCAAATGACAAATTGAATCCATTGTTGCAACAAACAGTAAAACGAATCATAAGTATAGATAGTCAGTACCGGGATGATAAAACTACATTATCCACCGAATTTACATTTAATTTATCAGATCCATTAAAAGATGTCGTGTCCTTGAAACTATATTCAGTACAAATACCATATACTTGGTATACAATTAACAACAATTTTGGTAGTAATTTTTTTGTATTAAAAGGAAATGTAGATGGCATAGATAATGGAAATCACGATTATCAAATAGATATATCAGCGGGTAATTATAGCCCACAAGAACTTACAGATACAATAAATGAGAGTATGATAAATATTAGAAATGTATATACAGATGTAAGCTTTGGCAACACGAATATTTCATATAATAGGTTCAACTCGTTAATAAGTATGAATGTTGATATATATAAACAATACAATGAGACGAGTTATTATTTACAATTTCCAACGTGGTCATCTCCTGAATTAGAAGCCGAGAATCGTCGAGATACAATACCGAGTTTTCTTGGATTGAATAATGATAATTATAAAATGTTTCAAATCGAGAGTGCAAAAACGCTTCCTCTAACTGTTGGCGATCCAAACGAAGATTTAAGATTTACTATATCTAACACGAATAATTATTTTACAATATACAAATATATTGGAGATAACTACAACGAAGAAAACATAGGTATGAATGTAGATTTGTCGTGGAATATTGTATTAAGCAATCTAAGAGTGGGAGGAAGCTATACAAGAGGACAAATATCTGAGCAGTTAGATTTGGAACTAAAACGAAGTCCATATATATTATCATCTGAATCTGGTATATTCCGCGAGCTGGTTACATACGATGTACGTTATACATATTTTACATTAAAAATAAAACCAAATCGAGTTACAACAAACAATATAAGTAATTCAAAACTGCAGATTAAATTTCCATCAGAGGAATTAACAGATACAGTTATAAACTATATTTGGACGGGAAACAACTCGTGTTTCAGGTTTGCATCACAACTAAATGAGATAAATAATATTGTATCTGAGTATTCACCATTAGAATCGTCTACTATACAATATACGATACAATCGGACCCATATATATATTTATATTGCAATAAGCCGGGTTATGATGTATCCACAAACGCGTATAAAATACAAGTTCCAAATACAACAACCTTCCCATATAGGCTAAATAGTTATATTGACGTAATAAACAGTGGATTTATAAATGTGGACAATTCTAGTAATTTTACAACAGACAATACATTTGTAGAAATTGATACAGAAACTACATTTCAAGCGCAATTTGATTTAACCAAGACTATAACAACTGAAAATTTCCAGTTAGATCTCACCGGGAGCTTTTTAAATACCGTTTGTAAGTTTGCGACTTCATATGATTTAAGCGATAATGGTGGTGTATATACATCAGATCCATTTCCTTTTACAGATACATATGAGATACCAAGTACTGGTAAGTTAGCAATATTTAAAGCACGACAAGCGGGAAAAAATGTATCTGGCGAACTATTATTTGAAGTTGAACATCCATTGAATACAAGTGGTGCAAATAGAACTCCATATTTAACGGGAACAGAACGTACATTGGAAACAGTAATAAATCAAAAATTTTCGCAATTTCAAGATTCTGACAATGTGAACGTATTATTCGGTACTAATGTACGGTTTACAATTAATCCAAATAGTACAGTAACCGCAGTATTGACCGTTTCTGTTAACAAACAGTTAACAGAAGCAGATTTTACTGTTCAGTTTTTAGAGGACACAAATTATAACATAACAACAAATGATTTTACATTAGACTTATCCGGAGGTATTGGCAACATAGCAAACCAGTATATTACATATAACAATGACACAAATGAGCATTTTCTGGATGCTACACAAATTAGTAGCGGATTAGGAGTTTTATTTAATACATTTAAGTTATCAGGAGAAACGACATATGATTCGGAAACGAATAGTTTAGGTGTAACTTCAACTGCATATATACCACCAAATTCATCTGAAAATTATAGTATAGATTCCGACTATATTGCGTTTATATCATATAAAAATTTGGCGATACCACCATATTATGGAATATCCGTGCAATATGGTTCATCTGATCCGTATGGCTATTTAATACCATCTCCAACAGTGAGAAGTTATAATGACTTGCCAACCTTAGTATTGGCAATAAACAACCAATTTAAATTATTTACAGATTTATCTGGTTCAAATTTAACCATTACGAGTACAACGATTCAATATGAATATAACTGTACATTAAATATACAAGTAAGCCAACGATACAACCAAGATACCTGGTATAAAAATTTGAATATATCACGTGGAATGATAGATGTTGGTTATAGATTACAAGATAATGAAACGGAACCGGAACTATCATACATATCGACTAATGCATCACAATCAATTGCATTAGGTGTAAAGGGGAGTAGCCCAATCTCAGCAATAACATTTAATTGTACAGCGCAAAACAATAGATTTGAACTAATACCATATGATGAAGGCGTTATTAGTAATACAAATATAAATAAATTATCATTTACCTTACCATTAACAAATGCAGACGGTTCAAATATATTGTATACGCGTAGCACATTGTTAGAACAAATGAATAATACGTTTATAGGAACTATCGCAGAAGGTTCTAATATAAGTATAATAACAGATGAAGACGGAAAGGAATACACGAAAATTCGTATAACTATCAACAAAGAATATACATCAAAAGATTACAGAATAGTGTTTTATGACCCATATAGTTTTGTAAGATGTTTTTCTGGTGTAAATAGTGTAAGAAATGTCACGTGGGATACAACATTGGGCTGGATATTGGGGTTTCGCGAGTCTACAATATATTATTTATCAGATTATACTATATCTAGAAGCGCATCAATATTGGCGGATACAGGCATCAGTACAAATTTATTCAATTATTTTTTGATAACATTGGATGATTACAACCAGAATCATTTGAATGATGGTTTGGTAACAATCACGACAAAAGAGACAGAAATACCATTACCATCTTATGCAAATCGAACAAACTACATATGTGATCCAATAACAAAGGAGCTAACGTATAATACCACACTGCGGAAGGATTATAGTAAATTAACACAAAATCAAATATATTCACTAACTCAAATCGCGAATTCCAAAAACATAGCAAATCAAACATCTGGCGGCGAAGTATCTGCAAAGAATTATGGATCAGGACCATTCGCAAAAGATGTGTTTGGAATAATTCCAATGAAATTGTCCGGATTAAAAAACGGCGATTCATTTGTTGAATACGGCGGAACATTGCAAAATCAAGAACGGATATATTTTGGTCCAGTAAATATACAACGCATGACAGTAAAATTACTAGGTGATCGCGGAAATGTGGTAGATTTGAATGGTGCAAACTGGTCTTTTTCATTAATATGCGAACATTTATATCGCCCACAAATAAATGGTAAACAATAAAAATTTGTATGCGGATATGTATAATAGAAATGCTAATAAATCAGATAAACACCGCAGATCCAATACAATCAATGATTCATTTAGACCATCCTTTGCCAATGCCGCCACTAATATATGGATTAGACATGATCGGACTATTCGGACCAGTAATATTATTTTTAGTTAGTATATGGCAATTATGGGGGAATGGTGTATATTGGACAGCGAGTATAGTAATATTTGGTATAAATTTGTTTATAAATAAGATATTAAAGGTCTGGATAAAACAACCTAGACCAGTGGGTGGTCAGCGCTTGATTACATCTGAAACATATAGTGGTATAGAACAATATGGTATGCCATCTGGTCATTCACAATCCGTGGTGTGTTCAGTAACATTTTTATATTTAGTGAAACATTCGCCAATATGGTTGATTGTTGGAATCTTTATAGCAACTCTGACAATTTATCAACGATGGAAATATCGCCAACATAGTATAGAACAATTGAGTGTGGGTGCAGTAACGGGATTTTTAGTAGCATATATCGGTTATACAATAACTGCAATGGGAGTAACTGGACAAATATAAACAAGAAACAGAAAGTTTGGTGTATAAAAAAATAGGGGCAACTATATATAACAAGATGTCTCAAAGTGATTATTTAAAGTATAAACGAATATCGAATCAATTACGTATAGATAATCAAATCGATTCGGGAATGACAAAAACAAACCAGCCACCAGTATTTACATCACATAATTTGTTAAACTATAAACAATATGCTTTGAATAATACAATAGTGAATACAAAAAAAACATTAAACAAGCTAACATTAAATGGAAAACAGCGGGTGTATGATATGGATAAAATGGTAAGTGGGTGTCCGACATTTGTAGTATGTAAAGATACACAGACTCGTGCGAACCGAGTATTATCCGCGGGTGTGTTTTTCGATCCGACAAAAGAGGACTATGCAACAAGAAGTGCCCCGGTAACTATTCGTACATATTGGGATAGCGAACCGACAAATTTAAAAACAGAGTGTAAATGTGCTCCGGGAAGGCAAATTACAGATAGTAAATTATGTGCGTGCAAGATCGGGCGATTTGGTATTGTACGTTAATATTTGACCGACTAAAAAAGAAAATAAGAACTCAGTAAAAATCAATAGTAAAATATGATAATTGTACAGTAAATTATCATATTACAATATCGAGACAAAAATTCACTATTTAACTTATTATGATTACTGGTGTAAAACAATGGAGTCGCATATTGGTTAAAACGCATTGCTTATAGTTTTGAGAGGTGAATTGTAGTAATCGTAAAAGACGGTTTTAGATCAAAGATGGCACAAGCTACGAATATGTTTTAGATAAACGATTAGAAAAACTTAACTTCATTAGTAATACGTACCAAACAGTATGTATATTGTTTTTCATGCTCTCTTGAATAATGGATGGAATAATATTTCAGACAGATTATTAAATATTTCTTTCCAAACAATGAATGTACTATTGTTTTACACGACATTTCAGTTTATGATAAATTATTATTATTCAGAATGGTTATTATATTATCCAATTGGCTTTGTAAATTCGCATTTTTTGCTTTTAGTTCAGTTACGTTTGCTTCAAGTTCGATAACCTTTGCTTCTAATGCAGCAGTTTTATCCTTTTCTGCCAATTGGTGTTTGTCTATTTCTTGAATCGCTGAATGATGTAATGCAAAGATCTTGTCTTTATCTATCATATGCAAATCATCTACTTCTTTTCCGTAACAGAATACAGATGAATATTGTGTGTCAAATGTGAATGTGCCGTCGCTATTTCCTATGATATCTATTTGAAGATCTTGGTCTGAATCTCTGGTTTGTGCTTCTGGAAGTATAAACCTATATTTTACACCACTTACATCTGTTAAATTGGAGGACATTTTGTAAGTAATATTGTTATTTGCATCAATAATTTCCTCCCACGAGATATTTTCTAAGACACGATATTCGGAGGGTATGATTCTAGTGTGTAGAGTAACCGCCATTGGAAAAACCTCCCTTACTTCTTGTGCGATAAATCCAATTGTGTTATTAGTCCCTTTTGCTACCTCGTCTATATATTGATAATACCGAGTTGGTATATCTCTGACATATTGTAACGCCAAGTTATCAGGAACATCAACAATATTTTTTTTGATGCGTTGGTCACTAGTAAACACAATACTCTCGCAACCGATACCCCCTTCTGCGTGCAAGGAAATACTCCATGTGCTTCGAGCAAACGAGGTGTTGCCAGTATTTAGAGCAATATAACTTGCATATGATCCATAAGTCACAATTCCTTGTATATAAATCGGAACTGGCGCTACACCTGTGCCGTTAACATAGAGTCTGCCCGGAATAGTTGTGCGTTCACTAGATGTTCCCAAGACGATTTGATTGGACGCCGTAATTTGAGCACCGTATCCGAGTGCGGTAGAATAACTATATGTGGAAGAATTAG
>Ga0222714_10007059_pt1 | contig 10361 bp, 1 predicted proteins | sample C33_3DmetaG_FD_165048 | JGI IMG/M metagenome (GOLD analysis project Ga0222714, IMG submission 165048) | Estuarine water microbial communities from San Francisco Bay, California, United States - C33_3D | ecosystem: Environmental > Aquatic > Marine > Unclassified | place: USA: California... | reverse complement strand
GGTGGTGTTGGCGATTGTGCCGCCCACGTCGTTCGTCGTGGTGCCACGGATGGCTTCCTCGAGCCACTCGTGCTTGGTCCCAGTACAGCCATCGCGCAGGCTGTCGCGCCCGATGCGGAGCAGGAGCGGCGTGTCCACCGGCTTGAGCTGGTCCAGGGCGCTCGAAATGTCGATCGCCTCGTTGACGGTATCCGAATAGGTGAGCCTCTGGCCCGAAATAACGGCCATGAGAGGGAGCCTCCAACATCAAATGGTTGTGGGGCTTCCTGTCGGCGTTAGCGGGGTGGCCTCGCGGCACTGGCTTGATCGAACAAGCCACGAATGGCGGCTGCGACACCCGACTCCCGACGACCGGAAGGCGTGGACCCTTGGGTAGCCCGTTCGCCTTCGCTCATGCCGATACCAGCCTCGGGTTCCTCCTCGGCTTCCGGTTCCGCCTCTGGTGCGGGAGCCTCCTGCTGGGGTGCCATGTCCGTCGGGTGGCTGTCCCGAAAGGCCGCTAGGCCCGTGAACAGCTCCTCGAGATCGTCCGATGTCCGAATGGCGTTGAACAGCTCGAGCGCATCCGTGGCGAACTCCTCGCCATAGGCTGCGCGCTGGACCCGGAGCTCGGCCTCGAACGCCCGCTGCTGTGCAGCGACCAATCGCGGATCGACCTCCTCCGCCGGTTCCTCGTCGTCGCTCGCTGGAGCAACGGCTTGGGAGCGGAGCGCCTCGAGAACCTCGGCTATCGTGGCACCTTTGGGAAGCCCCAGCTCCTTGCGGACCGCCGCGTTGAGTTGGGTTGCCCTGGTGTATTCGGCCTGAGCGATGTGACCGGGCGCCGACTGGTCCTGACGGTCCTCGGGTGCGGCGTCGGTGGCTTGTTCCGCCGCGTCATCCGCGGCTGGAGTGTCACCGGCCTCGACCTCGAGCTCGTCCTCGGGTGTCGTGCGCTCATCTACCATCGCCGCGACGGTACGGCGCCGGATGGGCGCTTGTCAAGGAGTGCGGCGGTCCTCGAGCGGCATCATCGGAATCTGGACCGAGCCGGGCGCCACGAGCCGCTGCTGCTCCGCCTCGATGGTTGAGGTGGGCTCCACCGGCTTCGGGCCGCGGGTTGAGTCGATGGTGATGCTCTGAGGGAAGGCCTGGCCGAGATAGGTGTTGACCGGCCCAGGCAGGTCAGACAACGCCCGCCCAGGCTGGGTCTGCTCGTGGATCAGACGGGGCACGAGCGAGAGCATCGTGTAGATCGGCCCCACGCCGAGGAGTCCGAACGGGCGCTGATAGTCGGGGTTGACGATCATCCGGGTGTACGGCGACAGCGACACACCGAGCTCGGTCGGCAGGATCGGCAGGAGCATCCCCGCGATGAAGTAGAGCGTCTTGTTGGCCTCGTAGTTGGCCCGATACCGCTCGTCGGTCGCGAACCGCTTGCGGTGCTCGTCATGCACCTGCTGGAACACGCCGGCGACCGTGGCGCCGGTGTCGGCCCCACCGAACTCCTCGAGCATGAGCCGGGCGAGCCACTTGGTCGCCTTGATCTGATAGCTGATCGGCCAGTAGAGCAGCGGATGGTTGACGACCCGCTGGATGTTGCTCCGGTTCTCCTGCCCGAACAGCATGGCCGTCAGGTCGTGGAACAGGGAGTTGTTGACCACCTCCAGGCGCTCGAGGAGCGCGGTGGTCAGGGGATCGTTGGCGACCTTGGCGAGCTCTGCCTCGATCTCAGGGACCGTCGTGTACTTGCGCGCCTTGATGAGCTCCCGGTAGGTCGCGTCGTCGATGACCCCGTGCTCGCGCCACTTCGAGAAGAAGGCGGCGGCCTCGGTCTGCGTCGCGAACTCGCGCGTGCCGCGCTCCATGAGCTGCCAGTCCCGGTCCAGGCGCTCGAGGAAGCGGTCGATGTTGCCGCCGTCGGCCTCGTCGATCATCCGCCGCAGCCCCGGCTCCTTGGACATCATCTCCTTCACGACGGCTCGGAACGGCCGCGGCTGCTCACGCTTGAGCTCGGACAGGAGGTAGCGGATGCGCACCTTGCTCCCCTGCTCGAGATCCGCCATGTTCGCCCAATGGGCGTACTCGCGAAGCAGGGCCGCGCTGACATTCTGCCCGAACCCGAGCGGGGCCTTGGTGCTTGAGGTGAGGCCCAGCTTGTCCGTCACCTTGACCACCGGCGTCTTGCGCAGGAACGACGCCTCCACGAACCCGCCGATACCGCCGCGTGGCAGGGCGATCATGGCCGGCTCGACCTGCTCCAGCCCTAGCCACCGGATGTCCATGAGGAACCGCGCCGTGTGGTACACCACCGTCGTCCAGCGGCCCGGGCGCTCGCCAAGGTCGGCGGCCTTGCCGTACAGCCGCTCCAGGGCGGTCGCGATGGACCCGTCCGACGTGGCGAGGATGCCTTGCCGGATGCGATTGTCGGCCACCCGCCACAGGTTGAACGGCGTCTTGCCGTCCGCCAGCATCGCGTCGTACCACGCCGGCTTGGTGGTGCCGTAGACCTCCGTGACCGCCTCGTTGACCAGCTTGTTGAACAGCTCCGGGCCCATGAGGTTCGGGCGCCGATAGAGGTTGAAGTGGCCGAGCTTGGTGCTCTCCATCCGGTCATGGAACTTATCGAACGCCGCATCAACGGTCTTGCCGATCTTGTCGAGCGCCGCTTGGTTCATGTCGGGGTCGCCGTAGCGCACGAACGCATCCGTCCAGCGAGCGCGAGCCTGGGCGTGGATGATGCGCTCCGGGCGGGGCCCGGCGATGCGATCCACCAGTCGGGCGAAGCGGGACGTGCTCACCCGGCGGGGGAGATCCTCCATGCGTCCGGTCGCGAGCTCCTCGAGCAGCCCCGGCGCGATGTCATCGACGAACCTGTCGCGGAACAAAATACGCGGTGCGAGCGCCCCCTTGGTGGGCGGCTTGGCGATGATGTACTGCGCGCCCAGGAACCCCTCGCTGACCGGCACGCCCTCGGTGCGAATGTACTGCCCGAGCTCGTCTTGGATGAGGGCCGCGCGCTCCGTGAGCTCGTCCGCGTCAAACCTGTCGGGCGCCGCCTCCCCGAGCTTCTGCGTGAACCGCGTGCGCCGGGCCTTGCCCGCTCGCGCCAAGGCACCCTCGAGCGTACCGTTGGCCAGCCGCATGAGGTGGGTACGAAGCTGGAGCGCCTCGGCCGCCGTCAGACCGACGCCCGTGACGGGATCGGCGTACACGCCGCGGTCGATTGACTCGATGGCGTCCATGACCACCGACAGCGAACTCGGCTCCACGCTGCCCATCGTCGCGGCGAGTTGGTCGGTATCACTCCCCCGCATGAGTCGGTCCCACAGCCCGCGCGTGGCCTCGTCGGGGAACACGCTCGGCCGGTCCGGCATCTCGGCGCTGAGATCACGCGTCGGGAGCTCGTCGATCTGGCGCCGCACGGCCTCGAGCTCGGCTTTGGCCGCCTGGAGCTGGGCCTCGATCCGCTCAGCGGCGACCTTCGCGTCAGGTGCATAGACCTCGTACAGCCGGCGCTTGGCGTCCTCCACCGCGGGCCCGCCAACTGCCTTGCGGACCGCCCGGTTGACCGTGGGGTTGTCGCCCACGATGACGGTGTGCTGACCCGACGCGATGGCCTCGTCCACCGCTGCGCTCGGCACGTCGTAGGGCACGTCTGGCCCCACGTCGTCCGCGAGCTCCGCGGCCGTGAGCGGCTTCTGCGGGTCGGGGCGGATGACGCGCGCCGTCGGCTCGGCCTCCATCTCCGCGATTGTCCGGCGGATCTCCTCGATCTTCGCCAGCCGCTCGGGCGTCTGCGGCTCCATGGCCTCGAGCTCGCGGAGGTGGACCTTGTTGGTGGCGAGGTTCGCCGCGGCCCGCTGCGCCACCACGTCGGGGGCCCAGCGCGACGAGAGGTACTCGGCGGTCAGGTTCTCGTTGAGCGCCTTGGGGTTGAACTTCATGTTGAGTGCGCCGGCCTTGGTCCGGCGCCATCCTGCGGAGATCGACCACAGGAACCGCAGCTCCGCGGCTGTGGCGGTCCCGGCATTGGCCGCGTTGAGCAGCTCGGCGTGGGACACCCGCTGCACTGGCTCGTCCATGGCGCGGAAGCTGTCGATGAGCCCGCCGAGCTCCGCCTGGAACGCGGGGTAATCCGCCAGCGCCGCCGCTTCAACCGCCACATCAAGCGGGTCGATGGGCGTGTCGATGGCGGCCTCCCCGATGGTCCGCCGGGCGATCTCGGGGCCCACCTCGTCGGCCGTGAGCGGCTGGGTCATCCGCGCGGGTCCGTGGGTGGCACCCGCCGGCGACTCGCTGATCGTCGTCCCCAGGGGCACGTCGTAGGGCGGCTCGGTGGACGGGAAGTAGTCGATCTCGGACCGTCCGAGCTCGCGGCGGGCCGCGTTCCACGCCGCTACGCCGCTATTGAGCAGCCCGGTGTAGTCGGCCGGGGGCACATTCGCGAACATGGCCTCCTGCCCGACGACCGGACCCTCCTCGGAGGCCCGTGCGACGGCTCGCATGAACTCCCGCACCTCACGCTGCGTCCTCGAGGTGGCGAGGAGCTTGGCGAGGTGGGTCTGCTGCGGCGTCAGGGTCTGCGCGTCGAACATCGTTGTGTTGTCGAGCGCCTGGACGACCCCATCCATACTCAGCCCGGAGTCGCGCAGCGAGATGATGCGCGACACCGCTGGCGCAAGGTCGTCCCCGAAGCTGAGAATATCGGGCGGGATCTTGCCCGCCTCGGCCGCCTCGTAGGCCTTGATGACCTGGGCGGTCGCCTCGGCCAACCCGTTCGCGATCCGCCGGATGTCCTCGCCCCCCTGTTCTGCGAGCTGGAACACGACGGCCCGTGCGCTCTCGAACCCCGGCGCGGCCCGGTCATCGGCACGCAGGAGCTTGCTGATGAGCGACGCCTCGAGGAGCGCGGCACCCGGTTCGTTGAGGCCTTTCGCGGAGTCAAAGTAGCGCGCGTGCCAGTCGCGCGGCAGCCGCCCGATCATCTTGCCGACCGCCCCGGCGTTGCTGGGAGCCTTGATCGCATCCGCCAGCGATTGCTCGGGCCCGACGGTGAAGGAGCTGAGATCGGCCCTGGTGAGCGACGCGGCGACGGACGGCGCGAGATCGCCAATCGGCATCTCGTTGAGCTGCCACGCCAGCCGCTCGGCCGTCGGCGCATCCACGTCGATCACCTCGCGGACCAACATCGGACGCCGCATCCCCGCCACCTGCTCGGGGGTGTAGCCGTACTTCGCCGCCTCGAGGCCGAGCGCCTGCTGGTATTTGACGTACTGCGACTTGGCCGCGAGCCGGATCGCCATGGTCCGCCCGTTGCCGGCCAGCACCGCCCCCTCGGGCACGACGACCGGCATCCCCGATCCACCCTCGGTCGTCCCCAAGAGCTTCGCGGGCTGGAGATCGCGGGCGTATTCCTGCACCTGCTCGCGGGAGCTTGCCCGGATGCCTCGCGCTCGCGGCTGGAGCGTGGGCGGGAACCCCGGCTCGTCGCTGGTGAGCAGCGCGTCGGCCTCCACGAGCACGACGCGCGAGCGGATCGGCGTCTTGTTGTCGGCCGGATCGAGGAACGTGACCTCGGGAACCGTCGTGACATCTGGCGTGACAGCGGCGCGCTTGTCGGCGAGCGCGGCCTTCGCCAGCGCATCGGTCGGGCGGTCGGCGACGAGCTTCTCGAGCCCTTCGACGCTCAGCCGCGACAGATCCTTCTCGAACCGCTCGCGCGCCACCCGCTGCGCCAGCGTCGAGTCGGTGCGCGTGCCCCCCTTCACGGTCGCGAGATACGCCTCCACCGCCGACGCCTCCGCGCCGGGCAGGACGCGACTCGCCTCGTAAGCGGCGGTGCGTTCTGTCAACGCGGCGCCCTGGGCCTCCGCCTCGCGGGCGAGGGCCGCCACCTGCGCCTCGCGGATGCGCTGCACTTGGCTGATCTGCTCGACGATGGGCGGTGGCGCCTCGGGGTTGCGTGCGAGCGGCTCGGGAGCTCCCCCCGCTTCGCGCCGCGCGACCTCGGCGTCGAAGATCGCCCTGACCTCGGGGCCGTAGTTCTTCGAGGCAGCCATCCGGCGCAGCGTGGCGTCGTCGTAGGTCCGCGCGTCGTAGCGAGCGCGCGGGTAGCCCGCCTCGGCATCCGCCAGCGTGCCGGCGTGCTCGATGACATTACCCTCCGCATCGAGAGGCAAGGCCGAGCGCTGGGACCGCTCGGCCTCGAGGTACGGCAGGTCATGTCGCGCCTGGGCGCCCAACTCGCGCAGATCGGCGGTGCGATGCTCCTGCCAGCGCAGCATCGCCGCCTTCGCGGCTTCGCGGGTTGACCACTTGCCGCCATCGGGGGTATCCACCGGCAAACTGTTCTGGTCGGCCTTATTGGCCGAGTCGATGGTCCAGGTGTAGTACGCCGGACGTGCGGGCACCTCCAACGGCGCCCCGCCCGACTCCGACATGAACGCCTCGGTCGCCTTGACTTGAACGAGCTTGGGCGTGTGGGCGGGCACCGCATCCGGCGCGATGGTGGCGCGGGACGCTGCTCGCGAGTACAGCTCGGCCAGCTCGAGATCAGGGACGCGATCCAGCCGGTCGAGCGGAACCTGCTCCCACGAGTACCCGGACCGTAGCCGTGGGGCGTCAGCCGCCGCCCCTTCCGCCGCAGCCTCGAACTCCTGCGGGCGCCACGAGCCGCTCCATCGGGCCTCCGCCGCCGGCGCGGCCTCCTCGGCAACACGGAGCAGGTGGGACGGGCGCAGGGTGAACGGCGTGGTGGCTCCCGGCGCGGCGTCGGCGTCCACCGGCTTGAACCCCGGCAGTACCCCGCCAGCGTCCTTCTCGAGCTGCGTGCGCTTGACGATCTCCACCTTGAGCGGGAGCTCCGCCAGTCCCGCGGCTTCCGCGACCACGACCCGGTGGTTGCCGTCCGAGAGGAGCGCCGTGTTGGTCTGCGGGTCGTACTCGAGGGTGAGCGGCTCGCGTGGGCCGTTCTCGCGCAGGTCCGCCGTGAGCGCCTCGAGATCCACCGATAGATCGCCGCCCTTGGGCGTCTGCTCTCGGTCGATTTCCACGAACCGGCGCAGCACCGACACCGGCACCCTCTCCACGCCGGGCCCCAGGGCGGGCTCATCGGCAAACGTGCCGATCCGGGGAGGCTCCGCGGGCGCAGGGGGGGCTTTCGCAGGCTCCCTGGCCGGCGGGGTGTCGGGTGCCGAGCGGACCGTGCCCGCGGGCTCGGCGGCCGCGCTCTCCTTGAGCGTCCCGCGGAACAGGCCCCACTTGCGTTCTCCGACCTTGGCGACAGCGTAATACTGCCCGTCGGCGCGGGCGACCTGGGCGGCCTCACGGGCGGCCTTCAACGTCTTGAACGTACCCAGCGGGTCGGCGGGCCAGTCCACCGCAGGCTCCCGTCCGGCGGCCGTCGTCACGCGTCGCCGCTCCGCCTCGAGTCGGGTGGTGAGCTCCTCGCTGGCCTTGAGCTTGGTGCGCAGGTTCACCTCGATGTTCGCTCGGAGCTCGGCGGTGTTGGCCGCGATGACACCGGCATCATCGAGCGGCAGGGAGCGCCACGTCTGGACAGTCGCCCCGGAGGGACCCACGCCGATCTTGCGCTCCCCGAGTGGGGCCGCCCGGTCGTAGAACTCACGCACCTCCGCGGTGAGTTGGCGCGTCGGGGATCGGTCAATGCTCCCAGCGAGCGACCGGGCCACCTCTCGCAACCGGGTGAGCTCCTCGTCGGAAGCGATAGCGCGCTCGGTAAGCTGGCCCACGCTCTCGCGGGTCGGCGCCACGTCATCTCCGAGCACCTGCTTGACGAGCGCCTCGTAGTGGTATTCCAGCGAGCCGAGCTCCGCCAATCGGGCCCGCTGCACGTCATTCCCGCCCTTCCAGCCGAGTTTCATCGCCGCCCTGAGCGCAAACGCCTTCTCAAGTGGGTGAGCCGCCGCATCCGCGAGGAGCGCCGCGTCCTCGGCCGCCAGCCCGATGTAGCCGATGGCGTCGGGGGCGAGCTGCTCCACCATGACGGCATCCCCGACGGTGAACCCATGTGCTTCGACCACGCGCACGTCCCCGAGCTCGGCCACGCGCAGCGGTCGGGCGGGGTCGTCGAGCCAGAGCTGCGCCTCGTCCACGAACGCGCTGACCGCATCGTTGCGCTCGTTGGCGATGTCCCCGGCGACCTTGTTGATCCGCTCCGCGGCGGTGTACGGCCGGGAGATCGTGTCATTGATCCGAGCGAACGCATCCGCATCCAGGGCGGCCTCGCGGGTCCCGGCGCCGGCGAACCGTTCGGTCACGATCCCGCGCAGCCGGCCGAGCGTCGCGAGGCCCTCGCCACGCTGGACGGCGGAGTTGTACGCGCTTTCCCACCAGCGGGCCGCCTGCGGCCAGTGGATCTCCGGGTTGGCCCGCACATCGGCCTCGGTGACACCGAACACATCCCTGAGCGCGCGTGCCACGTCCGCCGGGATCGGACCGGCGAGCTCGTCGGGCGGAGTCTCGAGCATCATCCGCACCGAGTCCTCGCGCATCTTGAACGCCTTGGCGATGGCGGCCGGGTTGCCCGCAAGGTGTGGCTCGATGGCCGGTGCCGCCTGGGTCGCCGGGCGGGCGGCCTCGAGGTTCTCGACGGCTTGATCCGCCTCGGCAAGATCGAGCATCCGCTCGAGCTGACGCCGCGTGATCCGCGGCACCTTGGTACTGGCCTTGAGCTTCCCGTCCCCGTAGGTCGCGATCCGGGGCACCTGCTGGCGCAACGTGTTGAGATCCGTGGCGCTCACGATGTCGCCCGGCTTGGGGTACTCGCTGGCGAGGTGCTCGCGGAAGGCTCGCGTGAACTCGAGGTTGACATCGCGACGCAGCCCCACGACCGCCTCGTCCGCGGCCGTCGCGGCCAGCTTGCTACCCCGTATCCACGCGGCGAGGCTGTTGAGCGCCACCACCGGGTCATACGGGCCGATGTACCCCTCAGAGCCGAGCTCGCTCGCGTCGAGCACCTTCTTGCGCGTCCAGAACTCCTGCCGGATGGCGTGGGCGATAGCGTCCCGGTCCTTGCCCCGGCCGGTCAGGGCTTGGCGCAAGAGGGTGATCCCCTCGTCGTGGTACAGGTCCCAAAATGCCTCGCTGCGAGCCACGATGCCGCCCTGGGGGTCCAGGTGGCGGAGCTCGTTGGCATGGCGCTCACGGACCACCTGCATCGCGATGTAGAGCAACCCGTTCTTGAGATCCGTCGCCGTGCCAATGGCGCCGTCCTCCCCGAACAGCCGCTCGACATGAGCGGGATCGAACCCGAGCTCGTTGAGGAGCCGGTCCTGCACCACCTCGAGCGGCATCTCCTTGATCGAGCCGAGCTTGACCGCCGCTGCCGGCGACACCTCCACGTCACCGCCGCCGAACACCCTGGCACCAACGCGTCCCACGGCGACCCTGCCGCTCTTGAGCGTTCGCAGCGGGTGGACCGCGAAGCCGTCGATGAGCATGAGCCCGGGATTCTGTGAGAGCGGCATCTCCCACAGCCATTCGTCGATCATGGCGATGGCCTCGTCGTTGCCGAGGATCTCCGCCGCCTGCTTGAACATCCACTCACCAGCACGGACGCCGGTGCCCGCCATGAGACTGTACCGATTCGCCGCCTCCGCGATCTGGACCCCTCGCCATACCTTCGGCAGCGACCACGCTCGGACGTACTCGGCCGTCTTGGCGACGCGGCCCAACAGTCCGAGCTCACGGAGGGACAGGTAGCCGTTCGCCAGCGCCTCGAGCTCGGAAGCGCCCGCACCGGCCGCCCGCGCGACGTGCGAGCCGCGGACGATCTGTGTCGCACCCTTGAGTCCCTGTGCGACGAACCCGGTGCCGCGCACCAGACCGGCGCCGGCGACGATGGGCGCCAGCGTCACGCCGAGCTCAACAAGCACGTTGACGCCCGGCTCGTAGCTGTACGGCTCGTGCTTGACGAGCGCCTCGACCTTCTCGTCGGTCATGCGCGGATTGGCCGCGATGGTCCGAACGATCTCCTCGTCGAGATCCCACAACTGCGCCAGCATCGAGAGCGGGTCCTTGCCCTGGAGCTGGGCCTTGGCGACCACGCCCTCCCAACTGAACCGGCTCTGATCGAAGATGCTGGTGAGCATCATTACCGTGCGGGTCCAGTCGCTCCCGTCACCCGTGGCGAGGATGTTGCGCACGAGCCGCCCGCGGTCGATGGCGTTGGCCTCGCGGAAGCGGTCGCCCGCCCACACGAACGGCGCCGACACGGTATCTCCGACCGCACTGATGCCGTCAATCACGTTGTCCAGCATCCCCGCAAAATCGCCTTCCCCAAGGTTGCCGAGGAAGTCCTGGTTGTTCACGGGGCCCGCTGGCTGGGCGTAGGGGTCGTCGCCCACCGGCTGCTGATA
>Ga0222714_10007057_pt1 | contig 10363 bp, 9 predicted proteins | sample C33_3DmetaG_FD_165048 | JGI IMG/M metagenome (GOLD analysis project Ga0222714, IMG submission 165048) | Estuarine water microbial communities from San Francisco Bay, California, United States - C33_3D | ecosystem: Environmental > Aquatic > Marine > Unclassified | place: USA: California... | reverse complement strand
TGTATTCGATCATGTTCCCGCGGATTGGCAGCTCCAACCCACCGATCAGTGGAGCGGACAGCGCGCAACGGACATCGCGCTCGGACGGACCATCACGATCGAATCGCGCGACACGGTCACCTGCGCGCCCGAGTTAGTTCGCTTATCTTTGAATATGGCGATGGCACACACGGATTCCAAACTCTCTTATTTGGGTGAGCGACTGGTATTTGGTGGGCACACGATTTTCACTTGCTTTGCACAGATCACTCGCGCACTCCCCAACTTACTCACACTGCTTGCGTGGGAAAACTGCGATCACGTTGCACCCGTGCTGGAGAACGATAGACTCAGGACCTCCTTTGTGGTCACGGATCGTAAAACGCTGCCGACTGAACAAGGCGGGGGCTCTCTGCTTCGTATCCACGCCGAGTGCTTTGCCGCCCGCGGCGAACCTGAGCAGGAAACGCGTGTACTCGATTGGACATTCTGGGTCTGGAGTGTGTGATCCCCGACCTTACTTCATCGCATCGATATCTTGCTGCAGTACACGCAGCAGACGAGAAATGTAGTCAATCTGCCACTGACCACGCTCTTTAGCCGCCGACGCATCTGGCCGATACGTCTCGATCGCTCCACGATCAAATACCTCTCGCTCAGCCAGTAAGCGCTCCACCGTATCCAATCGCTCGCGCGTGACCGCAAGCTCAGCCGCCATCGCCCATACGATGGCGAGCAGACGATCCACATCATGATCCTCAAAAAAATGAGGTCGCTTACCACGACTTGCGGCATTGATGAGCTGTTGAAGCTTATCGGGATCTGTCATGGCGACCAGCGATCATTGATACGACCGGAGCCGCAGGCATACCATTTACCTCCGCGCCCGTAATCTTCCACTTCTTGACCGACTTTCGGCATGACCTCTTCCACGAGCGCATGGATCTCGGTCTCGAAAATCTCATCCTGAGAAAACCCCAATTCTGCGAGCAAACTCGGTAGATGCGTGTCATGCAACGCGGACCAGAAGGGTTCGTTATTGTGCTGACAATCCCAGTCCCGCAAAAACTGCTCAAAGATAGGCATGTTGTGATAGGGCGGCTGCTCAAGATGCAGATGCAACCCGTCGTCTGCCAGCGCCCGACGCACCTCACGCAGAACATTACGCAAAGCCGAGTGCGAGGTCTCATGGAGAAACATGGTGCTGTAGATGAGATCAAAGAATCCATCCGCGAACGGCAACGTTTCGACGTTGGACTGTTGAAAGATGATGTTCTGGATTCCAAACCCAACGGCACGCGCATGCCCAAATCGCAGCATGGGGGCGGCTGTGTCCAGCGCGTAAATCTGTGCGTCGGGGAACGCCTTCGCCAGCGGCAAGGTGTTGTGCCCAAGCCCGCAGCCCACATCTAAGATTCGCTTAGGCTGCCAATCGGGCCGGACCGCTTGCACCCAATTTGCCGTACCACGGCCCGCACCATCCAAGAACTGCCCGAAGAGCCCTGTGGTGGTCGCGAACATCCCCGCGTCATAGTTAGCTGCTGCCGAGACGTCACCGTCAAAATATTCAGCGAAGTATCCACCCGGCATGCAATGGTTATCGACTTCGCTTTGATACCGCGGTACGGGAGTCGGTTGGAGCTGCAGCGTGTCTCGACCGCTGTTAAGTGCGGCCGCGCGATCGCGCAGTGCACCCGCCTGGGGTAACACTAAAGACCGACCCGCCTGCTGGCGCATTTCCATACCGGTTCGTCTCAAAGCGCTCCACATGCGGTAGTAAGGGTCCTCGCTCATCGCGGCACGAATTTCTCGTCGATCCGCTGGCCATCGACCGTGACTTTGCTCCCAACGTGGTCCCGCACGATGTTCAAATGCGATATGGTTGCCGGCGACCACCACATTGGCCATGTATTTATTGAAGTTCGCCAAGAAGTTAAAACGCGCCGTGTCATCGTGGCTAGCCTGCGCAGACATGGCATGCTGCCCTGCTTCGCTCCAGGCCGGCGCCGGCTCAAGCTGTGTGGCAGGTTTCATGCGTGAATTGTAGCATTCCACTCATGATGTCCCGATCCAAGCCATTCACCCACCGCCTCGTGGAACACATTGTCAGCACCCGTTTTGACGGACTGCCCCCCAGCGCCATCGAACAGACTAAAACCTTTGTACTCGATTCGCTCGGTGTCGCCTTATCGGGAACGCGCGTGCCGATGGTGAACACCCTCAAAGAAGTCGCCGCCGAATCGGGTAGTGGCCGCGAAGCACGGATCTGGGGCACGGGTGAATCGGTACCGGCCCCGACGGCGGCTTTCATCAATGGTTACCAGATACATAACCAAGAATGGGATTGCGTACATGAACCCGCCGTTGTCCACCCCATGGCGGTTGTTCTCTCCACCTTACTCGCCTTCGCCGAGGCCGAATCCATCCGTCAAAGGATGCAAGGTGGCGCATGGCGCCCGTCTGGCGCGGATTTTCTGACGAGTTGTGTGATCGGCGTTGATGTCGCAGCGCTCCTAGGACAAGCCGCAAAAAACAAACTGCGTTTTTTTCGACCGGCGATGTGCGGCGCTTTCGGTGCCACAGCGGGCATGGCCGCTTGGCTCGGTTGGGATGAACATCAAACACGTAGCGCCTTGGGCCTCACCTACTCCCAACTCTCTGGCACCATGCAAGCGCATCTCGAAGGCTCCGCCGTGCTACCCATGCAAATTGGTTTTAACACTCGAGCAGCACTGACCGCGATCGCTCTTGCACGACGCGGCGTACAAGGTCCTGTGGATTTTTTAGAAGGCCCGTTTGGCTATTTCACATTGATTGATCCCGAGTGGGAATCGAACGCTATCGAAGCGCTCGGCGCCCCTCATGGCGTCTGCGGTCTCTCGCACAAGCCATTTCCCAGCGGCCGAGCCACACATGGCGGAGTCGATGGCGCGCTGAGCTTACAAGCCGAGCACGGCTTTGACGTAACCGATATCAAAGAAATTCGAGTCTTCGCGCCGCCTCTGGTTCGGCAGCTCGTTGACCGGCCACCCTCGCCCGGCATGGCCGCCTCGTATGCACGGCTCTGTTTACCTTATGTCGTCGCCACCGCACTGTTGCATGGCACGGTCGAGGTCGCGGACTTCGAGCGTGCCGCACTAGATGATCCTTCACGTCATGCCCTCGCGCATAAAATCCAGGTCCATGCAGATGGCAGTTCCGCCCCTAACACGCTTGCCCCTCAGAGGGTGGAGGTTGACCTGACGGATGGTCGCAGCTTAGGCATGGACTTAGCGGCCGTACTTGGCGCGCCGGGCAGACCGCTTAGCCGCACGCAACATCTGGATAAGTTTCATCGCGCAGCCCGTTCCGGTCTGCGGCCAATGAGTGACTCGTCCGTAGCCAGACTGATTGATCTCACTGACCATCTACCTGACTTGGAGGATGTCACTGTGTTGATCGATCATATGACGTTCCAGTCGTAGCGCGCGCCCAGGCGTCTGAGGTGAAGATGAGCTTTCCGAATTATTTTGAATCGTTCGATTACGCCCAGATGCGGCGTGAGTTTCCTTTGGGCGATGCGTTCACTCAAGACTTTGCCCGTCGGTCATCCGATGCGATCCACGCGCATCAGGAGCGGCTCTTCCTACGTTGCGTAGAACGTGCCGCCCAAATCCCCTTCTATCAACGATTGTGGGCGAATGCTGGCATCGATGCGCGGGATATCAAAGGTCTCGACGACTTACCCAAATTACCCATCTTTGACAAATCCGCGTTGATGCAAAGCTTGGCTGAACATCCTCCGTTTGGCGACTATCACGGCTGGGACAAATGGTCGAATGATGAGCGTCCTGTCACCGTGCTACACACCACCAGCGGTACGACAGGTAAACCACAAGTCGTACTCTTTAGCCCCAAAGCCCGTGAAGTACAGGCTTTACTCGTCGCTCGGATATGGCGCATGCAAGGCTTGCGCTCGGAAGATGTTGTCCACTCCGTCTATGGCCATGGAATGATCAACGGTGGCCATTTTGTGCGTGAGGCCGCACTTCATTACACCAATTCATTGTTCTTATCGGCCGGCACCGGCAAAGAAACACGGTCAGTCACACAATTGGAGCTGATGCGTAATTTTGGCGTCACCGTACTGGTCGGTTTTGTCGAATACATTCGTCAACTCGGTGAAACTGCCCGCGACATGGGTCTAAGCCCTGGCGTCGATCTACCCGTTCGAGCCATCTTTGGTCATATCGGGCGGGAATCCCGATCTGCGCTATCGGAGGTATGGGGCGGCGCAGAAATTTTTGATTGGTACGGGGTCGCCGATACGGGGCCGATCGCCGCCGAGGGACCAGATCGGGACGGGATGTATGTGATGGAGGATGCGCAATTTTTAGAATTAGTTGATGATCAACATCAAGCCATTACGCAAGTCGATCAGCCAGGCGATATGGTCGTGACCTCGCTCTACCGAGACGATGTATACCCGCTTATTCGATTTAATACTCACGACTTATCGGCCTGGAAAAGTGGGCATTCCGATCTTGGCTTCACGCTCCGTCGCACAGTGGGTGTGCTCGGACGCAGCGACAACATGGTCAAGTTGCGCGGCATCAATGTGTACCCACTCGCCCTATCAGGCATATTGAGCGAGCGTAGTGAATTTGCCGGCGAGTACCTCTGCCGAGCCTATCGCGAGCCAAACGGGCGCGATGAAATCTGCGTACTGCTCGAAGTGCGTGCAGGGTCTGATCCCAATGATCCAGAACTAAAAGCGGAATTTGCGCAGCTACTCACTCGACGTATTGGCGTTGAACTGGACGTTCAATTGCATGCAATTGGCGGCACGGCTGCACTCACGCAGTTAGAAAGTCGACAGAAGCCCATTCGACTCATTGATGAGCGACCGAAGGCGTAAGCCTCTCATCATGGATAAACGGCATTGAGCGTATTGGCGTGATCCCCAGGAGTGCGCTAGCGCGTGTCACGGAGGCGCTCGATAAAATCGAGCGGGATCGATCACTCAACGCATGGTCTTACGTTGACCGTACGGGCGCACTCGCCTCTGCCCAAGCCAGTGATGAGCGCCACGCGCACGGCCAAGCACTGGGAGCCCTCGATGGCGCCTTAGTCGCGCTCAAAGCCAACATCGCTGTCAAAGATTGGCCATGGGATGCAGGCATTGACCGACTGCGATCGCGGATGGCGAGCGAAGATGCACCTCTCGTAACGCATCTGCGAGCAGCGGGCGCCATTCTGCTTGGGCTCACCCAGATGGACGAGGCTGCGCTCGGCGCGAGTGGTCTGAGCATTGACGGCCCGATCGGGCTTCCCCACCGTGTCGATTACTCACCCGGCGGATCGAGCGGTGGCGCTGCCGTCGCGGTGGCTGCAGGTCACTGCGAGGTCGCCGTGGGCACCGACACCATCGGCTCGGTACGAATCCCCGCTGCCCTGAGTGGTCTTTGCGCGCTGAAGCCGCGCCGACAGGCCCTGAGCTTGTCAGGGATAGAGCCGCTACACCCAGACTATGACACCGCGGGTCCCATCGCCTCCTCGGTCACCGAGGTGCTCAGGCTCTATACAGTACTGAAGGGTACGGAGGTGAACGGTGACGTGTTAAAGCGCGGGCCGACTCCAGCGTCAACGCTTGTTTATCTTACTGGCAACACCCTTACCCGTTTGCCGCTGGCAACGCGTCAAGCCTACGCGCAAGTCGTCGATCAATTACGCCAGCGAGTGACCGACCAAAGTAATGCAGTCAGCCAAGTCGTTGATGCGAGGACGCTCTGCAACGGGGCAGAGTTGGAGGCGTTGATTGACGCCTTACCGCTCGCGCGTCGCGCGCTATTTACCCTCTGCGAAACCCGACTCGCCGATCATTGGCGTGAGCGCGACAGCACCCGGCTCTTGGAATGCGCTCGTCTCGGAGAAGCTCAGGGCTTCTCGCCGTCGCTTCAGGCCATGCTCGCCTACGGCGCAGGTCTTACCCTAAATCGACGACAAGAATTCGAAGACGTCCTCGCCTCCTTTCGCACTCATTGGGACGCCTTGTCGATGACCGTTCGTCGACAGAGCGACGGACCCGTAATCTGGCTCTTACCGACTACTCCGGTCGGTGAATTTCGCCATCAAGACGGCGTCCCCAAAGAATTAGCAGACTGGACGTGCTTAGCGAGCATCACCGGCTGGCCCGCACTCAGCATGCCCGCCGACAGTCTCTGCGCACCCACCGACTCCTCGGCTTGCGGGCAAACACCGTCTCTCAGCCTACAGTGGGTGAGCGCTGATCTTGATGATGAGCGCCTATGTCGTACAGCGCTCGAAGTGTCGCGCGATCTGCTCGCGAGTTGCGACCCAAACACCGTCGGCTCGACTGACGTGTAATAAAAACCGCTCCAGTGCGCCGATACGACCCGGCCGACCAATAATTCGAAGATGCACTCCTAAAGACATCATTCGCGGACGAGCTACCGATTCTTTGAGCAACCAATCAAACGTGTCAACGGCATACTGTAGCCAGTCGTTAGGGGTGAGCGCAGGCGCGTTCCACATCTTCATGTCATTGGAATCGAGTGCGTACGGTAAAACGACCATCGGCTTCACGAGGCTATCGTCCCAGAACGGCTCATCGCGACTGAAGTCATCCATGTGATATAGATAACCCGCCTCCTGCAAAAGACGTCGCGTCGAGTCCGTGTGTAAGTAACGCGATAACCACCCGAGTGGCCTTTTTCCTGTGCTCTTAGCGATACTTTCAGTTGCTTTGTGAATGAACTCGCGCTCGGTCTCTTCTGACATCCCAAGCTGGTGGGCCCAGCGATAACCATGAGCACAGACTTCGTGTCCACCGGCCATAATAGACTGGGCAAGCCAAGGCGCTCGCTCGAGCGCCACGGCGGCGGCCGTGAAGGTGGCTGGCATGCTGTGGCTGGCGAGGACCCCCAATACCCGCGCAGCCCCCTCATTGATACCGTACGCGTAGTTACTTTCGTTACCGTGATTTCGGACGGGCTTTTTCAAAGAAATACCGAGCTCATCAACAGGCTCAGGACCTCTATCCCCATCAAGGACATTGAACTCAGCGCCCTCTTCCACATTGACGACGACCGAGAGGGCTAAACTCGCGTCGTGTGGCCAGCGATAGCTCATCAATGATATTCCTCACCACCGGATACGTTCATCGCCTCACCGGTGATGTAAGCGGCTTGCTCAGACGCGAGGAATGCACAGGCTTTGGCAATATCCTCTTGCAAGCCGGGCCGGCCCAACGGAATCCGAGAACGCATATCGGCCAAATACTTCTCTTCGCTGCGACCGGTCGCGGCACTGAAATACTGGTTTTGCCACGCACCGAGTCCCGTCGTGACGTGATTAGGGCAGATCGTGTTGACCGTGATCCCATGCTGACCGAGCTCAATGGCCGCGGTGCGCGTTAAGCCCACCATCCCGTGCTTGGATGACACGTAACCTGCGGCAAAGGGAAACCCTGACTTCGAGGCCTGACTGCCGATATTAATAATGCGACCGCCACCACCCTGCGCGAGCATCTGTTTGGCAGCGTGTTTCACGCCAAAGAATGCACCGCGTAAATTCACACCGAGGACGGCATCCCAATCGGCAGCTGACATCTCAATAATGGGCTTCATGATGTAGCCGATACCGGCGTTGTTCACCATGATGTCTAGCCGGCCGAACTGCTTTACCGCCGCTGCGACCAACGCCTGCACATCTGATTCCACCAATACGTCGCAGGCGACGCCGATCGCTTCCCCGCCAGCGGCATTGATGTCCGCTACGATTTGCTGCATCTCATCGCGAGTACCGATCGCCTCTTTCGGCATCGCCTCACCCTTAGGCTGACCGATATCACTGACGACCACCCGACAGCCCTCGGCTGCCAAGCGCTTCACCATCGCTTCGCCGAGCCCCTTGGCTCGCCCAGAGCCCGTCACGATCGCCACCTTGCCCGCTAAATCTGCATACATACCCATGGGAGCCAAACCTCCTGCTCTTCACTGACAACGACGGGTAACCACACCTGCTAACATCATCGCATGAGTGAACTCATCACGAACATTCTGTCGCCCTTGGCGGAGGTCACCCTCAATCGACCCGACAAGCGTAACGCGATTACGAGCCGGATGTGGCAGGGTCTACTTGAAGCCGCCCATCAGTTGGGTCGCGACGAAAGCGTGCGCGTTATTTTGCTAAGCGGCGCAGGTACCGAAGCCTTTTCGGCGGGTGCCGACATTGTCGAGATGCAGAGCTACTTGGCAGACCCCGCACGCATGAGAGCGATGCAAGATATTGTGCTCGAGAGCCAAATGGCTTGGGAGCGCATTCCCATCCCGACCATCGCATTACTGCAAGGCGCCTGCACCGGCGGAGGGTGTGGTTTGGCGCTCGCCTGCGATTTACGTCTTGCCACACCCAACATGTTTATGGCGATTCCTCCGGCTAAGCTGGGACTCGCTTATAGCTTGGCTGACAGCAAGCGCCTCTACGATCTCGTGGGCCCCTCTCGCGCCAAAGAGATTTTATATACCGGCCGACGGATTATGGCTAGCGAAGCGCTTGATCTCGGACTTATCAATGAAATTGTACCTGCTGTCGAACTGCGTGAGCGGGCACAATCGCTCGCCGAAGAGATCTCTCTCAATGCCGGTAACTCAGTGCGAGCAGCGAAAGCCGTCATCGATATGTTGAGCGCAGGGGTACTTGCTGAAACCCCAGAGTCGCGACGTTTCTATGAACAAAGTTTCGACTCGCCCGAGTTTCGCGAAGGCGCGAAGGCCTTTTTGGAAAAACGCCGCCCCAAGTTCTAGTGTGCTCGCGTGCGAAGACACTCGCGCTCTAGCGTCCCGGCGTTTCCCTATCGAGATAGCGTGCGATGATTGCAGCACTCTCTTCCGGCGCTTCTTGCACAAGCATATGACCCACCCCCGGTAACACCTCAAGCTCTACCGAGGGTGACGACTCAAGGAGGTCTCGCGTCTCGTAGGCGAGCGCCAAAGGCACTCGTCGATTTTGCTCACCCCAAATCAGCAAGACAGGGGCCTGTACCGCACGAATTTTATCTTCAACACCGCCCGAGACATACTGACGAAGCAACGACAGCATCGCCATGCGGTTACCCTCACGCATCCACATGGCGTACCACTCGTTGACAATTTGGGGATCAAGCCGCTCAGGGTTGCCAAAGTCATTACGTAAAAGAAATTCGGTAAAGGCGCGGGGCAATATATAGGCCAATACATTGGCTGCACCGGGTACCTCAGCGGGTGTGGTGCGGCCTCGCACTCGCGGTTCCAAGGACCCGGGGCTGATCAAAATCAAACGTGCAACCCGCTCAGGGTAATCGACCGTATAGCGCATCGCGACCGTGCCGCCAATCGAGGCGCCCGCAATGGAAAACTGATCGATCTCCATGGCGTCAATGAATTTTTCAAACAGAAACTGAATACGCTCGAGCCGATAGTCGCCATTGGGCTCAGGTCCGGTCAGACCATGTGCAGGCAGATCCACGCGAATGACTCGATAATGATCGCGTAATCGAGTCACCCACGGCTCCCACATGAACAAACTCGCATAATTCGCGTGTAGTAGCACGAGCACGGGACCCTCGCCTTCGTCGCGATAATGTAGACGCACCCCATCGATCTCGAGGAACTGAGAGGGTGGCGTTGCCCAACGCGCTTCGACCGCTGCAGCCGGTACGTCCCGATACGCCCAAAGCGCCAGCACGATGATCGCGATCGCCATCCCGAGCACGCCTCCCAACCAGCGCCAACGCTTCTTCGCCATACGCCCTCCTAATCGGCTTGTGTCGATGAGCGTCACTTCTCAGCAATCGACGCAGCACACCCGTAACAGGACGATATACTCGTCCCCTTCTCCCATACCAAGTGCGGGGTGAGTCTGTGTCCACATCTGAAACCCCCTCATTCCGCCCCGCCTATGCGTGGTTTGTGGTGGTCGTCCTCGCGCTGGCCAACTGCGTGTCATTTATTGATCGGCTGATTATTTCCTTGCTTGTACAGCCCATCAAAGCGGATTTGGGTATATCGGATACCGCGTTCAGCCTGCTCGCCGGTGCGGCCTTTGCGATTTTTTATTGTGGTATGGGTCTCGTGATTGCGCGCTGGGCCGATCGCTATAGTCGCAAGTGGATCATTACAACTGGCATCGTTCTTTGGTGCAGCATGACAGCGCTGGCGGGTACGGCGCGAAGTTTTCTCCAGCTCTTTGTGTATCGAGTCGGAGTCGGCGTTGGCGAGGCGACCCTATCGCCGTCGGCCTATTCCATGCTCGCCGGGTACTTCCCACCGCAACGACTGGCACTCGCCATCGGTGTGTTTAGTGCCGGCGTGACAGCCGGTACGGGTATTGCCTTCTTCTTAGG
>Ga0222714_10007056_pt1 | contig 10363 bp, 9 predicted proteins | sample C33_3DmetaG_FD_165048 | JGI IMG/M metagenome (GOLD analysis project Ga0222714, IMG submission 165048) | Estuarine water microbial communities from San Francisco Bay, California, United States - C33_3D | ecosystem: Environmental > Aquatic > Marine > Unclassified | place: USA: California... | reverse complement strand
GCACGGTAATGTCCCCGGCAGCGATGTCGACGCATTCATCCAGCGTGCGTACACTGTGTCCGACCTCCAGGCCGATGTCCCAGAAGGTTCCGATCAGGGATTCCAGCTTGGACTGCAGGTCGTCATCAGGTGGTCCCGGCAGCAGTATGAGCAGGTCGACGTCGGAATGCGGGAACAGCTGTTTGCGGCCATATCCGCCTACCGCGACCAGCGCAAGTTCGGGCGGCATATGTTGTGTTTTCCAGACCAGGCGCAAGTGCCGGTCGGTCATCAACGCCAGGCGCTGCAGGAGTTCACGGCCCAGTTGCCCCGATTCAAAGCGTTTTTGCAGTTTTGCGCGCTCATCCGCCAGTGCGGCGCGCTGGCTGTCCCGGGGAGACGTCTGGCGGGACGCCGAATTGGTTGCGACTGAAGTGCGCATTGCGGCAGCGGCTTGCGGGACGTCTGTTCAGGCCGGAGCCGGAGGGGTGCCGGCGGAAAGGGTCAGCACCTCGTGGCCGCTGTCGGTCACTAGGACGGTGTGCTCCCATTGCGCCGACAGGCTGTGGTCCTTGGTCACGATGGTCCAGCCGTCAGCCAGCTGGCGGATATCGGCCTTGCCGGCATTGATCATGGGTTCCACGGTGAAAATCATTCCGGCTTCGAGGCGCATGCCCATGCCGGGACGGCCGTAGTGCAGGATCTGGGGTTCTTCGTGAAATTTGCGGCCGATGCCGTGCCCGCAGAATTCCCTGACCACGCTGAACCCGTGTTTTTCGGCATGGCTCTGGATGGCATGGCCGATGTCGCCCAGGGTATTGCCGGCGCGTACCGCGCGAATGCCTCGCCACATGCATTCATAGGTGACATCCACCAGCCGGCGTGCCTGTATGGCTGGCTGGCCGACGTAGAACATACGGCTGGTATCACCATGAAAGCCGTTTTTGATGACCGTGATGTCGATGTTGACGATGTCGCCGTTTTTGAGGCGCTTTTCCCCGGGTACGCCGTGACAGATGACGTGATTGACCGAGGTGCATATGGATTTAGGGTAGGGCGTGTACCCCGGCGGCGTGTAATTGAGCGGGGCCGGAATCGTGCCTTGTTGTTCCACCATGTAATCGTGGCACAGACGGTCGATTTCGGCGGTGGTCATGCCGGCGCGGATCAATGGTCCTATGAAATCAAGCACCTCTGAGGCCAGGCGGCCTGCAATGCGCATTTGCTCGATTTCGTCCGGGGACTTGGGTAATACGGCCATGACAGCGCTTTCGGTGCGCGCCATCGGGGGCTGCGCCGCTTCGGGTTGGTGCGTGGAGGGGGCGATTCTAACAGGTTGGTAGTGCTGGATTAATCGGCAATTCCGGGCTCCTGCCGCCGCAGCCGGAGCCTGGACTCGGGATGCGGTGCGCGGCTTGAGGCGACGGGTGTTTACGTGCTAAAATAACAAGTTAGCTCGATCGTATGGCCGGCTTTAAAGCAACGGCGCGATCCTTCGGGCAATACACACACCTGCCAAAGTTAAGGGTGCCCGTTTTCGGGTCGTCACGGGCGGGTGGCGGATTAACCCTAACAGGAGATTTGTATCATGTCAGTCACCATGCGCGAAATGCTGGAAGCCGGCGTCCATTTCGGCCACCAGACGCGTTACTGGAATCCGAAAATGGCTCCGTACATTTTCGGTCACCGCAACAAGATTCACATCGTCAATCTCGAAAAGACGATGACCCTGTACCACGACGCACTCAAGTTCGTGCGCCAACTGACCTCGAACAAAGGCAACATCCTGTTCGTCGGCACCAAGCGGCAGGCCCGCGAAATCGTCCGCGAAGAAGCGGTGCGCTGCGGTTCGCCGTATGTTGATTACCGCTGGCTGGGCGGCATGCTCACCAACTACAAGACCGTAAAGCAGTCGATCCAGCGCCTGAAAGACATGCTGGCGATGCGCGAGGATGGTTCGTTCGAGAAGCTGTCGAAGAAAGAGGCGCTGCAATACGAGCGCGAGATCGTGAAGCTTGAACGCAGCCTCGGTGGCATCAAGGACATGAACAGCCTTCCGGACGCGCTGTTCGTGATCGACGTGGGTTACCAGAAGGGCGCCATTTCCGAGGCCAAGAAACTCGGAATCCCGGTGATCGGCATTGTCGATACGAACCATTCTCCCGACGGAGTGGACTACGTCATACCCGGCAACGATGATTCCAGCCGCGCGATCAAGCTTTATGCACGCGGCATGGCGGATGCCGTGCTGGAAGGTCGCAACACGAGCATCAAGGAAATCGTTAACGGCGGGTCGGACGAATTCGTCGAAGTCGAGGATGGCGAATCGGCAGGCGCCTGACCAGGCGTAAACAGATACTCAAGGGGCGCGCAGCCCCTTTTTTTTAATTGGCGCAAGAGGACAGGCAGCAATGGCAGAGATTACGGCAGGCATGGTGAGGGAATTGCGTGAGAAAACCGATGCCCCGATGATGGAGTGCAAGAAGGCGTTGACCGAGGCTGAAGGCAACATGGCCAAGGCCGAGGAAATCCTGCGGGTCAAGCTCGGAAACAAGGCAAGCAAGGCGGCTTCACGCATCACCGCCGAAGGCGTGGTGGCGGTGCATATCTCGGAAGATGCCAAGACTGGCGCCATAGTCGAGATCAACTGCGAAACGGACTTTGTCGCCAAAAACGAGGATTTTCTGGCTTTCGCCGGTGCGGTGGCAAAGCTGATCGCGGAGAAAAATCCGTCTTCGGTAGACGAGCTTGTGGCGCTTGCCCCCGATGGCGGCACGGTGGAGGATCGCCGCAAGGCCCTGGTCGGCAAGATCGGCGAGAACGTTTCGATCCGCCGTTTTGTCCGCACCGCGGCCAAAGGGCGCCTGAATTCATACATACATGGCGGAGCCAAGATCGGCGTGCTGATCGATCTGGTCGGTGGTGATGACGCGCTGGGACGGGATCTGGCCATGCATATCGCCGCGAGCAAGCCCAAGGCGCTGGACGCTTCCGGAGTGCCGGCTGAGGCCGTGGAAAGCGAGCGCCGGGTTGCCGCCGAGAAGGCTGCGGAGGATGCCGCCAAATCCGGCAAGGCGATCCCCCCGGAGATCATGGCTAAACGCGTCGAAGGTTCGGTGCAGAAATTCCTCAAAGAGGTGACGCTGCTGGGCCAGCCCTTCGTCAAGAATGACAAGCAGACCGTGGAGCAGTTGCTGAAATCGGCCAATGCACAGGTCGGCGACTTCACGCTCTACGTGGTTGGCGAGGGCATCGAGAAAAAGAAGGATGACTTTGCCGCGGAAGTCATGGCACAGGTCGGGCAGGCACGGCAGGCATAAATTATTATTAATAATCAATAACTTACATAACATTTTATGGCCCAGGCCCCGGTCTACAAGCGCATCCTGCTGAAACTGAGCGGCGAAGCCCTGATGGGTGATGATGCCTACGGCATCAATCGCGAGGTGATCGGCCGCATCGTGGCCGAAGTGGCTGAAGTTTCAAGACTGGGCGTGGAAATCGCCGTAGTGATCGGCGGCGGCAACATTTTCCGCGGCGTTGCGCCGGGTGCTTCGCACATGGATCGCGCGACGGCAGATTACATGGGCATGCTGGCGACGGTGATGAATGCGCTGGCACTGCAGGATGCCATGCGCCAGATCGGCCTGTTGAGCCGCGTCCAGTCGGCTCTCAATATCGAGCAGGTGGTGGAACCGTACATCCGTGGCAAGGCGATGCGCTACCTTGAAGAAGGCAAGGTCGTTATATTCGCCGCGGGTACCGGCAATCCATTTTTCACCACGGATACCGCAGCTGCGCTGCGCGGCATGGAAATGAACGTCGATCTGGTGCTCAAGGCAACCAAGGTCGACGGTGTCTACACGGATGATCCCAAGACGCATCCTGACGCAATGCGCTACCAGCGGCTGACTTTTGACGAGGCAATAGTCAAGAACCTGAAGGTGATGGATGCGACGGCACTGACGCTGTGCCGCGACCAGAAGCTGCCCATCAACGTGTTCAGCATTTTCAAGCCGCAGGCGCTGAAGCGGGTGGTGATGGGTGAGGATGAAGGCACAATGGTGCATGTCTGACAGGAGGTAGTCATGATTGCAGACGTCAAGAAAAACGCCGAACAGAAGATGAAAAAGACCGTCGAGGCGCTCAAGGCCGATCTGGGCAAGATCAGGACCGGCCGCGCGCACACCGGCTTGCTGGATCACGTAATGGTCGACTACTACGGCAATCCGACCCCGCTGCCCCAGGTCGCCAATGTGACCTTGCTCGATGGCAGGACCATCGGCGTCAGCCCGTGGGAGAAAAAGATGGTTTCGGCCATAGAAAAAGCGATACGCGATTCCGATCTTGGACTCAATCCGGCAACCCAGGGCGAAATCGTGCGCGTACCGATGCCGGCGCTGACCGAAGAGCGCCGCAGGGACCTGATCAAGGTTGTCAAACAGGAGGGCGAGGGTGCAAAGGTCGCGATACGGAATGTCCGCCGCGACGCCAACACCCACCTCAAGGACATGCTCAAGAAAAAGGAAGTAGCCGAGGATGACGAGCGGCGAGCCCAGGACGATATCCAGAAACTGACGGATCGCTCGATCGCCGAGATCGACAAGCTGCTGGAGGTCAAGGAAGCCGACCTCATGGCGATCTGATCGCGCGTACGTGGCAAGTTCAACGCAGGAAATCCCCCATGTCGGCGCCGTGCCACGGCACGTCGCCATCATCATGGATGGCAACGGACGCTGGGCCAAGCGCCGTTTTCTGCCGAGGGTGGCGGGCCACCGCAAAGGAGTTGAGGCGGTACGCAATGTCGTCAGGGCGTGCGCCGAGCGCGGCGTCGAAGCGCTGACCCTCTTTGCATTCAGCAGCGAAAACTGGCGCCGTCCTGCCGAGGAGGTTTCGATGCTGATGCAGCTTTTCGTCAGCGCGCTCCAGCAGGAGGTCGAACGCCTGCACCAGAATGGCATCCGTTTCCGCGTAATTGGCGACATTTCCCCGCTCGACGCTTCGTTGATCGAACTGATCCGCAATGCCCAGAAACTGACGGCCGCCAATACCGGCCTGACCCTGACCGTTGCCGCCAATTACGGCGGCCGCTGGGACATCATGCAGGCAGTCGAAAGCCTGCGTCGTGAACACGGTGTGAACGGGCCGCCATGGACTGAAGCGCAGCTGCTGTCGCACCTCTGCCTGGGCGATCTGCCGGAGCCCGATCTTTTCATCCGTACCGGCGGCGAGCAGCGAATCAGCAATTTCATGTTATGGCAGCTGGCGTACACGGAACTCTATTTCACCGATACGCTGTGGCCGGATTTCGACGCGGCTGCCCTGGACCTGGCCATTGCCTCCTATCGCGGCCGGGAGCGCCGCTTTGGCCGCACCAGCGAACAGGTTGCGGCAACGGATGGTGCAGTGGATCGCACAGCGCGAGCCTGACCGGCGTCCCTGGCATGTTCATAACCAGGGTCATCACCGCCGCAATATTGCTGCCGCTGTTCATCGGTGGAATTTTTTACCTGCCCACGTCGTGGTGGGTGCTGGCGTTGGCTCCGCTGGTATTTGCCGGTGCATGGGAATGGGCCGCGCTGTCCGGTATTGGCCGGCCGGCTCGCTGGATGTACTGCCTGCTCATCCTGGGGACAGGGCTGGCAGCCATCGCCGCAGCGCATCACTGGCCCTTGCCGTTTGCAGAGCAGTCCGTGCTGTGGGCCTCGGCACTGTTCTGGATAGTCTGCGTTCCCGCCTGGCTGCGACTGGGCTGGCGTCCCCGCCATCCCTTGCCCTTGCTGGTGGCCGGCTGGATCCTGCTGGTTCCCACATGGGTGGCGCTGGTCCGGCTGCAGCAGGCGCCATGGGTTCTGCTCGCCGTCCTTGGTGTGGTCTGGATCGCCGACAGCGCAGCCTATTTTGCCGGACGTACCTGGGGACGTCGAAAACTGGCGCCGTCCATAAGTCCCGGAAAAACCTGGGAAGGCGTGGCAGGGGCCGGATTTGCTGTCGCGGTGTATCATGTGCTGGTATGGAATTACGGATTTGGTGACTTGGCGCCGCATGGCGGCTTTGCCGCCGCCGCCCTGGTGGCCGTGCTGTTTCCGCTGAGCATTCTTGGGGATCTTTTCGAGTCGAGGATCAAACGCCAGGCGGGGGTCAAGGACAGCGGCAGGCTGTTGCCCGGCCATGGAGGCGTGCTGGACCGCATTGATGCGCTGACTTCGACGCTGCCCCTGGCTGCGCTGACGATTCCCTGGATGATGCCGCCTTCCTGATCATGCAATATCTGACCATACTCGGATCAACCGGCAGCGTAGGCGTGAGCACGCTGGATGTCGTGGCGCGCAATCCGAAGCGCTTTTCGGTGGTTGCGCTGACTGCCCGGTCGCGTTTCGACATTCTCCTGGAACAATGCCGCTGCTTCACGCCCAGGTATGCCGTGGTCATGGATGAAAAGGCTGCGGAAAAGCTGAACCGGCAACTGCGGACAGAGAACATTGCCACGGAGGTTCTCAGCGGATTGCCCGCCCTGGAGCGCGTTGCAGGATTGCCCGAGGTATCCACCGTGGTTGCCGCCATCGTCGGCATTGCAGGCCTTCGGCCCACGCTGGCCGCGGCACGGGCAGGCAAAAAAATCCTGCTCGCAAACAAGGAATCCCTGGTCACTGCCGGTGCACTGTTCATGTCGATCGCGCGCGCAAGCGGAGCCGAACTGTTGCCCATCGACAGCGAACACAATGCGATATTCCAGGCGCTGCCGCCTTCACGGGCAGAAGGGATGGCTCGCTGCGGGGTCAGGCGCATATTGCTGACCGCCTCCGGAGGACCGTTCCGCACACTGCCTTCGGAAAAACTCGCGGAGGTGACACCTGCGCAGGCGGTGGCCCATCCCAACTGGGTGATGGGCCGCAAGATTTCCGTGGACTCCGCAACCATGATGAACAAGGGACTGGAAGTCATCGAGGCGCACTGGCTGTTTGCCGCAAGTCCGGAAATCATCGAAGTCGTCATCCATCCTCAGAGCATCGTGCATTCGCTGGTGGAGTATTGCGACGGATCCGTAATTGCACAGCTGGGCAATCCCGACATGCGCACGCCGATTGCGCACGCGTTGGGGCATCCCGAACGCATCACCTCCGGCGTCGATTTTCTGGACCTGGCTAAAATCGGCCACCTGCATTTCGAGGCTCCGGATCCGGGACGGTTTCCCTGCCTGCGCATCGCTTACGAGGCGTTGCAAGCGGGCGGCAACGCCATTGTTGCGCTGAACGCCGCCAACGAAGTGGCGGTAGCCGAATTTCTCGAAGGCAGGATCGGTTTCCTGGATATTCCGCGACTGATAGGGCGGGTGCTGGACAAAACACCGGCAGGACGCATCGATTCGATTGAAGATGTGGAGCATGCTGACCACCTGGCGAGAACGATTGCCCTCGAAGCATGCGCAGGGCAGGGCGCGCGACGCGCGGCGGGGGCTGGCATATGAGCATATTGCTGACAGTGATCGCTTTCGTTGTGGCGCTGGGCCTGCTGATCATCGTCCATGAATACGGTCATTACTGGGTGGCGCGGCGCTGCGGCGTGAAAGTCCTGCGTTTTTCAGTGGGTTTTGGCAGAACGGTCTGGTCCAGAACCACGGGCGCAGACCGTACCGAGTGGTGCGTCGCCGCGATACCGCTGGGCGGCTATGTGAAGATGCTGGACGAGCGCGAGGACGATGTCGCTTCTCACGAACTCGATCGGGCATTCAACCGCAAGTCGGTATGGCAGCGTTTCGCGATTGTCGCGGCAGGTCCGGTCGCCAATTTCATTGCCGCCATTTTTCTCTACTGGTTCCTGTTCGTTTACGGCGTTCCCGGCCTGACGCCGGTAATGGCCGAACCGCCCGCCGGAACTGCTGCGGCGCGCGCCGGTTTTGTTGCCGGCGAAACAATACTCAGGGTTGAAGGCGAAACAGTCCGGTCCTGGCAGGATTTCCGGTGGATGATGTTGCAGCGCGCGCTGGACCGCAAGCCGGTACGCATTGAACTGGCAACGGGCGGACAGCCGGCAATCGTCCGCGAGCTGCGTTTTGATGACCTGTCGCCCAGGGACATCGAAGGGGATCTGCTGGGCGCTCTCGGCCTGGCGCGTCTGCGCGAGCCGATGCGCCCGGTCATCGTCGAAGTGACTGCCGGGGGGGCGGCGGCCCGGGCCGGACTCAGGGCAGGTGACCTCGTGGTCAGCATCGATGGCATACGCATGGACAGCTGGGACATGGTCGTATCCGCGGTGCGCGCCGCGCCGGGGCGCGCCCTGCAGTTTCAAGTGGCCAGGGAGAGCGCGGGACCGATGGCGTTGTCAGTGACACCCGATGTCATCGGCCGGGACGACAAACAGTTCGGTCGCGTGGGGGCGATTCCCAGGATGGACGAAGCGGTGATGCAGCGCATGCTGACCAGGGTCAGCTATGGGCCGCTGGAAAGCCTGGGCAAGGCAGTCGCCAAGACCTGGGAAACAGCCTTGTTCAGCTTGCGCATGCTGGGCAAGATGGTGGTCGGGGAGGTTTCCCTGAAAAACCTGAGCGGCCCTATCACCATAGCCGATTATGCGGGGCAGTCTGCGCAAAACGGCTGGATTTCCTACCTGCTTTTTCTCGCCCTGATCAGCATCAGCCTCGGCGTGTTGAACCTGCTGCCGGTGCCGTTATTGGATGGCGGACACTTGATGTATTATTCGATCGAGATTTTTACCGGGAAACCGGTGTCTGAAAAGGTCATGGAAGCGGGACAGCGGGTCGGTATGGCCCTGCTGTTTGCCTTGATGGCCTTTGCCTTGTACAACGATATCAATCGCCTGATCAGCGGCTAACAAGCAAAGCATATGGCATTTCTCCGTTGGATGTTCGCGGCGTCGGCGTTTTTCGCCATTCCGGCTTTTGCCATCGATCCGTTTGTCATCAGGGATATCCGGGTAGAGGGTATACAGCGCATCGAGGCTGGAACCGTTTTCGGCTATCTCCCGGTAAAGGTCGGTGACACCATGACCGATGAAAAAGCCGCGCAATCGATCAGGGCACTGTTCGGCACCGGATTTTTCAAGGATGTGGCGATCGAAGCCGAAGGCGGGGTTCTGGTGATTGCACTGCAGGAGCGGCCGTCGATCGCGCAAGTGGAGTTCTCCGGGGTCAAGGAATTCGAGAAGGATCAGCTGATCAAGAGCATGCGCCAGGTTGGCCTCGGCGAGGGACGGATTTTTGACCGCTCGCAGCTGGACCGCGCGGAACAGGAACTGAAGCGCCAGTACCTGGTCCGCGGCCGTTACGCCGTGGTGGTGACGACGACAGTCACCCCCCTCGAACGCAACCGGGTCGCCATCAATTTCAGCGTCGATGAAGGCGATGTCGCAAAAATCAGGCAGATCAGCATCATCGGCGCCAAGGCATTTCGCGAGAAAGAACTTATCGACCTGTTCATCCTGCGGACGCCGGGCTGGATGACCTGGTGGAGCGGACATGACCAGTATTCGCGCCAGAAACTGTCTGCCGACCTGGAAGTCCTGCGCTCGCACTATCTTGACCGCGGTTACCTCGAATTCAACATCGATTCCACCCAGGTGACGATTTCGCCGGACAAGAAGGATATCTTCATCAGCATCAGCGTGACCGAAGGCCCGAAATACACTGTTTCGGGCGTTAAGGTTGCAGGCGAGATGCTGCTGCCGGAAGACGAAATTCTCAAACTGATAACGGTAAAGCCCGGCGAAACGTTTTCACGGACGCGGATCGCGGAATCCACAAAAAACATCAGTGACCGGCTGGGTAATGACGGTTATGCCTTCGCGAACGTCAATGCCTCCCCGGACCTGGATAAAACCAAAAACCAGGCAGCGTTCACCTTTTTCATCGATCCGGGCCGGCGGGTCTATGTCAGGCGGATCAACATTGCTGGAAACAACAGGACACGGGACGAGGTCATCCGTCGGGAAATGCGGCAGATCGAAGGCGGCTGGTATTCCGCCGACCAGATCAATCGCTCACGCAGCCGGGTGGACAAGCTGGGGTATTTCAACGAAGTAAACGTAGAGACGCCTTCGGTTACCGGTACCACGGACCAGGTTGACGTCAATTTTTCGGTAGTCGAAAAGCCGACCGGCAACATATTGCTGGGCGCCGGCTTTGGCAGCGGCGAGGGCGTCACCCTTTCCGGGTCGGTTGCACAGCAGAACATTTTCGGCTCCGGCAAATACGTCGCAGTGCAGCTCAATACCAGCAAGATCAACACCACCTACGCGCTTTCATATACCGATCCTTATTTCACGGTTGACGGCGTCAGCATGGGTTTCGATGTCTATTCCAGGGAAATAGACGGCACGCGCGGTGGATTAGGCAGATATATAACGAAGACGCTGGGCGGTACCGCCC
>Ga0222714_10007054_pt1 | contig 10363 bp, 10 predicted proteins | sample C33_3DmetaG_FD_165048 | JGI IMG/M metagenome (GOLD analysis project Ga0222714, IMG submission 165048) | Estuarine water microbial communities from San Francisco Bay, California, United States - C33_3D | ecosystem: Environmental > Aquatic > Marine > Unclassified | place: USA: California... | reverse complement strand
TATTCTTAGGTTAACTTAGTTAATATATAAATTTGAATTACTAAAATTATAAAAGGTAATATGGTTCTAACCAAACTCATTGTGTGATTGTACTCATCTAACTTTCTTTCTAACCAGTTTCTTTTGTGATTTTTATTTTTCATGAAGAAGCTGAAATTATTAAAAGAAGAATACTTTTTTTGCAACCCTAGAACCAAGAAATATTACTTTTTTTGCAAATTTCTTTTACTTTTTTTGGATAATCAGTAATTATTCCATCCACGCTGTACTCGATCATTCGTAAAACATCTTCATCATTGTTTACCGTCCAAACATTTACAGCTAATCCAAGATCGTGGGCAAGCTTAACATTCTCTTTGGTTACATCTCGATAAAAAGGACACCAAACGTGTCCGTCAAGAGATTTAATTACTTTTGGTAGTTCAAATAACTCTAATGAAGAAAATTTACCATCAACCCACAATGAATCTTCAAAGATAGTCTTGCTTTGACCTTGTTGTAAACTTAAGTAGCCTCGTAAAATATTTGAATTTTGTTTTTTAACTTCCTTTAATATTCTCCAATCAAAAGATGAAATAAGTGTTTGGTCTACTAAACTGTAATCATTAATATCTTTTAGTATCAATTTTACCATCTCGCTTGGGTTCGGAATTAAGTCCTGTTTATAGGGGGTAGATTTAATTTCGAGGTTTAAAAAAATATCTTTACCACTAGATTTTACTAATTCTAAAAGATCTTTAAGACTTGGAATTCTTGCAGTCTCAATTGTTTTTTGTTTTGAAAAAGTCTTTCCATATTTACTATTGGAGTCAATACCTCCAACATTATATGTTTTAATTTCTTCGAATGTTTTTTCATAAATTTTAATGTCATCCGTTGGTAGCCAATTATTGTTTCCGTCTTTTGTAAGATCCTTGTTTAAAGTAAAATTATGATAGATGGTTGGTACATTATCTTTAGAAATCAAAACATCAAATTCAATAGCTTTTATTTGAAGTGAAAAAGTATGCTTAAATCCTTCAATGGTATTTTCAGGGTACTCTCCTCTAGCTCCCCGGTGACCATAAATTCTTATGTAATTTGGCTTACTCAAAAAATTATTTTTCAAGTTTAAATCCTTTGACCTGATGCAACATCAAACAAGTGAAGTTTTGATAAATCAAAGGATAAATTAATTTTTTTACCTACATTACTTTTATCAACTACCCCTGGTACGCTCGCTACTAAAATTTCATTGCTATTTTCTAAACGTCCATGAATTAAAGAATTTGATCCAACGAGCTCAATAAGATCAACTTGAATTTTAACTAAACCATTTGGATCTATAGAAAAATCTTCAGGTCTCATACCAACATAAGCTTCTCCAGAATGTTTTTTGGAAGATTTAAATTCTAAGCCATTAGAAAGCTTTATGCCTGAGTTTGAGTGGTTACCCTTAAATATGTTCATTGCAGGACTACCAATAAACTGAGCTGTAAAAATAGTTTGAGGTTTTTGATATACATCTATTGGAGTACCAATTTGTTCAACTCTACCCTCGTTCATTACAATCATTCGATCTGCTAAAGTCATAGCTTCCACTTGATCATGTGTTACGTATAAAGAAGTTGTTTTAAGTTGAGTTTGTAACTTCTTAATTTCCAATCTCATCTGAACTCTTAATTTTGCATCCAAATTTGATAATGGTTCATCAAATAAAAAAGCCACTGGATTTCTCACAATAGCTCTTCCCATCGCAACTCTTTGTCTTTGACCGCCTGATAATTGACTTGGTTTTCTCTCTAAAAGTTCGCCTAATTCCAAAATATCTGCAGCTTTTTTTACTCTATCGGCAATTTCATCTTTATCTATTTTTGCGATTTTTAATCCATAGGCCATATTACCAAATACAGTCATATGAGGATAAAGAGCATAATTTTGAAACACCATTGCAATGTTTCTTTGCATTGGTTCTTCATCGTTTACTCTTTTACCATCGATGATAATGTCGCCAACATTAGCCTCTTCGAGTCCAGCAACCATTCTTAGTAAAGTGGATTTACCGCAACCTGATGGACCAACAATGACGATGAGTTCTCCATCCTGGATATCAACACTGAGGTCGTGAATGACTTTCGTTTTACCAAAAGATTTTTTTAAATTTTTTAAGTTTATGCTTCCCATTTATTTTTCACTTTCTAATAGTCCTTTAACAAAAAACTTTTGCATAGTTATAACAACAACAACTGGTGGAACCATAGCTAAAATTGAAGTTGCCATAATAGTTGGCCAATGACCATAATCATCTCCGCCAGGTATCATTTGATTAATTCCCATTACGATCGTGTTCATACTTGGATCTGTAGTTAAAAGTAAAGGCCATAGATACTGGTTCCAACCGTAAATAAATAAAATTACAAATAATGCAGCAATATTTGTTCTGCTAATAGGAACTAATATATCTTTGAAAAATTGCATTGGAGTTGCACCATCAATTCTAGCGGCCTCAACCATTTCATCTGGAATAGTTAAAAAGAATTGTCTAAATAAAAATGTAGCTGTTGCCGAGGCAATCAAAGGAAAAATCAAACCAGCATAACTATTGAGCAATCCTAAATTTGCAGCAATCTCATATGTGGGAACAATCCTTACTTCAACGGGCAGCATTAAAGTTAAGAAAATAATCCAAAAGAAAAATTGTCTACCAGGGAATCTAAAATACACGATGGCGAAAGCAGATAATAAAGAGATTATAATCTTACCCACTGAAATACCTAATGCCATAATGGCAGAGTTTAATAACAATCTAAATACTGGAGGGCTTTTGCCATATCCTTCGGGCACACCATTAAATAATGCATTAGTATAATTTTCTATAAAATGCGGACCGGGCAACACTGGAAAAGGTGGTTGAATAATTTCATCTTGCGTAACAGTTGAAGCAACGAATGTTAGCCAAACAGGAAAAAATATAAATAGAACTCCTATGATTAATCCTAAATGTGTTAACCAATATCCTGATTTTTTTTTCTCAACCATTTTAATAATGCACTTTCTTTTCAATGTATTTAAATTGCACGACAGTCAATAAGCCAACAACAACTAATAAAATTACTGACTGAGCAGCACTAGAACCTAAATCTTGTCCAACAAAACCATCAGCATAAACTTTATAAACTAAGGTTGTCGTTGATTGCTGAGGTCCGCCAGATGTAATGGTGTGAATGACACCAAATGTTTCAAAAAAAGCATAAACAATATTTACGACTAATAGAAAGAAACTTATTGGAGATAGTAGAGGAATTACGATTGTTCTGAATCTTTTCCAAAAACTTGCTCCATCAATTGCAGCCGCTTCAATTACTGACTTAGGAATAGCCTGAAGTCCTGCTAAAAAAAATAAAAAGTTGTAACTAATTCTTCCCCATGATGAAGCTAAAACAACTAGACCCATAGCTTCATTACTATTTAAGGCATGATTCCAATCGTAGCCAAACATACCTAGATACCAAGAAACTAAACCTATTCGACTTGAAAATAAAAAACTCCAAATGACAGCAGCAACGGCTGGTGCTACCGCGTAAGGCCAAAGTAGAAGTGTTTGATACACTCCCGCTCCTTTAATTAAACGATCTGCTAAAGCTGCAAAATAGAGTCCTAAACCCATAGAAAATACCGAAACCAATGTAGAAAAAAGCAAAGTTGTTAGAAAACTTGCTCGATAATAACTATCGCTTGCTAAAAATTTAAAATTCTCAAGACCAACATATTGAGATTTAAGACCAAAAGGATCTGGTAGAAAAAGAGAGTTCCATACTGCTTGGCCTGCTGGATAAAAGAAAAATATAGCAGATATAATTAGTTGGGGCGCAACTAAAATAAGGGGTAACCACCAACCTTTAAAAATTACTCTTTTTTCCATTTATGAAAAACAGGAGGAGAAAAATATCTCCTCCTGTTAATTTTAGATATTACTTGTTAGCTTGCTCAAATCTTCTAAGCAAAACATCACCACGTTTCACAGCACTATCCATTGCTGCTTTTGCAGTTTTATTTCCAGTCCAAATACCTTCAAGTTCTTCATCTATGATTCCTCTGATTTGATCAAATGAACCTAAACGTAAACCTTTAGAATTATCTGTAGGAGCTTTACCCATCATCTGTTTACCAGCAATGTCTGTACCAGGATTAGCTTTATAGAAGCCATCTTTGTCAGTCTTTGCAGCTGCAGAGATTGTTATTGGAAGATAACCAGTATCTTGATGCCATTTTGCTTGGATATCATCAGTTGATAAGAAGTTAATAAACGCTGCAACTCCTTTGTATTCATCAGCTGAGTGACCAGACATAACCCATAAAGATGCTCCACCAATAATCGTGTTTTGAGGAGCCTTAGTTCCTTTATGATAAGGCAATGGTCTGATTTCAAATTCAAACTTAGCTTCTTTTTTTATACCAGCGTAACCAGCAGAACTTTCTGTAAAGAACATACATTCTCCACCTCTAAAGTTTGCTCCACCTTCATTTCTTCGACCTGCATAGAAAAATTTACCATCTTTGGCCCATTTTCCCATCATGTCTAAATGTTTTACATGAAGTGAACTGTTAAATTGAAGCTTAGTGTCTAGACCAGCAAATCCATTTGCTTTTGATGCAAAAGGAACATTGTGATACGCAGAAAAGTTTTCTAAATGTATCCAACTTTGCCATGCAGTTGTAAGTCCACAACCTATACCAGCTTTTTTAGCAGCATCTAATGCTGTTCCAACATCATCCCAAGTAGCTAAACTCATGCTTGGATTTAATCCTGCTTTTTTCATTAGGTCTTTGTTGATCCATAGAACAGGAGTTGATGAGTTGTAAGGTAAAGACAACATTTTTCCATCAGTTGTTGTGTAGTAACCTTTTACTGGCGGAATGTAAGCGTCTGCATCAAACTTTAATCCAGACTGAGCCATTACTTCATAAACAGGTTTTGTAGCTCCTTTAGCTGCCATCATTGATGCTGTTCCAACTTCAAACACCATCAAAAGATGTGGTTGTTGTTTTGCTCTAAATGCAGCAATACCAGCGTTCAAAGTTTCAGAGTAATTTCCTTTTTGAGTATGAACAACTTCATAGTCATTTTGACTTGCATTAAATTTCTTAACTTGCTCATCTAGTAATTCACCAAGTCTTCCTCCGAATGCATGCCACCAATTAATTGTAGTTTTAGCCTCTGCATTAGCATGAATGAACAGTGCAAATACTGAGAAGACTAAAAATAGTTTTCTTATTGATTTCATTTTTTTTCCCTCGTTAGTGTTGTTGTTAATTTGATTTTAAATGTTACCACAAAATGTCACGGATAAAAGAAAAACTGTGAATTATGAAAAATTCTAGTATAGGTTTAAATTTAAATGAAAGTTTCTGTAAGCTATCTAAAAATAATAATTTTATTTTCTATATATCTAACACTTTTTTTTAATTTTTATTTAATTGAAAGCTTTGAGCCCATTTATCATTTGAAATATGAAAGTGAATTTCAAGAACATTATTTTTTATTCTCAGGCTATCTTTTAATTTTTACCTCTTTTGCAATTTTCTTTTTTATTTTTGGTCAGCGATATCTTTTAAAACCTGCAATCATATTTGTAGTGATAATATCTGCAATCAATTATTATTTTTTACAGAATTTGGGCATCATTATTGATGAGGGTATTATTCAAAGTACAATCGACTCTTTCAAAGAAAAAAATTGGGGTGAAATTAATGATATTATTACATTTAAGTATTTTATATTCTTGCTTTTGTTTGGAATAATTCCTTCTCTTGCATTATTTTTTATTAAAATTGAATACCCTAAATTCTTAAAAGAATTTTTAACAAGAGTTGTCTTTATCTTTTTGCTTTGCGCTTTAACGATTGGTTCAATTTATTCAAATTATAAGAATGTATCTTTTATTGCCAGAGATTCTAAAAATTTAAGAGAAAGAATTATTCCACATTACTTATTATCTAACGTTAAGGATTATTATGATGAATTAAAATCAGCTAACAAAGAAGTTTTAAAACTACAGTTTGACGCAAAGCAAATACATTTAGAGAAAAAAATGATAGGTATATTTGTTGTTGGTGAAACTGCACGAGCAGATCGTTTTTCATTAAACGGTTATCACAAGCAAACCAATCCTTTGTTGGAAAAAGAAGATATACAAAATTTTACTCAAGCAAAGTCTTGTGGAACTTATACTTCTCAGTCGGTACCTTGTATGTTTTCACTTGCAAAATATGATGGTTTTAACTTTCATGAAGAGGAATATAGAGAAAACTTATTAGATCTAACTAAATCTGCGGGTATTGAAACTATTTGGATAGAAAATAATTCAAGTTGTAAGCATGTTTGTGACAGGATTGAATTGATCGATTTTGTTGAAAAAGGATCTGAGGATTATGTGGGCTATGGAGTGCATGATGAGATCATTCTAGAACGTTTGAAAAAAACAATTGATGAAAAAAAATCTAAAACAAAAAAATTGTTTATCGTTGTACATACGATGGGAAGTCATGGTCCTGCGTATTACAATCGTTACCCTGAAGCATTTAATGTGTTTAAACCTAACTGTGAATCCAATGATCCACAATCTTGCGATTTGGAAGCGCTAAATAATACTTATGATAATACAATCCTTTACACAGACTACATTATTGACAGTATGATTGAATTTTTAAAGAATGAAAAAGAATCTGATAACTTTTTAATTTATGCCTCAGACCACGGAGAGTCACTTGGTGAAAAAAGTTTATACCTACATGGTGCACCATTAAAGTTTGCGCCAAAAGAACAAACGCATGTACCTATCTTACTGTGGGGTTCAAATGGTCTTAAACAAAGAAAAGATTATCCAAAAACAAGACAAATCAATAAAGAAATTACTCACGAATTCTTAAGACATACAGTTATGGATTTATTCCAATTACAAACAGACTACTTTGATCCCCAAAAAAGTATTCTAAGATAATTAAACTTTTGCGAATTCGCCGCCAGATCTAAATCGCCAAAGCCACTTGCTCATCTCTTGTTCAACGTCACCTGGCTTTATGTTCAAGTCTTTAAACGTTAAATGATTGTTTGAGACAATGTTATCAGCCTCAGTTAATATTTCACACTGATCTCTAGTCAATAAAGGTTTTGGCATTAAACTAAATAGTGAAGCTTGAATTCTTGCTAAGGGTAAAGGCAAATCAACGACAAATCTTTTTTTACCAATGGTATTGAGAATAGATTTTACCATATCACCAAAACTAATTATTTTTGGTCCGCCTACTTCGTATATTTTACCTTCATTTTTTTTTGTCTCAATGGCTCTGACAATTGCAGTTGCAACATCATTAACTAAAACAGGTTGAAATTTATAATTCATATTCACTAAAGGAATAACTGGAGCCATGCTGAGTTTGGCAAAAAGATTGGTAAAGTTATCCTCCGTTCCACAAACTACGCTTGGTCTAATGATGACTGTGTTATTAAATTGATTTAAAGACTTTTGCTCACCACTAAATTTTGACTGTTGATATACTGACTTAGAATTTTCATTAGCACCAATTGCGCTTACATGAATAAATTTTTTAACCTCAGACTTAGCACATAACTTTGCAATGAATTCTGGAAAATCAGAGTGCATGTTTGAAAATTTTTGTTTTTTATTTTCAAATAAAATTCCAATCAAATTGATAACAATATCTGAGTTCTCAATTGCTTTTTGAATATTTGAAAAATCTTTAGGGTTAAAATCTGTAAACTCAATTGCACCTGGAGGGGCTTGCGTTTTTAAATAGCCTTTTAAGTAAGCATTTCTTGTAGGAATAATGCACTGAAAATTTTTCTCAGTCATTTTTCGGACAAGATATCTTCCTATAAATCCACCACCGCCTAGGATTGTTGCTATTGGGTAATTGTTCATGGTATTCAAGATAGTTATATGAAAATACATAAGATTCAAGGGGACATAAGTTCAGATGTGGCCAATTCATTTAAGGATAGTGTCGCAATCGATACCGAGGCTACAGGTTTATTAATTCCTGAACGTGATAAATTAAGTCTTGTTCAAATCTGTAATGAAGGAGGAGATGTTTATGTCATCCAACCTGATCGAACGAATTATAAAATGCCAAATTTGGTTTCAGTTTTAGAAAATGAAAAAATTCAAAAAATAGGTCACTTTCTAAGATTTGATAAAAGTGCACTTGAGTATTTCTTAAAGTGTAAAATGAAAAATATCTTCTGTACAAAAATAGCCTCTAAAATTTGCAGAACTTACACAGACCAACATGGGCTGAAAAACTTAGTCCAAGAGTTTTGTAATAAAAAATTAGATAAAAACCAGGGCTCAAGTGATTGGAATAAAGACATTAATGAGCTTAATGACAAGCAATTAGAATACGCAGCTAACGATGTTATTTATCTTCATAAAATCAAAAACCAACTAGAAAAAATGTTAATCCGTGAAGATAGAATGAACATTTATAAAAAATGTATAGAGTTCCTAGACACTAGAATAGAACTTGATCAAAAGGGCTTTAAGTTCTCAATATTTGAACATTAATGAATAAAGTAAATTATATCTCCATTGCTAAAAAGGCTGCTGCAATTCAAATCTCAGAATTAAAAAAAATTAATAGAATATTTAATAAATCCTTTACTCAAGCAGTTGATCTTATGGCTAATTGTAAGGGAAAAGTCATTGCCGCAGGGATTGGAAAATCAGGTTTAATTGCTAGAAAAATTTCAGCTACTTTATCATCAGTTGGGATCTCATCATTTTTCTTAAACCCAAGTGAAGCTAATCATGGCGATCTAGGTCAAATTGATAAAAGAGATTTATTATTAGTTTTTTCTTATTCAGGTAACACATCTGAAATTTCAAACATGCTTAAATATGCCAATAGATTTAACATTAAAATTATTGGAGTTGCCTCTAAGAAAGATAGTCTTTTATTAAAAGCAAGTGACGTTAAACTTTTATTACCTCAAGTAAAAGAATCTGATCCAACGGGTATGGTACCAACGACTAGCACAAGCATTACTTTATTATTAGGAGATTGTTTGGCGGTTGCTTTAATGAATAAAATGAAATTCTCAAAAGAAAGATTCAAGGTATTTCATCCAGGTGGCAATATTGGTCAAACTTTATTGTTAGTTAAAGATATTATGATCACAGGCAATAAACTGCCTTTGGTAAATATCAATAAAAGCATCTATGAAGCGACGAAGGTTATTGCAGATAAAAAACTTGGTTTAGTGGTGGTGACTGAAAAAAATTTAGTTAAAGGCATTCTAACTGATGGTGATGCAAGAAGAGGAATTCGGTATTATTCCAAAGATGATCATTTAAAAAAATTTATGACTAATAACCCTCTGTTTATCTCTGAAAATGCACCCGCTTCAAAGGCATTATCAATTATGAACGAAAAGAAAATAACAAGCTTATTAGTTGCCTCAGATAAAGATTTTAATAAGTCTAAAACTAGTAAGAAATTAAAAGGAATAGTTCATATTCATTCTCTTTTGCAATACGGAATAAAGTGAAAACTAGAAAAAAAAAACTTATTTTAATTCAACTTACTATTTTTTTCGTAGCATCATTGCTTCTTTATAATACCTATAAAGATGAACCAACCGTAGAAGAACAAGTGGTTGAAATCCAGACTCAAAGCGATCCTGATACTAATAGTTTTACAGACATTGAATATTCTGGTTTTGATCTAAATGGAAATCGATACATTTTAAAAGCTGGTAATGCTGAGTTTAAAACTCAATCCCCAGAACTTATTAATATGCTAGGAGTTGTTGCAACTTTTTATTTAAAAGATGGAAGTGTACTAACTGTCGTTAGTGATGAAGGATTATATAATAACGTTTCTCTTGATATGGAATTTAGTAAAAATGTAAAATCTACTTATTTAACCCACTCATTATTCTCTGATAAATTAAATTATTCAAATACAAATGGTACATTGATTGCTTCTGGTAATGTAAAAGGAGAAAGTATAGATAAAGGTGAGTTCTTTGCAGATAAAGTAGAGTATACTCTAGCAAGTAAAATTTTAGATTTTTCAATGTTTGGAGATAATCAAGTTAATTTAAAATTAAAGAGATAATGAAAAAAGGTTTTCGAATTATTAAATTTAAAAAAGACAAACCCATCTTTGAGATTAAAGATGTGAGTAAATCCTACGACGGCAGACCTATATTAAAAAAAATAAGTATGGAACTTTATCCAGGGGAATGCGTTGGATTACTTGGTCCAAATGGTTCGGGTAAATCAACTCTTTATAGTACGATCATTGGAGAGATTTATGCTGATGCTGGAAAGATATTGCTTAATGGAAATGAAATTCAAGA
>Ga0222714_10007052_pt1 | contig 10370 bp, 8 predicted proteins | sample C33_3DmetaG_FD_165048 | JGI IMG/M metagenome (GOLD analysis project Ga0222714, IMG submission 165048) | Estuarine water microbial communities from San Francisco Bay, California, United States - C33_3D | ecosystem: Environmental > Aquatic > Marine > Unclassified | place: USA: California... | reverse complement strand
CTGATTGGATTGAAAAGTTTCTAAAAATAACAAATGTTGAAAACATGGATTTTGCGGACGTTATCAACAAATATGATTCTGAAAAAACTTATATCTATTTGGATCCACCTTATTGGAAAACCGAAAATTATTATTCCAATCATGATTTTGATGTAAATGATCATGAGAGATTGGCTCAGACCCTGCACAATGTTGTTGGTAAGTTCTCTTTGTCGTATTATGAATTCCCACTTTTACACGAATGGTTTCCAAAAACAGATTACAGATGGGAAACCAAGGACTTCGTCAAAGCTGCTGCGGCTACTAAGGGTAAGACCCAAAATAAAGGAACTGAACTTTTGATTTTGAATTATTAGGAAAAAGTCGTAACTTTGGATATTTATAAATAAAATTGTAAAATGAAATTTACGGATATACTTAAAAAGGTTATTGTTGAACAGTCAAGAATGGACGTTTTGGTTGATAAATTAACCAAACCACAAGGTGACAAAAAACCATTACTCAATAATGAAGAGTTGTTTGCCTTGATTGCGGCAGATCCTGAATCAAAGATTAATACCGATGCAGATATTGACTCCTTCATGGGTGATTTTAATGTGGTTAAGAAGGTAGGTCCGTACGCTCAGTGGTTAATCAAGCAGTACTTATCCTTGGTCCCAATGATGGGTGATGGTGAAACTCCAATTGCCAAAGAAGACCAAAAGTTATATAAGAAAGTATTAGGTCAACAGCGTTCGCAGTTTTTTGAAGATTTGTATAAGACTACTGAGGACTTAAAAAAGTTCCACCGTTTCAAAAATCGTTTACCTCAAGAGCAAAGAGACATTAACAAAATGACTATAAAGTCATTGTTTGATGCCGTCAAAGATTTTTCTTTGGAAAAAACAAAAGCATCGCAAGATGAGAAAAAACAAGCTTCTGCGACATTCGAATTTCCAGGTGCTGAATTACTTTATAACGGTCCCAATTGGGCTGTTACAAAAATTAGTGACACTGGTAAGTTGGGTAAGGCTGCGGCATGTTTCTTCGGTGGTTACCACGAGGAAACAAGATGGTGTACATCATCACCAGGATTGACTTGGTTTGAAAATTACATCAAAGACGGTCCTCTGTATCAAGTTTACAACAAAAATAGTAAACCATCTCCTAAGACAGGTTTACCTGAGGATCGTTATCAGTTCCACTTTGGAAGAAATCAGTTCATGGATATCCATGATCATAATATCAAATTGGTTGAATTTTTGAATGATAGAGCTCCTGAAATCAAAGAGCTATTCAAAGCTGAATTTGCTAAAGGGTTACAAAAGGGTAATGCTAATGACAAACAATTGGTGATCGAATACCCAAGAGATAGTAGTTCTAAGTATGTTGCACTTTATGGTTGGGATGATTTATTCAAACAATTGGATCCTGATTTGACACATATTGATTTTACAAACAGTTCTGGTGAACCGCTCAATTTGAAATTCCCCAAGGAATTGGCTGATTTGAAAAACCTACAAACATTCTATGTTGAGAATGCTATTTCTGAGGTTCCTGAAGAATTGAAAAATTTGAAGAACTTGGAATTCTTATCATTCCCCAATAATAAGAATTTGAAGGAAATTCCTGAGTGGGTTGCTGACCTACCAAATCTAATTGCTCTTTCTGTGAAAGGTACACCTTCTAACTTAAAGGTTCCTCAAAGAGTAAAGGATCGTATTGAAAAGGGTGATATTTGGTTTGTCCACAATAATGATTAAAAATGAATATTGACGCTGAGATTTATCTCAAACAACTTTTTGGATTTTTCGATGGTAATCCTGATTCCCTTAGATCTTTAATTGGAGAATTAAACAAGGAAAAGTTTTATGAAAAAATCAGAGATGCTGTATATCAAAAGGTGGGCAAAGAAGAAGACTTAGTCCTCAGTAAAAAACATATGGTTGATCTCATCAAAGAACTTTGGGATGAGGAACAAGGTTCAATTCAAGAAGATAACATCGAATTTATTGACACTTTTTTCAAGACAGATTTTGGTTTCTTTAGTTTGAATTAGACTATATTATATTTGTTTAACAAATAATAGTTTATGTATTTCAAAAACAATTTTTTCTCAGACAGTTTTGATAAATTCGTAGTCATTACTGTTGCAACCGAAGAGAATGAAAATTTATCTCGTTTCAAAAATTCATGTGATAAAAATAATATTCCATATATTATCTTGGGATTGGGAGATGAATGGAAAAGTGGGGAAGCTGCCGATGGAGTTCTTCTCAGTACAGGTGGTGCACAAAAAGTTAATTATCTGAGAAATGAGCTCAGACAGTGGAATCAGTTGGACGATCATATCGTCATGTTTACAGATTCTTACGATGTGGTTTTTTATGAAAATCCAAAAGAAATTTTGAGAAGATTTAGATCAACGGATGCACAAATTTTATTCAGTACTGAAAAAACTTGTTGGCCTGAAGAAAATCTTGATTCTGAATACCCTGAGGTTGATACTGAGTTCAAATATCTAAATTCAGGTGGATTTATCGGGTACGCGAATCAGATTATGAAAATTTTAGAGGAAGACCTACCGTTGGATTATGATGATCAGTTATACTATACTCAGAAATTTTTTGAATATTTGGAAGAACCTGGTTTTATAAAGTTGGATTATGAAAGATTAATTTTCCAAACTTTGAATTTGGCAACAGAAGATGTTTATTTTCAAGATAACAAATGTTACAACCAAAACACTAAAGAAAGTATTTGTGTTCTCCACGCCAATGGGCCTTCTTGGATAAAGAAATATTTTGATGAAGTTACCTTCGGTGTTTTTGACAACTATGAAAATCAAAAAAACAAATTTGATCCCATACAAAAAAAAGCGTTGAACATAAATAAGGATATCTATTGGGCAATATTTTTGCAACACGATTTAGCGGATATCAACCAGGTTTTTGATCATGTTAGGATCATGGATTATCCTAAGCAAAAAATTACTTTAGAGTTTACATATAATCGACTTGAAGATTTATACAAGATTGAAAAGTTTATTCAAAAACATGGTCACTTTTATAAAAAAATTCATGTAAATTACAATGACAAATTACTTGATTCGAGAATTAGTTCTTTGACCAAATCTCAAAATAATTGTGATTTTGTAATCTTGATGGATTCCAATCATATATTCAGAAACAATAAGAGTATTCAACTATTGGTTACAAAAAACTTAAATTTTGTTACACCAATGATTATGGAAGAACAATCAGAATGGGTGAACTTTAGTGTAAGAGATAACCATGTTAGAGAGTCGATCTACAACTATACGACTAAAAACCATTATATTGTTGATTTTGTTTATGGGGTTTACGTTATAAAGCAGAATTCAATTCCCACTGTCTTGAGTAATTTATCTCAACCATCGACATATTCTGACGACAACTGGGATAATTATTTCTGTGACATGATGAAACAAAATAAATTTTATTTGAATCTTTGTAATAATAACTTTTATGGAAGTATCATAAAATAATTTTGGTATTTCAAAAATTATGCATACCTTTGAAATGTTAAATAAAAAACCTCGTAAATAAAATGGCAAAAGTTTCGAACTCTTCTACAAAACTTGAAAAAAGTCCTGTAAGTCGTCCCGGTGTACACTCCAAAACCAAGACTTCAAAAAATAAACGATCGAAGAATTATAGTAAAGCTTATCGTGGACAAGGTCGATAATGTAGACAGAAAAGAATATCTACTTAGAGAACTCTCTAAAGAAAAAGGTGTATTTCCCTTATCAAGATTTGATATGGGGGAATTACCATTTAAAATTATTTCTGAGTTTGACAAATTACCAAAAAAATGGACCATCTCAAATAGGTTCGGAGATTCGGAAACTCTTTATGAACATAAAGCGGGTTTCTATATTTATAAAAAAAAAGGACAACAATGGAGTGACGTTTCTATATTCTATGAAACAGATCAACATGATGAGGTTCAATTTTTTATAAACAGATTGACGAAATTATTAGAATGACCGAACTGACTTCAAAACAAGTATTAGAAAAGATAGAGAGTGGAGATAAATTTTTATTGGATTATTATGCTGTATGGTGTGGACCATGCAGAGTACTCAAACAAAATCTTGCAACAATAGAAGATCAACTAAATCTTCCTGTATACACCTATAATATCGACAGTGATCCAAACTTCACAAGACAATCGGGTGTAAGATCAGTACCAACACTTAAATTATATAATCAAGGCGAAGTAGTAAATGCCGGAAGTGGTGTAATGTCGCATCCTCAAATCAAAGCATTTGTTGGGTTATGAGTCAGCATGTAATTTTATTTACCATGGAAGGATGTCCTTATTGTCACGAACTTAAGGACATGCTCAAAGAAAGTAATATCGAATTTACTGACCTTGATATAAATGAATATGTTGAGGAGTATGATATGTTTACAAAAATTGTCGATAACGATTTGGTACCAGCATTTATGGTTGTTGATGAAAATGGTGGGCCCTCGAAATTTATGGCACCTGATAGAGATTATGAAGATCTCACTGAAGCACTTCATAAAATAAAATCCATAATAAATTACTAAGATTTTTTTTAAAGTACTGCTTATTTCGTGTAAGTAATGTATTTATAAAATGTATTTAGATTTCTATGGCAAAAAATATTAGAATAGTTCCAAACCCCACCACAGGTGATCCTTATATTTTATTTGAAAACACTGGCGAATCTGCCTTCGGCACAGTTAAGTTGTCTGTGTTATCAGATGGAAATCTTTTATTTTCAGGAGCTAATAACGGGGATTTGGCATTATTTTCAGGTAATACAAACTTAGGGGATGATAGTAGTACGATAATCTATGGTGACATGGATGTTGATGTACCATTCTTGATGGCTGGTTATGGACAAGTCATAAATGTCGCAAACAAAGCTTGGGATGGAGCTTCCACCAATGTCAAAGGACCCACGGGACCCACTGGACAAGATGGTTCAGATACTCAAGGAACAAAAGGGCCGACAGGACCGACAAATACAGGAACAAAAGGTAACCAAGGAGATTCATTTCAAGGTCCAATTGGTGTTAAAGGTACCAAAGGAATCAAAGGAATTAAGGGTACCAAAGGAGCCACAGGAAATAAGGGTATAAAAGGTACAAAAGGCCCAACAGCGCCTACTGGTTCTCCAGGTGACAAAGGACCAAAAGGAAATGTTGGATCAAAGGGTCTCAAAGGTATTACAGGTCCCGTTGGACCTCAGGGTAATCAAGGTGTTACAGGAAATTCGCCGAAAGGAGATAAGGGACCTCAAGGTAATTCACCAAAAGGTCTAAAAGGTAACATCGGGACTTCGCCACAAGGAAATAAAGGACCTCAAGGCAACGTAGGACCTCAAGGACCTCAAGGACCACAGGGTCCTGTATTCATTGGAGATGGTGGTGATACTGGGGACTCCACTCAAGGATCCCAAGGTGCTCAGGGAGATGCTTTTCAGGGAGACAAAGGTCCGCAAGGAGGTCAAGGTCCCCAAGGAACAAAAGGTATCAAAGGTACGAGTGGATCTCAGGGTGCTAAAGGATTGAAAGGACCAACCGCGCCGGCCGGATCTCCAGGTGATAAGGGACAAAAAGGTACCAAGGGTTTAAAAGGAACAATAGGTACGCAGGGTCCTACAGGAGAAAAGGGTCCGTTGGGTGACACGGGTAGTTCACCTCAAGGAACTAAAGGATCTCAGGGTAACTCACCAAAGGGAATTAAGGGAGATACTGGAATTTCACCTCAGGGAACAAAAGGAAATATTGGGTCAAAAGGTATTAAGGGTAACATTGGACCTGTAGGTACGGATTCTCCTGGTGACACCGGTCCTGTTGGGGATTCAACACAAGGTGCTCAAGGTCCTCAAGGTCCTGCCTTCCCTGGTGATAAAGGTCCCAAAGGTAACCAAGGAGGTCAAGGTGTAAAAGGTATCAAGGGAAACACAGGAACACCTGGTACAAAAGGACTCAAAGGACCTACCGCACCAGCAGGTGCCAAAGGTATAAAGGGTCCAAAAGGAAATGTTGGATCACAAGGTAATTTGGGACCTCAGGGTGATGTGGGATCTCAAGGGGCTCAAGGTACAACAGGAAATTCACCACAAGGTGCTAAGGGTCCACAAGGAAATTCGCCAAAGGGTATAAAAGGAAATATAGGTACTTCACCACAAGGAGGTGGAGGTCAAAAAGGTATAAAAGGAAATATAGGTGCTCAAGGTCCTGGTGGGGATACCAACCAAGGACCACAAGGTCCTACGGGTGATTCTAATCAGGGTCCCCAAGGTGACCAAGGAGATACTAACCAAGGACCTATAGGTCCTCAGGGACCTTTGGGACCACAAGGACCACAAGGACCACAAGGACCACAAGGACCACAGGGTGACCAAGGGCCAAAGGGTGTAAAAGGTGCTATAGGAACCAAAGGTAATAAAGGTATCAAAGGTAATGTAGGACCAAAAGGTATAAAAGGTACTTATCCAGGTTTGGGACCACAAGGTCCCCAAGGACCTGCAGGAACATCGCCACAAGGTCCCCAAGGACCTCAAGGACCTGCAGGACCTACAGGAACATCACCTCAGGGACCGCAAGGACCGCAAGGACCTGCAGGACCAACAGGAACATCACCTCAGGGACCGCAAGGGCCAGGAGGACCAACAGGACCTGCAGGAACATCACCTCAAGGACCGCAAGGACCTCAAGGTCCAACAGGACCCGCAGGAACATCACCTCAAGGACCGCAAGGACCTCAAGGACCAACAGGACCCGCAGGAACATCGCCTACAGGACCTGTAGGTGTAAAAGGAAATCTCGGAGCTCCAGGTACTTCACCACAGGGAGCTCCTGGACCGCAAGGACCTGCAGGACCTACAGGAACATCACCTCAAGGACCGCAAGGACCTCAAGGTCCCCAAGGACCCGCAGGAACATCACCTCAAGGACCGCAAGGACCGCAAGGTCCAACAGGACCCGCAGGAACATCACCTCAAGGACCCGTAGGTGTAAAAGGAAATCTCGGAGCTCCAGGTACTTCACCACAGGGAGCTCCTGGACCGCAAGGACCTGCAGGACCTACAGGAACATCACCTCAGGGACCGCAAGGACCGCAAGGACCGCAAGGACCTGCAGGAACATCACCTCAAGGACCTATAGGACCTCAAGGTCCCCAAGGACCTGCAGGAACATCGCCACAAGGTCCCCAAGGACCTCAAGGACCAACAGGACCTGCCGGAACATCGCCTCAAGGACCTGTAGGACCAAAAGGTCCACAAGGACCTGTAGGACCTCAAGGTGGTCAAGGACCTCAAGGTATCGGAGGACCTGGAGGGATCAAAGGACCTACTGGTCCAAAAGGACTGAAAGGACCTACAGGGGATTCTAACCAAGGACCTCAAGGACCACAAGGGAATCAAGGAGGTAATGGTGATGGCGGCCAAAAGGGTGCAACCGCAAATACAAAAGGTATAAAGGGAAATCAAGGACCTCAAGGACCTCAAGGACCCGTTGGAACTAAAGGTATAAAAGGTACTACAGGACCTAATGGAAGTCCTGGAGCCGCTGGTACCACTAAAGGTATAAAAGGTAATATAGGTCCAGAAGGAGAGAAGGGTGATGAGGGAGCCGTAGGACCTCCGGGAGCTCCTGGAGGGGGACTCAAAGGACCAATTGGACGAAAGGGTAATAGAGGACCCCAAGGACTTAAAGGTCCTATAGGTACTCCTTCTGACCTTAGGCTCAAAGAAAATATTGAAAATAGTAAATTTGGATACTCCATTCTTCAGAGACTCAAAGGGGTTACTTTTGATTGGGATCATGAACATGATGTTGTTAAAAAATTCGGAAAAAAGGGAAGAGAAATAGGTTTTATTGCTCAAGAAGTTGAAGAAGTTGCTCCTGAGTTAGTATTTAATTGGGATGAAGAATATCTTGGTGTTGAATATCCTTTGGTTGCTGTCATGGCCATTAAGTCTTTACAAGAATCTCACGAAAAGGTCTCTCAAATTATGGATAGAATAAACCGACTGAAAGAAATAATCTAATGGGTAAGAATATAAGTATAAGACCATCCGATGGTAAGGTAATTTTCAGTGGGACAAACCAAGGTTTTTATCAAATGAATTATGATAATACACAAGGATCGTATCCTGGTGTATTAGCAATCCAAGTTGTAGATGTTTTTGATAATTACGAGGCTGGAAATTTAAGATTTATTCCTGACCACGTTCAGACTACTGCCGATACCTATATTGAAGGGGATTTTTTAGCGTCTGGTACTACCATAATTTCATCTGATGGTACTTGGAAAGGTATCAGATCAAATACTCCTGGAGATCAAGGAAATAAGGGTGTTAAAGGAATTGGAATAAAAGGACCTGTTGGAGCACAAGGGTCTTCAGTGAAGGGTCTAAAAGGAGATCAAGGTACAAGTCCACAAGGAACTAAAGGTATTAAGGGACCCACTGGACCTACGGGACCAACGGGGCAGAAAGGTGATACCAATCAAGGACCAATTGGAGATACTGGTGACTCGTCCCAAGGACCTCAGGGTCCACAAGGAGATGCAAATCAGGGACCTCAAGGTCCTGTAGGTTCCAAAGGACTAAAAGGTACTAAAGGTAATAAGGGTAATACTGCAACAATAGGTCAAAAGGGACCTAAAGGCCCAACCGCTCCAGCTGGTGGTGCTGGTGACAAAGGACCAAAAGGTAATTTGGGTACCAAAGGAATAAAAGGAGATCAAGGTGTCAAAGGTAACAAAGGACTCATTGGAGGACAAGGTACTTCACCTAAAGGACCTAAAGGACCTCAGGGTAATTCCCCCAAAGGAATCAAAGGAAATGTTGGGAACTCTCCTGCTGGTCCCGTAGGACAAAAAGGGATAAAGGGTAATATCGGAGTACAAGGACCTGTTGGGGATAATACCCCAGGACCAACCGGACCAACAGGTGATTCAACCCAAGGGGTAAAAGGAGCTCAAGGGGATGCGTTTATTGGTGATAAAGGACCTCAAGGAAATTCAGGTGGACAAGGCCCACAGGGTTCGATAGGTAATACAGCCCCTAAAGGAATTAAAGGTAACAAAGGACCAACAGCACCAGCTGGAGCTCCTGGTGATAAAGGACAAAAGGGTGGTGTTGGTACCAAAGGAATTAAGGGACCACAAGGTCCACAGGGACCTGTGGGGCCTCAAGGTACTACTGGAAATTCACCACAGGGTGCTAAGGGTCCCCAGGGAAATTCACCAAAAGGTATCAAAGGAAATATTGGTACTTCTCCACAAGGAGGACAAGGTGATAAAGGAATTAAAGGAAATATCGGTGCTCAAGGACCCACAGGTCAGTCCTCTCAAGGGGCGCAAGGACCTGTAGGTGATTCTACTCAAGGACCTCAAGGTCCAATTGGAGATACCAATATTGGTTTGAAGGGAAATATTGGAAATAAAGGATTAAAAGGAACTAAGGGTATCAAGGGTAATACTGGAGGAAAAGGTATCAAAGGTACTAAAGGTCCTACGGCACCAGCAGGAGCCCCTGGAGATAAGGGTCCAAAAGGTAATGTAGGAGCTAAAGGAAATATAGGTGCTCAGGGAGATCAAGGTCCACAAGGAAACCAAGGACCCCAAGGTGCTTCACCTCAAGGCAGCCAAGGGCCTCAGGGAGCTTCTCCTAAAGGTTTGAAAGGAAATATCGGTAATTCTCCACAGGGGAATCAAGGAAACCAAGGTCCTCAGGGAACCATAGGTCCTGTTGGGGCTCAAGGACCTCAAGGGGCTCAAGGACCACAGGGTACAGTTGGAGATAATAATCAGGGACCTGGTGGACCTACTGGAGATGCTAACCCAGGACCTCCAGGACCTGCGGGACAAAAAGGAGCCATAGGTCCAACAGGACCACAGGGTACTGCGGCAACTAAAGGAATAAAAGGAAACATTGGATCTCAAGGAAACCAAGGAGGAGCTGCTAACAAAGGAATAAAAGGAAATATTGGATCTCAAGGAAACCAAGGAGGTGCAGCAAATAAAGGAATAAAAGGAAACATTGGACCTCAAGGTAACGCTGGAGGTGCAGCTACTAAAGGTAATAAAGGTCCAATTGGGGCTCAAGGAAATGCTGGCGCAGCGGCAAATAAAGGTAATAAAGGTCCAATTGGGGCTCAAGGAAACCAAGGAGGTGCCGCCAATAAAGGTGTCAAGGGTAATATAGGTCCTAAAGGACCTCAAGGTCCTGGGGCTAATAAGGGTATTAAAGGTAATATCGGAACAAAAGGAAATAGGGGAACTGATGTTGCAAAAGGAATTAAGGGTAATATTGGTCCTAAAGGAAACATAGGTACTGCTGCTACACAAGGACCTAA
>Ga0222714_10007051_pt1 | contig 10372 bp, 13 predicted proteins | sample C33_3DmetaG_FD_165048 | JGI IMG/M metagenome (GOLD analysis project Ga0222714, IMG submission 165048) | Estuarine water microbial communities from San Francisco Bay, California, United States - C33_3D | ecosystem: Environmental > Aquatic > Marine > Unclassified | place: USA: California... | reverse complement strand
CACCTACATACAAAGATGTTTATTGGGATGTTGAATTAAAAAACAAAGACTATGCAATATTGGAGATGCTAGAAAAATGTAAAACATTATTATGCTAAATAAATATCTAAATGAAGATTGGTCATGGGCTATCTTAATATTCCTCTTTGAAAAATCATGCATGGAAGCTGAAGGATATTTACAACCAACAGCATATACATTTCATGATGCTGGTAAAGATCCAATAACAGGAAAAGAAAGATCAATACCAATATACAATCAAATAAATGATATTGATTTAGAATTACCAGAAGCAATAGAGGAGCTGCAATCCCACTGTTTCCAAGAGAGTGCTGATGGATTTCTCATTATAGGCGAAGAGAGAATTAAAAACGTAGATACAGTGTTTTGCAGAATAGAATTAAAAGACAAACACTACATCTCATTCGTTCCAATTTTAGAGTATGAAGATTACGCCACATTTGATTTAGATGAATTGGTAAAGTTCACTCAATATACAAACGAAACTTTACCCAAGAAGTTTGCAAAAATATTACCAATTAATAGAGAGTTTTGATATAATTAACTATGAACGAACTTGACTCCCTAATCAAAGCAATCACAAATTCTTCCGCCAAGTACGAAGAAAGAAAACAAACTGTATCCATCTACCTAAAAGAACAAGATGATACATATTACATTATCTGCAATAAGGACAATTTTAAAACCTGTACCTTTTATGCAACAGTGAAAAACAAATCATACACTGAATCAATCTCAAAAGAACAATTCAACAAAATCAAAGAGAGCATCAAGAAATGACAGAGTTTACACAAGAAGAACAATTGCTAATACTTGAAATCCTATACACATTAAAACATAGTGAATTGCCAAGAGTAATCGTAGCAGAAACTATGGACTTAAATGATGTGGAAATGTTTAAAATACTAGACAAAGCAGTAGAGATTTTAAACAAACAAGCAAAAGAACAAGCCAATTAAAAAAAAAGACCACTAAATACTAGTGGTCTTTTCCATTTCTTTCCTTATATCACTTAATTTTTTACCATCATAACACCACCAAGCTGGACCCTGATAAGCTCTCACTCTATTGTTATCTAATTTGGCTGTTAATGCAGATAAAGTGTAACGCTCATTTTCAAACTCTACACATTTATCATCAACAATCTTTACTTTAATGGAAGGATCTTCAACATATTCTAATTCATCACCTGCAGACAAATTAATCATAGAAAACTTTAATTTCTCTTTGCGCTTTCTCTCATTCAAAATTGTTTCAGAAAACATCTCAATATCTTCTTCATAAGTTAAATCATCTTGCTGCAATTCCAAGATGTCAAATAGTAAATCTAACTTGGGTAATGCTTCCTTGTAATACCACTCTTTTGATGGACGCTCTCTATACTCTGCAAACATTTCCTTAATCTTATCTTCTACTTTCCTAGTATTGTTTATCCTTAATTCTCTGTAAACTTCATTTTGGCCAGGAACTCCAGTTGTACAAAGGGTTTTAGCTCTATGGTTACCATCGTATTGAGTTATTCCCACTTTTACTAATTTAGGAATGTGGCTATTCAATATCATGTAGAGAGTGTCTTTCATACCCGGATTTATACAAAAATATTATTCAATTTGTATTTCTAAAAAATCTTCGATTTTTTTATATTTTTATTTTGAATAATAATTTGCCATTTGTTTGTTTTTTTCTGGAATATACTGGCATTGTCCGATATAATATTAACATCCACCCTACAGGAGATAAGTATGAGCGACAACCGTTTTGATATGTTAGAGTTTGGCGATGCCAAGCCTAAGACCGAACCCAATTCACAAGTTTTCAAGTCTGCCGATGGTTTGCAGGTTCGTGAAGGTGCTGTTGCACAACAGAACGACAATGGTACATGGTTCAATGCAATTGGACTTGAATCCACCGAATCTCATCGTCACGTTGCCAAGGTATGGCAGGACAAGTGCCAGTCCCTTGAAACATTCTACAATGCTCTTAAGAAGCAGGCAGAAGGCAAGGTTGACGTAGAGCGACAAGAGTCAGCTATTCGTCTTAAGGATGCTACCACATTGCTTGATGGTACGCCATTGACCAAGGGTGGCATCAATTCCCTGCGTATGTTCACCGAAATCCCCTCTTCCATGATATCGTTCATGCAAGAGCGTGGCTACGACGATGAGATGGTCAAGTTCATCAATGATGAATTGAATCGTCGTGAAACAGAGTGGAACAACAAAGGCAAGGATGCCAGAGAGTTCAGAGTTCGTACACGCTTGGATGATGATGGCAACCAAGTAGTCCGTGCGATTGTATCAGAGCGGTACGGTGTCATCGACAATCTTGAAGCCATGGAAATGATTATCGATTCATTGCCCTCCAACGCAATGAAGGAAGCACTTGCTTCTCACCTCTTCAATGATGGTGATGATATGTACGGCAACCTGCTCATCCCTGACAACATGAAGAGTGAGCCAGATTCTGATTACGGGGTCGGCATTGCCTTCCGCAATTCTGAGATTCGCAATGCCACCTTCAGAGTATCCCCGTTTTTGTTCAGAGCCATCTGCCTTAATGGCATGATATGGGGACGGCAAAACTCTGACATTCGTGTCAATCAACGCCACATGGGCAAGATTGACCGTGCAGAATTGTCCGAACAGGTACGCCGTGCCATCGCTGTCGCATTGACACAAGGCAACGACCTGCTCACTCTGATGGGTCATGCCAAAAACGTAGAGGTCAAGAATGTTGGCAACACTATTGCCCAATTGTCAAGAGACAATAAGTTGACTGGTCTGCAAGGCAAACTCTGGCACAAGGGCTACTTGGAATCTCTCCAAGAGTCATCTGGTCATGTCCATGAAAACACCGCATTTGGCATTGTCAACGGTTTGACCCGTAGTGCCAAGGAATACAATGGTGCGACCAGAGAGCAATTGGAAACAGTTGCTAGTGCAATTCTAGCACCTGCAATTGATGCAGACCTCCAAGCCATTTCCAAGCGATGGGGTCTCATCTCTGAGAGAGCCAAGGCTCTTGATGAAGAAACGGTTAAGAACTATCTCTATGTGAGATAGTTCACACCCGCCTCCCCAGCTAGTCTGGGGAGGTAAATTATTATGCAAAAATAATTTATAAAAAAATCTTCGATTTTTTACATTTTTATTTTGAATAATAATTTTCCGAATATGTGGCAATGTCTGGCTGGCATGATATTATTATCAGTGAGGAACCTATCATGATTACAGAAAAGTCAGACAAGTCAATCGTCTCGTTCGGCATCCAGTCGGAGTCATTTTTCAATGTCAAGCAAGAGAACCTTGCTCACATCTTTGGCATTCTCCGCAACCAATTGTACTCGGACAAGATTCTTGCTGTCGTTCGTGAATACTGCACCAACGCAATGGATGCAAACATCGATGCTGGTGTGCCAGACTGCCCAATTCAAGTCTCCATCCCAAATGCATTCTCGCCAGTTTTCAAGGTGCGTGATTTTGGCAAGGGACTCTCCGAAGAGCAAGTATACAATATCTTTGGCTCGTACGGCGAATCGACCAAGCGCAACACCAATGAGCAAACAGGATGCTTAGGACTTGGTTCAAAGTCTGCATTCTCTTATGTCGATTCATTCCTGTTCACATCATATAATGGTGGGAACAAGACAGTTTACTCTGCCTACATTGATGAGACTGAAATTGGTAAAATCACCCGTTTGACTGTCGAACCATCAAGCGAACCATCAGGTATTGAAATTACAGTCAATGTCAAGACTGGTGATTTCGGTACTTTCCATGACCGTGCTTATGAGGTATTGAGATACTTTACTCCCAAGCCTATCATCCATAATGACAACCACCTACAGAAGAGAATCGACAATCACGATTTGATTCCAATTCTTTCAGGTGAGAATTGGATTATCACCAAGAACCAACAAGGTGGCTACGCTTCACGTCTGAGAGTAGTGATGGGCAATGTTGTATACCCTGTAAATATCAACAACCTTGGTTTAGGCTCTATGATGGCAGATTACTTGCAGTCATTCAGATACATGGAAATCCTGCTCAAAGCACCTATCGGTGCAGTTAAGAATTCTGCATCTCGTGAGGCACTTGAATACAACCAGAAAACCATCAGTTGGTTATTCAATGCTGTTGCAGATTTCAAAGAGCAAGTTGGCGAGGTTTTATCCGAGCAGATGAATTCGGCAAAAACCATGTGGGATGCTCTTCTCATGTACAACGAATTGTCCAACAAAGTGGGTCAATCTAACGCTCTCAAGTTCCGTGGCAAGATTATCCATCAGGGTTACATCTCTGTCAATTCAGCTAAGTGTCGCAAGGTTGAAAAGAATCGCAATGGCAAGTTGCAATGGGAAGGTGCTGTTCACATCAAGCCACATAGTGAAGCACGTATCTTTGTCGATAAGGGCAACATTTCTCGCCACGAATTGTTTGGTCGCATCAATGCATTTGGTGACCTGACAACCGAGACATACTTGATTCAATTCGACAACCCAACATTGGCAGATGAATACCTTGCCAAGCCAGAATTGGAAGGCTTCCCATTCATCGACTTGGCTACTGCAAATTATGCCAAACCTGTTCGCAAGCAATCTGTTGGCAAGTCGGTATTCTCTGAAGCATACTTGTTCAAACCCGGACAGTCATGGCGCAAAGCAGATAACTGGACTCCTTGCCAGATTGACCTTGCCAATGGCTCTGGGGTGTATGTTGAAATATCACACTATGCAGTAGTTGGTAATTACTTAGAGGCTCATCACATTGAGACTTTCCAGAACGTGTTGCATTCTAATGGCATCGACCTACCTGTGTATGGTGTTCGTTCCAAGACTGCTAAAACGCTTGGCTCTGGATGGAAAACATACCAACAGTATCAGGTTGAATTGTTCAACCAATTGACAAATACTCATGGGTTCTCAACACGATGGGATGTTCGTACCGCTAGTATTCCAACGATACTCCAAGCATTCTCCCAACCAGTGTATGACCAGTTCGTTCTGCCGACTGATATACAAGAAATTGCAGATGCAGTCAAATTTTCAGAAAACATCAAGTGGACTAATGAGTTCAGACTTGCAAGCCACATATTCGACACCAACGTCACCAGATACAAATCTAACCTTCAACACAAGGTAGATGCGGTGATGAGCAAATATCCGATGCTCTCGTTCCTTCAATGGGTTGCAACTGAGAACGGTGCAAAGATGGTAGTTGATTATCTCAATTTGGTCGGGTAGGTTCCTCACATTCCTCCGACCAAACAGCCCCCGCTTGCGGGGGCTGTTCCTTTTCCAAGCTTAAATTATTATTGAAAATAAAAATCTAAAAAATCTTCGATTTTTTTATAAATTAATTTTGGATAATATTTTTAGCTTATTTTATTTTGACAGGCAAATTTCTTGCTATCTCAGGATATAGCCTGTATACTTATCCTGTTAGTGAAGGAGAAAGTGTTATGGAAATAACCGCATCGTTGTTGAACCAGAACCCAGTCGATGGGTTCCTTACAATCGTCGCCGATGGTGTACAACACACCGTCCTTGCAAGCAACCCTATGTTTGCATCCGCAGTATCTGCATTCCAGTCCAAAGACTGGGACGCTTTGATGCTTGCCATCGACCCATCCCTCAAGTTCAAGAACCTCTATGCCAAGTATGAGCAAATCGAGGTCAAAGATGGCTCCGTGTTCGTTGGCGGTGATGTTGTCCGCTCTATCGTGGCAGACCGCATCATCAATTACCTTGCAGATGGCATCGACTGCTTGCCTATCTTCAAGTTTATCACACGCTTGCAGTTGAATCCAAGCAAACGTGCTGTCGATGAACTGTACACGTTCCTTGAGCATAAGTACCTGCCTTTGACAGAGACTGGCACGTTCCTTGCTTACAAGGCGGTACGTGCGGATTTCACCGACAAGCATACCGGCAGGTTTGATAACAGCGTTGGCAACGTGCTTGAAATGCCACGCAACAAAGTGGATGACAACAAGGAGATTGGATGCTCCTATGGCTTCCATGCTGGTACACTTGAATATGCTTCTGGATTTGCCAGTGGCAGTGACAAGTTGGTTCTTGTGGAAATCGACCCTGCGGATGTGGTTAGCATCCCAACAGACTGCAATTTCCAGAAACTCCGCACCTGCCGATACAAGGTAGTTTCTGAGTACGAGCGACCACTGTCTGAACCAGTCTATCAGTCCCGCTTCTCAACCGAGCATGATGATGACGTGGATGACGAGTGGGATGACTCTGAAATCTGCGCCGAGTGCCATGAGGAATCATATGGCAATTGTCAAGAATGCGATTGCTGTGAGGGATGTTGCGATTGTCAGGATTCCGAGGACGAAGAGGAGGAGGAACTTGAGGACGCTTACGAGCCAAAAACCGAGGTTCAGCTAACTCTCAGCCTTGATGACAAGACAGCGGACGTTGACTGGAGTCTTGACAACAAGATGCAGAGCCTAGACTGGACAAAGGTCAAGGTTAGCGTAGATGCTCTCTTGAACCATCTATTCAAGTCCCGCCGTCCTGCTGTGGCAATGGCAATTCGACGTGACAACTCCGAATTGAAAATCAACGAGATTCCATTTGGTAGCCTGATGAACTACACTACCAAGGATGACGCTCTGAACATCTACAACGAACTGAACCCCTAACGGGGTTCAGACCTCCCACAGGGGAGAGAGGCATTCGCCTCTCTCCCCTTTTTATTATGCAAAATTAATTCGTAAAAAATCGAAGATTTTTTAGAAATACAAATCAAATAATATTTTTGTATCATGATATAATTAACCCATGGGCCTTAAGATTAAATACTTTCAGAATAATGATTTCGAAGCTTACACTGATAGATTCAAAACTTTGAGTTATCATCCGTATGAGATAAATCATTCGAGTTATATCCACGTAGCATCTTACGAGTTTCCTGGAGCAATTGGAGCTGAGAAATGTTTATGGGATTTAGTATATTTATTTGGCACAGAAGATTGGTATGAAAACCCAAAAATCGAATTACATGTAGAAAAACCTGTTAGATGGATTAATCAAACAGATGTAATTACTCTTGAGGGATTTGGTTCATACATCTTTGGAACAGAAGATAACAAAGATATGATGGGCAGCATTTTTCCATTCAAGTATTTTAAGGATGCTAATTTCGAATAAGGAATAAATTAATCGTTCAGAGAAATAAACTATGATTTCTTACTGGAGATTAATTATATGGCATTTGTTTATTCACCATCAGTTTTTGCAGGGATCATTACAAGTTTAGGCACCTCTAATGCTTATTTGCAATTATCTCAAGCAGGCACAGCAGTTTCAGGTTTATCACAATTACAAGACACCAGAAATACTATTGCAGATTCTTTAGCAGACAATAGTATTACAGGTACAGATTTCGATGCATCAAATACTTTAGCAGCATCTTTTAGAACAGCAGAAAAAAATGCGCCTGTTACTGTTGCTACTAATTACGATACAGTATTAACAGCTCTTGATACTTATTTTACTACTGTTGTTGGAAGTAATTTAAAAACATATTGGAATAGCAAAACAAGCAGCCAAACAACCACTTTTACTGATGATTTTAGATCTTTTTATAGAAGAGTAAAGTCAGATGAAGTAATCGTTAAATTATACTCTGTAACAATGCCTGCAGCAGGTAGTACAACAACTATTTCATCAATCGCTTCTACAACTAATATGGTTGCTTCATTATTCGAAGTAAGAACAGATACAGCAATTGGTTCATCATTTATTGCAAACTTTAGCTGTGTAAAATCAGGCGGCAGTACAGATTTAGTTACTCTTGAAATACCAGCAGGAACAGGAATATCTACATATTATTCAATTGGCGGAACACAAAAATATCTTTATGTTTCATCATTTAGCGGAACAGGAACATCAGGAAACTCTATATCACTTTGGGTTAGATAGTTTTAATATATATTCAATTAAAAAGACATCTCAAATGAGGTGTCTTTTTTCTTTTATTGGCTTGCACATCGACCAAATTGTGCTATACTAATGGTGTAAGTTGAAAAGCCCCCGGTGGTGAAATCGGCAGACACGTAGCACTTAAAATGCTATTCCGCAAGGAGTACCAGTTCAAGTCTGGTCTGGGGGATTTGAGAGAGGTTTCGGTTAGGGTAAACCTAACACGGTCGTATAAGAAATTTTTAAGCAGGTGGGAAATTGGGCTATGGCTTACTAGTCGCCAACCTAGGCTCCACACAGACCTCTCTCTTTTATTTCTTTTGAGGTAAAATTTGGAAAATAATTTAAATCCTTATAGTTTCTTTGATGAACTAATTATCTCAACCCAGTACGATAGAACTCAAGATAAGTATGGAAATATAAGCTGGACAAAATCATCTAAGTTTTTACATAATGAAGATGAATTATTAGAAAGTTTAGAAATTAAACAGATTTTTTGTGATGGCGATGGAAGTTACACTGCAGTAGCTGAATACACTGTAGGTAATCTTATGTTTACATTTAATCCATTTAACTCATTGAAAAATATCTATGAAATGTGTGAAAAATTTAAGCAATTTTTCTTGACTCTATGATATAATAATTTCAGTTTGGGTTGGTAGCTCAGTGGAAGAGCAGTGCCCTTTTAAGGCATTGGTCGAGGGTTCAAATCCCTCTCAACCCATATTCATTTAAGAAGTAACCAGCAATGAACTCAAACTTTTCTTACGAACCAAATAGTATTACTGTTCATATTGACAGATATAGAAAAACAATTGTCAAAGAGAAAGGTGATATTTTTTATCCAAATTGTCAAAAAATTCATCCATCTGAAATTGTTTCATGGATAGGGAAACACAAGAGATATTTGGGTAAAAATTATAAGATTGTTAGTATTGAATGCTTTCCTTGTGAAGGGCATATATTTTTAAAAGAAACTATCTAAAAGCAGATTTTCACTTGTTTATCCCCAAGTGAAACAAATCCCTCTCTTACCGTCCAAGAGAGGGATTCTCTTTTTATTATCTACTTTCAATTTCTAAAAAATCTTTGATTTTTTACAATTTGAAAAAGAATAATATTTCTTGACAATAGTGTATTAAAGATATATAATTTAAGAAGTTAGGAAGGGACGATGAAGACTCTTATGAACATTTTAGAAACGGTGTATGCTATCATGTATTTTTTAATCGCAATTCTAGCCGCTATTATTCTGTATCCATTATCATTTTTATTTGCAAAACCACATTATGAAGAAAGTGGATATGACAAATGAAATACATTGTTTATCAATTGGATGATGACTTCAATATAATTAATAAGTTTATGTTTGGCAGTGTAATAGTTGCTTTTGAATACATTAACAAACATTTAGCTGATGAACCAAATGCCAATTTACTTGAACTTCATTTAGATAACAAAGGCGATATTCGATTGGTTAAAACATATCGTGCTGGTAAACATCAAAAAACACTTGTATAGTTCAAAATTGATGATATACTAGATGTGTTCAAGAGGACTTCAGCCTTAAGAACAAAGTCCAGAATGTGGTGATTCTGGAAATTATGAGAAGAATGCATCTAATCTCCTTTGCCTGTTCGTATCTCCATGGTGCATTCTTCTCATACTAAAACAATTATGAACGACATTCTTCTTAAAGTTGATTTTCCTGTAAAGCCAAAAACCCTCTATCTATATAAGGGTAAATACAAACTTATTGGAGATGAAATTATAGAAGGTGTAAATGTCATCAGAACTTGGAAATGCTCCGAAGGCTATTTCAGTTATACTTCTATTAAATTTGGTGGATTTGAATATCACAATGAGGTAGAAGATAAAAATCATAAACCGAAATTCTTTGGTGGCGATTGGTATGAAATTATTGAGGGCGATTAGCTTAATGGTTAAAGCAGGGGACTCATAATCCCTTGAGTGGGAGTTCGAATCTCTCATCGCCCATTGTTTGTGGTTGGTTGGTTGTTTCTGTCCGTTTCTCATATCTCCCCACTCATCCCCTCATTAAAATTTCCTGAGAGAAATTATGAGGGGATTTTTTTTGACATAGTATCAAATGTACGATATATTAATAGAGAGGAACCTAATGACAGAAGCACAAGCAAATAAAATCAAAATTAAAGTAGAAGTGTTCAATGAATTGTATGCTCCAATTACTTTACGCTTCCAGATGTTTAGTACAAGTGAAAATAATTGGGCTGTTACCATTACTTACAATTACACTGAAAATGAATGGATGACATTTGCAAGTTTAGATTCTAGCTATAATCAAATTAATGATAAACTTTCTGGATTTCAATTTGGTCTTGAAGCAGTAGAAGCATATCAAGAAGAGCATGGCAATTTAAAGTTTTC
>Ga0222714_10007050_pt1 | contig 10373 bp, 7 predicted proteins | sample C33_3DmetaG_FD_165048 | JGI IMG/M metagenome (GOLD analysis project Ga0222714, IMG submission 165048) | Estuarine water microbial communities from San Francisco Bay, California, United States - C33_3D | ecosystem: Environmental > Aquatic > Marine > Unclassified | place: USA: California... | reverse complement strand
TTTTTAATTCCACACCTGGAACACGAATCATCCCAGATTGGATGCTTGTATCCTTACCAAAGGGATTGGTCGTAATGACAAGTACTTCATGGCCTTGACTTGTTAAAACCTTTTGATGCAAACCAACACTGACTGAAACACCATTAATTTCAGGTGGAAAGGTGTCAGAGAATAATGCAACTTTCATTTTTTCTTATCTTTCAACTTCTTCTTGTCAATTTCATCTGTATGGACGACATTACCATAACGATCAACTTTTTTTGGTTTAAAACCAAAGAAATCTCTTGCCATTTTTGAGAAGCGATTACGAATTTTAACTGAAGACATTTCTCCCGTTGAAAACATCATTTCTGCAGTTTGTCTACGAATTTCAATGGTCGATTTTTGTAATTCAACAAAGGTTTGCGTATTTTGTGTAAGATTTGCATCTTTGTTACCGATGTTAAAGGCGATGACACTGATGGCACCGATAATAAGTGTTAAATAAAATGTCACACCACGCCAAATTAACTGAGGAGCAATTGTTTGGGCATAACCCCCAAATAAACTTTGAAATAAATATGAGAAAAAGAATTCAGAAAATCCAACAGATCCAGGTAAAGGAGCAAAATAAATGATGACATTAAGATAAGCTGTCATAAAAATCCCATCAAAAATATTCGTTTGTGATAGGTCAATAGTGGGTAAAGCAAGAGCTGAAAGATATGGAATAGAATAGGTTAGGGTTAGGCGAAGAAAGAATAAGATCAGTAGGACGATGGTAACAGGGGTATTGGACTGTAATCTTTTACTTTCGATTCTAAAGTTTTCGATTTGTACCGATAAGTTAGATTTGACCGCATCAGGATTTTTTAATAATTTTAGTTTTCCAAGTAAGGCAACAATTCCATTCACCAAAGTACGATGAATAAAGCGTGATTTAGCAAGGATCAAAATAAAGAAAATGACGAGAAAATTAATTAAGAAACCTACTAAAGAAAGATAAATAATCGGTATTGAAAAAGTACCAAAACTAACAACCTCAGTTATCGAAAGAAATGCTTCAAATCGAAAAATAAAAGCAAGAAAACCATAAAAAACTTGGGCGATTTGGGATAAAAGAAAATGCATCACTAAGATAGAGGCGGCATTTGCAATATCCATCCCTTGTCTACTAAAAGCATAAGCTTGCGCAAATTGCCCACCACTTGATGAAGGTGTAATGTGGGAAAAAAAAGCGCCTATAAAGAAGTTGTTGAGAGCTCTTTTAATGTTATAACGAGTCGTGTAAAGTCTTGCCAATATAAAGAGGATTATTGCCTCAAAAAAAATATTTGTTCCCATTACCAAGAGAATTAAAGCAATGACCCAAAGGTTTGCTTGTGAAAAAGCTTGGATAACGGCATCTAAATTTCCATCCGTCAGCAAAGTGAATGCAGTGAAACCTATTGCAACAAAAAAAATGATAAAAAGGTTAATTTGATACTTCTTAGTTGAGGAAGGTTTATTGGAATTGGTTTCAGTTTGAGATGGGGTTATATTCATATCTTTAATGATGTGTTTACAAACATTGTAATTATAACACAATCGATTAACTTAATTCTTTTGTAATTTTAATGGTTTTATCGCTTTCATAGGCACTTTTTCACATAATAAACTTGAAAGTTGTATAATGATTTAGGTTATTAAATATGAAGTATCTTCGCCTACTTTATCGCTTTACAAAAGGCTATCGAAAAAGATATTTATTATCATTTGTTATCTTATTTTTTGCCTTAACATTTTTACTATTGGCTAACTTCACCACCAAAATTTTAGTAGATACACTTCAAGGAATTACCCCTTCAGGTCCGATTGATACATTTTTAACGAATTTATTAGGTGGTCAAGTTTTTCTTTCACAAAACCTTTGGTTACTTTCAGTCTTTATTATTTTTTTAGGTCTATCAAGATCCTTAATGTTTTTTTCTCGCTTACTTATCCGTGGATTGATGGATGTAAATTTAGGTAGAGAAATTCAGCTGGACCTTTTTTATCATATCGAACGACTTCCTTATGCCTATATCAAGAAAAATAAAAGTGGTGACTTAATTCAGACTTGTACTCGTGATTTGGATATCGTTAAAAATTTCTTAGTAAGACAAGTAAATTCAATTGTGTATACGATTTTCCTAACAACCATTGCCTTCTCCATTCTTCTCACTGTTTCATGGCAAATTGCTTTATCCAGCACAATTGTTTTACCTTTTATGTTTCTTTATGCCTTTGCTTTGATTAAAAGAGTGAGAAAACTATTTAAAGTAACCGAAGATAGTGATGGATTGGTTTCTGCCAAGATTGAGGAAACCTTGTCGGGAATTCGTCTCGTTAAAGCTTTCAATAATGAAACCTATGAGATTAAAGACTTTAAAGAACATTTAAATGACTACCGTAAGAAATTTATTAAATGGCGATTAACCAGTTCATTCTTCTTTTCGTCCACGGATATCTTAGTCTTTGGACAAATTGCATTAACGTCCGCCTTTGGTGTTTTCCTTGTCGTCGGTGGTGACATTTCCCTAGGCACATTTGTTGTTGCACTCCAATTTGTTGGGCAAGTGGTGTGGCCAGTGCGTGATGTGGCAATGACGTTATCGAATCTTGCACAAGCGATGGCCTCAATCGATCGGCTTAATACCATTCTCAATCAACCGCTTGAAGATATCGAATCAGGGGAACGACCCGCAATTAAAGGTGGCATTGAATTTAAGAACATGTCATTTAACTATGATGATAGTGACGAAGTAGTAATAAAGAATTTCTCATTAGTGATTCAACCAGGAGAAACCGTCGCCATTATGGGTAAAACTGGATCTGGAAAATCAACGATTTCTCATTTACTAACACGCTTATATGATTACACTGCAGGATCGATTCAAATTGACGGGCATGAATTAAAGACAATTGCCAAGGAACATATTCGTCGGCAAATTGCTACCGTGCTACAAGAACCTTTCTTATTTTCTAAAACGATTATCAATAATCTCAAAATCGCGAACAGCAATGCAACAGCAGAAGATATTCAAAAGGCAGCTCAAATCGCAGATATTCATAAATCTATCATTAATTTTAAAGATGGTTATGATACCCGTGTCGGTGAAAAAGGGGTAACACTTTCCGGTGGTCAAAAACAACGCCTTGTGATCGCAAGAACGATTATTTCTAAAGCCCCAATATTAGTCTTTGATGATTCATTATCAGCGGTGGATACTGAAACCGACATGAACATTCGCGCTGCCTTAAAGAAAAGACAAGAACAATCCACAACGTTAATCATCACCCATCGCGTTGCGACCGCAAAGGACGCTGATAAGATTATCGTTTTAGAAAAAGGCAAGATTGCGGAAGTCGGTAAACATGAAGAACTCATCAAAAGGGATGGGTTGTATAAACGTATTTTTGAAATTCAAACGAGGATGGTATAAAGATGGCGAGTTTTTCATTCGAAGAAGAAGCATTATCTAAGAAATTAAATTTTTCCAGTTGGGGAAAAATTGCTAAATATGCACTGAAGCGTTATGTACTTCTATGCATCATGCTTTTCTTAATGCTGCTCATTACTTTTCATGATGGAAGCTTTATCCCCTTACTAAACCGAGGCATCATTCGAGCTTTAACAACCATTGAAAATCAAGGTTTGATTGGAAGTAACCTCTTAACTGATTTGCAAGTTGATGTCACCCTCATTTTTGGTATTGAATTTTCAATCAATTATATTGAATATATTACCCTTATCGGCATAGGCATTTTGATTAGAGCTGTGGCAATCTACTTATTATTTTTTACCACAAATTATTTAGAAATGTCTGTCTATATTCACATTAGAGAAGATGCCTTTGCCCAAGTGCAAAAACTTTCTTTTTCTTACTTTGATAAAACCTCATCCGGATGGTTAATTGCCCGTTTACAATCCGATACAAGCAAGATCTCAGATATGATTTCTTGGGGTATCACTCGGTTTGTTTGGATTACCTTTGAACTGGTATTTATCCTGATCACCATGTTTATTATTTCTTGGCAAATGTCCTTGGTCTTATTGGCAACCGTACCCATCATGATGGTCATTGCCCCTTATTTTCAATTTAGAATTCTTAATCTATCAAGAACGGCGAGAAATGCTTTTTCTAAATATGTTGCTTGGTTAGCTGAAGTCATCGCCGGTGCCAAAACGATTAAAACGCTTTCGATTGAAAATAATGTTCAAAAAGAAGCCAATGATATTGTCACCGATATACGAGATAAAGCCTGGAAGACTGCAAAGACACAAGCATTTTTTTATCCTTCCGTTACCCTCATATCCACGATAACAACAGCAATTGTAATTTTTGTAGGCTCATCGTTAATGTTAGCCAACACTATTATTTATGATGTTTCAATCTTTGTTTTATTCATTGGATTTGTTTCTGCCCTTTATACGCCTATTCAAGAATTCGTTGATTTATTTACAGAATTAATGGCATCGCAGTCCTCTGTTGAAAAGATTTTATCTTTGATTGAGACAAAACCAGTGATTAGTGACACCCCTGAAGTGGTGGCAAAATATGGGACCCTGCTTAATCCCAACGTTTCAGCCTATGAAAAGATGAAGGGTGAAGTAGAATTTAAAAATGTATCGTTCTCCTACAATCCAGGCACGCAAATTATTCATAACATGAATTTATTGATTCCTAAAGGGCAAACGATTGCCATCGTTGGAGAAACTGGAAGCGGCAAGTCAACCACTGTGAATTTACTGTGTAGATTTTATGAGCCCACAAGCGGTGAACTATTGATTGATGGACATGACTATCGCACCCGATCTGTAGGTTGGCTTCGTCATCACTTAGGATATGTGCAACAAACCCCATTTATTTTTTCTGGCACCATTCGTAAAAATATTAAGTATGGAAAATTAGACGCGAGTGATGAGGACATGATTGCAGCGAGTAAGACGGTTGGCGCCCATGAATTTATCTCCAAATTACCACAAGGTTATGACACGATTCTTAAAGATGGTGGTAGTGAACTTTCTGTTGGTCAAAAACAATTGATAGCCTTTGCCCGAGCGATTATCAGAAATCCAACAATTATGATTTTAGATGAGGCAACGTCTTCAATTGATACCGAAACCGAAGCGATGATTCAAAAAGCAATCACCAGAACTCTCAAAGGAAGAACGTCAATTGTGATTGCACACCGTTTATCAACAATCGTAGATGCCGATCGAATTTTGGTTATGTCAGAAGGTCGAATCATTGAAGATGGAAGTCATCGTGACCTCATGTTGAAAAAAGGAACTTACCATAAGCTTTATATGAATCAATTCGCTGAACTCAAGGTCGAGCAACAAATTGATACATTTGATCAACAAATCGCTACGTTAAAGAAGTAGGTTTTGGACTGGTTACAAAAAAACGAACCACAAAGAACATAATTGGTATCGGTAAGATTGCAGATAACGCATAGGCGATAACTGGTTGAATACCAATCAAATCTTCAAATAAAAAAATACACGCTTGCTGGATGAGATAATTTGGAATACTCGTTAATGGATAAACGATTAATCGTTTCCATGTCCATTGTGTTCGAAATGCAAACCACGCCTGTAATGAGTAAGAAACTGGAAACAATATGACAAACATGACTGTATTCGCAGCGTCGAATTCAATCAAAGATTGAATCAGTATCCATTTAGGTTGTTCGATGAATAGCGTATATCTTAATAATATCGTCGTGATATAACCTAAAACGGTATTGAGACCACCGACCACCAAAAAACGCACAAAAGCTTTGTCCCATAAAGTCCAAAATAGTTTTTCAATCCGATAAAGAAGTGATTTTGGATTTTTAAATAAGATTGGATTCATTGTTTTATTTTATCACAAAGAAAAAACCCTTCAGGTTACTGAAGGGTTCTTTGGCATCAATTGATTAGAATGATACTTTAACGGCTTTTCTTTCAGCGACATCATCTAACTTAAAGAGTTCAGCTTCCTTGAATTTAAAGACGCCTGCAACTAAATTAGATGGGAATACTTCACGGCGATTGTTATAGGATAAGACGACATCGTTATAGAATTGACGGGTAAAGGAAATCTTATCTTCGGTTTCCTTTAAGGTATCTTGTAACTTTAAGAAACCTTGATCAGCTTTCAAATTAGGATATTGTTCAACGACAACTGCTAAGCGACCTAACGTTTGACCAAGCATACTGTTTGCTTGCGCCATCTCTCCAACATTACCGCCTTGTGAACCTTTGTCGTACATCTTACGGGCGTCAGCAAATTGCATAAAGATGTCTTTTTCTTGCTTGGCATAACCCTTAACCGTTTCCACGATGTTTGGGATTAAATCAAATCGACGTTTTAATTGAACATCTATTTGTGACCAAGAATTTTTCACCTTGTTTCGGGATTGAACTAAAGTGTTATAAACACCAATGACCCAAAAAGCGACGAGTGCTACAACTGCTAATATAATCAATATAATTTCCATCTTGATTCTCCTTTAAAATTATCTTAACACCTTTGAAATAAAAGCAAACAATTATTTTTTGAATTAACGAATTCTAACACCACTACCACCGCCACCGCGGAAACCACCGCCACCGCCGAAACTACCGCCACCCCGACCTGCAGAGTTATTGCGTTGAGCATTGGCTGCTGCAATCGTACTTTGCGCAGTAACAAATGACCGTTGCATTGTGCGATTATAATATCGATAGAAACCGGGATAACGGAAGTATGGAGAACGATTTAATTGATCTAATTGATTAAGTTGTTGATATTTGAAACGAACTTGTTTTTCAACCAGATCTGCAATGCCAAAGGCTGTTGCATAAACCATATAGTGTTCCCAAATCGTCATCCCTGGCATTGGATAATCTTTAATGTTAGTGAATTCTTTTAAGAATTTTTCAAATGCTTTCCAGCGAACAAAATCCTCATTACCTTTTTTAGATCTTCTTTCAATGGAATTTAAATAAGCACCTAATATAATTGAGATACCAAAAACGATACCACCGATAATGCCAGTGTAAGTTCCCAATCCTAGCAAAAATCTTATAATAAAGAAACCGATACCAAATAAAACTGTTAAACCTAAAACCGCACCATTTCTTTGTGCTGGGGCTTTCACATCATCAAAGAATTTTTCATTTTCTGATGCAACAACCACTGCGCGGTTGAACGATTGATTTTCACTTAAGTATCGAATCGCTTGATTTTCTTTTTTAGTGAAGTTTTCCAATTGATTTAAAGATAAAGTATCGCCACCTGCAACTAATCCAAAGAACCATTGAATGAGTTGTTTTTCATGAGGCAAAAGTTTACTTTGATCAACTTCTTTATTTAGCTTCATCACATAGTTTACTTTTTCTTCGGTCAATGACTCAGTTCCAGCATCAAGTAAAATGACTTTTTGACGGATTAAATCCATTAAAGTAGCAGTGACATCATCCTTCGTGACCTCTTTAAAACGATAGAGATAACCCATGATTGCAGGTCCATATTGAGCAGGTAATTCCCGATAATATTCACCATAGAAATCAGTAGGATGTTCCTTATCATACTTCAGATAGATGTCTCGTGTTTTCCAAGCTACAAATGCAAGAATTAAAACAAATAAACCAATCGCAACCATATCCACCAATTGATAAATGAAACGTGTAGTTGCCCGTTGGGCTTCATAGGTTTCAACATTGGTTAGGTGGGGTTGACCATTTTCAATTGGGTAATCACTAACATCATTACCGTATGCTTGGTCTTGTGCTTCATCAATCATTAATCGATCTGCAGGAAAGTTAATTCTCACGGTTATGTATTCACTGGGATATAAACGCGATGCTTTAATGTGAACATACGTTTGGTTTAAATCATTTACGCCTATATGATGTATCGAAGCTAAAGAAGCACCATTTAAGTAGGCTTTTACTAAATCAACGTCTAAATTGACACCAGGTAAGACAACCTTTACATCAATATTTTCTGTAAGCATATTGTCGGTGGAGGCAACGACCCAAAAGAATTCCGCTGTGTCAGCATATTTTAATGCCACACCATTCATCCAATAGTCATTCTCGATGCGAATGTCTCCCCAGGTTCCAGAGTTATAGTGAAACCATGCAACCGATTCATTATCAATCGTTTGAATAGGATCTCCAAATTCATCAACACTATTTGGATCCCAAGAATATCCAAGAGATACTAGATTGCTATTGAAGGTAGCTAATTCATATTCACCCTCACTGGCAATAATTAGTTCATCATTCGTATTGTAGATTTCTGTTGAGAATCTCGTTGTATCAAATGCAGGTCTCGCAATTTCTTTTGGAACATCTTCGTGGTCTGAAGTAAAGTAAATATCTTGAAAGAAAACTTTTGTCGCAAAATAACGATTTAAGCTTTCTTGGAAATTTACATCCCCATTTTCAGCAATCGTAATGACTTTTGTCATCGCGGATGTTCTAGCATTACTTGATGCTAAGTCATACGCATTTTGTTCTGCATATAACAAGACAGGACCCGACAACGCTGCAATAATCGCAAGATATATTGCCCCTTTTTTCTTCTTTAAAAAGTAAGTTTTTCCATCCATTTTTTTATCCTCTAATTCATTGTATATGGATTAGATTAAAAAAATAGAATTATTTTATAAACTTTTCAATTCGTTCGATAATAGCTTGATCGTGCTCGCCAACCCATTGGTAGTCTAAACACTTAAAAAAAGTATCTTTTTTGATTTGATCTTTCTCCGCAGCTATTTCAACTGTGCCTTGAAGTATTTTATCAATGACATAGTTCTCTGCACGAAAACTTAAATACGGATTATGCCGATGTTTTTTTGCTAAATAAATGGTCACCAAAGGATTTTGATTTTTGATAAATTGTTCATAATTCCCTTTTAAAGGAATGTCATCATCTTTTTCACCAGCGATAATAAGTGTTTTGATTTTTGTTTGACGAATAATTGTTTCGGTTGATAAAACACCTATAAATCCAAAACTTAACCACGTGATTACTCTGACGATTGGTTTAAAAATTCGAATCCAAGAAATGTATTTTCCTAACATTTCAGAAACATCATTAAATGGAGCAACACTAATAATGCGTTGAATCGGAAAGTTCATCTTTGCAGCGCGAATAGCAGCATACGCTCCCCAAGAATGACCCATGACGGAGATTGGAAATGACGCATAAGTGGTTTTGAATAGATAGGTTAGAGCAGAGCCTAAGTCATCTATCGCTTGAGGCATACCTTTGATTGTTTTTCCATCCGATAATCCACAACCCATATTGTCATAAGCAAAGACGATAAAACCTTTTCTAACGAACTCCATAATCAGATGGGTATAAGCTTGATGACCAGGACCAATACCGTGAGAGAAAACGATTAATTTTTGATGAGGTTGTAAGCGATCATCATAATAAAATCCCCCTCGTAATGTAACACCTTGTTTATTTTTAAATTCAACCGCATCAAAATCAAATTCAGGAAAATCCTTAATGGTGAAATATTTTAATTGAGGGTGGGCATCAAAACGTCTTTGGAATGCGAGTTTTAAAATAAAAAAAATCATCACAAAAATGATGATGAGTAGGGATAAGGTTGTGATGATCAATAAATTTAGGATTTCCATGTTGGTGGGGATAACAGGATTTGAACCTGCACGGTTGCCCATTGGATTCTAAGTCCAACGCGTCTGCCAATTTCGCCATATCCCCGGATAGGCAACGTGGTGCCGTCAATAGGACTCGAACCTACAACCTATTGATTACAAATCAATTGCTCTGCCAATTGAGCTATGACGGCATCTGGTGGACACTACAGGGATCGAACCTGTGACCTCTTCCGTGTGAAGGAAACGCTCTCCCAGCTGAGCTAAGTGTCCGCAAGATTTAATGATAGCAAACCAACGCCTTGAATTCAATTTGAAAGGGTGGCAACATCGGTTGATTTTGCAAATGGATTCGTTAGATTTTTTGCCCAATCATAACGTCTAACAAGGTAGATACCAAAGCTTGCTTTTAATAGGTCAATACCTTGAACAATAGACCACATCCACACGAGGGGCACATTCGTAAGAAGGGCGAGTGTCCATGCTAATGGAACAGTTCCTAACCACATCACCATGCCATCGAGTAATAAAGCTTGAGAGGTTTTTCCTCCAGAACGTAAGGTATGGTAAGTCACATTCGCAATACTAAAGAAGGGTAAGAAAAACATATAGATTCTTAGAATCTCGGTTGCCATATTTTTTTGTTCTTGGGATACCGTTGTCCACAATTGTGGAATCAAAGGCGCTAACCAAAACATGATAAAACCTAAACTCAGCGCAATCATAATTCCCATCCATAATAATTTTTTAGAAAGGATTT
>Ga0222714_10007049_pt1 | contig 10375 bp, 8 predicted proteins | sample C33_3DmetaG_FD_165048 | JGI IMG/M metagenome (GOLD analysis project Ga0222714, IMG submission 165048) | Estuarine water microbial communities from San Francisco Bay, California, United States - C33_3D | ecosystem: Environmental > Aquatic > Marine > Unclassified | place: USA: California... | reverse complement strand
CTTGAACAGTGTCGAGCCGCCCGAGTTGTTGCCGGGCCGCCAGCCCTTGTTGGTAAAGGTTTCGATATTGAGGGCCATGCCTGTCCCGCTGCCTGTGATGGCTCCGCCGCCGCACCTGTTTTATCAAGCGCGCCCGGTGCTTGCCAGCCTATTGCGGCAGCGTCAGGTGCCGACCTCGACGACCGCCTGCATGCCGCCCGCCTGATGTTCCAGGATATGGCAGTGCAGCATCCAGCCGCCGGGATTGTCGGCAACGAAGGCAATCTCGGCGCGTTCCTGCGGATCCAGCAGCACGGTATCGAGCCATTCACGATGCGCCGTCGGGCGGCCGTTGCGCGACAGAACCCTGAAAAAATGCCCGTGCAGGTGGATCGGGTGTGGCCAGGCGGTGTCGTTGACGAGATCGAGCACGCAGCTTTCCCCACGTTTGAGGGAAAGCGCCGTTGCCGGGCGGTGGCCGGTGCCGACGACGCCGTTGACGGCCCAGCCGAGGCCGCGGCCCATCATTTCGCGCATCGACAGATAGCGCCCGTCGAGGCGCGCAGACCCCATGCGCCCCATCATGCCGCCGCCGAACACGAGGCGCGCACGTTTCGCCGTGGCCAGATCTGGCTCGGCCACGGGATTGGCGGCAAGGGCCACGGGCGGCGGCAGGGTCGAGGCGCGCAAGGATTCCGGCCCGTAGCGGAACGCCAACAGGTCATAGGCGAAGCGCGCGTAGTAATCGTCGCGCACAACGAAGTTTTCACCCGCCTTGCCGGTCATGTCCAAAATGACATCGACGCGCTGGCCGGGTCCGAGGACAACACGGCCGTCGGCGGCCTCGTGTGGCGCGACGGGCTGGCCGTCATAGGCGATGACGACGGGGCGATGGCCGGCGAAGCGGAGCGCGAAGATACGCGCATTGGCGACATTGACGAGACGCAGGCGCAGCCGTTCGCCCGCGCGCACGGCCAGATCACGCGGCGGCGCGCCGTTGATGGTGACGATGTTGCCCAGACGTCCCGCGTGGCTCATGTCCATGAAGGCGTTGAAACCGCCGCTGATGGCGGCATCGTTGCCGAGCCGCCAGTCGTCGATCACCCACAACAGGTCGCGGTCGACGCGGGGGGCATCGCGTTCTTCGACGATCAGTGCGCCATAGAGACCACGGCCCACCTGTTCGGCGCCGTTGGCATGGGGGTGATACCAGTAGGTGCCCGAATCCTTCAGATCGAAGACGTAATCGAAAGTGCCGCCCGGCGCGATTGCCCTCTGGGTCAGTTCGGGCACGCCGTCCATTTCGTTGGGCACGCGCAGGCCGTGCCAGTGCACGGTGGTTTCTTCTGCCAATGCGTTTTTGACGCGCACGCGCAGGCGATCGCCCTGGCGGGCGCGGATGACGGGACCGGGTACCTGTCCGTTATAGGCCCAGACGGCGGTTTCCGGATTGGTCGCGCCGAGCAGGCGCACGCGCGCGGGCCCTGCGCGCAAAGTATAGGTTCGCTCAGCCGCGAAGGCGGGCAGCGGCAACAAGGGTGCCGCCAGCGCAACACCACCGGCAACGAGCAGTTCGCGCCGCGTCAGGCTCCAGTCCGTCATCGCGTCCCCCGGGCAGCAAGAATGCGGGGTGCGAGCGCGCGCGCCGCCGCGTTGATTTCGCGCAAAGGCACCGGACGCCATGAAAAATCCACACCGCCCTCAAAAGCGCGCGCATGGCCGCGTTCACGCATGGCGTGGTGGAAGGCATCGAAGCGGGCCGACTTGCCCGGATACATCATGACGTAGACGGGGCGTTCGCTCGCCGCCGCTTCGCAGACCATGTTGACCGAATCGCAGGTGACGATCAGTGCGTCGGCAAGGCCGATGAGCGCGAGATAGGGATTCGATTCCACCCCGTCCCAGACATAGGCGCCGGTGCCCGAAAGACGGTCACGCAGGATGGCGATGTTGCTTTCGCCGGTGCGCCGCGACGGCACCACGGCGAGGCCGCAGGTCTGGCGCCCGGCAAGGTCGCCAAGGGCATCGGCAAGGCGCGCGATCTCGGCAGCGCCGATGCCGTAAGCCCGGTTCGGCCCGCCGACGAGAACGGTGACGAGGGGACGCGCGAGCGCCGCAAAGCGGTCGCGGAAAACGCCGGCCTCGGCGTCGAGGCGCGGACGCGTCAGGCCATGGATGGAGCCGAGGCAGGTCACCACGTTGTCGCCGGAAATACCGTCGTGCAGCGGCGCCACAATGGAATCGAAGCGCTCCAGCGCCACGCGCGGGTTCTGGATATGGATGCAGAAGGTCGCCGGGTGGTGGCGCTTGACGGCAAGAGCCGGGGCGACGGAGCGCCGCCCGCAGGTGATCAGCACATCGGGCCAGGGCGGCGTCAGGTCTGCGCCGCGCGCGTTGGCGATGGCGAGCGGAGCAGGCCAGAACTGCGCCGGAAGCCAGCCGAGTGCCGCAGGCGCCGGCGCCCGCTTGACCACGGCATCGAGGCCGAGGGCGGCGGCGAGCGCGCGGGTCTGCACTTCCATGCCGGCGTGTCCCTCGGTCAGGGTCCAGCAGGTGAGCCCTGCGAGCGAGGGCACGGAATCGGCTTCGGTCATGTTCCCTTGCCGGGAAAGCGGTCGGGTGCGCCCTGCTGGGGCGCACCCGGCGCGGATCAAGCAGCCATCATGCTGCGCAGCACGTAGGGCAGGATGCCGCCGTGCTTGTAGTAGTCGACCTCATCGAGGGTATCGATGCGGCACTTGAGCTGGATGGTTTCGGTCTTGCCGTTGGCACGATGGATGGTCAGCGGCAGGGTCATGCCCGGCTTGATCTCCTGTTCGATGCCTACGATGTCGAAGGTTTCGGTACCGTCGAGGCCGAGCGTCTTGCGCGTCACGCCTTCAGGGAAGACGAGCGGCAGGATGCCCATGCCGACGAGGTTTGAGCGGTGAATGCGCTCAAACGATTCGACGATCACGGCGCGCACGCCGAGAAGCATGGGGCCCTTCGCCGCCCAGTCGCGCGACGAACCGCTGCCGTATTCCTTGCCCGCAAAGATGACGAGAGGCACGCCGTCCTTCTTGTAGATTTCGGCGGCTTCGTAGATCGACATTTCCTTGCCGTCGGGCATGTGGCGGGTGATGCCGCCTTCGGTGCCCGGGGCGAGCTCGTTGCGCAGGCGGATGTTGGCGAAGGTGCCGCGCATCATCACTTCGTGATTGCCGCGACGCGCGCCGTAGGAGTTGAAGTCCTGCACGCCGACCTGGTTGCGCACAAGGTAGCCACCGGCGGGGCCGTCCTTCTTGATCGAGCCCGCGGGCGAGATGTGGTCGGTGGTGATCGAATCGCCGAGGCTCGCCAGCATGCGCGCCCCCTTGATGTCCTTCACCGGCGCCGGGTCGCGGCCCATGTTCTCGAAGTACGGCGGCAGGCGGCAGTAGGTGCTGCTCGCTTCCCACTGGTAGGTGAGGCCGCCCGAGGTCTTGACCTTCTTCCAGTCGTCATCGCCCTCGAAGACGTTGGCGTAGCGGTTGCGGAACATTTCCGCCTGCAGCGACTGTTCGATGGTGTCGGCGATCTCGCGGTTCGACGGCCAGATGTCCTTCAGGTAGACGTCCTTGCCGTCCTTGCCCTTGCCGAGCGGATCCTTGGTGATGTCGATCTTGAGCGAACCGGCCAACGCGTAGGCGACGACCAGCGGCGGCGAGGCGAGGTAGTTCGCCTTGCACTGCGGATGGACGCGGCCTTCGAAGTTGCGGTTGCCCGACAGCACGGCGCCGGCGACGAGGTTGCCCTGATCGATGGCCTTGGCCACCGGCTCATCCAGCGGGCCGGAGTTGCCGATGCACGAGGTGCAGCCGAAAGCGACGATGTTGAAGCCGAGCGCATTGAGGGGCTCCTGCAGGCCCGCCTTCGCCAGGTAATCGGCGACGACCTTGGAGCCCGGCGCGAGGGACGTCTTCACCCACGGCTTGCGGGTCAGGCCCTTGGCCACCGCGTTGCGCGCGAGCAGGCCGGCCGCCACCATCACCGACGGGTTGGAGGTGTTGGTGCAGCTGGTGATCGCCGCGATCACGACGTCGCCGTGGGTCAGGTCGTGGTCCATCCCGTCGACCGCAACCTTGGCGTTGGCATTGGCTTTGCCGAGGAGATCAGGCAGCGCCTTTTCGAAAGCGGCCGCGGTGCCCGACAGGGCGACGCGATCCTGCGGGCGCTTCGGCCCGGCGAGCGACGGCGCAACCGTGGACATGTCGAGCTCGAGGGTATCGGTGAAGACCGGCTCCGCCCCCTTCTCGCGCCACATGCCCTGAGCCTTGGCGTAGGCTTCGACGAGGGCCACCTGCGCCTCGTCGCGGCCGGTGAACTTGAGGAAGCGGATGGTTTCCGCATCGATCGGGAAGAAGCCGCAGGTGGCGCCGTATTCGGGCGCCATGTTGCCGATGGTGGCGCGGTCGGTGAGCGCCAGGTGATCGAGGCCGTCGCCGTAGAATTCGACGAACTTGCCGACGACGCCCTTCTTGCGCAGCATCTGGACGACCGTAAGCACGAGGTCGGTCGCCGTGCAGCCTTCCTTGAGCGCGCCGGTCAGCTTGAAGCCGACCACTTCGGGTAGCAGCATGGACATCGGCTGGCCGAGCATTGCGGCTTCGGCCTCGATGCCGCCCACGCCCCAGCCCAGAACCGAAACGCCGTTGATCATCGTGGTGTGGCTGTCGGTGCCGACGACGGTGTCGGGATAGGCGACGCCGTCCTTGTTGGTCCAGATGACGCGCGCGAGATATTCGAGGTTCACCTGGTGGCAGATGCCCGCGCCCGGCGGCACCACGCGGAAGTTGTCGAAGGCTTCCTGGCCCCAGCGCAGGAACGAATAGCGTTCCTGGTTGCGTTCGTATTCATGGCGCACGTTGGCGGCGAAGGCCTTGTCGGTACCGTAGACATCGATCATCACCGAGTGGTCGATGACCAGATCGACCGGCGACAGCGGGTTGATGCGCTTGGGATCGCCGCCGAGCTTCACCATCGCCTGGCGCATGGCAGCCAGATCGACCACCGCGGGAACGCCGGTGAAATCCTGAAGAAGAATGCGGGCGGGGCGGAAAGCGATTTCGCTGTCCGAGCGGCGCGCCTTCACCCATTCGGCGACGGCCTTGATGTCGGCGGCCTTGACCGTGCGGCCGTCTTCCCAGCGCAGCAGGTTCTCAAGGAGGATCTTGAGCGACACCGGCAGGCGCGAGATGTCGCCAAGCCCGCCGGCCGAAGCCGCGGGCAGGCTGTAATACGTGTAGGACTTGCCACCCGCCTGAAGGGTGCCCTTGGACTTGAAGCTGTCGGATGCGCTCGCCACGGTATTGGTCTCCCGCTCTTGGATGGGCGCCGCCGCCGGGGACCGGGGCGGGCCGCTGCCTGTATACAAAGGGTCATTGGCCAAAGAAACAGGCGTGTTAGCGGTAAACGCGCGAGCCGTCAAACGCCGCTTTCCGCGCCTAGGCCGGCAAATAATATTCACAGTTGTTTCAATGGGTTAGGTGGCGGAGGCAAAATACCCCATTTTTGCCCCATTGGCAGCACACTCCCGTCACATTCCGGGGTTCTGATGGCTGCGCTGGAAGACCGATGCAGCTTTTCCCCCCTCCCCCCGTTGCAAGGCCTTCCAGATTAGCCTCCGGCCGGCGCACAGATGCCGGTCCCTTAAGCGGCCACCGGTCCCCCCCTCCGGTGGCCGCTTTTAATTCGCCCGTCCGTCCGGGGCCCGGCCTGTGCTATAGGGGCGCCATGCCTTCCGACGCTACCCCACCCCGCCATCGCATTCCCCGCTTCGCCGGCAAGGGTCTCGCCTGCATTCGCGGCGGCCGGGTGCTGTTCGCCGGGCTCGGCTTCGATGTCGCCGCGGGCGGCGTGCTTCTGCTGACCGGACCCAACGGCATCGGCAAGTCGAGCCTGCTGCGCGTCATGGCGGGACTTTTGCCCAAAGCGGGCGGTCAGGTCGTCATCGAGGACGGCAGCGAAACCGACGCCGCCTATCTGGGCCACGCGGACCAGCTCAAACCCGAACTCACCGTGCACGAGATCTTGACCTTCTGGAGCCGCGTCACCGGCCCCGGCGACGACACTGCGCGCGACCATTGGCTGCAACGCGCGATCGATCTTTACGCGCTGGCGCCGCTTGCCGAACTGCAATGCCGCCAGCTTTCGTCGGGACAGAAGCGCCGGGTGGCGCTCGCCCGCGTGCTGGCGACGGGCCGTGCGTTGTGGCTGCTGGACGAACCGACGACGTCGCTGGACGCAGCGACCGTACGCGCCTTCGAAGCGGCCCTTGCCGATCATCGCGCCGCGGGCGGCATCGCCATCATCGCCACCCACGGCGACATCCGGGCCGAGGGTGCCGCGACGCTCGAGATCGCACGCTTCGCCGGAAGCGACCTTTCCGATCCCTTCTATCGCGGCCTTGCCGTCGATGCGGAGGCGTGAATGGCAATCCTCTGCGCCATCATCGCCAATGACCTGCGCCTTGCCTGGCGGCGCGGCGCCGATACGCTGACCGCCGTCGGCTTCTTCGTGCTGGCGGCGCTGCTGTTCGGCTTCGGCCTCGGCGGCGATCCGTCGGCCCTGGCACGCGCGGCCGCGGGGCTGATCTGGGTCACGGCGCTGCTTGCGTCCATGCTGGCGCTCGAGCGCATGTTCGCCGCCGACTTCGAAGATGGCAGCCTCGACGGCTTGATGATGACCGACGCACCGCTCGAACTGATCATGCTGGCCAAGGCGGCCGCGCACTGGATCACGACCGGCCTGCCCCTGATCGTTGCAGCACCCGGCATCGGGCTGATGCTGAACCTGCCCACGGACGCTTTCGCCGCGCTGATGCTGGCGCTTCTCTTCGGCACGCCGACGCTGACGCTGATCGGCGCCATCGGCGCGGCGCTGACCCTTGGCGCGCGGCGCGGCGGCGTGCTGATTTCACTTCTGGTGCTGCCCCTTTATATTCCGGTGCTGATCTTCGGCGTTGCCGCCACGGAAACAGCGCTGTCGGGTGCGGCGATGGATGCGCGGCTGATGGCGCTGGGCGGATTCTTTCTGGCGGCGCTGGCGCTCGCACCGTTTGCGGCGGCGGCGGCTTTGAGACAGGCGGTCAGGTAGCAATGCTCAACTTCCTCGCCAATCCCGCGCGTTTCATGCGCATCTTCGGACCGCTTCTGCCGTGGTGCTGGGCGGTAGCCGTGCTTGCCGGCGGCGCCGGCTTGGTGCTGGCGCTGTTCGCATCGCCCGCCGATTACCAGCAAGGCGATTCGGTCAGGATCATGTACATCCACGTGCCTTCGGCATGGATGGCGCTCGGCGCCTATACGGTGATCGCAGCCTTTTCGGCGATCGCACTGGTCTGGAAGCACCCGCTGGCCCATGTCGTGGCCGAAGCGGCGGCGCCGCTCGGCGCCGGCTTCACCGCGATCTGCCTGGTTACCGGGATGCTGTGGGGCAAGACGAGCTGGGGCACCTGGTGGGTATGGGATGCGCGCCTGACATCCGTGCTGGTCCTGCTGTTTCTTTATCTCGGCTTGATCGCGCTGCGCGGCGCCTTCGACGACGAAAGCCGCGGCCAGCGCGCGGCGGCACTTCTGGCGCTCGTCGGCTTCGTCAACATTCCGATCATCAAGTTTTCGGTCGAATGGTGGGCGACGCTGCACCAGCCGGCGAGCGTGCTGCGCGCGGGCGGGCCCGCGATCCATCCGTCCATGCTGTGGCCGCTGTCGCTGATGGCGGTCGCCTTCATGGCCTATTTCGCCGCACTCCTGATACTGTCGGTGCGCACCGAGATCGCGCGGCGAAAGGCCGAAGCGCTGATCGTCGCCGGACGCAGACAAAGTTAGGGGGGAGGGCCAGTGATGCAGACGCTCCTCGATTTCATTCGGCTCAACGGCTACGGCATCTATGTCTGGCCCGCCTTCGTCTTTGCCGCCGCGGTGCTGGCATTCATGGGCCTGCGCGTGCGCGCAAGGCTGCGCGCTGCAGAAGCGCTGCTGACGCGGCTGGAGGGCGGCTCACGATGAACGCTCCCCGTCCCGCGCTCACGCGCCGACGCCGCAGGCTTTACCTGCTCGGCGCGGCAGCCGTGGTGCTCGCCCTCGCCGCGACGCTGATTCTCAATTCCTTCAAGGACAGCCTCGTCTTCTTCTATTCGCCGAGCGACATCGCCACCCGCGCCGACATCCCGAGGGATCGCTTGATCCGCATCGGCGGGCTGGTGGAAAAGGGCAGCATCATCCGCGCCGGTTCGGAGATCCGCTTCACCGTCACCGATACCGCTCATAACCTGCGCGTCGTTTACCGGGGCATCCTTCCCGACCTGTTCCGCGAGGGCCAGGGCGTGGTCGCGCAAGGCAGCCTCAAGGCTGGCGGCGGCGAAACCGTGTTCGAGGCGCGCGAGGTTCTGGCCAAACACGACGAAACCTACATGCCCCGCGAGGTCGCCGATGCGATCAAGAAGTCCGGCCAGTGGAAGCCGGACGAGGCGGGCACGAAGTGATCGCCGAGACGGGGCATTTCGCACTGATCCTTGCCGCGCTGATTGCGGCCTTCCAATGCGTTCTGCCGCTGGCGGGTGCCGCGCGCGGCGATCAACGACTGATGGACAGCGGCCGGACGGCAGCCGTCGCACAGTTCCTGTTCATCACCGTGGCCTTCTTCAGCCTCATGCATGCCTATGTCGTGTCGGATTTCTCCGTCGCCAACGTGGTGCAGAATTCCCATTCGGCCAAGCCGATGCTCTACAAGATCGCGGGCGTGTGGGGAAACCACGAAGGCTCGATGGTGCTGTGGGTTCTGATCCTGGCGCTGTTCGGCGCCGCCATCGCCGTCTTCGGGCGCAACCTGCCGCATGAGCTGCGCGCGCGCGTGCTGGCCGTGCAGGGCATGATCGGCCTCGCCTTCCTGCTGTTCATACTGGCGACATCGAACCCGTTTTTGCGCGTCGATCCGGCGCCCATGGACGGGCGCGGCCTCAACCCCATCCTGCAGGACCCGGGCCTCGCCTTTCATCCGCCGTTTCTCTATCTGGGCTATGTCGGTTTTTCCGTCGCCTTCGCCTTCGCCGTCGCGGCGCTGATCGAAGGCCGCGTCGATGCCGCATGGGCGCGCTGGGTGCGGCCGTGGACCCTTGCCGCGTGGTGCGCGCTGACGCTCGGCATCGCGCTCGGCAGCTGGTGGGCCTATTACGAGCTGGGCTGGGGCGGCTTCTGGTTCTGGGACCCGGTCGAGAACGCCTCTTTCATGCCGTGGCTCGCGGGAACCGCGCTTCTGCATTCGGCCATCGTCGTCGAAAAACGCGATGCGCTGAAAAGCTGGACTATCCTGCTCGCCATCCTGACCTTCATCCTGGCGATGATGGGAACCTTCCTCGTGCGCTCGGGCGTGCTGACCTCCGTGCATACCTTCGCCACCGATCCGGGCCGCGGCCTGTTCATTCTGGCGCTGCTGCTGATCGCCGCGGTGGGCAGTCTTGGTCTCTATGCGTGGCGCGCGCCGGGTTTGCGCACCGGCGGGGTGTTCGCGCCGATTTCGCGCGAAGGCGGCCTTGTGCTCAACAACCTGCTGCTCGCCACCGCGACGGCGACGGTGCTGCTCGGCACGCTTTATCCGCTGCTGCTCGAAGCGCTGGACGCGGGCAAGGTTTCCGTCGGCGCGCCCTATTACAACCTGACCTTCGTTCCGATCATGGCGCCGCTGATCGTTGCCATGGGCATCGGCCCGATGCTGGCCTGGAAGCGCGGCGACCTGCCCGGCGTGCTCGCCCGCCTGCGCATTGCCGCCATTGTCACGGGCATCGTCATCTGCGGGGCCATCCTGCTCAACGATGGGCCGCTGATGGCGGTGCTGGGCGTCGGGCTCGCGTGCTGGCTGTTCATGGGCGCGTTGAGTGAACTGGCCGAACGCATCCGCCTGTTCCGCATTCCGTTGCGCGAAAGCCTGCGGCGTCTCGCGCATTTGCCGCCCGCCGCCATCGGCATGACCGTGGCGCACGTATCAATGGCGGTGATCGTGTTGGGCATTACCGCCTCGGCCGCATGGCAGAGCGAACGCGTGCTGGTGATGGCGCCGGGCGATGGCGTCGATCTCGCCGGATACCGCGTCACCCTCGATCGCGTTGAAAAGGTCCCCGGCCCCAATTACACCGCCGAGCGCGCCGCCATGAGCGTCACCCGCAAGGGCAATGTCGTGACCGTGCTGCGCCCGGAAAAACGCGCTTTCGTCACGCCGCCACAGACGACGACCGAAGCGGCGATCCACACGACGTGGCTGGCCGATATCTACGCCGTCATCGGCGATCCGGTCGCGCCCAAGGCGGGGGAAGGCGGGAAGGCGGGCTGGACGGTGCGCCTCTATCACAATCCGCTGGTGCCCTGGATCTGGATCGGCGCCGTGATCA
>Ga0222714_10007046_pt1 | contig 10377 bp, 12 predicted proteins | sample C33_3DmetaG_FD_165048 | JGI IMG/M metagenome (GOLD analysis project Ga0222714, IMG submission 165048) | Estuarine water microbial communities from San Francisco Bay, California, United States - C33_3D | ecosystem: Environmental > Aquatic > Marine > Unclassified | place: USA: California... | reverse complement strand
GTACTTGCAGCAGGTGCTTAAAAGTCTCTCGTTATGGGACAAGAAAGACAGTCAAATTCGATTTCTATCAGGCGGAATGAAAAGACGCCTGCTAATAGCAAAAGCCCTTTCCCATGAGCCTGAGATTCTTTTTTTAGATGAGCCAACGGCTGGAGTTGATGTTGAGCTCAGACAGTCTATGTGGGATTTGGTAAGAGAGCTAAAAAAAAGAGGGACCACGATTATCTTAACCACACACTATATTGAGGAAGCTGAGCTTATGGCTGATCGCGTAGGTGTGATCAATGATGGAAAACTCATCCTTGTTGATAATAAAAATTCGCTCATGAAGACTTTAGGACAAAAAACTATTGAAATTGAACTTGATGAATCGCTAGAGCGGCTACCCCATGATTTAAATAATTTAGGAGCTTTTTATGATGCTGATAAAAAAGCCCTTCAGTACAATTATAATCTAAATGTGAATCCTAACGCGCTTAAAGAGTTCTTAGCAATCCTTCAAGCAAGTCATATTAAAATTAGAGACATAAAATCCATGGAAAGTTCCTTAGAGGATATCTTTGTAAATATTATCAGAGCAAAATGAATCTAATCGGTATTAAAGCAATATATGTTTATGAGATGAATCGAGCGCTCCGAACGCTCGGACAGTCTCTGATTTCTCCTGTAATTTCGACGTGCCTCTTCTTTATAGTTTTTGGTTCGGCTATTGGGTCAAGAATTACTGATATAGGAGGCGTTAGCTACGGAGCATTCATTGTTCCTGGGCTAATGATGCTGTCTGTCCTTACGGAGAGTACCTCCAATGCCTCTTTTGGTATTTATTTTCCAAAGTTCACCGGCACTATTTATGAAATACTCTCAGCACCTATTTCATTTCTCGAGATTACCATTGGTTATGTAGGCGCTGCTGCGACCAAATCTATCGTTTTAGGTTTAACCATACTTATGACTGCTCATTTGTTTGTTGATATTGAAATCTTGCACCCTTTCTGGATGCTGAGTTTTTTAATTCTCACGAGTATCTCATTTTGTCTTTTTGGTTTTATTGTAGGGATCTGGGCTGATGGTTTTGATCGTTTACATTTAATTCCTTTATTGATTATTACCCCATTAACTTTTTTGGGTGGAACTTTTTATTCGATAAGCATGCTGCCAGAGTTATGGCAAAAAATTGCACTTTTAAATCCTATTGTTTACCTCGTCAGTGGTTTTAGATGGTCGTTTTACGGAAACGCAGATGTTAATATCGTCCTGAGCTTTATTATGACTCTATTCTTTTTATTATTTTGTGTTGGAGTAATTTTCTGGATATTTAAAACTGGTTATAAGATCAAAAGCTAATTGATCTGATCAACACCTCCCATGTAAGGAACTAGAACCTCAGGAACTCTAACCGAACCGTCGGGCTGTTGATAATTCTCTAAAACAGCAATCATAGCTCTCCCCACTGCCAAGCCACTTCCGTTAAGCGTATGAAGTGGTTGCGAAGTAGATGTTTCATCTTTAAATCGAGCACCCATTCTTCTTGCCTGAAAGTCTCTGCAATTACTGCATGAGGATATCTCTCGGTAGGTATCTTGGCCAGGCAACCATACCTCTAAATCATAGGTCTTTGCAGCGCTAAATCCAATATCTCCTGAGCATAGCTTCATGACCCGATAAGGTAATTTGAGTAATTGTAAAATTTTTTCTGCATGACTTGTCAACTCCTCAAGCGCTTCGTCTGAATCTTTAGGATGAACAATTTGTACAAGCTCCACTTTTTCAAATTGATGTAGTCGAATTAGTCCTCGTGTATCTTTGCCATAGCTTCCGGCCTCAGAGCGAAAGCATGGTGTGTGAGCTACAAATTTTACTGGCAAGTCTTTTAAATCAGTGATTTTATCGCGAATAAGGTTAGTAAGCGGGACCTCGGCAGTTGGAATAAGGTAAAGATCTCTATCTTTAATCTGAAAAAGATCCTCCTCAAACTTAGGTAGTTGACCGGTGCCTTTCAAAATCTCTGAATTAACCATGTAGGGGGTGTAGATCTCAATGTAACCATGACGCTCCACATGTGTATCCAGCATAAACTGTGTAAGCGCCCGATGAAGACGTGCAACTCCACCCTTCAATAAAGAAAATCTTGAACCTGAGAGACTTACTGCCGCATCAGAATCGATAAGATTAAATTTATTACCGATTTCAATGTGATCCATCGCTTGAGCGATGCGGTTAGGTTGTCCTAACTTCCTCATTTCTACATTATCGTTTTCAGATGAGCCTAGGGGTACATCATCATCAACTAAGTTAGGAATATCTAATAGGAATGCATCAAGCTCAACTTTAATTGTATTTAAGGCCAGATCATGCTCTTCGATCAAAGCATCGATTGAAGCAATTTTTTTCTTCAATGTATCCAATGAGGTCCCCTCTTTAGCGGCTCTCCCAAATTCATTAGATAGTTCTTTTTTATTCTTCCTGGAAGATTCAAGCTGAACTTGAGCCTCCTTTCTATTAGATTCAAGCGTTAAAAACTTACTCTCATCAAATTGATAATTTCGCTTACGAAGATTTTTCTTCACGAGTTCTAAATTCTCTCTTAATAGCTTTATATCAATCATCTAAGTTTCTGGTTTTCAAAAATTTTAATACATATAGTATGAAACTTCCTGTCAAGATGCCTGCGAAATTTGCAATTAAATCGAGCGCCTCAAAAGCTCTGTAGCTTAAAAGTCCCTGACTAAGCTCAAGCATGACAGCGTAGACGACTAATAGACACATAAGCAAATAATTTTTTATATGCATAAATGCCTTACCGGCTAGAAAGCTATATGCAAAAAATAATAAAAAATGAATCCACTTATCAATACTAGAAAACTCATTCCCCGTTGAGATAAAAGGAAAAGTCATCAGGAAAAGGATAAGCAAAGTATAAAAATAAAAAAAATTCCTATAATTCATATATTTATTTAAAAATAGCAGGCTCCATTTGTTGCATCATAAGTCTCGATTTGAAAATTAGAGGTTGCAATATCTAGCTCTAGATTGTTTGAATTTTCCTCAAAATCATCACCATAGATCGTCTCAGCTCTATCGATCTTAAAAAGGAAGCTTGAGACAGTTTCATTAGTATGAGTAACTTGGCCCAGCAAGCTCCATTCTTGCCTCTCCAGTATAATCTGAACAACATTTTCATCATCTATATTCAAGATATAACGATTATTATCAATATGTCGTAACAAGTCGTCACCGCTGTCAAAAAGTAATGCCTGAAAAGGTTCATTGATAATGTCAACGGTAAAGTATATCGATCTTTGCTGAAGCTCTAGATCATTTAAAAAAAGACAGTGAGCATCAAACAAAAATGTTTGAGTAATAGGCTGGCCTATTTCAGAAAAATATTTACCATCAGCAAAACTTATTGAAGCAATCTGTTGGGTCGGCTCTCCCATCAAACTTGTAACCTCTAGCACTCCAGAATAATCCATTCCTGAGAGGCTCATAATCCTCTCAATGGTACTAGCATGCATGTATTGAAAAAAAATAAGATTAAATAAAATAATCTTTACGAGAATAATTGGTACTCCAGTCATGAGCTTTATTCGTCTGGTGCCGATGCAGCAATCACCTCATAGTTGTTGCTGCCCTCTTTTTTTGCAATAACTCCTGTGGCCTCCATGGTCTCAACAATACGAGCAGCCCTGTTGTAGCCTATCTTTAATCTTCGTTGTACATACGAGATAGAGGCACGCTCTGTCTCTGTCACTACTTTAACTGCTTGGTCATACAAGGGATCGTCTTCGGCTGAGTCGGTTTCCAAAGACCCTTCTTCACCAACCTGCGCTGGCTCTGTGGTTATTGCCTGGTTGTATTCTGGCTTGCCAGATTTCTTAAGATCATTAACTATTCGATGAACTTCCTGATCAGAAACAAATGCCCCATGAACCCTCATGGGTATCGAGGTTCCTGAAGGCAAATAAAGCATATCTCCGTTTCCAAGTAAACTTTCTGCGCCCATTTGATCGAGAATAGTTCTTGAATCAACCTTTGCCGAGACCTGAAATGCAATCCGAGAAGGAATATTTGCCTTGATAAGACCTGTGATCACATCAACTGAAGGTCTTTGAGTTGCTACGATCATATGTATACCAGAAGCCCTTGCTTTTTGTGCCAGCCTTGCAATTAGCTCCTCAACAGCTTTCCCAACAACGAGCATCAAATCTGCTAACTCATCAATCACAATCACAATGTTTGGAAGAGGCTCAAGATGTCTAGGCTCATCACTTAGCTGCTCAGTCGATTTCCACAGCGGATCAAGTATTGGCTGTTTATCCCTGATAGCGTCATTGATTTTTTTATTGTATCCAGCTAAGTTTCTAACGCCCAGGTGAGACATTAACCTATACCGTTTATCCATCTCTGCGACACACCACTTGAGTGCTGCTGCTGCCTTTTTCATATCCGTCACAACTTCTGTAAACAAGTTTGGGATACCATCATAGACAGAAAGTTCAAGCATTTTGGGATCAATTAGAATTAACTTTACGTCTTTGGGGGTTGATTTATAAAGCAAGCTAAGAATCATTGCATTAATACCAACAGATTTTCCTGATCCAGTTGTTCCTGCAATGAGGAGATGTGGCATTTTTGCTAGGTCTGCTACGACAGGATTGCCAGATATATCTTTTCCAAGGGCTATAGCCATGGTTGAGCCAATATCTTCATAATCTTTTGATTTTATGATTTCACCTAAAGTAATAATCTCTCTCTGCTCATTAGGGATCTCAATTCCTACATAGGGCTTGCCCGGAATTACCTCGACTACTCTCACGCTGACCGTTGAGAGAGCTCTTGCAAGATCTTTAGAAAGGTTACTGATTTGGCTTACTTTTACCCCTGCTGCAGGCTGAATCTCAAAGCGCGTCACTACAGGACCTGGCTTCACACTTATAACCTCTGCAGCTATATTAAAATCAGCCAACTTGATCTCAAGTAATTTGGACATTGCCTGAAGGGTCTCTTCAGAGTATCCGCTAACTTTATCATAAACATCGTCAAGCAAACTTAACGCTGGTAACTGGCGACTTTCAGCTGTATCAAATAACTTAACTTGTCTCGCTTCTTCAGATCGTTTACTTGTCTCAATAGCTTGAATCTTGGGTTCAATTTTAGTTTTTGGTCTTTGCTTGACCTTTTCAATTCTTTTCTGATGAATGGCCCGAGCCGATTCCACAGTCTTTCCATGCCTTTTAGATTTAATATTATTTATAAGTTGATTTAATAAATTTGGTGTCAGTTGAATGATGCCTAATGTCCGGCTGAGTATGCTTAAGATAAAGCTACCTGACTTATCCACTATCATCACCCACGATATATGCAAAGAAAGCGAAATTGAAGCAAGTAAAAGAATAATAAATAAAACGATAGAGCCAGAGTCATCTAAGTAAGCTGCTGCAGCTGTAAACACAGAATCACCTATGATCCCACCCGCCCCAATGCCCTCAGGCAATTGCTGGATGGATGGAAACAATTGAATAAGGGAGGCAGAGGATAGAACAAATATTATAATTCCAATCGAACCGAGGATATTCTCACTTTTGGTTCGCTGATGAATCGGATTCTTATTTTGATAAATATAGATGGCTGTAAGCACCAATATTGGTATAAATAGGTAGGAGACAATACCAAAATATGTAAACAAGATCGCTGAGGCATTGGCACCAAAAGCGCCAATAAGGTTACTGTAGCTATCAGCATCTGATACCACAAAATAAGATGAATCTGACAGATCAAATGAAATAAGTGATAAGAATAAAATGACTGCTATGCCACATAACAAGACCAGCAATGACTCTCTAACACCTCTTGCGTCAATGAGTTTTGCTTGATCTTTTATTTTCTGAGGTTTGGACTTAAGCAATGTATTTTTTAAATTCCTTTTTTAAATTATATATTGAATTAACAATAAAAATCATTGCAAAAACATAGTAGTTATTTATTATGTAAGCATATTTTTATGGCTAAAGAAGATGCAATTCAAATGGATGGAACTGTTGTTGAGACACTTCCAAACACGACCTTTAGGGTTGAGCTCCAAAATGGTCACATCGTAACTGCCCACATATCAGGCAGAATGCGAAAAAATTACATAAGAATTCTTACAGGTGATGAGGTCACAGTAGAACTAACGCCCTATGATCTCTCTAAGGGAAGAATCGTTTATAGAGGCCGATAACTAATACAACATCACCAGGCTCCATTACCTAGAAAAATTATTACTAAATTTAGGCAGAAATATGTTGCCAAAATTTCTACTTAGGTTTATAAAAATCAAAAAATATAGACAAAATAATCATGGGAAGAAAGAAAAAGCAACCTGAAGTTAAATCTGAAGATGAAGATCTAGATAATGATGCATCTCCTGCTGAATTTGATCTTGATGATGAAGACGAAGATGGATTTGAGTCAGGTGATGATATTTCTGAGGTTCCTGCGCAATTTAATAAAGAAGCCAGAAGAAAGCTTGAGGAGCTCTTAGAGAATAAGAGAACTAGAAAAGAATTAGAAGATTTTGACGATTTTTCATTTTAAGTTCTCCTTAAAATACCAATCACATCGCCCTCCACGACAAGCTCTCTCTCTGATTGTATTTTAATATTTGGAAAAGAATCATTACCAGCCATAAGGGTAATTTTGTCTTTAGAAATTCTTATCTTCTTAACTGTAACCTCACCATCAATATTGATAATCATGGTTCTCCCATTTTGGATCTGGCTTGTTTTTTTTACTGCGACGAGATCGTTATCGAGAATTCCAAAGTCTCTCATACTGTCTCCTCTTACTCTCAATAGATAATCAGGAATTGTATTGAATAAATTAGATCGATAATCTATCGAGGACTCAATATTTTCTATCGCATCAATTGGAATTCCTGCAGCAACACGACCGATGATGGGTATTTCCAACAAACTTTTTTCTGTCAGCTCAATGCCCCTTGAGACCTTAGCATTAAGCTTGATTAATCCTTTGCTCTCAAGCGCCTTCAAGTGCGACTGAACGCTATTTATTGATTGAAATCCAAAATGGTCTGCGATTTCCTTTCTGGTGGGCGAGTTGAGAAAGTTTAACTTAATATATCTAATATATTCTAAAATTTTTTGCTGACGTGGTGTGATGTTTTTCATTAAAAAAGGAAAACTATTATGAAAACTAAAATTTTACGAGGTTTGCCCCCCAAGTAAATCCTGCACCAAAAGCCTCCAGCAAGACAAGCTGACCCTTTTTGATCCGTCCATCGCTGACAGCCACATCTAGTGCAATGGGAACCGTAGCTGCAGAGGTATTTCCAGTGTATTGTATCGTCAATACTACTTGCTCCATTGGCATATTAAGACGCTTAGCAGTAGCAGCAATGATTCTTAAGTTTGCTTGATGCGGAACCAACCAATCAATATCCCCTTTTTCAAGATTGTTGTCCTCAATAACTTTATCTACAAGTAACTCAAGAGTCTTAACCGCAACCTTAAAAACTTCATTACCTGCCATATGAATACTTGGGCTGAGATGGACATCAATCCCCTCTTCTTTAGGTCTCGCCTCAAGCAATGAACGATGCCTACCATCCGCACTTAAATATGAATATAAAATTCCTGGTTCATCGCTTTTATCTAGAATGACGGCTCCCGCGCCATCACCAAATAGTACACAAGTGCTTCTATCAGTCCAATCTAGTAGTCTTCCCATCAGCTCAGCTCCAATGATGAGCGCACGAGTAGCTTGTCCTGCTTTGATAAAATTATCAGCAATATTTAGCGCATAAACAAATCCACTGCATGCCGTTTCAAGACTGAGCGCAGGGCACGCAGGTATCCCCAACCTCTCCTGTATCAAACACCCAACATTAGGGAAAGGTAAATCAGGGGTACTGGTTGCAACAATAATAAGATCAATGGTTGCTGGATCTATGTTGCCCTTTTTGATTGCATCCGAGGCTGCCTCAAAAGCAAGATCAGAAGTATTCTGATGGTCTAATGCAAAATGTCTTTGCTTAATTCCCGTTCTCGAAACAATCCACTCATCGGTAGTATCGACAATTTTTTCAAGATCCTTATTAGTGACAATCTTAGGCGGAAGATAGCTACCTGTAGAATGAATTTTAGAGTAAATCATCAGGATATATTTCTTGAAATTTTATTTAAGATATCAGATTTTGACTCTTTATAGGCAATATCTAATGCTGCCCTGAAGCCAGTCGCATCAGAACTACCGTGGCTTTTTATAACAATACCATTCAGACCTATAAGCATCGCGCCATTATAGCGCCTTGGGTCCATTTTTTTTCTGAGTTTGGCTAGGACTGGAAGCGTGAAAATGGCTAAAAATTTATAAAATAAATTACTCATCAAAATATTTTGAATAAAGACTTTTATTAAGCCTGCAGTGCCTTCAATAGACTTTAGTGCAATGTTGCCAGTAAAGCCATCGCATACCACAACGTCCACTGTTCCTGAGAACATTTCATTAGCCTCAATATAACCACGGTAATTTAATTCAGAAGCTCTTAGTTTTTCAGATGCGTCTTTGATAGTTGAATGCCCCTTATGATGCTCCTCTCCGATATTAAGCAGGGCTACGACTGGATGCTCTTTTTCTAATAAGTCTTTCGCAAGAAAATTACCCATTTTTGCAAACTGAACTAGATTCTCACTTGTGCATTCGGTGTTTGCACCAAGATCTAGCATCAAAAAGGGAGTCTTTTTTCCTGGAAGCATGGTTACAATGGCAGGCCTCTCAACACCCTCAATAAGCTTTAAAGTAACTGAGCTCAGCAGCATCAGCGCACCCGTATTGCCAGAAGATACAAATGCATGAGCATACCTATCTTTGATAGCTTCGATACCACGAGCCATGGTTGAGGCTTTTTTTCTTCTAAGCGCATCTGCTGGCTTATCATCCATCCTCACTGCCTCATCACATTCAATAAGTTCGATCCTGTCTTCGATTTTATTAGGATATCTTTTTTTTATTGATGCAATGGATTCTCTTACTCCATAACAAAGAAGCGTAGCATCCGGATGGGATTCAACAAAGCTAATTGAAGCTTCAATAACAGGCTCAAATCCTAGATCCCCTCCATCGAGATCGATGGCTATCTTGATTTGATGCATCATAATGGAAGTAAGGAGGTGAGGCGTTAAGCTTCTTTTTCCTCATTTACTGGCTTAACAACCTCTACAATTTGCTTTCCTCTGTAGAATCCCTCTTGGGTTAAGTGATGTCTTCTATGCTTCTCGCCAGTCTGTGGGTCGTTAGATAAAGACGCACTTCCGAGAGCATCATGCGAACGTCTCATATCCCGTCTTGATCTTGATTTTTTCGATTTTTGAACTGCCATAACTATTTTTACAATTTTTAGATGTCATATGTTATGAAAAAAATCAAAGAAAATACACCACTATTTTGATAATTTTCTAGAATCTCTTGAACATTTGTATTTTATCTATCACCCATGCGGTCAATTGCTATTAAAATACAATTAAATATCTAAAATTGAGCAATGAAAATCTATTTAGCAAGCCAATCCGTATATAAAATTCAAATTATGCAAAAATTTTTTGCAGAGGTTATATCTGTTTCCCATCAAGCTGATGAGACAATAAATACTCTAAATGACCCTGAGTTTGAGTCGAGGAGACTTGCAAAAGATAAGGTCCTATCAATAATTGAATCAATTGACTGTAGTCCTAAAGATATTCTCATTGGCGTCGATCAAGTTGGCTACTTTGATGGAGGTTTTCTCGAAAAACCAGGAACGATTGAAAATCAAAAAAGACAATTGGCGCAATTAAGCAATAAGGAGGTTTCATTTTATACTTCAATTTATGTATCTTCTAAGGATCAAACTATCAAGAAATTGATTACTGATTGTACTTTAGTTAAATTTAAAAAACTCTCAGATGAACTGATTGACAATTACGTGAAAAAGGAAAATGCATCTGACTGTGCAGGGGGTTTTAAAGTTGAGTCTCTTGGCCCCATACTTATGGAGTATGTGAACATGAGGGACCCTTACGCCCTACAAGGACTGCCCATCATGCAATTAATAACGCTTCTTGAGGAAGTTGGTATTAGCCCAATTTAAACTCCTTGCTTGGCTTACATATTAATTCTTTTGGAATGCCATTAATTTCTTCATGAAATACCATTTTGGTAGCATGAAGCAACATTCTGGGTGAACTTATTTTCTTCTTTTCATTCATAAGTTGGTCTTTATACTTTGGGTCACCAATGATTGGAAATCCAAGGTGATGGAGGTGGGCTCTAATCTGATGCATCCTACCCGTTACAAGCTCAATCCTTAAGTGCGAAGCATTCCTGTTGCGATCTTTAAGT
>Ga0222714_10007045_pt1 | contig 10378 bp, 10 predicted proteins | sample C33_3DmetaG_FD_165048 | JGI IMG/M metagenome (GOLD analysis project Ga0222714, IMG submission 165048) | Estuarine water microbial communities from San Francisco Bay, California, United States - C33_3D | ecosystem: Environmental > Aquatic > Marine > Unclassified | place: USA: California... | reverse complement strand
ATTTGAGAGATATTGTGGGCTTCAATGAATACTATGATATTGAAGATAAGTATAAAAGCTAGTTTTAGTAAGTGGCTCTCCCGCCGCTCAAGTCAAATACCGCTCCAGTAGAAAAAGAATTTTCCTCACAAGAAAGCCAAGCAACTAATGAGGCTAATTCCTCAACTTTAGCAAATCTGTTTCGTGGAATTTTAGAAAGCATGTAATTTATATGTTCTTCGGTCATCTGATCAAAAAGTCTTGTTTTAGCTGCAGCAGGGGTTACGCAGTTAACAGCAATATTTTTATCAGCAAGTTCTTTTCCAAGAGATTTTGTTAAACCAATTACTCCTGCCTTAGCTGTGCTATAGGCGCTTGCATTAGGATTCCCCTCTTTTCCAGCAATAGATGCAATATTTACTATTCTACCATAATTGTTTTCAATCATATGAGGAACAACTGCTTTGCTACAATAAAAAACTGCATTCAAATCTAACTCTAAAACTTTTTTCCATTCATCAACTGGATAATCCCAAACTTTAGCATTCACTCCAGTGATTCCAGCATTGTTAACAAAAATATCTATCTTTGTATTTTTTGTAATTTTTTTTATTTCTGATTCTACTTCTTTGAAGTTTGTTACGTCGATATTAGAAGCTGATAGTTTTTTATTATTTTTTTGATCCAAAACATTTTGAACAATTTTTGTATCTATATCCCAAATAATTACATTAGCTCCAGATTCCAAAAAACGATTTGTAATTGCCAAACCAAAGCCCTGAGCCCCACCTGTTACAATTGCTGTTCTATTGTTTAAGTCTATTTTATTCATGATCTCTCCTTTTATTAAATTACTTCTTGTTTTTGTTGCCCTAAACAATCTATTGCAAGATTCATTACGTCCCCTTTTTTTAAAAATACTTGTGGTTTCATGCCCATTCCCACTCCAGGAGGTGTTCCTGTTGTCACAATATCTCCTGCCTGCAGTGACATAAATTTACTTAGGTAGGATAGTATAAAAAATACATTAAAAATCATTTTATCCGTATTTCCTTTTTGCATTACTTTTCCATTTAATTTTAAATTTAGAGATAAATTATTAATATTAGGTATCTCATCTTTCGTAACAAGATAAGGACCAATTGGTCCAAAGGTGTCTCCTGATTTACCTTTTGTCCAATTGCCACCCATCTCAAGTTGCCACTCTCTTTCACTAATATCATTTGCAATACAGTACCCCAATATATGATCTGGGGCTTGTGCTTCAGTAATGTTTTTTGTTTCCTTGCCAATAACAAAAGCTAGCTCAATTTCCCAATCTAACTTTTTAGATCCTGCAGGTAAAATTACATGATCATTAGGCCCAATAATTGAACTAGATGCCTTTTGAAAAATAATAGGTTCTTTGGGTATTGCCATACCTGACTCTTCAGCATGATCTGAATAATTCAAACCAATAGCTATAAACTTTCCTGGATTTTTAATACATGGACCAATTCTTATTGGTTCGTTAATTTCTTTTAAAGATGTTAGATCTAATTTTTCAATTTTCTTTATCGTTTCAAAATTTAAATTTTTTGAATCAAAATCATCAATAAAATTTTCTAAGCTTCTTATTTTGTTGTTTTTATCTAAAACAGCTGGCTTTTCTTTTCCTCGATCTCCCACTCTTAATAATTTCATATTTCTCCTATAAATTATTTATCCAGAAAATGTTTTCCTGTAACATTATAATGTTTAACTAAGTTTTTTTGAGCGTTAATAACATCTCTTGCTAAGACTGCATCAAGAATATCTTGATGTTCTTTGTTAACATTTCTTTTTAAGTAATTTTTTTTATTTTTAATAAGCAAAAACCTAAATCTTAAATTTTGATCATAAAGTTGTTCACAAAATTTAGTTAAATAATCTGAACCAGATCTTGAAATTAAGGAGATATGAAATTTTTTATGTATCATTTCCCAGGAGTCAGGATTTTCAGGATTATATTTTTCTGTCCAATCTTTTTTATTTAAACGATGGTTTAAAAGAATTAAGTTTTCTTCCCAGGCTTCCAATCCCTCTTTGTTTTCCATGGATTTTTTGATTGCTATTTCTTCAATCCATAATCTTGTTTTTAAGACTTCATTAAAATGTTTAATTGAAACACTACTTGCTACAAATCCTTTCTGTTCAATTCTTTCAACTAGTCCATCTTTAACCAACGAAGTTAACGCTTCCCGTATGGGTGTATGACCAGTGTCATATTTATCTTTTAAAGTATCAATTTTTAATTTTTCTCCTGGCTTTAAATCACCGTTAATTAAGGATTTTTTTAATTTATTGTAAATTTGTGTGATTAATGATTGAGGAGCGAGTTTTATAATTTCTACAGCAGGTTGTTTGTTTAAATTTGCTATGCTCATAAAAAATCGTTTTTTTATTGATTCTGTATAAAAAATCGTTTTTAATACTAAATAATAAATTTGTAAAATAAAATAAAAAAAAAGGAGAAAAAATGAAAAATAAAATTTTAATCTCGATTTTGTCATTTTTTTTAATGACAAGTCTTGGATTAGCTAAAACTGAAATTATAGTAGGTATAAGCGCGAAATCAGGATCTCTTCAGTACACCACTTCAGAAGATTTTGTAAAAACAGCAAACAAAATGTGCGGAAGCAAGTGTGTTGTAAAATTTTTTGGCAACAGTCAACTCGGCAATGACAAAGAACTAATGAGCAAACTAAAACTGGGAAGCGTACACTTGGCTTTGCCCTCTTCAATGATGTCAAGCATAACACCGGAAGCAGGGTTGTTTGATATGCCGTTTATAGTAAAAGACAGAAATCATGTAAAAGCTATTGAGAAAAATGTTTTTTGGTCTGATATTCATCCCAAAATTGAAGCAAAAGGATATACGGTTATTGGTTTTTGGGAAAATGGTGTAAGACATATCTCTAATAGTAAAAAACCAATCAATACTCCTTCTGATTTAAAGGGACTTAAAATAAGAACTCCAAAAAGTACTTGGAGAGTTAAGATGTTCGAGGCATGGGGTTCGTCACCAACTCCAATGGCATTTAAAGAAGTATTCACAGCACTTCAAACAGGTGTAATTGATGGTCAAGAAAATCCGTATACAAATATTGATGGAGCTAAATTTCAAGAAGTTCAAAAATATTTGAGCAAAACTGGTCATGTTTATACACCTGCATATTTGACAGCTGGCAAAGATACATTTGCTAAACTTCCAAAAGACGTTCAGCAAATTTTAAAAAAAGCTGCTGAAGATGTGAGAGGTCGAATGTATAGCGCAGCTGAAAATGATGAAGTTAGTTTAGAAAAAAAACTAGTTGCTGCTGGAATGAAACTTAATGTTGCAGATAAAGCTGCATTTGTAAAAGCTTCAAAACCAATTTATGAAATGTTTGCAAAAGAAGTTGCTGGAGGTCAAAAGTTGGTTGATAAAGCTTTAGCTTTAGCAAAATAATAAATTAAAAATAATTAATCTCATGTTTTAGTCCTGGCTACTTAGATTGGTAGTCAGGGCTAGGTTAGGTGTTAATAAAGTTGAATAAAGAATTATCCAAAAAAATTACCTCTGTTTTTGAAAACCTGCTTTCTGGTTTTTGTATTTTACAAATGATTGCACTCGCATTAGTGGTAATTTTAGCGGTTTTTTTCAGAAAATTCGGGCACAGCTTCATTTGGTATGATGAGGTTGCATCTGTTCAACTTGCATGGATTACTTATTATGGTGCAGCGTACTGTGCTTTAAAAAGATCTCATCTAGGATTTAATGGCTTTGTAGATCGTTTAGATGACAATGTACGAAAAGTTTTAATCATTTTATCTGAAATTATTATTTGTGGTTTTTTTATAACCATTGCTTACGCTGGATACAAAATATTACCAATGCTGCATGAAGAAAATCTTATAAGCTTGCCGAGCGTAACTATTTCTTTTACTCAATCCGTAATACCTATCGGATGTATATTGTTTGTTATTGCAGAAATTTTATCAATCCAAACTATTTGGGAAAAGGAATCTTTAAAAGAAAAATTACAAGATTAATTTATGATTTTATTATTTATTGCTATTATTCTGTTTGCCCTGATCATGCTAAGGGTTCCTATAGCGATCGCGATTGGAATTATTGCGTTAGTCGGAATGATAGAGCAAAGAGGATCGGCTGCTATTTATGATGCAGCATTAAAACTTTTTGAAGGATCGACTAATTTTCCACTAATAGCAATTCCATTATTTATATTGGCTGGTTCGCTAATGAACACAAGCTCTATCTCTACAAGACTAATTGCTTTTGTTACTGCTTTAGTTGGCTTTGTTAAAGGAGGTCTTGCTATGGTGAATGTAATGGTCTCTCTCTTTTTTGCAGAAATTTCAGGAAGCGCAGTTGCTGATGTTGCAGCAATAGGTTCAATTTTAATTCCATCTATGAGAAAAAAAGGTTATGAAAAAAATTTCGCAGCGGCTGTTACATCTTCATCTGCATCTCTTGCTATAATTATTCCTCCCTCAATTCCAATGATATTATATGGAGCAATTTCAGACACATCTATAATTCAACTTTTTGTGGCTGGTATTATACCCGGTTTAATTGGTGGATTTTTAATGATGTGTCTTTGTTATTATTTTGCAATTAAATATAATTTACCTAGAGACGAGGCTTTTGACCTTTATAATGTTTGGGATAAATTTAAGAAAGCAGGTTGGGCATTAACTCTTCCAATCATAATTCTAGGAGGAATTTTTGGAGGATTTGTAACAGCAACTGAAGGTGCTGGCTTAGCTGTATTAGCCGCTTTATTTATAGGAGGAGTCATTTATAGAGAAATTAATCTTAAGCACTTAATCAATTCAATGAAAGAAGGTGTTGTTCAAACAGCAGCGGTTATGCTTTTAGTTTCTACTTCTGCTTTACTAGGTTTGTATTTAACTCAAACAGAAATTCCACAGCAACTAGCTCAAGATATTATAAATTTTACCAATAATAAATTAGCGATTATTGCTCTTTTAAATGTTCTACTTTTTATTCTTGGGATGTTTTTACATGGGGCTAGTGCTATCGTCCTTGTGGTTCCCATCGTTATGCCAATTGTAGTTCAAGCAGGTATTGATCCGGTTCAATTTGGAATAATTCTAACTTTAAGTATAGCCTTGGGTCAACAAACTCCACCTGTTGCAAGTGTTTTAGCAACAGCATGTTCAATTGCTAAAGCAGATATGTTAGAGGTTACAAAAGCAAATATACCTTTTATAATGGTCTTAATAGTTGTGCTTCTGATTGTTTCTTATATTCCAGAAGTGCCTTTGTTTTTGGTTGAAATGTTTTACAGGAATTAAATACATAATAGAGGTAAGCAAATGAAAAAAAAAATTATAGCAGTTTTATTAGGTGATCCATCAGGAGTAGGTCCTGAGTTAGTAGTTCGTCTCTTAAACGAAAATATTACCAATGAGGCAAATATAGTAGTCATTGGAGAAAAAAAAATTTTAGAAGAAGGTGAAAAAGTAAGTGGAAAAAAAATAGACCTAAAATTTGTTGAAAAATTTGAAGACATTGTATTTGATGATAGCACTAAATTTTTTCTTGATATTTCTAAAGGCACTAATCGTGTTTACAAACGAAGCCAAGTATCAGCTGAGTCAGGCCAAAGTGTTTTAGAAGCTATGGATATGGCTATGGATTTAGCTAAAAATAAAAAAATTCACGCAGTGAATTTTGGTCCTTTTAACAAAACAAGCTTAATGAAAGGTGGATGTAAGTATAATGATGAACATGATTTCTTCCAAAACAAATTAGAGATCAAAGATTTTTGTTGTGAGTTTAATGTTGTAGATAATTTTTGGACCGCAAGAGTTACTTCTCATATACCTTTAAAAGAAGTTGCAGAAAATATTACAAAAGAAAATATTTTAAAACCTATTAAGTTGCTTGATAAAACTCTAAAAATGAGTGGCATGAAAAACCCACGAATAGCAGTCCAAGCCTTAAATCCTCATGGAGAATTTGGAACTGAGGAAAAAGATGAGATTATACCGGCGATTGACGAGGCAAAAAAATTAGGTATCAATGCGGACGGTCCTTTGCCTTGTGACACTTCTTTTATTACAGCTTTTAAGAATAAAAATCATGATTGTATTGTTGGAATGTATCATGATGCGCTTCAATGCGGATTAAAGGCGTTTGGATTTGATCGTGGTGTTACAGTTTCTGGAGGTCTTACGATTCCAGTTACAACCCCAGCTCATGGAACAGCTTTCGATATCGCTGGAACCAATACAGCCAATTTGGAACCTACTTTAAACTCATTTAAATTAGCACTTCAAATGAACTCAGGCACTCAAGTTAACTAATGACAAAAATTAAATCGGTTAAAACTAAAGTTTATCAATGGAAAGGTAAAACAGTTCCTCCACAAAGTAATTTTTGTACCAATGCATCCGATCTTCTTTATGAAAAAGGGGATAATATGGGGTCATTCCGATTTCATGAATGGCTGACTTGTGAAATTGAAACAGACGACGGTATTGTTGGTATTGGTAACGCAGCATTAGCCCCTCAAGTTGTTAAAAAAACAATTGATCATTATTTAACACCATTAGTGCTCAACGAAGATCCTTTTGATTATGCTTATCTTTGGGAAAAAATGTACCGAAGAACTTTAGCTTGGGGAAGAAAAGGTGTTGGCATGACTGCAATTTCGGCCGTTGATATTGCTATTTGGGATATTCTCGGAAAAATTACAAAAAAACCTGTCTTCAAGTTATTGGGAGGAAGAACTAAAGAAAAAATTCCTGTTTATGCATCAAAGCTCTACAGTCAGCCTATTCAAAATTTACAAAAAGAAGCACAAACTTATGTTGATCAAGGATTTAAAATGTTCAAGATGAGATTTGGATGGGGACCTAAAGATGGGCCAGATGGAGTTAGGAAAAATATAGAATTAGTGGAAGCCGTAAGAGAAGTAGTTGGCTATGACACGGATTTAATGTTGGAGTGTTACATGGGATGGAACTTGGAATACTCCAAGCACATGCTTCCCAAATTAGCTAAGTTTCAACCAAAGTGGTTAGAGGAGCCCGTTATTGCAGATGACATTCATGGTTATGCAGAATTAAATAACATGAATATTATTCCTATTTCTGGTGGTGAACATGAATTTTCTTTATTTGGTTTTAGACAGCTTCTAGATCTTAAAGCAGTAAGTTATATACAGTATGACACTAATCGAGTTGGAGGAATTACCGCAGCTCAAAAAATTAATGCTTTAGCAGAAGCATATCAAGTCCCAGTGATACCTCATGCTGGTCAGATGCATAATTATCATTTAACAATGGCAAATTTCAATTGTCCAATTTCAGAGTATTTTCCAGTTCATGATGTAGAAATTGGAAACGAACTTTTTTATTATATTTTTGAGGGCGATCCAGAACCAAAAAATGGTTTTATAAATTTAGATGATAATATCTTTGGATTAGGAATTTCAATTTCGGATAAATATAAAAAAGACTTTATAATTATAGAATAGCAAATACTTTTTTTTTACCTTATAAATTACTTATGCGCCCGTAGATCAACTGGATAGATCGCTTGACTACGGATCAGGAGGTTGGGAGTTCGAATCTCTCCGGGCGCACCAAATGAAAAAAATATGTTTTGGTATATTTTGTTATTACTGGTGTTAATTTATTTGTTTGTTTTTTTAACAAATTATCTTAAGCAAATAAAAATCGGCGATGCCGAGCCCAATCCACAGGATTATTGGAAATATACTTATGATATTCCAGATAAAAAAGAATTTAGCAAACCAATTCCCATGGATAATGCAACTTTTACAGCTGTTAAAAAAGATACACCTTTAATTGAAAATCAAAAAAAATTTAAAAATAAATTAGTGAATTGTTATTGGGCTTTAGTCATTATTATTTTTCATCTTTCCTTATATATAATAGCTGGGTTTCTGGGCTAGTTGATTAAATATAAAAATCATTGACAAAATAATAGGTTTGATAATTTCATGTTATGTTTTTATCTAGAAAATTTCTGTTGTTAATTTTGATTTTTTTCACAACTAATGTGATGGCGGAAGTAAAAGTTGTTAAATTTAAATACTTTGATCAAAATAGAAAAAAAGAATGGGACATAGCAGCTGAAATCAATTTTCCTAATCAGCAATTAGATCAATATCCAACAATTGTGGTTCAACATGGTAGTTCTAGAAATGGCTATCAGTTTAAAAAAGAAGGCGGAAAATCTGATGAGTTTTCTAAAAATATATTAAAAAAAGGATTAGAAAATGGTTATGCTGTTGTGGTTCCAGACATGTTTTATAATGGGCCAGATGTGGGATCAAACAAAGGAAGTTTTCCTAATGGTAATCAAGCTAATATGGTATTAAAGAGAATTTTATCTAGAGACCAAAGAATAGATTTAAATAATATTTTTTTCACAGGTTTTAGCTGGGGTGGAGATACCACCTTAGGATACTTACATAATTTTTATCAGTCTGACAGGTTTAATCCTTTTTGGAAAGCTTTAGCTGCTGTTGAGCCTTCTTGTAATAGAGTACAAGAACCTGTTAAGTATAGTTTTCCTATTTTGATCGTGAAAGCTGAAAAAAGTCATTACGCTCCTAAACCATGTCTTTATTATAAAGATATGATTGTAAAAAAATCTAATAGCGTTGATTTTGTGACCATTCCTGGTGTTAACCATTATTTTAGCTCTGACATGAAAGAGGTGAAAGGGATAGCGGTAAATGCATGTGCTGATAATATTGCTATACATAAATTAGACGGAACCTGGATTAGAGCCAATGGCGAACCCTCTTCTGGAAAACCGCAAGAATGTTATGGAACCAGAGTTGTTGCAGGAAAAAACTATAAAAAAATGCCCGAAGCAGCTGACGAAGTAATTAAATTTTTTAATAAATATAAAGGCAAATAAATAATTTCTCTAAAATCGTTGAGAGAGTAATATTCAGTGAACCTATGATAAAAAAAATTTATAATTTTTTTGATAGCACTTTTGTCGATTTATGTAGACAATTTAGATTAAGCTACTTGCCCCCACTCATGATTTATGTAGCAGCTGGAGTTTCTGGTTTGACAGGAATTGTAGGAACTTTTTTTATCAAGGATTATTTAAATTTATCAGCTGCATTTTTGGCAGGGCTTGGTTTTTGGGCAGGAATTCCTTGGGCTTTAAAAATGCCCCTAGGTCATCTCGTGGATTTAATTTGGAATAAAAAAAATTACATGGTTTTTGTTGGCGCAGGATTAATAGGTCTTAGTTTAATTATTATGTATGGATTAATTATTCATACTAAAGCCATGTCTCAAATTTTATCTGTTGAAACATGGTTTGTTGTCAGTGTTATTTTGGCTCCTATTGGATATGTAGTTCAAGATGTTGTTGCAGATGCAATGACCGTAGAGGCGGTACCAACTTTTGATGAAATGGGAAAAGCTTATTCTGCAGATTCTATTAAAACAATGCACACAACTATGCAAACTCTGGGAAGATTTGCTATCATTGGCGGAACGGTATTGGTTGCGATTGCAAATATAATTATTTTTAAGAATATAGAAGCGGTAAAAGAAATTGATAAAATATATTTATACGGGTCTGTTTATTTATATGCTTTAATTATTCCATTAACTTCTATTTTAGGAGTAGCACTGGCCTCTTATCTAAAATTTAAAAATAAACAGAATATAAATTCAAGATCTGAAAATTTTAGAACTGAAACAAAAGTTAATTGGAATATTTTAGTAGGATCTCTAGTCTTTGTTATTTTCACCTTAGGGGTAGGGGCTTTTAAAGTGCCTTATGCACAAGAATTAGTTTTTGTAGGTTCTGTAGGAATTATTTTATTTTTGATGAGCAGACTAATTAAGGAACTTCCAAAAGATTTACAATTAACCGTTGTTGGTACTGCAATTATTATTTTTATTTTTAGAGCCATGCCAGGACCTGGTCCAGGATTAACTTGGTTTGAAATCGATGTGTTGAAATTTGATGAACAGTTTTTTTCAATTTTATCGCTTATCGCATCTATTTTGACCTTAGTGGGAATTGTTTTGTTTAGACCTTTTATGGCAAACAATTCTATTGCTAGAATTGTTATTATTTTATCGATACTGGGAGCTATTTTGTTTTTGCCAAGTGTAGGCATGTATTATGGTTTGCATCATTGGACATCCTCATTAACAAATGGAATTGTGGACGCTAGGTTTATTGCAATTATTAATACTGCAATCGAGTCTCCTTTAGGCCAAGTTTCTATGATCCCGCTTTTGGCTTGGATCGCGAGAAATGCCCCTAATCATTTAAAAGCAACTTTTTTTGCGGTCTTTGCTTCATTTACTAATCTTGCATTGTCAGCCAATGCCT
>Ga0222714_10007044_pt1 | contig 10379 bp, 9 predicted proteins | sample C33_3DmetaG_FD_165048 | JGI IMG/M metagenome (GOLD analysis project Ga0222714, IMG submission 165048) | Estuarine water microbial communities from San Francisco Bay, California, United States - C33_3D | ecosystem: Environmental > Aquatic > Marine > Unclassified | place: USA: California... | reverse complement strand
CTGTAGTAATCCCGGGAAATGCAGGTGATGGTGCTGCTGGATACCCATCATCTATTAGTGGTATATCAACTCATTATGCTGCTGGAGGCGGTGGTGGAGGAGACAACAGAGCTCCTGCTGGTGTTAACTCATTTGGCGTAGGAGGATCAAGTATTGGTGGACCTGGTGGTAGTGCTACTCCATCAGCCAAAGGTAATGACGGAGTTTATTCTACTGGAAGTGGAGGTGGTGGTTCATCATATACTGGCGGACCTACTGGTCCTGGTGGTGCCGGTGGTTCCGGTATCGTTGTAGTCCGTTATCAAATCGGACAACTCACCGCAATAGCTAAAGCAACTGGTGGTGCTATAAGTTATTATAATGGTATGACTATTCATACCTTTACGAGTTCTAGTAGTTTTCAGGTAACTTCTGGACCGATAACCTGTAATTGGTTGGTAATTGGTGGTGGCGGTTCTGGTGGAATTGGCGCGGGCGGCGGTGGTGGTGCCGGTGGATACAGAACAAGTATGCCAGAAGGTCCTGGTGGACCATCTCCAACTTCGGAACCAACACAAACCATCGCAAATGGTACATATGCGATAACAGTTGGTGCTGGTGGAGTAGGTTCCACAAGAGCACCAGCACTTGCTGTTGGAACAGCCGGAGGATTCTCTAATATTGCATTTCCTTCTGCAATTAGATCGGAAGGTGGTGGTGGAGGAGGATATACTGGAGGGTCGGCGCAAGTTGGACAGAATGGTGGTTCTGGTGGTGGTGGAAATTATCCTTCACTTGCAGTTGCTGTTGGAAATCGAGTAGCAGGAACAACAACTCCGGCACCAAATCAAGGATATCCTGGTGGAACTACTGCGGAGCCTGCTAACTATGGAACAGGTGGCGGCGGAGGTGCTGGTGGACAAGGTGGTGCTGGAACTCCAACTGCTGGTGGTCCTGGTGGTGTAGGAAAAACTTCAACGATCACTGGTTCTCCCGTAGCAAGAGCTGGCGGTGGTGGTGGGGCAGTTTACCTTCCATCGACAAGTGTTGGTACAGCAAGTGCTGGTGGTGGATATGCTGCTCCAAATAGTGGACCAGCACCAAGAAGTGGTCCAACAAGTATAATGGGAGTTGAAAACACTGGTGGTGGAGGAGGAGGATCGACACGGAATGATAGTGCAACATATCCGGGATCAGATGGTCTTGCTGGTAATGGTGGTTCTGGAATCGTCATCATCGCTTATCCTTCATAAATACTCAAAAAACATCCAATGGGCGTAAGATCAGTCAATAATTCACTACAAGAATTTTTAGACACTTTTATAAGGAGTGGTACGGATGCATCTATTCCTTATGTTGCACCAGCAGGATTGACAGCAACTGGTGGTATTATTAGTGATTATGTAAGTGGTCCAGCAGTTTATAGAGCACATATTTTTACTTCATCAGGAACTTTTGAGGTAACAGCACCTGGTAGTTATGGCGATACTATTGAGTATCTTGTTGTTGCTGGTGGTGGCGCTGGAAGTGGTTATGGTGGAGGTGGTGCTGGTGGATTAAGAACTAATCTATCGGGACATCCTTTATCAACAGGAAACCCTTCATTTCCAGTATCAACTGCAGGGGGAAATGGTAGTGGTAGCTATACAATAACTATTGGATCAGGTGGATCAAGGGGTGCTGATTCAACTACAGATGCAACTGGATCTACTAGAGGAAATCCTTCATATTTTGGTCCACCAACAACTCCAAATGGTATAACAGCAACTGCTGGTGGCATAGGAGGAAAGGGTCCATCATACGGCACTCCGTCTGATATGAATGGTGGATCTGGCGGTGGAGCTGGTTATGCAATAACTTCTGACTTTGGATATGGTTTAAATCCAAGCACACCTTCTCCGGAGGGAGGTCCATCTTCTTGGACGGAAGGATTTCCTGGTGGAGTTTCCGGAAATCCTACCTATTCTGGAGGTGGAGGTGGCGGTGCAGGAGGTGCTGGATCTACTGGATCTCCATCTCCTGCAGCAGGTGGTCCTGGTGTTCAAGTTGCTATTGCTGGACCTCCAACATTCACCGGAGTTGGTGCATTAAATCCGGGACCAGGACAATATCAGTGGTTTGCGGGTGGAGGTGGGGGAGGTTCTTATCCTCCTACTCCAGATGTTTCAGCAACTGGTGGTGTTGGTGGTGGTGGTCCGGGCGGTAGAGTATCTGTTAGATCTGGTGTTGATGGAACTTACGCAACTGGTGGTGGTGGCGGAGCATCTGGGCAAGGTCCTAATAGCGGAGCTGGTGGTTCAGGAATAGTTGTAGTTCGTTATCAAATCGCACAACTTACCGCAACCGCAAAAGCAACTGGTGGTGCGATTAGTTATACACCAACAAAAACAATTCATGTTTTTACAAGTTCTGGTACTTTTACTAATACTTCTTTATCTTCATTAACCTGTGATTACCTCTGTGTCGCTGGTGGTGGAGGAGGTGGTGCTCATGCTGGTGGCGGCGGAGGTGCAGGTGGTTTAATAACATCTGATGCTGGAGGACCTCCTGCTCAACCAACAATTAGTGTTGGAACAGGAGCACCTAATGCATTAACTATCACCGTAGGTGGAGGAGGGTCTGGATCTAAAAGTGCTCCAATACACGGTCTAAGAGGTGGCAGTTCTTCTATTGCTGGTTCTTTTGGTTCAACAATAACAGCAATTGGAGGTGGTGGCGGATCTTCATCAGAAGCTCTTGCCCCAGAAGCTCCTGGTGGATCTGGTGGAGGTCGTGGTTATGGTTCAGGTTCTGGAGGAACAGGGACTGCTGGACCACCAAGACAAGGATATGATGGAGGAAGTGGATTTGGTTCAATTCCATCTATGGGTGCTGGTGGTGGCGGTGGAGCCTCTGCTGCTGGAACAAATGGCGCATCGAATGCAGGTGGTCCTGGTGGTAATGGATATTTAATTGGAATTCTTCCCTCACCACCATCAGTAAATAGTGGAAATGGATATTACTTCTCTGGAGGGGGAGGAGGATCTGGAACATACACTTCACCGGGAACAGCTGGAAACGGTGGATTAGGTGGTGGTGGAGGTGGATCTGCTCAAACAGGAACTGGTGGTTCTGGAGGAACTGGTGGATTAGGAACTGGTGGTTCAGGAACCAGCGGAGCAAGTGCTGTAGGAGGAGGAGGAGCTCAAAGCACTGGTGGAGGTGGTGGTGGAAGTGCTCATCCACAAGGAGATACTCCTGGCAATAATTCTGGTGGTTCCGGAATAGTCATCATTGCATATCCTTCATAAATAACTAAAAAACAATAAGATGTCGATAGGAAGACCTGTATCATTAACATCAAACGTTGCTTCTAAAGTCATCAGTGTCACTGCAACAGCATCTCAAACGCTCTTTACAGTCACTGGTGGTTATAGAATCAATCAACTCAGCGTTTATAGAAACGGTGTAAGATTAGTTGATGGAACTGATTACACAGCAAGAGATGGTGCATCAGTCACTCTTCTCTCTGCTGCAAATGATGGTGATACAATAGAGTTTCAAATCTTTGATGATTTTAGAGTTGCTGATGCGATTGTTTCTGCTGAATCAGATCAAACAATCTACGGCAATCTAACAGTTACTGGTACACTCACCGGTGCATCAATCGGTATTCAATCAGCAGGAACAGTTATTGGTTCTGCAACAACCCTGAACTTTATTGGTGCAGGAAATACTTTTGCACTGAATGGTAATACGATTGATGTTAGTATTGCAGGTGGTGGTGGCGGTGGTCTTGGAACCGCTATTAATTATGTTGATGGAACAAGTTCACCATTTAGTTACATCGATAGAGAAGTAACAGTTAGTCAAGATCTTATTCTTGATACAACAATTGCAGGTGAAAGTTCATCAATTATTGTTTCAGTCATTCCAAATATTACCATTGCATCTGGTGTTGGAGTAACTGTTGGTGCAGGTAAGACTATGGTTATTGATGTCCTTCAGATCGGAGATCTCTGATGTCAAGTTTAAGAGTTACTAGTTTAAGAGGAAGATCAGGTACTGAAAGTCCATCATTACCTGATGGTGCTGTAATTACTGGTGTTGCAACTGCTACTAGTTTTAGTGGAAATCTGACTGGTAATGTCACTGGTAATGTCACTGGTAATGTTACTGGTAATGCAACAGGTCTTTCTGGTACACCAAACATTACTGTAGGAACTATCACTGCATCAACGTATGTTGGTATTCCTGCAACGTCTGATTGGCGTGATGCTTCACTCTTCTAAATAGATATAAAACAGAAATAAGATGGCACTTAATAGAGGCAATTTAGGATTCAGCACTCAGATTGGAGCAGGAGTCACCGCTGCAGTTTATACGGTTGGTTCTGCTCAAACTGCTTATATTAAGAGTGTTTTACTTCATAATCTGAGTGATACTGGAACTCAAAACGTTAAGGTTCACGTAGTCCAAAACAGCGGTGGAAGTGCTGGTACTGCATCATCAACAACTCAGGTTGCAAGAATCGGTATATCAACAAACGATACATTCTTCTTTGAACCTGCATATCCAATCACATTAAGTGCAACTGGTGATAGTTTACAAGTTTATAACGAAGGGAACACAGCAAACTCTATTAATGTATTAGTATTAGGCGATAAAGAGGTCTGATATGGCATTTAAAAGTATTCAAGGAAGTGCAAAGCAATCTCTTTTAGATTATTTTGTAAGTGGTAAAGCAGTTCAGTATCATACTGCGGAAAAAGGTTTTAGAGTAGATACTTCACAAGGTCTAATAGCAACTGGTGGTGTTATTAGTGACTATACTGATGGTTCTACTGTCTATAGAGCACACATCTTCACTTCATCAGGAACTTTTGATGTAACAGCTCCTGGTGCTTTTGGTGATACTGTAGAGTATCTTGTTGTTGCTGGTGGTGGTGGAGGTGGTGGAACATCGGCATCTGGAGGTGGTCGTGGTGGTGGAGGTGCCGGTGGTTTAAGGACCAATCTTCCCGGTGTTGTTGATGCAGGAGCAAATCCATTAACAGGTTCATCATTCCCAGTCACTGTTTCACCATATCCAGTAGTTGTTGGTGGTGGTGGATTAGGTGGTCCATCTAGTGGAGATTCCGGAACTAGAGGAGGTCCATCATCATTTGGACCAATCACCTCAACTGGAGGTGGTGGTGGTGGTATAACTGGAGATCCACTTTTTGCATCAAATAAAGATGGGGGGTCTGGTGGTGGATCTTATGACTCTACCGGTGTTGGTTTAGGAAATACACCACCAACAAGTCCACCTCAAGGTAATAATGCTGGTAATGGTTCTAACGAAACCGCTTCTGGTGGTGGTGGAGCTGGAGCTGCTGGAAGTCCTGCAGCTGGTAGTGCTGGCGGTGCTGGTGGAGCAGGTGTTCAAGTTGCGATTGCTGGGCCAGCAGCAAATACAACTGGTGTTGGAGCATTAAATCCAGGACCAGGACAATATCAGTGGTTCGCTGGCGGTGGTGGTGGTGCTGGAAGTTGGGCATCTACTCCCGGTGTTGGAGCTCCAGGAGGAGTAGGTGGTGGTGGTGCTGGTAGAGGAAAACCTGATTTTGGAAATGGTGGAGTTGGAGCATATGCTACAGGTGGAGGTGGAGGAGGTATAAGTGGTAGTGGAGGTGGAGGTAGTGGATATGCTGGTGGTAATGGTGGTTCAGGAATCGTAGTAGTCCGCTACCAAATCGCACAACTTACCGCAACCGCAAAAGCAACAGGTGGTGCTATAAGTTATTATAATAATAAGACAATCCATGTATTTACAAGTTCTGGTACATTCGCAACAGCACCAAACTGGACTGCAACTAATGTAGAATATGTCATCGTCGGTGGAGGTGGTGCAGGTGGAAATGCTGATGGTGGTGGAGGTGGTGCAGGTGCATATAGAACTGGCACGACTCCAATAGGAGCACACCCAGTATCAACAACTATTCAGGTTGGTGCAGGTGGGGTTGGAGGTCACCCGACAGCTCCAACTGGGGGTACTCCATCTTATTTTGGTACTCCAATCACTTCACCTGGCGGTGGTGCAGGTGGTAGTGATGACCAATACACCACTCCCGCTAATGGTGGAGCTGGTGGTTCAGGTGGAGGTGGAGGAGGTGGTTTCCCTGATGGTCTTGGTGGTCCAGCACCTGGAGCAACTGCGTTCCCAGGAACTATTGGAGCAACACCACCTTCAAGTTGGTGGGGACATGCTGGTGGAGAAGGTAGAGATAATGTAGGACCAGCACCATATTCTGGTGGCGGAGGTGGTGGTGCTGGTGGTGCTGGTGCAACAGCCCCACTAGGAAACTATGGTGGTGTTGGAGTGCAACTCCCAACAACATTTAGAAATCCAGAAATGGCTTCTGGTAATTCTAATCCACCATATTATAATTCTGGTGGTGGTGGATTGGGGGCTCCTGGTCCAACATCTCCACCATTTACTGGTGCTGATACTTCTGGCAAATTCTGGGTTGCTGGTGGAGGCGGTGGAGCAAGAATTAATCCAGGAACACCATCTGGCGAAGGTCAAGGTGGTGCTGGCGGTGGTGGATGGGGTGGTGGTCCCATTATTCACCCTGGAACTGGCGGTAACTGGACTTATAGAGGAGCACCTGGAGCAGTTAACACCGGAGGTGGTGGTGGTGGAGGTGATGATAGTCAGGGAATAGGAGGCGCTGGTGGTTCCGGTATTGTCCTCATCGCATATCCTTCATAAATACCTAAAAACATAAACTCATGTCAAAGATACAAGTTGATGAGATTGTAGATAAACTAGATGCAGGTGCTCCTACATTTACAAAAGGAGTATCTGTAACTGGTGTTGCAACTGCGACTACTTTTAGTGGTAACTTAAGTGGTAATGTAACTGGTGTAGCTGTCACTGCTACATCAACGATTAGTGTTGGTGGAACAAGTGTAAATACTTTGATTGATGCTAAAACATCACCAGGTAAAGCCATCGCATTGTCAATGGTCTTTGGATGATAAATAAACAAAAGAGGTATTGTAGGTAAATGGCTGCTCCTAATATAGTAAATGTTACTACGATCACTGGTGTTACGTCCGCATTTGCTGGTATTGCAGTAACTACTGGTGGCAGAGGTTCATTGGGTATTACAACTGTTGTATCAAACCCGGCAAGTAGTGGTAAGGTATTGAAGATTAACTCTCTGGTTGCTGCAGCAATTGGTGCAACAACTGGAGTAACCGTACAATATTATGATAATGCAGCACACACTGGAGCAGCAAATACAGTCTCAATCGCACTTACTGCATCAGTTCCTACATATTCCTCACTTGTTGTTATCAGTAAAGAAAACGCTGTATATTTACCAGAGAACACATCACTAGGAGCATTTGCTCAACCAAATACCGGAAATATTGACGTTATTTGCTCTTACGAAGAAATCAGCTGAGGAGAGTAAAAAATGGGATATCTTGGAAGAAGAATTGGTAAGTCACAAGATACTGGAAACTCAAACCCAGCATCTACGAGTGATGTTGGTGGTGGTCTTTTAGATCTTTTTACGAACGGATATTTTCAAAGACAAGGTAACATTTATAATGCTCCTGGACAGCCGCCACCAGAAGGACATACTGCAACTGGTGGTGTTATTAGTGATTATACTACTCCTCCTGGTGCTATTTACAGAGCACATATTTTTACTTCATCAGGAACATTTAATTTAACAGAACTTGGTGGTAGCTATGGAGAAACTGTTGATTATCTTGTAGTTGGTGGTGGTGGAGGAGGAGGAAATAGTAATGGTGGTGGAGGTGGTGCTGGCGCTGTTAAATATGCTACTGGACATCCAGTATCAGTTCAACCATATGCGATTCAAGTTGGTGCTGGAGCAGCTGGAGAACCCCCTGCTGTTCAAACTCATATATTTACAGCAACTCCATCTTATTTTGGAGTACCAATAACTGCACCTGGTGGAGGTCAAGGTGGTAATGGATGGAACCCTGGTGTATGGAATGCTGGAAGAGATGGTGGTTCAGGGGGTGGTGGTGGAACTAATGCTGGATCTGGTGGCACTGGTACTGGTGATGGTTGGCCAGGAAGTCCTCCGCTTGTTTCTCCTGCGAATGGTTGGGGACATGATGGTGGTACTGGATCTCCTCCAGTTGGAAATGGTGGTGGAGGAGGTGGTGCTGGTGGTGGTGGATATCCACACAACAATGCAACCTATAAAGGTGGTGGAGGAGAAGGAATCACTATTCCAGCTAATGATATGGCTGGGTATGAACTCAAAATTGCTGGAGGTGGAGGTGCAGGTGGACCCGCTCCTGGGGGGACAAGTGGTGGAGCAACATCAAATAGTCCAGCAACAACTTTTGGTGGCGCCGGTGTAACTGCTGGAACTGCTCCTGCTCCAGGAAAACAAGGAGTTGCTGCTACTGGAGGTGGTGGTGGTGGGTCTGGTGGAGAACCGGGATCTATCGGTGGAAATGGGGGATCTGGATTAGTTGTAGTTAGATATCAAATAGGACAACTCGGAAGTGCAAAAGCATCTGGTGGTGCAATTAGTTTCTATAATAATAAAGTAATTCATACTTTTACAAAGACCGATACCTTTATTACAAATCCAGGATTTAATGAAAATGTAGAGTATGTCATTGTTGGTGGAGGTGGTGGCGGTGGATCTGTTGGTCCAAACGCATATGGTGGTGGAGGTGGTGGTGCAGGACAAATGAGAGTTGGATCCACACCAGTTAATACTGTATCTTCAACGCCACATAATGTTGTTATTGGTGCCGGTGGATGGCGTGGTAACAGTGGAGATGCTCCTGGGACGAATGGAGGCAATACTTCAGTCGCATTCCCAGCAGGAACAATATATGGATATGGTGGAGGTGGTGGATCATCAAATATTGTTCAAGGTGCTCAAACAGCAGGAAATGGTGTAAATTATCCTGATGGAACAAACGGATCTGGATCGGGTGGTGGTGCATCAAGAAACCTTACGTCGGGAGGATCTGGTGGTCCTGCACCATTAGGGGCATATCCTGGCGGAGGAATACCAATTGGTATACCACAGTCTGGATATGGTGGAGCAGGTGGTGGTGGTGCTGGTGGTGCTGGTGGAGATGGTCCATCAACTCCAGGTGCAGTTCCATCTCCTTGGCCTGGTGGTGCTGGTGGTATTGGTTTACAGGCACCATCTACATTCCTAAATCCACAATCACCAACTGCTGTTGGAACTTCTGGACCAAATCCAGGTGGTTTCTATTTTGCTGGTGGTGGTGCTGGTGGAATCTATTCAAATCCACCAGGATCTGAAACTAATGCTGCAATATGTCCAGCTGGCGGTGGTGGTGCTGGTGGACAAGGTAATAGTGATACAACTCTAAACAGAGGTGGAAATGGACTTTCTGCAACTGGTGGTGGAGGTGGAGGAGCAGGTGCTGTTAATGTTGCAGTCAATTTCTATGGTGGTAATGGTGGTTCCGGAATTGTCCTCATCGCATACCCTTCATAAATAACTAGAAAGTATAAAAAATGTCGCAGTTATACGTTGACAACATAAAAAACAGAACAGGAGGAGCACTTGGATTACCACAAGGTGCTGTAGTTACTGGTGTTGCAACTGCTACTCAGTTCAGTGGAAATATTACTGGTGTTGCTGCGACGTTTACTGGAAATGTTTCTATTGCTGGAACATTAAGTTATGAAGATGTAGCAAATATTGATGCAGTTGGTATTATTACTGCACAATCTGGTATTAAGATAGGTGCAGGACAAAGCATCAGTGCAGTAAGTGGAACCATTTATTATTATGGAGATGGAAGTAATCTGCAAGGTATTGTATCTGGTATTGAACTTCAGCAAGCAGGAAGTTCTGTAGGAACTGCGATTACTGCAGTTAATTTTGCATCAGGTGCTACATTAACAACAGCATCCAGTGGTATTTCTACTGTTTCAATCGTTGCTGCTATCTCAACAACATCTTCATCACCAGCAGCAAATACTGTTGTTACACTAAACTTAAGTTCAGCACAACATCACGAACTGACACTTTCAGCAGGTATCACTACAATTACCTGTTCTGGTGGTAGTTTTGGCGATTCACACTCAGTTGTATTGATTCAACCATCATCAGGTATTGCAACGGTAGGACTTAGCACATATTTCTTATTCCCATCAGGTTCATCACCAACATTCTCAGCAGGTGGTAGTCAGATTGATTTACTTTCCTTTGTTGTAAAACGAGTAGGAGCAGGAGGGACGCAGTTACTGGCATCTGCTGGTCTCAACTACTTGTGATAGGAGGGTAGATAAATGGGTGTTAATAGAGTTGCTCCTATTGTTACAGGACAATCAAATGCACAAACTATTAAAGGTAGTTTGAGGTTTAATAGTGGTTCAAGTCAATATTTAA
>Ga0222714_10007040_pt1 | contig 10384 bp, 10 predicted proteins | sample C33_3DmetaG_FD_165048 | JGI IMG/M metagenome (GOLD analysis project Ga0222714, IMG submission 165048) | Estuarine water microbial communities from San Francisco Bay, California, United States - C33_3D | ecosystem: Environmental > Aquatic > Marine > Unclassified | place: USA: California... | reverse complement strand
TTTTTATCAAAAATATGACATTATTATTTCTTTTGCCCCATTTCAAAACAGAGTTTTATGCCTTCTAAAATTAACAAAAATATTTAATTGTAAACTTATATTAGAAGATCATGCATACCCCCCCTTTTCCAATTATGAAGAATTTAAAAATCCTCTGGTAAGGCTATTGTTTTTTAAAAGTGAATTTTTATATAATTATGCTGATACGCTAAAAGTATTAACTTATGAATGTGCAGATTATTATCAAAAAAAACTTCAAAATGTTAAAATTAAAATTTTTCCAAACCTATTAGACTTTACAAGAATAGAAAATTTATTATCTAATCAAAACAATGTGATCAAAAAAAGAAAGAGAATTGTTTCATTGGGAAGATTGGTAAATCAAAAAAATCTTTTCTTTTTGATTGACGCTTTTGCAAAGATAGATTCAAAAGAAGATTATGAATTGCTGATCATAGGCAATGGGTATTTAGAACATACTCTCAAAAAATATGTAAAAGATAAAAAAATTCAAAATATATTATTTTTAGATAGCTCTATTTATAATTATTCTATTTTAAAATCAGCCGATGTATTTGTTATTTGCTCTCGTTGGGAAGGTTTAGTGTTAACTGTAATTGAGGCTATGTATTTAGAAGTACCAGTAGTTGCTTCTTATTTTGAAGCGGGTTTAAGTTTCCAAATAGGTATAAATGAAAAGCGAGGTTATATTTCTGCCATGGGCGATCAAGAAAGTTTTAGTAAAAAAATAATCCACGTTTTAAATAATCAAAATACAAAAGAAATAGCAGATAAAGTCAACAGTGCTAAAAAGTTTGTTTTAGATCAATTTTGTATTAAAAAAAATTTTAATAATTACTTTGATATTATCCTAAATGATTAAATTAGACATTTCACTTTTAATCGCCGTACATTATGAAACAAATGAAAAAGATTTATTAAAATCTATAAATTCAATCCACTATCAAAAACACATACCAAATGAAATTATTTTAATTCAAGATGGAGTTATTACAAACTCTCTCAGTAAGTTAATTTATTCCCTAATAGATCAAAATTTAATAAACCAGCATTTATTAATAGAAGAAAATAATGGTTTGGCTAATGCATTAAACTTAGGTATAGCAAGATCAAAAAATTTATTAATTGCCAGACTTGATCCAGAAGATGAAATCATTAATGATAGATTTTATGTTCAATATGAGTTTTTAAAAGCTAATCAAGATATTTCAATTTGTGGCAGTTTTGCATATGAGGTTTTTAACAAAAAAGAAAAATTAATAAAAAAACCATTAAAAAATATTGATATTGTACATTGCCTTCAATTTGGAAACCCTATAATTCACTCTACTGTTATGTTTAGAAAAAAATTGATTGAAAAAATTGGCTGTTATCCAATTATTAAAAAGTGTCAGGATTTATATCTTTGGATTAAGTGCTCAGAGGAGGGTTATAAATTCGCCAATATTGACTTACCTTTGATTAGGATCTTTTTACATAGCGATCTAATTTTAAGGAGAGATATTAATTATTTTAAATTTGAAAAGATAATATATGACTATCAATTAAATAAAAATTTAATTTCTGTTTATGTATACATTTATCAAGTAATGAGTAGATATATTTTAAGAAATCTGCCCTCTAAATTTAAAATTTTCTTATATAGGACAATAAGATGAATAAATCTATATTAAGTAACTTATTTACAAATTTATATGAGGATGTTGTTAAGGTAGATACAAGATTACATTTTCAATTTATAAGCTGCATTTTTCTTTTTTTGCCCATAACACTTATAACCGGACCATTTTTACCAGATTTATTTCTATCAATTATTGGATTTTATTTCTTGGTTCTTAGTTTAGTTAAACGTGAATTCAATTTATACAAAAATAAATTTATTGTAATTTTTACACTATTTATTTCTTATTTAATTTTGAGAGGTTTATTTTCACAATACCCTTATGAATCACTTATAAAGTATAATGGTCCAATCTTTTATTTTAGATATCTATTTTTTATTTTAGGCGTTCAATACCTAATTACTCAGAATACAAAATTAATTAAAATTTTTAGCTTAGTTCTTATTTCAGTTATTATTTTTTCTATTTTGGATGGCAACTTGCAGTGGCTTACTGGTCAGAATATCTTTGGCTTCAAGTCACCTTCCATAAGAGTCTCAGGTATTTTTAATGATGAAGAAATACTTGGTCATTTTTTATCCCATGTAGTGCCTTTGGCTTTTTTTTTATTAGTTGTTACATACGGCACGAGTCATAAAAAAATTATTTTATATATGTTTTTTTTGATTATTTCAGAAGTTATGATTTTTATTACCAATGATAGAGCCGGATTTCTTAAAATATTTCAATTTACATTAATCTTAGTCGCCTTAAGTTCCCGTTTTAAAATTTATAGATTAATTGCATTCACAATAAGTATGATAATCATAGTTTTAATTTTAAATTTTTCATCTAATTCACAAAGTAGATATTCAGACACATTAAGTGATGTTAGTTCAACTTATATTCCTTATATGCCTTGGACGCCAGCTCATGAAAGACATTTTTCTGTTGCTATTGATATGTTCAAAGAAAATCCAATCTTTGGCCAAGGACCTCAAATGTTTAAGATTCTTTGCCAAATTATACCCAAGTATATTAAGGATTGCACCTCTCACCCTCATAATTATTGGATACAAACGTTAGGAGAGCTTGGAGTTGTAGGTGTATTTTTTTTATTGATCGCATTTATTTACCTATTTTTTATTTTACTTAAACATCTAATCGGCATTTTAAATAAAAACAAAAGTTACATATTGCCCGATCATCTTCTTTCAATTTACGCGTTAATTTTTATTTTCCTTTGGCCTTTAATTCCTCACCAATCATTTTACAACAATTGGTTAAATGTGCTAGTTTATTTGCCTGTTGGATTTTTATTGTACTTTAAAAATAAATAAATTTTTACTTAGTTTTAGGTATGATTATATATAAATAAAAATAAATTGATGATGTTATAAGTGAAAAAAATAAAGCAAAATAACTATGATAATTTACCCACGGTATGTAAATCAAAGGAGCAATCCATAAAGGCATTAGTATTAAAGTTGTCAAAGAACTAAAAAGATTTGTATATTTTTTTTCAATATTTCTAGATACCAGATCAAATAACTTTAAATGTAAATGAAGTCGATCTGCTTTAAGGGGGCTATATCGATTAATACTTTTTCTTATAGTAGAAAAAACAACTTCTATTATTGGATATGATAAAATCAATACTGCACCCCATGTATTTAAACTAGTGTTAGAAAATATATCTATAATGGCTGTACCTAAAATCCATCCAATCCAGTAAGCACCTCCATCACCTAAAAATATTTTTCCGAAAGGAAAATTAAAAAGTATAAAAATAACAAATAGGCAAATCAAAAAAAATAACTCTTCTGAGTAAGTAATTTTAACAGAGGATATTTGTAAAAAAATAATTATAGAAAATAAAATTGAAATAGCATTGAATGATAATAAACCATGCATTCCATCAATCATATTCAATCCATTACATAAAGCTGTGATGCAAATTGAATAAAATATTATTTGCACCCATAAGTTTTCATTTATGTATTGACCAATAAACCAAAGTTCCAATGAGGGTAGCGAATCTGCATTATAAGTAAAATAAATCGCCCCAAAAAAAATTACCATTAAACGAAAATATGGTGGAATTTTATTATTATAAAAATCTTCAATACCACCGGTAATTAAAATTAATAAACCGGGAATTAGAATACTTTTATTTAAAAAAAATGAACTAGTTTCATTATCAATTATTAGCCATAAATAAAAAAATAAAGCTATTATTAAGCCACCAATTCTAGGAACAAACCCTTCATGTATTTTTTGAATTGCAATATATTTTTTAAAGTGGAATTTAAAAAACTTATTTTTAAATTTGATCGTCAAAATTATTGTAATTGTTAAAAATAATAAAATAACTATTTCTAAAAAATATGTATTTAAATTAAATTCTATCAAACCAATATTGTACCATTTCCTCGATCATTTCTTCAAAAGAGTACATGGGTGCCCAACCTAATTTTTTACGAATTTTAGAAGAGTCGCCTTTTAGGTAGTCTAACTCAAGTGGTCTAAAAAATTTTTTATTTTGAACAACATAGTCAAGATAGTTTAAATCTAATAATTTGAATGCTATTTCACAAAAATTTCTGATACTTCTTGTTTGTCCAGTGGCGACAATCCAATCATCAGCTTCTGAATATGACAATATCATATGCATAGCTCTAACATAGTCCTTTGAATGCCCCCAGTCTCTTTTTGAGTCAAGGTTGCCCAATTCAAGCTTATTAAGAAGACCTTTTTTAATCATAACTAAACTTTTTATAATTTTATTAGTTACAAAATTTGATCCCCTTCTAGGAGACTCATGGTTAAATAATATCCCATTACAATAAAACAGTTTAAACGCATTTCGGTAATATCTAATTAGGTTATACCCTAATACTTTGGAACACCCATATGGACTAACGGGATTCATAGGGGTATCTAGTCTTTGAAAACCGTCTTTATCAACCGTATTACCGAACATTTCTGAAGAACTAGCTTGGTATATTTTGGAAGATGGACAAATATCTTTAGCAAATTCTAATAAACTCATTAAACCTAAAGAGTTGGTTTTTAGTGTAAATAATGGAAGTAAGCTACTTATCCCCACATGGCTCATGGCTGCCAAATTATAAATCTCATCAGGTCTAACAGTATTAAGAATTTTATAAATACTCACATCGTCATTTAAATCAAAGTAATGAGTCTCAATATCTAATTTGTGTATTCTCATATCTTGGTTCTCTGCAACAGAGTGCCTTCTCAAAGTACCATGAACCTCATAGCCTTTTTCAAGTAAATATTCAGCTAAATAGCTTCCGTCTTGGCCATTCACACCAGTGATTAAAGCTTTTTTCATAATTCAAACACTTTCATTTTAGATACATCTGGATAGTCTAAATAAGACCAAATTTTCGGATCGTCATTTTTCTTATTTTCAAAAATCTCTATACCTTTTTGTGCTGACTCAGGTGTCATATAATAATGATAACCTCTTACAGCAATGTTCTGATCTCGCCAACGCATATCTCGTCGCCTTCCATCATAGGACATCATAATTAATTGATTATAGGAATTTTCATCATCGGTTAAAATCATTCCACCTCTACCAATATTGATATGCTTTTGAAATTGAAAGCTTAAACACATGAATGTTTTTTCAATATATGAGTCTTGTTTCCATAAAACAGCAGCATCGATTATATTTGTATTTTCAATTTTGTAAAAATTAGACCAATTTAAATCAACCCAACCCCAGTTTAAATCTAATTTAAATCCCAATAAAGGAATGCCAATATATGTTTTTTTTGGAAAAAAAATTTTATTTTTTGATTTTTGTAGTCTTAAACATAATTCAATTGCATGAGTACAACTATCAGTAGCAATAGCAAAAGGACTTCCAAAGAAATTAGAAATTTTTTTCTCAAATTCAATTACTTTATCAAATGACATTTATATTTAACTTTTTTGACATTCTACATTCAAGCTAATTAAAGTGCCATTTTTTTTATCTAAATGGGGCAAATAAGCTTGTGAATGATCATCGTGGATTCCATGGTCAACTTCCCAATGATTCCATTTTTTTATATTTATATACCCACAGTCATTAAGAATTTTTTTTAAACTATCAAAATCATATGTTGTTTTATGATAAATTTTAACATCATTCATTTCCATTCTTCCATACAAAGGACCCAAAAAACTATCAAGCTTAAATTTTTTTAACATATATAGTTTTGAAATAACTTCAAAGTCAGGTACTGCTAGTCTTAAAATACCACCGCTCGATAGTTTATTATGCCAAATTTGAAGTAAATTTATGACCTCAAATCTATCTAAATATTCTATTAGATGTGAAGCATAAATTAAATTAATTTCCTTGTATGGAAAATTAAAAATATCATGATGGTCAATATGTTCATATTTTGCTTTGTCAATATGTATCCAATCTTTACCGAAGTTACGTTTTCCACACCCCATGTTAATTTTAATATTCATATAAATTTTTTATCCAATTCGATACCCAAATAAGGTCCTGTTTTTAATTCATATACCATAGTGTTATCTGATAAGGATTGATAGTTATGACCTCCCTCTAGCGTAATGGTTATATCACCCTCATTTAGTATAGTTGATATAATCTTGGATCCGTCTAGATCATAGTAGTCTACACGAACTGAACCTTTAATTACTATCCAAGCCTCTTGAGCAATGATTTTATCGTTTAAATTATCCTTCCAAATATGTTGATGAGGCCTAAAAGTCTGATTCTTTGTTAGGGTTATAGATGCTACCTGCAAAAATTCTTTACTATCAACAATGTCTTCTCTTTTTTTAAAATCATTAAGGGTATAATTAATATGTAAAATTTTAGATTTATCTATAATAGAGTATATTTTTTTCATATAAAAAATAAGTTAAATAAATAATGATAACTATAAGTATCACAGAAGGCTTAGGCAATCAATTATTCCAGTACTTTTTTGCTGAGTCACTAAGGATTAAGTTGGGTAAAGCCGGAGATATAAATTATCTTTATGACTTTAAAGAAAACAATCAAAAAAAATTATGGGAAATTTTTAATGTCGATATTCAGTGGTTAGATATTAAAGAAACTAATAACTACCATTATCTTTGTAATTTTTCTCCCAGCAGTAGAAATATATTAGCTAAAATAGTTAAAGTTTTAAAATTAAACAAACATATAAATCTACTCGAAGATGAATCTAGATTAGATTTAGTTAATTTATCAAAGAACAAAAATTATTTATTTAGAGGTTATTGGCAAAATTATAAGTTTTTTGAAGATAATTTTGAAATTATAAAAAAAAAACTTATTTTTAAAAATAAAATTATTTTAAGAGATCTGCTCAGTGATCATGGGCTTTTAAAAAATAACCCAAATGTGGTTGGTGTTCATATTAGAGGAGGGGATTATTTATTAAAAAAAAATAAAAAATTAAAAAATAACATAGATGGTAAATACTATTTTGACTCAATTGAGTTATTTTTAAAAGTATACAAAAACTGTTTGTTTATTTTTTTTACTGATGATTTAACTTATCTAGAAAAAATAATTTCTTTTAAAAATAATAATTTCATAAAAATATCTGACATTTCAAAAGAAAGAATTAACGATTTTCAACTTTTATCCCAATGTGATAATTACATAATTCCAAATAGCACTTATTCTTTATGGGCTTATTATTTAAATAAAAATAATAACAAATTTATATATACCCCCTCAAAATGGTTTGTATTTAATAAAAATAAAATTGATAATTTTATAAGTAAAGAAATCCTTAATAAAAAAAAAGAGTATATGAGACTTTTTGGATGATAATCTAATTAATAACTTATAAAAAAGTTCAATAAAATACTCTTCTATAAATATAATTCAAATTTCAACTCAAATGATCTATCATTAATTAGGATTTACTTTAAATTTTAAATTACTAAATTTAATAAAATAGATCTTAATAATTTTAAATGAAAATATTAATTACAGGAGCAGCGGGATTCATTGGTTTTCATACATCCTTAAAGCTATTGAGCAAAAATTGTATTGTGATTGGAATTGATAACCTAAATGACTATTACGATATTAATTTAAAAAAGAAAAGAATTTCTATCTTAAAAAAATATAAAAATTTTAGATTTTTTAAAATAGATTTATTAAATTTAAAACGACTAAGTAAGCTATTCAAAGATAATGAATTTACAATAGTAATCAATTTAGCGGCTCAAGCAGGTGTTCAATTTTCAATAACAAATCCTTATAAATATATTGAGAGCAATATTATAGGTTTTTTTAATATTCTTGAATGTTGTAGAAAATTTAAGACTAAAATTCTTTTATATGCATCTTCAAGTTCAGTTTATGGTGATAATAGCACCTTACCTTTTAGTGAATCTGATAAAACTTTAAAACCTTTATCTTTTTATGGCGCTACAAAGATTTCAAATGAAGCAATGGCCTATTCTTATAGCAACTTATATGGTCTTAAAACAATTGGACTGCGTTTTTTTACAGTTTTTGGACCATGGGGTAGACCAGATATGGCTCCAATGAAATTTATTCAAGCAATATTGAACAATAAACCAATCAAATTATTTAACAAAGGCAAGCATTTACGTGATTTTACATACATTGATGATATTACTCTTGCAATTTTTAAACTAATTAAAAAAAAAACTACAAAAGAAAATATACACTTCAAAATTTTTAATATTGGAAACAACAAACCGATAAAATTATTAAATTTTGTTAAATTTATTGAAAATAAAATCGGCAAGAAAGCAAAGAAAATTTTACTACCTATTCAAAAAGGAGATGTTAAAAATACTCACGCAAATATATCAAAAATTAAAAAATATATAAATTTTACTCCTAAAGTTACTGTTGAGAATGGTGTAAGCAAGTTAGTTGATTGGTACCTTGATTACTATTGTTGATTTGTATGTTCTTTGAAGTAACTAAACCGTTCATAAATACTTTTAAAGATAAAAATATTCCTCTAGATGTATCTATTATTTCAATTTTATTATATTTATTGCCAATTTTAATAATTACGGGCCCAGCTATTCCAGATATTATTTTGTCAATTATTTCGATTTATTTTTTAATTAAATCTTTTTTTAGTAAGCTAAAGAGTTACTACTCTAATAAAGTTTTTTACTTTTTTATATTATTTTGCTTATACTCAATTATAAGAGCAATTTTCTCAGAATTTCCTAATTTAGCACTTTTAAATGAAGGTAGTATTTTTTACTTTAGATATATTTTTTTTGCTATTTCAATATGGTACATACTCGATAATAACCCTTACCTTTTAAAGGGTTTATTAATCTCATTAATATTTTGCCTAGTTATTGTTATCCCTGATGGATTATATCAATATTTTACTGGGGAAAATATATTAGGTTTTAAAAAACATGGTTTATATAGGTTGACGGGTTTATTTAATGATGAACCAATTTTAGGTAGATATATTACTTATTGTTCTTTGATGGTATTTTTTTTAATTTATCAATTAAATAAAATTAACCATAAAAATATAATCCTGTCTATTTTACTTTTAGTAACATGTGAGATTGTTATATTTTTAACCGGAGAAAGAACCCCTCTATTTTATGTAGTTTTATTTAGTATTTTAATTATAATTTTTATACCAAAATTTAGGATATACAGGATTTTGGGTTTTTTTCTTTCCTCAATTATTATTTTTGCCATACTTCAATTCAATCCAGTGGCAAAAGATAGAATGGTTAATATAACTTTAGATCAAATTTCTGAAACACATTTGCCATTCTTGCCTTACAGTGAAATTCATGAGCAGCATTATATTTCAGCATTAAAAATGTTTATAGATAAGCCTTTAATAGGTGTTGGAACCAGTCTATTTAGGTATAAGTGCAAAGAGGATATATATTTATATAAAGATAAATCTTGTACAAGCCATCCTCATAATTACTATATACAAACTTTAGCAGAATTAGGAATTGTGGGGTTTTTGTTTTTAATTATTGCTTATGGATACTTAGTTTTTTTGATAATTAAACAAGTGTTTTATAATTTTAAACAAGATGATAGCAAAATTCTAAAATTTAAAGATTTGCTAAATATTATAATACTATTTATTTATTTTTGGCCTTTAATTCCCCATATGAGTTTTTATAATAATTGGAATAATGTATTTTTAATGATGCATTTAGGTTTTTTTTTAAAGTTTTTGTATTCAAAAAATAACAATTATCTATGTAAATAAATTATATACGTCATTTATTTATTAAGTGGCTTTTCCATGCATCCTGACACATTTGAATATAGTTTTTTTTTGGTTCCCATTTTAAAAGTTTTTTAGCTTTTTTATTATCTGCATAAGCAACTGGGACATCTCCATATCTTCTTTTGCCAATTTTATATGGTACTTTTACTTTGTTTACCTTTTCAAAAATTTTAATTAAATCCAGCACACTCAAACCTTTTCCTAGGCCGATATTTATTTTTTCATGACCGTCAATTTTATTGATGATTTTTAAGGCTTTTAAATGAGCATTAGCAACATCTGAAACATGAATATAGTCTCGAACACAGGTGCCATCAGGCGTGGGATAATCCCTCCCGAATACAGTAAGCGCTCCCTTGCCAGAGGCAGATTTTATAATTAAAGGCATTAGATTGACTGGATTGCCTAGTGGTTTTTCAATTAAACCATGTTTATAATTTGAACCAACTGGGTTAAAATACCTAAGACTGATTG
>Ga0222714_10007039_pt1 | contig 10384 bp, 2 predicted proteins | sample C33_3DmetaG_FD_165048 | JGI IMG/M metagenome (GOLD analysis project Ga0222714, IMG submission 165048) | Estuarine water microbial communities from San Francisco Bay, California, United States - C33_3D | ecosystem: Environmental > Aquatic > Marine > Unclassified | place: USA: California... | reverse complement strand
TGCATCAAATAATACAGTTTTGAGATTTGGTAAAGATTTTACCGGCACATTTAATGAATATGCAAGAATAGATACTAATGGCAACGTAGGCATAGGCACAACAACTGTTTCCAGAAAATTACATACTTATATTGATACTGGACCGGTAATGAGATTACAATCCAGTGGTAGTAATGCTTCTATAGAATTTATACCTTCATCTGGACACAACAGATATAATTGGTTAATAGGCGCTCAACAAAATATTAGTGACGCATTTGAAATTACACCTTCAACTGCAACAAATGGAACAACTTTTAGTAACCCTTCAATATTAGTAAAATCTGATGGTAATGTCGGTATAGGAACGACCGCACCTACTGCAAGACTACACGTATCTGGCAGTCATGTTAGTGGAAACGGAATGTCAAGATTTGAAGGCGCCGAATTTTCTATAATTTCATTAAAAGCTCCCGGCACAGGCGATGGAACAAATGGTTATTGGGGATTTAGAGCGCAAGATACCAGTAATAATGACTTGATGTTTTATGGTTATAGATATACATCAACCTTTTCTGGGTTCTGGGTAGATCCTTCTTTTTCACAAAATATTACAAAAGGATTTTTTGTTAGAAATAGTGATGGCAGTGTTGGTATAGGAACTAATAGTCCTAGTGCAAAATTGCATGTAAATAGTAGCGGTTCACTTGCAGCTGGGTCTGTAGTATTTAGGGTAGAAGGAACAAGTGGTTCGCTCTTTAGTGTTGATGATACTCTAAGTGGTTCATTGATGAGTGTCAATGATATTACAGGTTTGCCTATTCTTGAAGTATTTAGTGACGATAGAGTTGTAATGGGAACATTCAATTCTAATACTCTTGTTGTTACAGGTAGCAGAGTTGGTGTAGGAACTTCAAGTCCTGCTTTCTTATTGGACGTTAGCGGTAGCAGCAGACATGGTTCTTCTGCATCAGACGTTCATCAATTTACCGGGAGTATAAATCTTAACGGTTCATTATCAACTAATGCTAATATTACTGCGAGTAACATTAGTGCGAGCAGAACCGGTAGCTTCGGTGCGGTTGGAATTGGAACAAGTAACGTCGATGCAAAATTAACAATATTAGGAACAAGCACCCAAGGAACTGCGTATAACGCAATAAATCTTAATAATTCAGACCGTGGAGGCGCATCGATTGGTTTCAAAAATTTCACAGACGCATCAGTTATTACATTAGCATCAGTTAATGTAATTTCAGAAGATGCTGGGTCTGGAAATTATAATGATGGTGTATTTACAATTAATACTGCAGAAGATACTACAAATTTAGAACGATTTCGTATTACGTCAAGAGGTCATGTTGGAATTGGAACAACAAGTCCTGATATATTCGGCAGAAGTTATAATAGAATATTAGGTATATCAGGTTCGAGCGTTGGTATACAATTAAATTCTAATACAGGCACTTATCTTGATTTGGGTATTAACGGAACTCGTATTGGTGGTTTATTTGCAAGTTCTATTGCATACGAAGTTGGAACACCAGGCAATTTCCCAATGCATTTTTATACAAGCGGAAGTTATAAAATGTCAGTATTGGTAAATGGTAACGTAGGCATTGGAACCACAACTCCAAATAGTAAACTAGAAGTTGCAGGAAATGCTTCTTCTCCTCCAATAATTTCAGTTTATCATACAACTCAAGGAAGATCAGGTTCTCTTGGTATTGATACCAACGGTGTATATATTCAAAATTCAAACAACGGTGATTATTTTGATTTAAAGAATGCGACCGGTGTATCTAGATTTAGAGTAATATACGATAATTCTACTCATTTAAATACAAGTTTTGTATCTATTGGTAATCTTAGTGCTACTGGTAGTAAATTAAGTGTATTTGGAAATTTAAGTGTTGGTTCTACTTATGGTTCTACTGCCGCACCTTCAAATGGAGCAATTTTTCAAGGAGGCGTTGGCATAGGAACAACTAATCCATATTATGCGTTTGATGTATATACAAATTCTACGGCCGGTGCATTAATGTCTATTAGAGCAAGCGGAAGTGCAAATGCTAGAATTTATTTTGACGCTGCAAATGGAGATCTTTCTGGCGGAGATTATTGTTATATCGGACAAGAATCAGGTTCGTTAAATTTTGTAATAAATACTGATGTTAATTCCGGCAATATTCATATACAACCAAGATTTGGAAGTGCTACAGACGGTAGATTGATTGTAAGTGGAAGTTCTCAATTTGGAAGATCCTTGTCAAGTTATCATCAATTTACTGGCAGTGTAATTGGTAATTTTACTTCAAGTAGATCCGTTGGAGTTGGTTTCTTGGGGACATCAAGTTGGGCGGCTACTGCAACTACACTATCTTCGTCAAATATATCACAGTTTACAAATGACAATTTATATCAATATCACAGAACTGATATTTCTTCTTTGTCTTCATCTGCCAATTTAAGTCAACCATTAAATACTTTTGATAAAGCAAATATAACAAATGCACCTACAACAGATTGGTATAATGGATGGATGTCAACGCATGGTAATTATTTACACAGCATAATTTTAAATCGTCACAGATCTTCAGATTGGTATGTTGGTTATATGGAAGAATCCGTTGGCACTGCTACCGATCCTACGTGGTATAAATTATTACATTCCGGCAATTATAATACTTATGCTCCTACATTAACTGGCACAGGTGCAAGTGGAACGTGGTCAATTACAAGTAGCATGGCCAATGCACTAAATTCTGCAAACAGTTATACAGTAGGATCATTGACATCTACTGTTCAAGCATCAGGAGCAACAGGAACATTAGTATCATATGTTACTCCTGGCATTTATGCGCTCGGGTCATCTACAGGAAACGGAATTGGTTTAATTAGTAATACATCGTTTGCAAACCAAGGTGCTATTGCTAATATTGGATTACACCAAGTTAGTGCGAGCGTAAATGATATAACAGCGGGAGTATACATGTCAATTGGTGGATGGCATCAAAACAGTGGAACAGGACTTCCTGTTTATATTGGCGGAGGATATACATCAAATTCGTCTTCGATTTTATCAGTAGTTCCTACAAATACTGCTGGAGCCGGCAATGTTGGTATTGGAACAAGACTTCCTGGTTATAAGTTAGACGTAAACGGTGACATTAGAGCAATGTCTGGAAGCACAATACGTTTACAAACATCTGCGGGTCAAGAAAGAGGAACGTTCCAAGCAACTGATACAACAGGTGCAGGAGGAGCAGGTTTGGCAATTGCAACATCAGGCGGAGAAGAAATTGCATTCAAAGATAGCGCTGATGTCAACATGGTTATTAAAGGAACAGGCAGAGTTGGTATTGGAACAATAACTCCTGCAGAAATGTTGCACATCTCATCAAGCAACAATACTCAATTAAGACTTGAAAGTGGAGCTGATGCTGCCGTTCAATTTGTTGGTCCTGATACTCACAGTTATGCTATAGGGATGGACGATAGCGATGATAAATTTAAGATAAGTTATAATGCATCGAGAACTCCTCCAGGATTGGGAACAAATGATAGGTTTGTAATTGATACAAGCGGAAATGTTGGTATAGGCACAGTAAATCCAGGTAATAAATTAGAGGTAGCAAGTAGTGCTTTTAATAGAGCGACATTTAAATCTATAGGAAATTTTCAAACAGGTATACAAATTTTAAGATCAGGAAGTTTTGATACAGATTGGGAATTATATGCTCCAGCATCAAGCACAGATTTGAGATTATATAATAGTTCCGATTTAGTTACTTTTAAATCAAATGGAAACGTAGGTATAGGTTTATCTACTCCAAACAACAAATTACACGTATACAATAGTGGAGGCAGTTCAACGACCGCATCAAATGCAATTGCAGTATTTGAACAAAATAGTAATGCTGGTATACAAGTCTGCGTTCCTGATGCAAGTGAAGCCGGTTTATTTTTTAGTAGAAACGGTGCGCCTTATTATAGTGCGATAACAAGAAATGGAACAGATTTGTTGTTAAAAAATGGTAGTGCTACAGCAGTGACAATCAATAGTAGTAGAAACGTGGGTATCGGAACTACAAATCCTACTTTCTTATTAGATGTGAGCGGAAGTAGTAGATTTGGATTTACATCTACTAATACACATCAATTTACTGGTAGTGTAAGCATTTCGCCTACTTTAAATGTTGGCGGAGTAACATATAATGATTCAATTGATATAGATAAATTTGATTATTTTACATTACAACCTTATATTGAAGCCGGAAATTTTCCATCAAACGTATTGTCACTTGCCAATGGAACCGCTCCTACTTTTACTACATTGACAGGTTCAGATTGTCCATTTGGAAAAGTTGCTTATAACACGACTGTTTATGAAGGTATTGGAGATTATATACCGGTAAATCCAGGAGAAACTTTGTATGGCGAAATATGGGCACTTAGAAATATTGGATCATCTGGCATAGATGGTACATTCCACATAGGCGTAGCTAGATATGATAAAAATAAAAATCCGATTGCTGGAAATCTAGGTCTGACCTATTTTGTTGCCAATGGCGTTACTATCCCAACATCAAGTGTATGGACAATGTATAGTGGAACAACTACACTGCCAACAACTCATACCCCATTTGGTGGAAGTGATGGGGGGCCTGTAAGATATGTTCGTCCATATGTAATTGTAAATTATAACACTGGCACAATACCAACATATTGGGGCGCTTTTAAAATAAGAAAACAACAATTAACTAGAGATGCGGGAAATATAACTATAAGTGGAAGTTTGGGAATTGGAACTTCTACCGCATCTAGTAAATTAACAGTGGTTCAAACCACAGGCGCAGATTCTGTTTTGTTAGAATTACAATCTAATAATGATCCTGGCATTAGGTTTGGTAGATCTACATATGGATCGTTAATACGACATGTTTCCGCTGCAACAGATTATATTGCATTTAATTGTAATGGGTCATCTCAACCTGCCATTTCTGCAAATGCTCAAGTAGTTTTCAATGAAAATGGAAATGTTGGTATAGGAACTATTAGTCCTACTTCATTATTAGAATTAAGCAGTTCTACTGCAACAAATCCACTTAATGTAAAAGGAGTAGGATCGTGGGGAACTTCTATTTTGGTTATAAGTTCAAGCGGAAAAATTGGATTCGGAACTAATAGTCCATCATACGCAGTTCATGTTCAAAATTATAGCACCGCTCAATCTGGAATGATGTATATTAATGCCGCACTAAATAGTAGCGGAAAAGGTTTGGTGATTGACACTACTACAAGAACATCTTCGGAAAACAGTGTCTTGGCATTAGAAGTAATAAATACATCAGGAACAAATACTTTGGCTGCAACAGTTGGAGGAAACGTTGGTATTGGTATAACAAATCCTGCCGCAAAATTAGCTGTTACAGGCTCTGGAACAGGTCAAATGTTGGTTGGTGATGCCGGATTTGGAAGTGGAAATTATACAGGTATTTCTGTCAACGGAACATTAAGCACAACCGCTTATAATATTTTATCATCTCCAACCGATACAAACCTTTATATCAATAGACCATCAGGTAATGATATTCGTTTTAGAGAAAATAATCAAGATCAAATAGTTTTGCTTGCTGGTGGAAATGTTGGTGTTGGAACAAGCACTCCATCTGCCAAGGTTCAAATCAGCGGTTCTGCTAACAGTGTATTATTGAATGTTAAATCTCCTGTAAGTGGAAACATTGTGTATGTAACAGGAAGTGGTGCGGTTGGTATTAATACTGCTACACCTGCTTATACATTGCAAGTCAATGGCAGTTTTGCTGCTACAACTAAGAGTTTCGTAATTGATCATCCAACAAAACCAGATAAGAAGTTGGTGTATGGCTCTCTTGAAAGTCCTTATCATGGTATAAGATTGACTGGCAGAGATACATTGATTGATGGTAAATGTGTAGTGGAATTACCTGATTATATCAGTAAATTAGTATTACCAGAAACCGTTAATATTCAACTTACCGGTATAAAATGTAATAAAGTATTATATGTAGATGAAATTAATATTAAAGAAAATAACTTCACAGTTGCATATGATAAAGGAGTATTCGAATCTTATAAAGATTATGATTTCTTCTGGGATTTCACCGCAATAAGAGCAGATGTCCCGCAATTAAAAACTGAAATATAATTTATGGCAATACAACATGGCAATAGAGGTATAGTTAAAAAAGATTTACAGTTATATTATAACCGTGAATCGTTTAAAAGTTTCCTAGGTGAAGCTACATCTGATATATCAAAACCAATATCAATTGGACCACAGGGAGGAAGTTTAACTGTAGCAACTACTTATCCACCTTTTAGTGAAGATTTAAGCACTGGGAATTATTTTAAAAATGTTCCAACTGGCGGAGTTTTTTTCCACCAGGTTACAAATCCCGCATTATCTGATAACGTAATATATAATAATAATGGAGGATTGGCTAGTAGCGGTGGAACGCCTATTCCTATATCAGGCGGAACATATTTAATTTTTTCTTTTTATGTATATTTGACACAGCTTTATACAGGATATAATGGCGCTTTAGGAGGATATATAAACGTAAATACTAACGGAGGAGGCAATGGATCAGTTGGTGGAGTATTAACTAATTATGGATGGTCATTTTATGTTAATGGAGTATTAGACAATGCTTGGTCAAATAATTCTGCATATTTAAATAAATGGGTAAGAGTGGTTGCTATTCCAAATAACGGAGCAATCAGTGCAAGTGCAAAATATTTTACAAATTGGTATATCTATAATGATAGATTAACTGGCGGATCAATGTATATTGCCGATTTTCAAATAGAACAAAAAACATATGCGACAAGACCTGTGTCTTATGATGTTTTATCAAATATATCAAATAGAGGAGAAACTACTACAAACCTAATATCTAATCCTGATTTTACATCCACATCAAATTGGAATGCGAATGGAACTGTTACTCTTTCGACATCAACAAATGGTGCAAAAACGTATTTAAATGTTACATGTGGTCAAAATGGAAGCACTCCTGGTATTTTATCTGATGCAATTTCTGTTACTGCTGGAAATGTATATACTCTCAGTGCCTACGCATCCAGAAGTGCAGGCGCAGAAGCGTATTTATATGTTTTAAATGTTACTGCAAATTCTGATTTAATTTGGACATCTCAAAATGCCGCCGCATTGGGAACAACCGAAGGATGGTGTGTAAATAAATTTACTGTTCCTGCTGGTTGCACTAGTATAAAAGTAGGAATATTATGGAGTAGTCCATCTATAGGAAATAGTTTTTCTGTAGAAAAAATGCAATTGGAACAAAGAGAATATCAAAGTGCATTTGTAGTTGGTTCAAGAACAGCTAATACAATTGTTGGTCGTGGAGGTCTTTTGGATATTAGTGGCAATGGTTATAATATTGACATTAATGGCGCAAATGTTTTATTTGATAGTGGAGGATATTATTTCAATGGAAATGTAGCCGGACCATACATATATCCTGTGAGCAATTCTACATTAGATTCTTTAAGCAATAACAGTCATACATATGAATGTTGGTTTAAATTATTAGGAACTCCTGCCGGATTATATGATGGTTATTTTTTTGGTAGATCCGGATATCATGAAGGATTTACTCAAATAAAATCTTCTCCGAATGTCATCTACGTAGTAACTTGGTATCAAGATAATACCAATAGTGCTTTAGGAGCCACGCTTTCATTAAATACTTGGTATCATGGAGTTTATGTTGCGAATGTAGAATCAAATACTACACAATTATATATTAATGGTGTATTAACCAGCAATGGCATCTTAATAAAACAATTAAAACAATATACATCCGCATATTATATTGGAGCAGCAAGTGTAGAATATGCAAGTAATTCTATAGTATCAACTGCGAGAGCGTATAACCGAGCATTAACCGTTAACGAAATAACGCAGAATTTTACTGCGACACGTAAAACTTATGGAATATAAAATATGAGCACAATTAGTTCAGGACCAAATCAAATATCATCAAATCTTGTTTTTTGTTTGGATGGACAAACAAGCAATGGTTATTTAAAAACACCAAAACAATTAAGCAATTGTATTGCTTGGTTTGATGCAAGCACATCCAGTGAAATGGTTGCGTCCTCAAACATCGTAACTGCTTGGAATGATAAAAGTGGAAACAATTATAGTTTTAATTCCGCACAACTTTCTGCTTTACCAGCGAATAATTTTTCTCCTCTTTATACCGCAAATGCAATAAACGGTTTAGGTTCTCTTTATTTTGATGGCAGTAATGATTATATGTTTGTTAATTCTGGAATGGGATTAGCAAATGCTGTTGCATATACTTCATTTGTTGTATTATCACCAAGATATTTTAATGCATCACAAGTTGCAGTGGGTCTTCAAGCAACATCCGGCACTTGGGAATTTTTTGCTTATTGGGCAGGTTTAGATGATTTTAGAGCAGGATTTGATGCGGGTGCAGTTCAAGTTCAAACTACAAGCAGAAACGACAATAGACCATTTATAAATTCTACAGTAAGAAATGGAACATCTGCAAATGCATATATAAATGGCTTTCAATATGCCACAATTACAACAGTTGCTTCAACGGTAAATTCTGGTGTGGCTAGATTAGGAATTGGAGCTAATACATATGCAAACGGATCGGCACCATATAAAGGTTATATTTCTGAAATTATAATTTATAATAGAGCACTATCTACAACCGAAGTTCGTCAAGTTGAAAGATACTTATCAAAAAAATGGAGAATACCGTTGTATCAACGAACATTGACAAATATAGATTTGGCATATAAAAGAACAATAACTGCACCTAATAATAATGTTCCTATTACTGATGGTGTTTATAGATTAAATCCAGCAGATGCATCTGGCTCGCCTAAATCTAGTAATTTTTATGCGACAGATCCAATTACATATTTGAGTTCATTGATAACATATTCTATAACAATGGAAGCATGGGTAAAACCAAATAGTTTTGCCTTTGCAGGTAACAATACTGATATTGGCGCTATAATGATTTGTGGTGGCAATTTTTATTTATCAATAGATGGTAATGGTAAATTTACCGCATTTATGTATGGGTCGTCAGGAAATACATCTATACACCAACCAAGCACAACATCAGTCACAAGACATCAATGGAATCACGTAGTTTGGACGTTTGATGGGTCGTATATAAGATGGTATTTAAATGGTGTATTAGATAAAACATCATCAATTTATTCTTTGGGTTTATTAAGTATAAGTAGTTATATTGGAATAGGCGCAGAATCTAATAGTAATTACGGAAGAATGTTAGACGGATACGTATCAGATTGTAAAATATATAATAGACCACTTTCGGCAACGGAAGTTTTGAAAAATTATTCAGAGTCTAAAACGTTTTATAACAATTTGCCAAATATTGTTACAAACGGTTTACAACTTTATTTAGATGCAGATGTATATAGCAGTTATATTGGCAGCGGAACTACATGGACGGATTTAAGCGGTAATAGTTTTAATGGAACATTGTCACTTGGACCTACATTTTCATCGTCAGATCCTAAATGTTTGAATTTTGATGGTGTAGATGATTATTCAATTTCATCTGTATTAAATATTGCGGCATCATCAACTGTTACCATATGGATACGATCTGCAAATTATAATAATAAAATACCAATCTCAATTAATGGTGATGTGTATGGAAGCGGACCAAACATTTTTTTCTATAATTCAACTATAAATTGGAATATTGGAGATGGTGGAGCTAATCCATTTACAAATAGTTATTATCCAGATGGTAATTGGCATTATATAGTTGTAACAAATGATGCATCAAGTGATGCTAAATTATATATTGATGGAGTATTAATTGGAACCGCTGCTTATATAAATACCGTATCATCAACTACAAATAATTTTTGGATAGGAAGATTTCATGGAGATAATAATTATACTATAGCGGCTAATATAGCTCAAGTAAAATTATACACCAGAGCATTATCTGATGTTGAAGTTCTTCAAAATTACAACGCAACAAAATTTAGATTTGGTCAATAAGTATAATATATATTTCATATGGCATTACAATATTCACCTCGTATAGTTCAAGATGGATTGGTTCTATGTATAGACGCATCACAAAATAAATCAATACCACTGGCAGATTTACCGGTTAAAAATGGATTAATCATGTGGATGGATGCTGCGGATGATACTACATTTAGTTATAGTTCAGGAACTACAGTAAGTCAATGGAGAGATAAGAGCGGATTTAATTATCATATGGTTCCTGTTTCTGCTGGACCAACAAGAAATTCTTCAGTAAATTCAAGAAAAACATTGACATTTACCACAAGTCAA
>Ga0222714_10007038_pt1 | contig 10384 bp, 5 predicted proteins | sample C33_3DmetaG_FD_165048 | JGI IMG/M metagenome (GOLD analysis project Ga0222714, IMG submission 165048) | Estuarine water microbial communities from San Francisco Bay, California, United States - C33_3D | ecosystem: Environmental > Aquatic > Marine > Unclassified | place: USA: California... | reverse complement strand
GGATCAGATTTGGTGAGTGGCGGCGGTAAGCGTCGACTGGCGAGTGTCGAAGAGGACGACGTGCGCAGTATTTCGAGCTTTATACCTGACATTAATGATGCAGCATTTGACGGTCAAGGAGCAATCGCTCGTAAAGAGCAAGCTGAAAGAGATAGATTGCAAAATCTTCAGAAAACGCAAAGTGAAATCGCTGCAGAAGAAGCACGCGATTTGAAGGCTCAGGAGATCGCATATCGTATCGCTCAGGCAGAAAAACAAGCAAATCAACGAGCGGATAGTGGTGACGAAAGTGAAGATCATGAAACCTCGGACGACGATGGCGATACGGAATCAACTCTTGCGAAGAAGGGTGCGACAAAGTATACGGATGAAGATGGTCAAACGTATGTCGTCGGTTTCACAGAGGAGATGCTGAAAACCGCGTCGGGGGCGTTTGGAAAATATACCAGTACGGAAGAGTACGAGCGGAAGCGTGTTGCGGCCGAAATCGAGCGAATTGAAAAGTGGCAACACATGATAGAATCTGCAAAGCGCGCTACTTTTGCCTACATTGACCATTCCGCAAAGGAGTTGGCTGAAATTCAGCGTGAGATGGGCCTCGCGGACAAGGAAGGAGACCACGCGATGACATTCGCTAGACCCACGCAGGCGAAACTAGATTGCATCGATCTCGCGACACAGCTCCTGAATAACGGTGCGAGCCCAAATATGAAAATGCAGCTTGCACGAGAGTGCAGTCACCAATGTGCCGATATTTTCACCACGCCGCTGAATATGGTCGCTGGGTACATCTCGAGAGGCATGATTGAAGTATACAATCTTTTCAACTTGCTCCTTGATAAGAACGCCGACGTCAACACTCGAGGTCTCGGACCTTATCCGATATCTTGTACACCGCTTTTTGCGGTCGCACTGGCAATTTTCAACGGAGTGGAGGGCGCAGATGATATTTTTGAGGACCTTTTGAGGAGAAACGTGACGGTCGATAGAAAAGCTTTGTTTCCCGGCGATAGCTCGAGCACCGCACTGATTCAACTCATACACGCTTTGCGTGCGGGACGAATGAACCGTAAACGTATTCTGCAGCTGCTTAAAATGTTACTCAAGGAAAAGGGTGCCGATCCCAACCTTTGCTGCAGAGAAATGTATCATGAAGAAATCCCCGCCCCATACTTGGAAGCGCTCAAGCTCACAAACACAAACGTTACACCTGTGACATACATCATGACGCAGGAACCAAGTTTGCAGCAGCATCGCGCGGTGGAAAATGCACAACTCGCGTCAGTTGTGCATCGCACTCGTGATCCACATGCCGACCTTGTGCCTAGCGCCCCTGGTGAACACGATGATCTGACGGATGGCGAACTTGGCAAGTTGGAGTTTGCTAAACTTTTCGATGAAATCAGCAAGTTGAAGGAAATTCAAGAAACGGGCATTGACGACGTAGAGTCGGTTAAGTCATCTATGTTTGGAACTGTGGCGAACTTTGATTTTGGAGCACCTTTCCCGTCACTTCCGCCTCGCTCTGGGGCGTGCGAGTATCCACCTCTTTTTTGGGCTATCGAGGCAGCGGCCAAAGAAGGACACAAAGAAGCGCTCGAATTAGTCGAACTTCTTTTAGACTTGGGAGCGGCGGTGAATATCTCAATCGATAGAAATAATCACTCTTGGATTGAGGGCTCTCTTGTCGCCATGGCGGTAACGGCGGCAATCGAAGCTGCGGCTCCGCTTCCTCCACCCGACGAAGACATTGACCATGAGCAGCTGAATGTAGGTGAAGTTCTTCTCAGATTAAATCAAGCAGCGAAGCAAGAAGATATAGGAGAAATAGTTAAACCGGATATGCAGTTGCCAGAATCCATGCATCACAAAGCTGCAGATGAACAAGGTGCTCTCGGAAACACCAAGGTGAAGCATAATTTGGGTGGCCAGCTCACGTGGGATGAAGGCACGCGTGTAGAAGTTACTGGCGGCGAGCACGGTAATATGGAACGTGGCGCTATCCTTAACAGACTACGTCCACCTCGAGCTGAAAATCAACGATACGTTGTCGATGAAGGAAACGACGTTTCATCCAGCGCGGTTGAAAAACTCAAACTCGAGATGAATACTCGGGATAGGGTGATTCGTCCTGAAGGTTCTCGGTTTGGTCATTCGCACGTCGCCGCTCGTCGAGATATTCCAGGACTCGTGCGTACAACTGCAGTCGTGCACACATCCATGGAAAATAGAGCGCTGGAAATCACGCGAAGAGAAAATAAACGCAGAGAGGATGAGATTAGGCAGAAGGCGTTGAATGTCAGGAACAATATAGTGGTAGATTCAGTCTTGAGCGCCGACGGAAGGCCGAGTGATGATGACACAGATGCGGAAAACGATGCCGTTGAATATCAAGCTACGGATACTAAAGCCCTCGACTGGGACATCGCGGAGAAGGAAGAAAAGCTGCAAGCCGTAGCGGGGAAGATTTCCATAGTTCCCAAAGCACTCGAAGTGGTAACTGCTGGAGCCATGATTCCAATGGTGTCCGTGCATGGTGATTCTGAAAACAGCGACGACGCGAACGCATCAGAGTTCGTGTACGAAGACTCTAAGAGCGCTGAAGACGATACAAAGATGGCTCAGTTGTATGAAGATGTTGACGAGTTGGGCGCGCCGAGCGAAGTTGGCGATGACAACGTGAAAGTTGATCGAGCAAAAGTACCAGAGTATGTGTCGAACGAACAGGTTACACGCAAAGAACTTGAGCTTCGATACGCTTCTAGAGTCAAAACAACGATGGCTGTCGCTGCAGAAATCATCGAACGCTGTGGCGAGCAGGATATCAATCAGTTTGCGAGAAATCCACTTCTCGCAGAGTATGGTGTTGGTCTCGTTCCTTACGAATACACACCGCTTTTTGCCGCCTTGTATGGTGCGGCGACGGCAAAGTCTCAAGAGCAACTCGCTACGGGCATCGTCCTTGCCAAAATGTGCATTAACAAAGGCGCGCGCATAGACAGAGTAGGCTTACATTCTATGCTCGCTCCAGACGTCAACTTGAATATGCGTCAGCAGTTGAGGGCACATCGTGTCGCGAGATATAGAGAGTTGCGAACACGTTTTGTCGACGAAGGTGATAATTCGGCTTTACATGAAAACTTAGATGATAATTTCGTGCCAAAGGCTGAAAAATCAGTCAAGCTCCGAAGTTATCCGCTCATGTGGGCTGTGACGGCGGCCATACGAGCCGACTCTAGAAAACTTGGCTGTGAGCAGCTTGTTCGTCACATGCTCATGGAAGGTGCGGATCCGAGTTCAATCTCACTGCAGCCTGTGCATGGTCCACAAGGCGTAGATATGCGCGCGCTTCACGGGCAAGTACTTTATTTATGGGGTACAGCTGAGGACCTCTTTCGCGTCTCGCAAGCGCGCTATCAAATGGTGATGAGCGTGCGCTTGAACATAGGACGAATGCTCTCAGAATGCGGCGCACGTTCGACGTATCGGTTACAAACTAACGTACCATATGTAACGAGTCGTGGTGAATCAGCTGGTAAGTGGCTCATTCAAGGATCGTCTGGATTTGGCATCGTTGCTCCGCCAGACGCGACGCCAAACGCGACGCCAAACGCCGAGCGACGCATTGAGACATCTTTCGACGAAAGAATCACTCGCGCGCTTCACGCAACTGGTTCACGAAAGCAACATACGACAATCGAATCAGTCGCCGATCGCCGTGCACATGCGGTTGTACATGATCAGGGTGCGGACGAAGCGATAGCGACTTGGATGTGGCCCACTCCCGTTGAAGCCAAGAGTGCTGCTCCGCCCGAGGATGATTCGAGAATTATAGGTATCCGTCCCGTCCCAGATTACTATCCGAATAAGAAACTCGGCGAAATCGAGCTTATCGCTGCAGACCACACTGTCCTTGATGGTGATAAAGATTTTATACCGCCTACAAAGCATTCGTACAGCACCGCTGAGGCGATCGACATTGCTGGAAAATCCGATGGTGCGAAGGAAGCTTACATCACTCGTTCCCTTCGACAGATGCAACTCGAAGCGATTCGACACGCATTGAAAGGCGACGAGTCAGACGTTCCCCAGAGTATCATCGAAGACACGCTGCTACCTACAAAATTTGTTCGGTAAAACAAGGTGTTACTTGTGTATGAGTTAAAAAAAATGTACATATCAAAGTTGTTTCTAAGATCTCATCTCGACCTATACAATCAACATAAGCTATGGATGAGCATGACGATAACGAGAATTATCCTCGCTTTGGATCCTGGAAAACATCGTTGACTTGGCCGGCTGTGCTGCTCCGTCGCCGCGCTCGTTCATTTTATCGCGCGGCGTCTTGTTCTGACGTTTCCCAAAAAATTTTCGCAAAGTCTGAGGAAACCTAGCAAAGAATCTAGATCGCTGTCGTGTGCTGGCATCACTCAAGTCAATGACATCAGAATTTCCTCCTCGTCTGAACTTGCTCTTGAGCGTGTTCCCCTTCCAACCGCGTTTCCGTCCCTCTTTCGCGTCGTTGGCTTCCTCGACGGCGTCTAAAGACCCATACAATTCATCAAGTTCCCAAGTCCCCGTTTCAAGCATGATGTCCGCCATGTCGTTCTCACTATGTGCTCTATTTCTATCGTAATCAGCGCAAGGCTGGACAAATGGTGCGAATTCCTCGTGCAAATGGCGCACCAACGTGGTGTGAAAGAGCTCTTTTGAGCAAATCTTTGGTATCCGGTCGTCGATGACACCCTCTATAAGCGCAGGCAAAATAACTTGCAGCTCGGTAGTATACATGACGATCGGAACACGCCGACACTTCACCTTTGTCTTTCCTTCGATGCTCGAAGTAGACTCTGCGCTTTGCGATGAAGCATTCGAACCTTCGCCGGCGCTTTCGCGCTTGAATTCTTCGCCCAAATTCATCTCCTCCAGCGCGCGTATATACCTCGCCGCCGTTACACCATCGACGTTTGGCATGTTAAAATCCATCACAATCATCGCAAGCTTCTCATCCGGCTCTTTCGCTCGCAACTCCTTATACTTTTGTACGCCTTCTCGCCCATCATTCGCCGTCACCACGCGCGCCGACGTAAACAACGCGCGCACCACGCGCGAGACAATTTTCAAATTAAAACTCGAATCATCCACAATCAACACCGTCGGCGGCACGCTCCTTCGCGATGCCGCGTTCGCCCCATCGACCTGGGCGAAATCCGGCATCGACGCCGCGCGCCGCATCGCGCTCATCCGACGTCGCGCGCGCCCCTCTCGCGGCGAGTATCCGCGCGCTGGATTCTGGGCAATCTTCTGGTGTGGGACAAACACACCCCCTCCACGCCCACGAGTCGTGACCAGGGAAAATCACCCAACCGCACGACCGAGTCGGGGGTTCGCCCACGACCGCGGCGCGTCGCTCGTTCGCGCGCGAACCACCGACGACGACGACGACGACGACGACGACGACGACCCACGCTCCACCGCACGCGCTACCACTCCTCGACGCGCGCGACGCACCGACGCACCGACGCACCGACGCGCGACGCGCGGTTGGAAATCCAACGCCCACCCGCGTCAATCGTCGCCGTCCACGTGGACCGCGCGACGCGAATGGCTGCGCGGCGCGCGCGCGACGCCCCTCGCCTCGCCCCGGTGGTGCGTCCGCCACGTCGCACACCGCACGCACACCGCACACGCGTCCGCGCACGCGCACGCACACCCGCGCGTCGTCGCGCACTGCCGGCGCGCGCGCGAACGACCGACGTCGCGACGACGGACGTCGCGTGCGCTTTTTCCCGCACGAGACGACCGACCGACCGACCGACCGACCGACCGACCGACGACCGACGATGACGCTCGTACACATACACACACCGCGAACGCGCGCTTCACTACGCGCGTGATCGACACGCATCGCGTACGTACATAAACGTGTCTGCGCGCGCGCGCGAGAGTCGCCGCATGTCCGAATGATCCACACACAAAAAAAGGAAGGCCCCCTCGCGCGCGTCGTCGGCAGAGGGTGACGGACGACGGCATCGAGATGGCGATGGCGATGACGTCGCGAAGCGCGGTGTTCGCGCACGGACGCGCGGTGACGACGACGATGCGAACGCGAACGCGCACGATGCGTCGCAGTGCGATGACGGTGGCGGCGATTCCGGTGCACATCGAGGTACGGTTCGTCGAGGGCGATGCGCGGATTCGGGTGGACGATGGCGATGATGGCTCGATAACGACCCGCCTCGCGATCGATCGTTTTGGTTTTGGTTTTTGTTTTTGGTTTTGGTTTTCGTTTTCGATATCGTTCGCGGTGACTGACGCGTTGGTGGTGGTGGTGTTTCGCGCGAGGTAGTATTGTGAAAAGTGAAACTACGCGCCTCGGGTGAAGATGCTCGTCGATAAGACGGAGGCGGAATGCCCGGGGAAGTTTTCATTCACGTACAACGACGTCGAGGTGCTCAAAGCGACGGTGCCCGCGGGGCAAGGTTGGGCGATTGAGAACCAAGCTGAGAAGCCTATTCCTGGTGGGGAGAATGCGCTTTGGCGTAAGGGCTCATTTGAGGTGTTGCGCCTCGATACGAAGGAGCTCTTGTATTCCAAAAAGGCGACGGGCGAGCACTTGGTTGACGGGAAGGGCGGGCCAGAGGGCAAGCTCGGCAAGTTTATCACCGAAGTCATGGTGGCTGCGGTTTAAATCGCCCGATCTTGGCGATTGAGACCGACAGTGGTATCGTTATTCGATGGATGAGACGTGTTTATATATATATATATGTATGAGGCGTCACGAATGGTGTTCAAATGTACGTGAATGACTCTTCGTGACGCGTCGCGGCGAACGCGTGACGGGGGCGCGTCTGAAAGTTTTCGGTGGCGAATGCGCGCCGACGGATGCCTCCTTGATTACGCCGCGAGCGTCGAACGTGTTCATCAAACTACGATAGGTTATGTATTAAGAAACCAATGTTTGCTTATGATGATTGTTGTACAAGGCGCGCGCGCGCGCGCGTCGGCGTTACGGAGCGGCGTGCGCGCCGCTCGCCAACGCGTTTCTCGCCAATCCAATATCCGTTTTGATGCGCCCAACGAGTTCGTGTAAGCTCTCAAAACGAATTTCCGGTCGAATAAAACCGCACACATCTACGCTCATCTCTTCACCGTAAAAATCTGTATCGTATTGCGGCTTTAAATCGCTCGTGCCCATGACGTGGACTTCAATAGTCGTGCCGTCGCCGTCCACAAACGTTGGACGCTTGCCCACGTTAAGCACGCATTCACGCCATTCAACGTCGCGTTTAAGTTTCGCCCAACCAAAGTATACTCCGAGCGGGAGCGTGCTCAAGAACGCTTCTCCTCCGCATAACTCGGGGTCTAAATTCGCCGTCGGTACGCCCATTTGCTTGCTCCCTCGTCCAAATCCGTGCACCACTGGCGCCTCGAGCCGCATGCGTTTCGCAAGACCGAATGTAGGTGGCACAGCAAACACGAGTGGCTCATCGTCGACATCTGCACGCAAGGGCGAACTCGACTCGTTCGCCGCATGTATATCTTTCGTCGCGCTCGACGTCGACGCGCCCTGGTCCACGCGCGCGAGCGGCAATTTCCGTACCACGCCCGAAAAATCAAACTCCTTATCGTTACCATCACCCATAAATCGTTCAGAAATAACCACTCTCGCCCCAGGTTTGCACAGCATCACCACTCGCGTCAACGCCTCAGCGATGGCGCTCTCATCGCCCCGGTCGACCAAGTGCGCGTTGAACACCGCACCGTCGAATGGTCCTTGGTACGGCTTCACCCCGCGTAAAGTCTCATCGCACATGAATCTTACGCCACGCGCGTTTCCTAAAGTGTCTATGCCCGTCACGAGCGCGCTATCAATGGCGCTCGCGGCGCGAGCGAGCATCTTCGCCGAGGCATCCACGCACAACGCCGTGCAGGGCGCCGCGCCTTCACGCACGAGCTCCGCGAGAAGCGCTCCAGTTTCCGCCCCAATGACGAGAATCCGCGCGTGACCAGTGTTTGGGACGTTCAGCGCGCGCGAGATGGCTCTCGCACGCGCGTGTTCGTTGGGAAGCGAACACTCAGTGCACCCGGCGACGGCGTCGTCTCTCGCGAGCGCGAGCTCAGACTCGGATGGCGGCGCAACTGCACTTCGTACGCGCGAGCGGGACGACGGAGGTGCGTGTGAACGCCTTTTTAATGCGTTCACGACGCACGGCACCGTGGTGAGGGAGTACGTGCGCATCTCGAGCGTCGCGTTGTGGCGCCCAGAGGTGCTCGTCCTTGTGTTCGTGTCTTCTATCATATCAAATCATCGCAGCTATTCATCATCAAATACTCATTCATTTCCGCACGCGGGCATTCAGTTCAACTAAAGAGTATTCATTTAACTATTCACTCAGGTGGCTGGGAGACGTTGTACGTTCCATCTTGTCCAAGAGACACGGCGTTACCGCTATCCAAGAAGCCGCGGTCGTTAGCCAACGACGCCGCGGCGCACTGCCATACATTCGCATTCGGACTAATCAACTTTGCCGCATCCTTTGAACATTTTGCGTTGAAATCATTCACGAATTGCGTATCCACTGCGCGAGCTTCGATGCGCACTACGTCGGCGTAAATGCCAGGATTGGACAAGTTCGTGGCGGCGTCGCAATGATATACGCCATCCTCGTCTCCGTTTGCAAACGCCTCAGCCGCATCTGCAGCCATACCAGCGCGAATCTCGCTCATTTCTTCCGCTTCGGGATCTCCTAACTCCGCTATCAATCGTTCCAAAGCTTCAGCGGCTTCACCGGCGAGGAATTCCAAGCCTTCTAAAAACAAAACGCGAGCGAAGAGCCGCATTTTAATAACCGCGTGCTTGCCCTTTGCGCGTTCGATGGCATTAATACGTCGCCCAAGCGCGTCTTCACCCATCGTGCGCACGCGCATGAGTGTATGTTGATACGACGCCGTGCCAACAATCGATGCGCGTTCTTGTTTACCGGCGTGTCGACGCGCGTACGCGGCCGCGGCGACGTCGTGTAACCGACGCGTCTCCTCGTCGTCGAGCGCGACGCCTTCCTCGTCCTCATACTCGCCATCTTCATCCGCGCCGTCATCGCCAGCGCCGCTCGCGCGTTTAGACGACATCGGCACGCCTTGCAAGCGCTTCGAACGCCGTGCGGGTGCGCTCGACGTCGACGTAGACGCCACGGTCGGCGTTTTGCGCTTTTTTGAATCGCTCGCACCTGTCGCGCCTTTCGAAGCCTTTGACGCCGACTTTTCATTCTGTCGCGAATGCGTGAGAATATCATTCGTGTGAATACCGAGCGATTGCATCATCGCGCGATTACGCGCGACGCGCGCATCGCGCTCGGCTTCGTATTCGGTTTTGAGCTCGCGAGACGACGACATGGCTACGAATGCGGACGCGACGCACGCCGGAACGCGCCAAGCAATCACGTTGGACTGGGCTAATGAGAGGCATATAAATGATAACAAAACGTGCAACAGCGTGAAATTTCGTACTACGATCCCGTGATGTGCGAGCGGAATTTATCGAGCGCGCGAAATCTGTGACTGATGGTGTTCTTCGTCGCCTTGTCCAACTCGGCGTACGTCTGGTCAAATCCATCGGGTTGAAACACTGGATCCCATCCGAAATCCGTCGGCCCGCGCGCGGGAACGATAACCCCGTGCGTACGACCGACGAACACCATTGGGTCCTTATCCTCCGGACCAGTAGAGTAGGCAAAGATGCATTGCGCGTACGCGCTCTTGTCCGCGTACGCGGCTAACAAATTATTCAACCCTTCGTGTCCAGTCTTTTCCAAGAACCACTTGATGTACGGTCCTGGGAGCCCATTGAGCGCGTTAAAACACAACGACGTGTCTTCCACAAGCGTCGGTCCTCCGATTTCAATCGCCGCCAATCGCGCTTTTTCCTTCGCGATGTCCTCGGGTTCGCCCTGGAGCTCGGGAAGGTCCAACTTTTGGTTGCGCAAGCTAAAACTCGAGCTCGCACCGATGATCGCCTTGACTTCCTCGAGCTTTTTGGCGTTCCCAGTGACAAACGTGATGTCCATCTTCGATGACGTCGACGATGCCACGGTCGATGCGCGCGTGATGAAAAGTTCCTGCGCACGAGAAAAAGTGGTTAGGTGCAGCTCGAACGACGACGACGACAACGACGACGATGACGACAATGCCGCCGCCGACGACGACAAGGCTCGCGAACGCCCGACTCGCACGCGCACCTCGTGAGCTATGCGACCCCGACGCCGCGTCTGTCGACGTAACACTCCAGGCGCCGCGAACGCTCGTACCGCGCGCATGAATGACAACGCGGCAAAGTATCCTCGCCTGTGACGACGCCACTGCGCGGCATGCACGTTGTCGCCGC
>Ga0222714_10007037_pt1 | contig 10385 bp, 9 predicted proteins | sample C33_3DmetaG_FD_165048 | JGI IMG/M metagenome (GOLD analysis project Ga0222714, IMG submission 165048) | Estuarine water microbial communities from San Francisco Bay, California, United States - C33_3D | ecosystem: Environmental > Aquatic > Marine > Unclassified | place: USA: California... | reverse complement strand
TCCGATGAAGGCTCCAGAAGGAGCACGGTTGCGTGATGATCTAACAGCAATTGAGCACCTCGATGTCTGGATGATGTATCAGCGGCACTGGTGTGAGCATAAGCCATCTGTGACCATCTCAGTCAAAGAAGATGAATGGATGGACGTAGGGGCTTGGGTGTTTAGGAACTTCGATGAAATCTCTGGTGTATCCTTCCTGCCTTGGGCTGGTGGCACATACCGACAGGCTCCTTATGAGGAATGCAATAAAGAGCAGTACGAAGAGATGCTCTCTAAGATGCCTAAAGATATTAAATGGGACGACTTAGTCGAAGTAGAAGACAATGTCGAAGGTGCACAAACATTAGCCTGCGTTGCTGGGCACTGCGAGATCTGACATGACAGTATTACTGCACATCATTGGTGGTTGTATGTTGGGGTTTGAATACGTTGATGACTTTGAAGAGGAACACTGTGTCGTCATTGACCTGTTCATCCTCAGAATAATGGTTTTTTGGTAGTCTAGGGTGTAGTACTTAACGGGCCTCTTCGGAGGCTCTTTTTTTATTCTTTCTCGTACATCTCTCTTTCGTGCTTACGGCGTTTGACAAGGCCGGGGAGTTCCCTACCACCAGCCTTTGTCCATGCCATAAAAGCCTCCGCAGCGCCAGTAAAGTCGCCACGGTTGTGCTTCATTCTTATTGTGCTTCTTTGGAGGTTGCCGAGGCCAACGTTGAAGCTAAAGCTGACCAATGCGTCAAAGCGGCCTTGGGTAAGTCCTTGAGGGCATAGTCTAAGCACGCCTCGTTCAAAGATAGCCAAGTCTGCTGCCAAGATTCCATCGACTTCTGCCATTGTGAGAGTTCGATCCCACCCATCAGGGATTGCAAGTCCTTTACGTTCATCTAGTTTCACCTTTATATGATTAGGGTCAATGACATGACCAACACCAACAGTCCACAGTAAAGCAGGACAGCGATAGGGACGAAATCGTACTCCTTCATCCTTCTTGATGCCCTCTATACACTCTTTTGATACATTCACTTCTTGCCCCACTGACGAGAACCAAACCAGAAAGCAATGATTCCTGACAGCAAAGCCATTTCATCTTCAGAGAAGATAACATCCGTAGCTGCGATAAACTGCTCTACAGACATACTGCCGAGGCCACCCTGTAATAGGAAGTAGGTAAGCCCCATATTGATTAAGACCAACTCTAGCACAAAGATAAAGGTCACTGTTGGCCTGACAATGCCATTAAGATTGACTACCCACGATGATGCACGAGCCATAATAGCCTTATCGTGCTCCAGAGCAGCCCCCTGGCGGTCTGCATCGGTCTGTAGGGCAATCTGGTCTGTCCTGATCTCTTCGACCTTCTGCTGGGCTATGTAGCCCCTCTCAGCCAGTGCCAGTTCACGCTCAGTCTGCATCTGTGCTAACTTAAGTTCCTGTGCCTTATCTGCCTTGTCTTGGAAGAAGTTTAGAATCTGTGGCAGTCCAGAGGCTAGAAAGCCGATAGCGGAGGAGATTAGTGATAGCATAGGGTTCCTTAGGGTTTGTAGCCCATTACATAGGCAAAACTAACAATCAACAGTGCGGCTATGAAACAATACATCTTTAGTTCAGCCAGCTTCTTTAAGTCTCTGCCAAACTCGTCAGTCAGGTTCTTGTTATCAGCTAAGATACGCTGTTTAATCGTTTCTATCTCAGACCAAGCAGCAGGGCCATGCTTCTCGATGATGTCTCTTTTGAGTTCTTCTTCTATCTTCTTAATTTCGTATAGTCCTCGCCATTCTTCAACGGCAGAAAATACAGAAGTGTCTTTAGGCCTATTTAACTGCTTCTTGCGAAAAGCGGCTCTAGCCTGCACATCAGCCTTGCCAAGGTCTTGGATGTCCTTAGTGACTGACTCCAGTTCCTTACCAACAGCCAAAGCCTCTTTGATGCCAGCGACCGCAGCCTTGGCAACTTGAGTGACTGGTTCGCTCATAGTTACTGCCCCGGCAACGGGATAGGTTCGTATCTCTGTTTTTTCTCTTCTTCGTCTGGAAGCGGTATTGGAGAAAAGGTCTGCTCAGGAAGAGTAATATTAGGATTTTCTTCCCCGCCAGAAGTAAGAGTCTCAAAACTTCTTTTTAAGTTAAGAGCAGCATCTGGAAGTTTTATATCCCTAGCCCTTAGTGTTTCTAACTTTTTAATTGTTTCTTGCCCAGCCGGAGACATTTTTGCAGTCTTTAAAAAGTCCTTGCCTTCAGGTGTCAACAAGATCCTGAGGACATCTGTATCTTTTAAATTAGAGGCCATGTCATTAAAGAGCCTCAGAGCAACGTCTGCGCCTTTAGCTGCTTGATAGCCTAAACCTGCACCGACTACTGCCTGACCCTTTGCTATTGCCTCTCCAGAAAGAGGAGCACCTTCCTCTGGAACACTACGAATCTTCATGTTGTATCTAAAGAACTTTGTGGCATCGTCCATTCTTTGAGCAAATTCTTTTGCATTTGTGTCCAAAGAAAAGGCAAGAATATCACGCTCTTCAGGCTTTAATGTGTTATACTTTGTTGTAAGTTTCTCAAAGTCGATACCAAAAGTACCATCATCTAGCTTTTTAGTAGAGCCTTCTAAAAACTTATTGTAGTAGGACAGTCTTAGCCTATCTACAGCCTCTGGCGCTTGTGCCTCAATAAAAGGAAGTACCTTATTTCTTTGATCTGTAGAAAGGCCTTTAAACAGGTCTGAGAAACTAGCATCGTCTAACTGATTAAAGTTCACATTCCTAAGTTTCTCTGGTAACCCCTGAGCAACAAAGTTATTGTAGTTAGTATAGCCCTTTTCAACACTGTCCCTGGCCTGTCCTAAATACAAGGATGCTTTTCTAACATCGGTATTTGCTGATTTAGCCCCTATAGCCAAATCTTGTTTTAAACCACCAAAGACTACCGCAGCAATCCTTTGTTGGTCTGAGCGAGCAACGTCCTTAAATACGTTCTCTTCTCCAGATGCTTTACCAAATGATGAAAGATTTCCTTGAATCTTTTCTACTGTGGTTAAAGGCAACATCTGACCATTAAACTCAGTCATCATACGACCTTTAGAGCGTTCTAATGCAGACGCAGCCGCAATAGCACTATCTGTTCCTACGTTTCTAAACTCCCCAATTAAGTCATCCATCCTCTTAATTGTCTCATCAATTGAAATAGACGGAGCACCTCCTAAAACGTCTTTTGCCCTGTTAAATTTATCTTGGATAGGCTTACCAGTAATGTTATACTGTAGTGCCCCTAGTTTCTGTCTAACAGCGTTGAAAATAGGTTCGCCAATTTTACCTTCTGTAGCAATAGGAGCCATTCCAGAAAGTGTCTTACGCTTTGCGGCATCTTCTAAGACATTTAGTATTTCTGCCGTTGCTGGGTTATTTTTCAATCGCTGGATAAGTGCCGCTGTCTGAGGATCACTGCCAGACTGCCCTCTAAGCATAAACGTAGCAAGAGTATTTTGATCATTCTCAGGGAGATTTTTAACTAAGTCTCTGGTTTGTTTTGCCGTCAGTCCCGCACGAGTAACTTGGTAAAGTCCCTGAAGCAACTGACCTGCACCAAGAACACCAGTTGCTATTCCAGTTTCATCGGCACCCCCAGCAAGAGCATAGGCACCAGACTGTACCGCTGTTCCAAAAGGAGTTCTTAATGGAATCTGAACAGCACCTCTAGCAGCGCCAAAAGGAACTTGTTGCTCTTTTGTTGCCGGTCTTGTAGGAATACCAGCAGTAGCTACCTCTTCTAGTGCTCTCTTTGAGAATGACGGCTGACCTGTAACAGAAGCAACAATGTCTAAAGGCAATGCAGCAAGTTCTGTAGCGCCGGTTAAAAGGCCTCCAGCAATGCCTTTTACAGTGCCTATCTTCTTTTCTGCGTTTTCAACAAAACTTACAGTTCTCTCTAACTGAGTAATTCGTGCCTTTGCTTCGGCTGTGTTTTTAGACTCTAAAGACTTAATTTCATCTTTAGTTTCTTTTAACAACTTTGCATACAGTTCTTTAGCCTGTTTGTTTGTTTCAAACTGACCTGTAGCAATACGAACTCTTTCATCGTTTGTTAACGCTACCATAACTGTCCTTATCTATTGTAGAGTTCTAAAAACTTCTTTTTAAATGCTTCTCTTCCTAATGTTTTCCAGCCAGCGTTTTCAGGCCTGTTAAACTCGGCATCAATAACCGAATCAGGAACTGGTTGTTTTTTCTCTGTGTCTGCTCCGTCATAACTAGTAAAGAAACCCTTTGGAAGAGACACGCCATATGTGCTATAAAGACCAGATAAACGAGCTTCTTTAGACTTTTGTGCCGCTGTTAGTTTTTGTTGCACTCTTTTTAACTGCTCTGTTGCTGTTTTAGTATCGTATTTATCAAAGTTTCCTAAGAATTCGTTCATGGCACGGACAGCGTCTCCCTCTGTCTGTACCCCAACGTTTAGATTAAGTCGAGCATTTCTAAGTGTTTCTAATGCCGTATTAAACTTACTGTAAGCCCTGGCACCTTCATCACTAGATCCAGAAAGAGTTTTTAACTGATTTGCAAAGTTTTCTTTCAATCCAAGTTTTAACTTACCAGATTGTAAATCCGTAAGAACGCTGTTAACTTCCTGCGCTCCAAAAGCAATACTAGAAGCCGAATCAGCTTCTTTCAGAGCAACTGGAACCAAAGAAGCAGGCATTCCAGAACCTTCTGTTTGTTTCTTTAACCAACTAACTCGGTAAGCCTGACGTTGTTCTACCGGCAATGTTTCCAAGATACGCTCAAACTGTGTGCCCTCTCCCTCTTTAGGGCGTGGTACTAATACAGAATAATCTTTTCCACCAGTTCTTTGAAAGGCAGATATAGACTCTGTTGTATAGTCTGATGGGTTAACCTTACCAAAAGGACCGGCATCTTTTTCGGGCGCTAAGGCTTTTATGGTAGCAAGTGTTTTAATACCAGCATCGGGAGCACCAGCAGCAAACAAGTCAGAAGCAATCTTTTGTAAAACAGTTGGGTCACCAAAATTCTGACCTTGATAGTTTTGCAGTACAGTTTCTATCTTTTGTGCCTGCTGTAACTGCGGATTTTTCACTTCTGGAAATAGGCTTTTAGTAATTTGTTGTCCTGCTTTGGAAGCAACATCACCAAACCGTAAGCCAGCTTGGTACAAAGGAGCAAACACACCAAACTGACCGCCTTGTTGTGCAATTTGCTGGTTCCGAAGAAAATCTCTTTCCTCTTCTTCCTTTAACTGAGCAGCAATTAACTGCTGAGGTGTCGGTCCAAATAATGAAGTAATAGCCATGTTTATTCCTTAATTAAGAAGTTCCATACTGACCAGCTTGGCTTGCTTGTGCAAATGGGTTTGTGTTGCTAAACGGATTAAAACCATAAGTAGCCTGTAAACCAGCAGGAGAACTAGGGCCATAAAGCTGATTAAACAATTGCTGTTGCTGTTGTCCACGAAGGAACTGTTGACCAGTACTAGAAATATTCTGAGCCATTAATGACGGACCGACTAATGAGCCTTGCAACTGAGTCTGTGCAGCGTTTAATCCACCAGTTAATAAAGACTGACCAACATTAGCGCCGGCAGTAGCTGTTCTTCCTCCCAACTGAGCACCTATATCCAAAGGCTGTTGTGCTGCCTGCTCAAGCAACTGAGACACACCAAACTGTGACTGGAGTGGTCCTAGAGCCTGAGTCTGTAATCCGTATTGAGTTCCAAAGAGACTAGCACCTGTGCCAAAGAGACCAGCACCAAAGCCAATACGCTGTTGAGCAGCTTGATCAGCATTAGCAGCTAGTTGTAGGTCTTGTGTACGTCTTGCTCCAGCTAGTGCAGCTAGTTCAGGCTGACCTCCACCACCAATATTAAGACCAGCACGTCCACGAGAAAATACAGAAGCTCCTAAACGCTGTTCTTCAGCAGCCCTCATTGGATCAAGAAGCGCATACTGTTCTGCAATATATTGCTGTCGGGCTTGTTCAGGAGACGTAGCCAAGTACTGAGATCCTAGCCCAAAGAGACCTTGACCAGCAGCACCAAGAGGAGCACCCAAGGCTGCTGCTTCTTCTGCTTGTCCTAAGCTTGTTCCATATAGAGCAGATAGCCTATTCTGCAGTGCTTGAATCTCTGGAGAAGCTGTGTAGCTTGCACCAGATAATCTGCCTTCAGGACCAAACTGAAACTGAGAAGTGCCAAACCTAGTAGACATTCCTACTGGTCTAAACCTCTGCTCTTCAGCGGCTATCCTAGCTGCTTCTAATTGCGCTTGAGCTGAAGCATTAGCTGCTTTTGCAGCAGACCTTCCAGCCATACTACTGCCAAGTAAACTAGCGCCTCCTATAATTGCTGCTGCTGTGATAGGCATAATACTACTCCTTAATTAAAACTTCATCAATATTGTTAATGTCTGTTTCGTTGGTAGAGTGGATACAATACCAAACACAGTCTTCTAATGCTAAGATACCATGATGTTTATCGGCTTTGATATTAAAACAATGAGGCGCTTCAATATCAAAAACTTCATCATCTACTACAACTTTTACCTTGCCCTTAGCAAGTATTGATAGGTGGTCATGCTTATGCTTGTGTTGAACAATCTGAGAACCTTTAGGAAACAAGCACTCCTTAGCATATAAGTTATCTGAGAAATGATGTGTAATCATGTCTTCATAATGTAGCAAAGAGCATAGTACGGTGGTAGGTTAGCGTTAGTAGCTGACGAGCCAACCGTGCTGTTAGAAACAGTAATACCAGTTGTAGAAGATCCTGTTGTTTGGGATACAGAGAACGAACCTGCTGGACCACCTAGTGCATAGTTAGATGAGCCTGATCCACCAGAAGGAACGGAGTGCGTATGGCCTGTGTCTGTAACGGTAGCGGTGTGGGTGTGTGATACAAGTACAGCATCTTTAGAACCGCCAGTGTTTCCTACAGTAACTGTACCAGCAGAAGCTGAGATAGCCGTACTTGCAAAAGATTCTCCAGAACTTAAAGTATATGTTCCGGCACCGCCTGTACCAGTTCCAAGTGCAGTAATGCTAATACCAAAGTCAATACCAGTGCCAGTTAAATATTGACCAACCGCTAAGGTTCCAGAAGCAACCGCTGATACTGTTAAAATAGTAGAATTGATAGTCAGTGTTGTGCTTGCTAGTGTATAAGTACCTGTCAAACTAGTTGATGCTAATGTTTGACTAGCACTTACCGTATAAGTACCAACACCTCCAGAAGTTCCTGTAAGTTGACTTACGATTGTAGTGCCTGCTGTTACCGAACCTCCAGTAAGTACCTGCCCGTTAATAATAGTGCCAGAAGAGACAGCAGTTACTGTTAGAGTTGTACCAGATATAGAACCAGTAAAGGAAGAAGTAGATCCAGTATAAGTAAGTGTATAAGTTCCTGTAGTGCCTGTGCCCGTGCCAAGTCCTGAAATTGTAGTTGTATTATCCAAAGAAGCGTGGGCTACAACATCATTTACCGCAAGTGTTCCAAAGGACACAGCAGAGACAGTAAGAGTTGTACCAGAAATAGCACCAGTTACAGAGGCTCCAGCAGTTCCTGTAGCACTAGCAGCTATAGAGCCAGCACCGATAACAAACCTACCACGAAGATCAGGAGTTGAGTTTGTTCCATCACACAACACCCACCCTGAAGGGATGCTTGCCTGAGAGCCAGACCATAGCGTAATCACACCAGCAGGTAAAGAAGCAGTAATAGAACTGTTTACAAAAGCTGTGGTAGCCAGTTGTGTTGTGTTTGTAGCAAGGGCTGCCGTAGGCCCCGATGGAGTTCCTGTAAAGGTAGGGTTATTGCTGTCTGACTTAGATGCTATAGCTGAAGCAATGGCGGTATATTCGGTATCAATCTCAGTACCTTTGATTACCTTTGCTGGATTACCGCTGTTAAGACTGTCTTTAACGGCAAAGTTAGTTGCTTTCGTGTAATTGCTCATACTATTTTCCCTTGTGCGACATAGACATCGATTTTCTGAATAGAAAGAGGATCACCATTTAAGTCTGTTTCTAAACCCAATTGTAGAACAGCGCCGTTACCGCCTGCGTTGATCTGGAACTGGTCTAGGACCACACCATTGGAGAACTCAGCAATATTGTATTCCCCCACATTATACTCGTAAACTACACCTGTGTCAAGTAATTTTGTTTCACTATTGTAATTTTCTTTATAATCAAATCCCCATTTGATGGCTACAGCGTCCCCAGAACCACCAATAATTACAAAGCCTATCTTTTTAAGAACTTTTAAGGCTGTTGGGTTACCAAAGTCAAAATAGTTAGTATAGTATTGCAGACGGTAGGTAGAGGCGTTATCTAGGTGTCCATAATACTTACCTATGTACCCAGGCTTGCCTAGCAATAGTTCTTTATTTTGACTAACAAATAAGGCCTTTGGATCAAGGCTATCCCAGATTGTGACACGGGCAGAGCCGTCCTGAAGAGCACCTCGCATATCAAAGCAGTAAGTAACCTTGGTTGCTGGCAGTGTAAGTAAGTAAAAAGCATCCCTGTCATAGTAGACAGACTTAATAGTGCTGGCTGTCTCTGAAGCCACAGCAGCAATGAGGTCATTACGGACATTCTTGGACATATCCCGCATAGGCAGGGACTTCTCTTGAATGACCCGCTGGAGACTACGAACACCAGAGTCCGATAAGAAGACAATATCTGTGCCTGTGTTCTGCACAGAGTCCCTAGCAATACAGCCTACGTTAGGGATAAAGTCTGCCAAGGCCAAGGAAGTGACATCTATGGGGTTGCTGTAGATAGCAATATTGTTCCTACCAAAGATGATTAGGAAGCCGTTGTGGGCCGCTAGAGCGATAATCTGATCATTATTAGGGAATACAGAATTGATCGATAGAGAGCCTGAGTCACCACCTTGGAAGTCAGAACCGTCTAAGAGCCTACTAAAGTACACAGTCTGCCTATCTCCAGCAAGGTCTGCCATCCAGATACGACCATAGGCGGCTAAGGCACAGTTAGGCTTAAAGTCGGATATAGAATACCCTGTTGGCAGTGTACCAACATCTCCTAACTGCTGAAAGCCAAAGGAGCCGGAATGTGAGTGCGGGTTAGCAATAGTGGTCACTGTGCTGGTCAGGGCATCAGAAACTGTGTATCCTGTACCGGCAGTAGAGACTGTCACGGTGGCTACACCAGTACCGCTTAAGGTTGCTACAGTTAGTTTAGCACCAGTTCCTGTACCGCCTGCCATAGTTAATACATCGCCAACACTGTAGCCAGAGCCAGCAGCGGTTACAGAGACTGCAGTAATTGCACCGCTACTTACTGTAGATACAGAAAAGGTAGCGCCAGTGCCTGGAGTAGGTAAATTATGGAAGACCAGTACAGGGTGTCCTGCTTGGACCATATAGGCATGGGAAATAGCATCAGCACCATCCCCATAGGGCAGAGCCGCAGCTTGCCAGTTATTGCTGGTTATTGTGTAAGCCACATCAGCGGTATTAGCCTGTGTTCTAACAGTCTTAGTGGTCATGGTTGTGGTGCCAGTAAACAATTTATTATTACCGGCACTGATGGTCTGGTTACCACCAACGTCAATCATCTCAAATATAAACTCTACAGGGTTAGCAGCACCTAAGTCTGTATTAACCGCTGAGTTTACAGGAGTCCAGCCACGCCTTGCACCAATACGACCATACCTATCGATAACACAGTTCTGTGCCTTCAGAGCATACCCTGAAGACAGTTGAATACTGCTTTCTTGCGTGTTTAGGCCTAGAAAGCCCGGAGCAGCAATAGTAGCGGTCTGTATTCTCTTCATTAAATTGAACCCCAGATGAGTTCTTCAGGGTAACGATTAGCCTCAGCAGCTATGTGGTCTGACAGAGACTGGCGATAGAGTTCATAAGCCTCAACACTGTTTACTCCGTTATCCTCGCCACGCTCATTGAGTGCTTTGGCATAGGCTAAGAATATCACAGGCTCTGCTGGAACCTTGATCTGTGTTGAAGAAGCTGTAAATTCTGCCTGTGGCTTGATAACGTTAAAGTAGATGTTATAGACACCATCAGGGATCGGATAGAGGTCTACCTGAGTATCTCCGTTGGAGTCTACTCCGTTAAAGTTATAACGATCAGGAGAACCAACCAAGACTGTTCCACTGTTTAAGAACAACTCGTCCATCTTCCTGGTTGTCTCATAGTTTAAGAACCAGTCAGACTCTGAGTTAATAACATCAATAACCTTAAACCGCTGACCAATACCAGTTAATACATAGTTAAACAGGCTAGCGTTAGTGGTTACCGTCAGTGTCTCAGACAGAGCATTCCAAGTGTAGGCATCCTCAACCTGCCGTTTAGCATCGTTGACAAATCTGCCAATAAGTTTAGAATAGGCATTGTCA
>Ga0222714_10007032_pt1 | contig 10389 bp, 7 predicted proteins | sample C33_3DmetaG_FD_165048 | JGI IMG/M metagenome (GOLD analysis project Ga0222714, IMG submission 165048) | Estuarine water microbial communities from San Francisco Bay, California, United States - C33_3D | ecosystem: Environmental > Aquatic > Marine > Unclassified | place: USA: California... | reverse complement strand
TTATGTATTTTTATTCCAAAATAATTTGCGGCTTTATCAAAAGCAGCATGGATACTTATAGGTGCTATTATTTCAGGATTTTTTATTCCTTTTTGCAGTCCAAAATTTTTATAAGCGTAAACAGCACATATAATACTTTCAGTTCCACCACTTGTAACACATCCATTTACATTATCATCACCATGAAAAATCTTAGAAACAGATTTTATAATATTTTTCTCTATATATGAAATTTGTGGGAATAGTTCTGGGTGTAGAGGATTTGACTTATAAAAAAAAGGAATAATCTTTTTTAATAATTCTATTTCTTCTTCATTATTATTATAAATAGCACCTGAAACACATTTTAGATTATGATTATTAACGCCACAATATTTTATGCTATTTAATATATTTAATATTTCAATTTGTTTTAATCCATTTTTAGAAATTTCTGGACCCAAAATTTTAAACATTGGTGTGTGTTTTTCTATTAATTCATTTTTCATTTGTTTATTAAATTTATCAATCTCTAATTTTACCTTTTCTTTTACAAATGGTAATTTATAAAAAAGACCAAACAAATTATTTTTTAAAATTTTATACTTATTTTGGTACATTAAAAAATTTTTTAAATAATAAATATTTCTTATAATATCTTGTCTATTATAGATTATTGTAAATAAAATCATGGTTCTAAATTTTATTTTATCATTAAATAAATTATTATAAAAAATATTATTCAAAACTAAATACATTAGATTTTGTTGTTAAATAATAGTAAAAAAAACACTTTAAGTAATAAAAGTTATCATAATCAATCATAATTTACCATAATCAATATAAAAAATATAAGATTATTGTTTATATTTATTCGTTAATATTTGTTAATCTGTTTATTTTTGAAATTTATTTTATGAATTTTGTTCTATTAATTTTTGTTTAAAATTTGGTATATCAATATTAAATAATTCAACCAATTCATTTAATATTTTTTCATATTGTTTTTTTATGGTTTGTGGTTCATCTTTCGATTCTAATTTTTTACCAATATATAAAAATAAATCAGCTAATAAAAACGCATTATCTTTATTAAAATTATAACAAATCTTAGATTTCTTTATTTTGTTTTGTTTTCTTCCATTTTCATTAGAATTGTTATTTTCATCTATGCACTTATTAACAACTTTAAATATACCTAAATCAATTATATAAAATTTATTTTTTCTTTTACTAAACATAATATTTCCAGAATGTAAATCATTATGAACAATATTAGTTTGTTGAATTTTCCTTAATAATGAAATAAGTTCTTTAATATGTGTTGGTGACAACATTTTTTTTGATACCATTTCTCTTAAACTATAATCTAGTTTTTCAATAACATATGTCATATTTTCTTTGTTATAAAAATATACCTTTGGGGAAATTCCTATTTTAGATAATTCTAATAAAGCGTTTACTTCTTTATCTAATAAATTTTTAGGTGTTTTACCAGTAAATAAAAATGATACTAAATTTAATAATAAATTATTCTTTGATTTTTTGACAACATATTTTTTGTTTGTCCTTTTATTATTGTGTAAATCATAGACCTGGCCAAACGCACCTTCACCAATTTTTTTTGAAGTATTAAATCTTAATTTATCTAAATTAACTTTAGTTTTTATTGTATTAAATTTTAAATCACTATTTAAACTTTTTATTGTATTAAATTTTAAATCACTATTTAAACTTTTTATTGTATTTTTTTTATTCATATTTTTTTTCATTTTTTTATTTGCTTTTAATGCTTCAAAAAATTTATAAGGTTTTACCTTTTTAAATAGATTAAATATTTTTTTGGTTTTATTTGTTATCTTATGTTTAGATGCTTTAAGTTTAGATTCTTTATTATAAGATTTTTTTTGTATCAATTGATTTAATTTTTTTGGTTTCAATAGTTTGGTTTTCTTATTTTTATTCATCTAAATATATATATTATGGTAGATATTTAATTTTACCATTTATATTTTCTACATATAGGCCTTCAACTAATTTCTCTATACTTTTATTAAATATTTCATTATCAATAGTTAATTTATTACAATATTTTTCTTTTACTTTTCTAAATAATGTATCATTATCATAATAAGATTCCTTATTTTTTTTCAAAAAACTCATCAAATAAGTTTGGATATATTCTTCTTTTCTAAATATCATAACTTTAAATTCTTTATCTTCAACATGAGTATCTTTTTTAGATTTTTGTGATTTAGTATTAGCAGGTTTATATAATTTACTTACTTTTAACTTTGGTTTTGAATATTTAAACTTTTCATTTACAATTAATTGATTACCCTTTTTTATCAAAATCTTTGGTTTCGTTAAAGATGCTATAACATCTTCTTTATCTTTAATAATATCATCATATATGCTTATTTTGTCTTTATCATTAAATAAATATAACAAGTCTGCTTGTAAATAATTACATTCTAATTCAACATTATTAAAATCTATAAAACATGTTGATAAATTATCTGCAAATTGAACATTTTTTGATTCATTATTTATACAATAATATGTTTTGAAATCATTTTTCAGACTTTCTAGTGATTTACTAAATTCATTTGAAACTAATTTTTCCTTTACATCATATGGTGTAATACCCCACATATCGTATGTTGTTAAATTAATAAAACCATTTTTATTAAAAAGCTTATTAAATTCTTGGGTATAAACTAATGATTTTTGATAATCCTTTAACATAACAAGCATTTGCGATACATCAATAAGATCATTATTACTCATCAAAATATTAAGTAAAATCGATTCACAATTAATATTTGACATATTACCATTAAGTAATCTAGAACGCAATGCCTTCTTATAATAAACCACAAATGTTTCCTTATTTTTTAAATTGTTTATAATAATATTAACATGCTTTAGTAAATTACTATCCTCAATATTTTTATTTATAAATTTAATTAATTCCATATTAAAAGTGTTATCAAATTTTTCTTTTATAGTTTCCAACAATTCTTCAAGAAAAATACTAATATAACTTTTATGATTTATTAAAATATGTTCTTTTCTAGGAAACAATGTCTTAAACATATAACTCGAAATATTGATATTTTTTATTATTTCTTCAATAGAAACTGAATTATCATTTAATGTTAAAATATTTTTAAGAATTTGGATATAAGTTTCAATACTATTTGAATCAATATAATTTAAAAGTGTGTATAATCCAGTATTTAAGTTATTAAATAATAGGTCTCCATTCAAAAGTTGACATTTAATTGAAGAAAATTTTGTATGTATATTTTCATTTATTATATTATTATTAAGCTTTACTAATTCATTAATATTTGATTTAATATTTTTTTTAGAATCGTCATCACCAAATACCTTTATTATTTTATCATAATAACTTATTATTTCAATTATATTATCCAAATCTACTTCTTTATTTTTATTATGTTCTAAAATATTAAATATATGATATTTAAATGTACTTGCTAAATCTAAATTTAATGATTCTATATGTTTATAGTAACAAGATATTTTATTGATTATTTCTAAATCAAGATTTTTAAACGTATTTATATCATCTAGAATATTTAAAAATAGTTTTGATAAAATATATTCATCCCATACTTTATTAAATATATGTGTTATAAGATTATTAGATTTGGCTTCATTTTCACTATCAATATTTTGATAATATAAGAATATCTTATCACCAGTTCTACATTTATTTAAATATTCATCATAAATTTTGAAATACGCTTTAATATTACCATTTATAGTACAAAACAATATATCAACTATAATAACTAGATAGTCTCTTATAGTTTGTTCAAAATCTCGTATTTCATTTACCTTTATATTATTTAATATACTATAAACTTGACTATAATATTTTATATATAGTTTTCTATCTAATTCTTGTGTTTCACTAGTCTCAAAAATTGTCTGTAAAATATTAGTAATAATTAATTTATACTCCATAGTATTCTAATAATTAAATAAAAAATAATTGATAAATCAATTTTAAAAATATATTTAAAAAAAAAAGTTTATTATGATTTAAACAAGTTTATTATGATTTAAACAAGTTTATTATGATTTAAACAAGTTTATTATGATTTAAACAAGTTTATTATGATTTAAACAAGTTTATTATGATTTAAACAAGTTTATTATGATTTCTTACTTTAAGCATAAATCTTAATATCAATCTTAATCTTAATCTTAATCTATATTAATCTTCAGGGATAAAATCGAAGTCTTCTTGTTTCTTTTTTTTATTTTTCTTTTCGGCTTCAGAAATATATTCTAAATCGTTATTGTTTTTATCAAACATCTTAATTCTATATTTATTTTTCTCATAAAACTTAATACGCTTTTTAGATTGTGATGTAAACATACTGCAAAAAGAATCACTAATATCAATTACTAATGGAACAAATTTACGATCTTTTACTTCTTGTCTCAAAATACGACCAACAGCTTGCTCAATATTACTCTTTGGTGATGTTAGAATAATAGAATCCAATGGATATTTACAATCAAATCCTTCACTTGCCATCATAAATGTTCCAAGGATTACATCTTTTTCTTCTGTTTCACTTAAATCCTCTTCTTTCATTCCACCCAAATAATATCCTGAAGTGTATTTATCTTCATTATCCAGCATTTCTTTAATTGTTTTTAGATGTTCTCTTCGATCACTTAATACAAGAATCTTTCTCCCTTCATCACCAAGCTTAATTATATTATCAATAATAAGTTTAGTTCTAGGATTATGATTACAAATATTATTAATCATTTTAGGAGCATTTGGTTTTTTGTTATAATTCAATACTACTTGACTATAATTTTCATCATCGCTTTCATATTGAATTACTTTTACATCAACATCATTATCATCTCTTTTTTTGATTAAATAGCATATATCACCTAGTTGCCATTGAAAAACTTTAGTTAGACCATCAGCTCTTTTAGGTGTAGCAGATAATCCAAGTGTATATTTAAAATTAGTTTTAAGTAATGCCTTTGAAAATGTTTCAGCACCCAAGTGGTGACATTCATCATAAATAACAAACCCAAAGGTAGAAAATATATCTTCATCATATTCAATCATTGAAATACTTTGAAGCATACCAATAACAATATCATAGTTTTCAATAAATATTTTATTGCCTTGAAGTCTACCAATTTTAGCATCAGGCAAAAACTGTCGGATACGCTCTTTCCATTGATTTACCAAAAACTCTTTATGAACAATAACCAATGCCTTTAGTCCTAGTTTAGCAATAAGATATAAGGCAATAACAGTTTTTCCATATCCACATGGTACTGAAATAATACCTCCACCTAAGGAATTTGCAACTTCAATAAATTTTTCAACTATAGGTTCTTGTTTGGTTTTTAGTTTATGTATAAATTCAATGTCTATAGGTTCTCCTTCTTGTAATTTATTTATTTTTGGTTGTCCAAAATTTTGAATTCCATAGTATCTAGGTAAATATAATTTTCTTTTACTTTCACAGTATACAGGAAATGGATTTGGTTTTGTACCATAATTTTGATTTACAAATGCTTGAACTGTCAAATCTTTCCTAATTTTTGATATTTCAGAAGAAGATAATTCTTCTTTTAGGACAGTATATCCTCTTTTTCCAATTGTTGTATTTAGACTCATAATTATAATTACATATTTATTTATTTAAATCATTCAATTATATAAATTATTTTTTTTAAATCAAAAATATTATCTATATATAATTTATAAATGTCTGATTTTGGAAAAAGTGTCAAGCAACTCACACAATCTTATGATAAATTAGTAAAAAGTAATAAAAATGTAAAAGTCGCAATTGTTGGAATATTAGTATTATATACTATTCTTGTTGTCCCACTTCTTACACACGAACAATTAAGCTTTTTAGAAAACAACATTGTAAGAATCGTTGTCATTGTATTAATTTCTTTATTATGCTTAGTTGATCCAGTATTATCACTTGTATTAGCTATTTGCTTTGTTGTTACTCTTAATAGATTAAATAAATTAAGAAATGTAGATGAAGAAGTTATTGAAGAAGAAAATGTCAACCTTAATCTCCTAAAACAAAACGCCCATGTTAACTCAAATGTTAATGTTGAAGATGTTGCCAATAATAACGCAAACGTCGTCACCAATAATAACTCAAATGTCGCCTCCAATAACAATGATGGATTATTAAACGATGCAGATATGGATATTAATAACAATGTTGTCAACAATAATGTTGTAAATAACAACGTAGCACCAGCAAACAACGTAGCACCAGCAAACAACGTAGCTACAGCAACAAATAACCCAGTTGTAAATAACAATTTATTAAATAATTCAGCCGTTGTTAACAATGGTAATCCAGATAATTTAGATTACTTAAATGATAACATGAATGTTTTGACAAACACAGACAACTCAGCAGCAAACACTGTAGGACCAAATAACAGAGATGTTAGAAGAGGTAATAATGTTGTTGGTGTTGATGAATTAGGTGAAACTCATGCCATTGGAAATCATTTATTGATGAATGGTGTTAACGGATATAAAGTTGAACCAAGAAACAGTTTAGCTGGAAAATACAATAATAGTGTTATGCCAAACAACAGTGCATCAATAACAGGTGAAACTGTACCAGCATTAAATAATAATGTTAACTCAAAGAATAATGTTAATAATAATGCTAATAATAATGCTAATAATAATGTCCAAAAAATGAATAACTTTGCTGTTCAAGGATACAATAGAAATAACTTAGTTAATAAGAATCCATATCCAGGAAATAATGTTAATTTTCAAGTTGAACCACAAGCTGCTGAACTTAATGTTCCAGGATACAATAGCACCGAATATGAACAATTAACTGTTGAAAACAACAACAATGTCAGAGAAAACTTAGCAGTTAGAATTGAAGAATTTGGCACAGGACACAGACATGAAAAAGAACACTTCCAAAATAATGTTGTTGATGAGACATTAGAAAGCTTAACTAACTTACTTCAAATTAATTCTGTAAATAATGTTCCACAACAAGAAAACGTAATGAATGTTTTAAACAATGTTCCACAACAACTTGTTCTTGAAGATAATAAAGTTAAAATTAATAACATTGTAAATAATGTATCTGCTAACAACTTAGAAGAATTACCACAAAGCATTTTATTTACATCACCAAAACAACTTCAAGATGCACAAGATAGAAGTGTATACTGCGAAGGTGCAAGAAATAATGAACCAATTAGAAGTGCTAAAGATTCCCATAGTGCTCAAGGATATAACCTACCAGGAAATGTAAATGGATTTAACCAATATGGTGCCGATGCTATTAACTACTTATGTGTATCAGAAAACTGTTAAATTTAAAGTAAATTTTTAATTTAATTTAAAATAAAGATTTAAATTTAATAAAAATGATTAAAAAGGTTTTTTTGTTTTATTGATTTTTTATACTTTTATGTTTACTTTTATAGTAAATTTACTTAGATTTTTTTGCTAAATTTGTTCCCTTCTTACCACAATCAGGATCCTTCCATTGCTCAATAACTCCTTCATTAATAACAAGGTTACCTGCCAATAATTTAAGGAAGTTTTGGAAGTAGAAGTGTTTGTATAAATATTTAACCATAATAAATGCTTGAATAAACAATACAATTACTATAGCAATCAAAACATATCTCTTTAAAAGTCTTAAGAAATCTTCACTTAAACCAGGTTTAGATTCTTCTGTAACTGATGTAGTTGTTGAAGGTATTGTTGTTGGTGTTATTTCATCACTTTTTATACACTTTAAATACTTGTTTTCACTTGTGTATATTTTTCTATCATTACCCTTTTTAGTATCATCATTTATAACAACATAAAATACTGTTCTTTTGTTAAGTTCTTGAATAGGTCTAGCATTATTTCCTATATATTTTTTTAATGTCTCCAAATTTGTTACACCCATAGTTCCTATATCTTCATAAATAAACCATTTCATATTTTCAGTACACGGAGGATAATGTAAAGAACCATCATAAGTAAAATAAGATTTATTACCACTTGGAATTATCATTTTAGCACCCCATTCATTTGAAACGTCAATTTGTTTTTCATATTTAACAGTTTCAGCTGGGATTTCATTAATTATTTGATTTATAAATGTTTCAATTTTTCCATAACTTGGACCTTTATCTATAAGACGACTTAAAACAATTCCATTTAATGAAGAATTAGCAGTATTAGATAATTTGTGAATTAAACAAATTTCAGCTTCAGCCTTAGAACCATCAATAGTATGTAAACTTGGAACATGTATAGTTATACTAGATAACTCAAAAGGTGTATTATCATAAATAAAATATGACCCTTGTGAAACATTTATTTCTATTAAACTATTTGTATTTTTTATGAAACATTGTGAGTTTTTATATTTTAAATCAAAAGAACACATGGTTTTACACTCTTGCACCAAATCTGTATCTATATTTACAGGTGATTGATTATCCGCTGAACATTTTGGATATGAATTAGACCAAATATAGCTTTCTTGAAAAGACCAATCTTCCATTTACTTATAATATACATTTTTTTTTTATAATACATTATTAATGAAAATAATATTAACAATTTTAATATTAGTTATAATTTTATACATAGTTTACCATATTGAAACATTAAAAAGAAATAATGGTATAAATAACAAAGTAGATAATAAAGAATCTAATAAAGTAAATAACAAAGTAGATAATAAAGAATCTAGTAAAGTAAATAGTAAAGTATTTAATAAAAAACAAAACATTGAAGGTTTTAATATTTATTGTAATGAAATAAATGACGAAAAATATGATTTTTTTTCAAAAAAAACTATAGTAGGTAAACATTTAAATAAAATAAATACTTTTAATATTCCTAAATACATTTATACATCTGAATCCACAATACCTTATAATTTTAATGATAAATTAGATAATAATGTTATTTATAATTTAAACTTAAAAAAAAAAGAAAGAGTACATGGATTAGAAAAATATAATTATGGGGGTATAATGCCAAAAAATACTAATGTTTTACTTAAAAATTATAATGAAAATTTAGATCAATTCCTAGTAGATAATGAAACACCTGTAAAATATAGATATAAGAATTGTAAGAAAATACCAAAATATGAAGGTAGTGTTTGTAGTATAAAAGATATAAAAATAAATTTATTGGGTAGATATAAAAAATATAAATTGCATGTTAACTGGGACTTGCCAGTAAATTGTTTAGATATAAAAGAATGTTACTTTTTCTACAAAAGAGAAAAAGATGATACATCAAAATATAAAGCAATTAAAATAAAATATAATAACAAATCAGAAGAAAAAATATTTGATTTTGGTAAATTAGTAATCTACAAGGATTTTGCTAATATTAAATTTAATTTTTTCTTTAAAAAACCTACAACATATAATTGCTTTATATATTTGAAATATGGTTATAAAGAAACCTATTCAAATTTATTTGATTATATGCCTAGTTATATTTAAATAACTTATTTTTTATTATTTTGCTTAAAAATTAAAAATTGAAATCAAACACATAAGATTTTCATATAATAAATTAATTTTCATTCTTAACAATGTCTATGTCAAGGTCTCTTTCAACACATCTAACAAAGAAAATTGTTATTTGTTCTAATGAAGAAGATTCTGAAGAAGAGGAAGAACAAGTAGAAAAGCTTGTAACAGTTGTAGATAATAATATTTACTTTTATACAGATGTTTGTGAAAAGTCAATTAAAGAATTGCTAGTACATATCAAGGAAATTACAAAAAAAAATCAAATTATAGGTATTATATTTGATATTGAACCACCTAAAATTAATCTTTATATTAATAGTCAAGGAGGATGTTTATATTCTGCTTTGGCAATTATTGATATTATAGCATCAAACCCAGTAGAAATAAATACAATTGTTAGTGGTGTATGTATGAGTGCTGCTACATTGATTCTTTTGAGTGGTCATAATAGATATATGATGCCAAATAGTTATATGCTTATTCATAATATTTCAAGTGGATTTTGGGGAAAAATGCATGAATTCGAAGATGAAATGAAAAATCTTAATGAACTTACCAAAAAACTAAAGGAAATTTATAAGAAAAACAGTAATATTTCTAGGTCCCAACTTGATAAACTACTTAAAACAGATATTATTATCCCAGCAGACGATTGTTTGAAATATGGTTTGATACACGAAATTAAAAGTATTTAATTGATACACGAAATTAAAAGTATTTAATTGATACACGAAATTAAAAGTATTTAATTGATACACGAAATTAAAAGTATTTAATTGATACACGAAATTAAAAGTATTTAATTGATACACGAAATTAAAA